>ENA-OQCK01000104-OQCK01000104.1-human-gut-metagenome-genome-assembly--contig:-NODE-104-length-46340-cov-22.426590_pt1 | contig 46340 bp, 34 predicted proteins | sample MGYA00242498_ERZ504578 | MGnify/ENA primary metagenome ERZ504578 (study PRJEB26092, sample SAMD00036229) | human gut metagenome | host: Homo sapiens | study: EMG produced TPA metagenomics assembly of...
CTAGCTTTTTTGGGGTTGTCCGAACGTGCTTCGCACAAACCGGCTGAATTGTCGGGAGGGGAGAAGCAACGGGTGGCGGTAGCGCGTGCATTAATAAACAACCCGGCGGTTATCCTTGCGGATGAGCGTCGGGCAGTCTGGATACCCGCAATAAAGAGGAACTTCATCAGTTGTTCTTTGATTTGCGTGATAAATTAGGCCAAACTTTTGTTATTGTTACTCATGATGAAAATTTGGCTCGTTTGACGGACCGTACTATTCACATGGTAGATGGCAGGATTTCTTTGAAAATTTAATAGAGCAGAGATCAGTTTAATGGTATATGGATGCTGTCATTCTGCTCTTTCCATTGGTCTACTTGGAATCCTCCGGTCCCTCCTTCTTCCAGTAGTACACCGTCCATACTCAGGTTGACTGTTGTTTTTGTTCCGGCACTAAGTTGTGTGGTTAGCTTTTGTTGGTAATGCTTTAAATCTCCGTTTTTCATTTGCACGAAGACTTGGATCATTGGATTTGGCTGGGATGGGAATACAGATACAAATTTATTGCTGAATTCTTTTCGATCTGCGTTAGGGATCAACCCGAAACGTATGGTTTTGACAGTTCCTTCCGGTTGGGCGGAGAAATAATTCAGATTACTATAGATATTGCTGATATAAATCCACATAGAGTCTATGCTTTCGCTGAAAGCGTTACCGTTTGTTTCGGTAGTGATTACTCCTAATGCGGCGGTAGCACGAATGAGATGCGCTTGAAGGTCATCTTGACCGATATTGATCTCTTGTGTGCCGAATACTAAATCGTGTACAGGATAGTAAACAGTATCTACGGGGACTTTTCGTAATCCTAATGAAGTGTCGAGTAATTTTTCTCCTAAAATTAGGGTAGGGTCGCTCAGTGCGGCGTCTGTAGTATTGAAAAAGGTGGGATATCCCCAATAAATGATATTATAGGTGCCTGCGGGCAGTCTTAGAGGGGAATTTTTAGATTTTCCTATTCCGTTTTCTATGGAATAATATGCGGGGACAGGGGTCTGATTTCCGGTTGATGTGTAATTTCCTACATAAATACTGCCATCAGGCCGGCAAGGTAATACTTCCAAAGGACCGTTATAAAGATCGGTCGTATTTTGTTGAATGGTGGCATATAAGGCGGGAGTCACCATCTCTTCAGGTTTGGGATTGCTTCTGTCATAATCCTCATCTTTACCGCACGAAGCTAGCAGTGCCAGTAAAGGTAAAAATAAAAACTTTCTCATGTACATCTTTAGTTTAGGTTTGAATACTCCCTATAACAAGATATGGATGAGAAAGTTTGAATGGTGTAGAAGAAAGTTATGCTTATACTTCTCGGGAAAACTGGCTTTCAGGATTTCAAATGCCCGGGCATAATCTTTTTCGAAGACTAGAACCTTTATTTCCATTCCCGGAATATAAGCCAAAACTTGGGCTGTATACTCTCCCTGCAACATGGATTCTATACCTTCATTTTTTAGAAGATCCTGTAACATGTGTGCTCGGACATCACTTTTGAAAGAAGTAAGAATAACTGTTTTCATACTCGTTCCTCCTGTATCAGTTGTTTCTTTTTTCGATTTACAGTTTTGCAGAATCCGGCGTGCCACTTCTCCAGTTACATCACCGTCCTCTCCGTATGCTGCGTCTCTCTCATTGAACCGGCGTACTATTTCTTCGATGGTATCATCGCCTATTCCTGCTTCATCCAAACGGGTCTTAAGTCCTAAATTTCTAAAGAATTCTTCAGTCTTTTCTATGGTTAGCGATACTCGTACACTGGGAACTCCTGAAGTAACTCCCCAGATACGTTCGCCATATTGTAGTATTTTGTCACGCTTTTTGTCGGCGAGTGTCCGTAGAGTTCCGGGAAATACGATAGCCAGTGTTTGGCCGTGTGTCATGCCATGTAATGCAGTCAGCTCATGCCCTATCATGTGGGTGGCCCAGTCTTCGGATACTCCCATAGCAATGAAACCGTTCAAAGCCATAGTGGCGGACATCATAAATTCACTCATCAAGTGATAATCCTGTTTGTTTTCTTTGATTTGCGGAGCGATTTGTACCAATGTACGAAGGATGCTTTCGCTCCAGCGGTCCATTAGATAAGATTCGTTTGTTTTGGTCATGTATTGTTCCATGACGTGTACAAAAGTGTCTGCCAGTCCGCAAGCTATCTGATAGTCGGGCAATGAGAAAGTTACTGTCGGATCTAGGATAGAAAATACAGGATGAGAGGAGAAAAATGGATATTTTTCATGAGTTTCACGGCATGAAATTACAGCTCCGTTATTCATTTCTGAACCTGTGGCGGGAATAGTTAGCACAGTTCCTAAAGGAATAGTATTTTGTGCACTGCCTTTTTTAACTAGTTCCCAGGCATCTCCGTCGTAGGGAATACCAGCGGAAATCAACTTGGTACCGTCTATAACTGAGCCGCCACCTACTGCCAGCAGGAAGTCGATGTTTTTTTCTTTGCCTGATTCTATAGCTTTTTTCAGGGTAGATATATCAGGATTTGATTCTATTCCCCAAAACTCCGTGTAATCACGTCCTTCAAGGGCTTGGATTACTTGTTCATAGACTCCATTTGTTTTTACACTGCCACCTCCGAAAGTGATCATGATTCTCTTGTTGGCCGGTATCTGTTGGGACAATTGGGCAATCATGCCTTTGCCAAAGATGAGGCGTGTAGGATTGTAAAAGATAAAATTATCCATAACTAATTGGGGTTTTCTTTGTTAATAGCGAGTAAAGATAGTGCTTTTTATTTATCTTTGAGAAAAAATTTAGCTAATGAACGTAAAACTGGGAAAATACAACCAGCTGGAGGTTGTAAAAGAAGTAGACTTTGGTGTCTATTTAGATGGAGGCGATGACGGAGAGATTTTATTGCCTACGCGTTATGTGCCCGAAGGCTGTAAGCCTGGCGATGTGCTGAATGTCTTTCTTTACCTCGACAATGAGGAAAGGTTGATAGCTACCACTTTACAGCCATTGGTGCAGGTGGACGAGTTTGCCTGTTTGGAAGTGGCATGGGTTAATGAGTTTGGTGCGTTTTTGAATTGGGGATTAATGAAAGACCTTTTTGTACCTTTCCGTGAACAAAAGATGAAAATGCAGAAAGGGAGAAAGTATATAATACACGCACATATAGACGAAGATAGTTACCGCATTATGGCATCTGCTAAAGTGGAGCATTATCTTTCTAAAGAACATCCCGATTATCGGCTGGGGCAGGAAGTGGATATCCTGATATGGCAGAAAACAGATTTGGGATTTAAAGCTATTGTGGAAAATAAGTTCAGTGGTTTGCTTTACGATAATGAGATTTTCCAACCTTTAGAAGCCGGTATGCGGCTGAAGGCTTATGTAAAGCAGGTGCGTGAGGATGGCAAGATAGATTTGGTTCTGCAAAAGTTAGGCGCAAAGAAGGTGGATGATTTTTCAGAAGTGTTATTACAATATATTAAAGATCATGAAGGTTTCACTCCATTGAATGATAAAAGTGCTGCAGAGGATATCTATGATGCTTTTGGTGTCAGTAAAAAAACTTTCAAAAAAGCGGTGGGGGATTTATATAAAAAACGTCTGGTTGTTTTAGAAGCTGAGGGGATACGCCTTACTTAGTGGAGCTTTTCCCTACCAGATATAGGAAAAGCCCTATGAATTTATGGGGAAAATCAATTGTGGGGGAAAGTGATTTCCCCTATTTTTGTGCCATAGAACTAACAAACTAAAAACGTAACAGCTATGAAAAAATGGACTACATTACTGATAGTGATTTGTATGCTAGGTATAACTATTCCCGCAATGGGGGCCATGAGTATCAGCAAAATGAGACAGAACACTCGTTTTCTTACCGACCGTATGGCATACGAACTGAAACTCACTCCGCAGCAATACAATGATGTATATGAGGTGAATTATGATTTTATCAATAATGTCCGTTATCTGATGGATGATGTGGTAAGAGGCTATGATTATGCGTTGGAACGTTATTATGATTTTTTGGATGTGCGTAATGATGATCTTCGTTGGATACTTTCCAGTGCGCAATATCGTCGTTTTATGAGGGCTGAGCATTTCTACCGTCCCATTTATGCGCATGAGAACAAATGGCAGTTCCGTATCTATCTGGTATATAATAATGTGAATTTTTTCTACTATGGCAAACCGCATCACTATGCTAGTTATTGCGGAGGGCATTATCGTACTCATTTCAATAATGTCAGTTATTATAAGATCCATTATCGTGACCATTATCGCCATGATGTGTACGACGGACATTATCGTATCCGCCATGATAGAATGACGTATGATATGCACCGTCGTCGTGATTTTAATATAGTTGTTCGTCCTCCTCAAAAGGATCATCATCGCCCAGCCACTCCTCCTCAGGCTAGTCCAAACAGACCTCAAATCCGTCCTGACAGGCCGTCGGGTGATCATCATCGTCCGTCTGTTCCACAGGCAAGGCCGGACAGACCGAAGAAGGATCATAATAACAAGCATGATGGGCGCCCTTCACGACGTGGACAGAACTCACAGGTTGATAAGGACCGTCATGAAAATAGGCGTATTACTCCATCCGGCAGGGATGTGAGAAGAGGAAATGGTAAGAAAGAGAAAGATTCGGAACGTTCAGGAGGAAGCAATAAAAGTAATTCTAAGGAGAGAACTGTAGTGCGTATGCGTACGGTATAGTATGATTTGAAAAACGACGAAAATTGACGTAAATAAGAGTTGGAGATACAATGAATTGTCCGGATTGTAAAGATCATTTTTATGATGATTCACCACAGGTCAACGCAGAATTTGATTATGAATGGACTGTGAAAATCTGTGGTGAATCTTAAGAAATTATTCTAAAGTAAGAGGAACTCCTTTGTAGAAATCCAGAATTTTGGTACGGAACAGATAATCATATTTTGCTTGAAGCATATCCGAAACGGCTTTCATCCAATTGGTACGAGCCTCATTGTATTCAGTAGCGTTGGCTTTACCATTGGCATATTTTTCGCTCATCAGACGGAAGGAAGCCTCAGAAGCATCCGTAGCTGTATTACTGCTTTTATATTTGCTTTCGGCAGCTACTGCATTATAGTATGCTTGCTGTATTTCTTTGAAAAGAGCCTTTTTGCTTTCTTCCAACTTCCATGATAAAGCAGTGCGCTGGATGCGTGCGTTCTTTACTTTATTTCGTGTGTCAAAACGGTTGAATAACGGAATGCTGAGTGAGAATTGCAGGTATTTATTAAAATTTTGATGCCACTGACTGCTGAATGAAGCATTTTCTACTCCTGAAATATTATAGTAGTTTGTTCCTATACCTGCACCGAAGTTTAATTGCGGATACCAGGAACTTTGGGCAATACGGATACTTTTGGCTGCACCTTCCAGACGAAATTGGGCTGCTTTAATACTTGGTTTGTTCAGAACAGCTTGTGCATAGATATCTTCGGGAAGTGAAAGCAGAGTGAAATTATCCTCTACACGGGGAGATACTACTCCAAATCCGTCAGGAGTCGGAAGTTCCAACAGTTGGCTCAGTTCTAACAAAGCTAACTGATAGTTATTGTCAGCCTGTACTGCTGACATTTCGTCTTGGGCGACACGTGTGCGGGCTTCGTAGACTTCGGCTTCAGATGCTTTCCCATTTTTGAAATAAGCTTCTTTCAATTCCAGCTGTTCCCGGCTTAACTCTACTTGGTTGTGAGCTACTTTTGCCAATTCTTCATTAAAAAGAATTTGTAGATAGGCAGAGGTGACAGAAATGCTGATATCTTCTTTGGCCTTGTTCAAGTCCTCTATAGCTGCTTTCAGGTTTAGTTTGCTGAGAGCGATGTTGTTCGGTATTCGCAATCCTGTAAATAAAGGGATGCTGGTACTGAGTGAGAAGTTGGTATTTTTGGTATTACGGTCGCCATACGTATTGTCTGCCTGTAAGGCACGGCCGAAGTTAAATGACTGTCCCACATTACCGTTCAGATTAGGCAGACGGCTGTATTTAGCAGTATTCAAATCCACTGCATTTTGATCTCTTGCTGCTTCCTGTTGCTTGATGCTCAGGTTGTGTTCTATAGCATAATCAATGCATTTACGTAAATCCCATTTTTCTTGGGAAACGGCCGGTAATGCAGTCAGGGTGGCCAAGGCTATAATGATTTGTTTCTTCATAATGATATTCTGTTATTTCTTTTCTGCTCCGCGTACTTTTTCATTGACATTCAGACCGTTCTTTATTTCAATCTGGATACCGTCACTCATACCTGTAATAACGGCACGACGGCTGAATTTTTGTGAAGGTACACTATCAGTCAATACATATACAAAAGTAGAGTCGTTTTTAAACTCAACAGTACTTTCGGGTACTGCCAGTACCTTGCTGGCACGTGCCAGAACGATTTCCGCATTTGCGCTATATCCGGAACGGATGGTAATACTGTCGGGGACTGTGATGGCTGCTTTGATCTCAAATTGGTTAGCACCATTTTCTTCTACACCTTTGGGGGATATATATTCTAGTTGTGCATCAAATTCCATGTTTTGTAAGGCTCCTAAAGTTATTTTTACCGGCATGCCTTCGTGTATGCGTCCTACTTCCGTTTCATCAATATTGCCGCGGAAAATCAGATCATTCATGTTAGCTACGGTGGCGATAGTGGTTCCGTCATTGAATGTGTTGCTCATTATGACGGAGTTACCGGCTTTTACGGGCACATCTAAAATCAATCCGTCAATAGTAGATCGGATAAGGGTACTACTGAATGAAGCTTTGTTTTTAGTGATACCTTCTTTGACTATTTCCAGATTGTCTTTGGCTGTTTGTAATTCTTCACGTGCTTGTTTTACAGCTACTTCACTCTTTTCGTATTCTTCACTGCTGATAAGTTTGCTTTCGAACAGTTTTTTCATGCGGGCAAAGTCCGTTTCCCCTTGTCTGGCATTGATTTCTGCCAGCCTTACACGGCTTTCTGCTGAGTTTAGTTGTCCCAGTTCGGGGATCACCTTTACTTTGGCAATCACTTCTCCTTTCTTTATTTTTTGTCCGGCTTCCTTATATACCTCGTCAATGATACCTGAAATCTGTGGCTTAATCAGAATCTCGTCACGTGGTTCTATTTTTCCAGTAGCTACAGTGGTCTTTTTCAGATCGGTGATTTCTGCGTTTAATATAGTATACACGCTGGCTTTGGGTTGTGATTTTTGATAGAGAAATACAAATGTTCCGATGAATATCAGTGCAACGATGACTAATAGTGCAATTTTTACATACTTTTTCATATCTGTTTGTTTTATTATTTTTTTATTCTTGTTGGTTCTTGCATGGAACTTTATCCGTTACGTCGGATGGTTTTATTCGTCTCTTATAGCCTCAATTGGTTTGATGGCCATAGCGCGATAGGCCGGTGCTAATCCGGCCAGCATACCTAAGACCATCAATAAAATGCAAGCCCCGACGGCCATCCAGAAGCTGATTTGAAAATGAGCCTCTGTACCCGAAGCTGCCGTTCCTACTTCTAATCCTTGTAAGATCAAGACTCCGAAACTAATCCCCATTAACCCTGCAAAAGTTGTCAATACCATGCTTTCAGAAAGAATTTGGTTTAGAATATCTTTAGGGCGTGCGCCAATGGCTCGGCGGATGCCGATTTCGGTTGTACGTTCTTTCACGGTAACCATCATAATATTGCTTACTCCGATAGCTCCTGCCAGTAATGTTCCCAAACCTACCATCCATGCCAAAATTTTGATGCCTGTGAACAGATTGTCAATCATGCTGAACATTGCTTCTGCATTGACCATGATCACCGCTTGTTTGTCGTCCGGGTGGATATAGTGCGCTTTCTTGATTACTTGTTCTATTTTGTCGGCTATACTGGTAACAGTTACTCCCGGTTTTACGGTAATACAGACTAAATCAATGCGCTTTCCAAAGTTGTATGCTTTTTGCATGGTAGTAAATGGAAGAGTTACACTATCCTCTGTTCCGGCATTGATATTCATGTTACTGGTTGATAAGCTAACACCTACAATCTGATAATAAATACCATCCACACGCAAATATTGTCCGCATGGGTTTCCTCCTTGGGGAAACAGTTCGTCGTATACACGTTTTCCTATGGTACAGACTTTCCGGTTTTCCAGTATGTCTACGTCATTGATAAAGCGCCCCATTGTAATATTTTGAGCTTCTATCTTTTCATAATCAGGCTGCAATCCTCTGACGGCACAGGAGCTTTTCTTGTCTCCGAAAATAGCAGTAGAGCCCCATCGGCTGATATTGGGAGTGATAACTTCTACTTCCGGTACGGCTTGGCGGATACGTTCCACATCGTTAAATTCCATATCCCAATAACGTCCTTTTCTAAATCCTTTATAGGCTTCACTGGTTTTATTACTTCCGAAAAAAACGGAGTTGGTGGCGAATCCTTTAAAGTTGGCCGACATCATATCTTGTAGTCCTTGGCCACCCCCCATAAGGCCACCAGCATGAATATGCCCCAAAAAACACCAAAAGCGGTCAATAGGCTACGTGTCTTGTTTCTGGTAATGGTGATGAATATTTCTTCCCACCTGTCTAAATCTATTCTCATAATTTTAATCTGCTCTAAGTGCTTCGATTGGTCGGATCATGACGGCCTTACGAGCAGGAAAGAAGCCTGCCAGTGTACCGGCTATCACCAATGTCATGGTTGCTTGTATGGCTATACTGATATCTACTGTGGGATTGAGGAAAACTGTTTCGGTGAAAACGCCTGCGTCTACAGTTTGGTTTCCTGCCACTGTATTCATGTATTCTGTGGCAGCGATACCTGCCACCATTCCTATATACCCGAAAAAGGTGGTAATTGTTACGCTTTCGGCTATAATTAGCCATAAGATAGATATAGGTTTGGCACCTAACGCTTTGCGGATACCAAATTCACGGGTCCGTTCTTTTACTGTGATCAGCATGATATTACTTACACCTACGATGCCACTCAGCAAAGTGAATATGCCTATTACCCAAATGGCTATAGTCAGAATGCGCATACCTTTTTCTTGTTGCAGGAATTGAGTGAAACGGTTCCACATCCAGATAGCGCCTTTGTCATCAGCTGTAAACCGGTGGTGTATGCCGATAGCTTTGCGGTACTCCTTTTCAAAGATTTCATTTTTTTCTTCTGTATCGAGTCCTCGTGTCATAAATATCAAATTGTTCAGCTTGTCACCTTTATTATATATGAGTTGTAAGGTGGTGAATGGGATGAAGGCATTAGGTTGGAAACTTCCCTTGTCGGTAAATAGGCCTACTACTTGATATACTACTCCATTGGCGTTGACAAATTTTCCGATAGCTTTGTCTGCGTCTTTTTTAAAGAGCATTTCTGCGGTTTTTGTATGAAGAATGATTACTTTTCGCCGTTGACGGATATCAATGTCATTGATAAATCGCCCCCCTGCAGGTTTTACTCTTTCTACATCTTTATGATTAGGGTATACTCCTTCCAGTGTGGTGGATACATAGTCTTGCCCGTATGTTAAAGTCACATTACTCTGACGTACGGTAGCTCCTACACTGATGACATTTTGGAGGAAATCGGTTTCGGTTATCCGATAGTCTTTATTGTCCAGTTCAATGCGGCGTCCTTCTTTTAATCCATCGTATGCTTTGGAAGTCCAGCCTGGAAATACTTTGATGGAATTCATAGCCATATCTGCAGATGAGCTTTCGAAAGCATGGATTAGTCCGTTGCCTGCCCCCAGCAGTACGATCAACATGAAGATACCCCAAGCTACGGCAAAGCCGGTGAGGAACGTGCGTAATTTATTGCGCTTTATTGTTCCGAATATTTCTTGAATAAGATCAATCATGTGTGTCAGTTATTTCATGAATCCGTTCTTGCCGAAAGGAGAGGCATTATGGTCTATGTTTTCTTCAATCCGTTCAATCAGTCCGTCCTTAATATGGATGATTTTGTCCGTTTGGTTTGCTACTCCACTTTCATGAGTGACGACAACAATTGTCAGTCCCTCGTTTTTATGCAGTTCTTTCAGAATATTCATCACTTCCACGGATGTTTTGCTGTCCAGGGCTCCGGTAGGTTCATCGGCGAGGATGATTTGCGGTTTGGATATCAAGGCACGTGCTATGGCTACACGTTGTTTTTGTCCGCCGGACAATTCATTGGGCATATGATGCGCCCATTCTTTAAGACCTAGTTTGTCAAGGTATTCTAATGCCATTTGATTCCTTTTTTTTCGGCTCACTCCTTGATAGAAGAGGGGAAGAGCTACATTTTCTACCGCATTTTTAAAAGAAATCAGGTTGAAAGACTGAAAGATAAATCCTATCATCCGGTTTCTGTATTCGGCAGAGCGGGTTTCACTCAGATTCTTGATTAATACATCGTTCAAATAATATTCTCCCGAATCGTAATTGTCCAAGATGCCTAAAATATTCAATAAAGTGGACTTTCCGGAACCCGAAGCTCCCATAATAGAAACAAACTCACCTCGTTCTATGTCGAGGTTGATACCTTTCAAAACATGTAGCGGAGCTCCGTTATGATAGGTTTTGTTGATATTCTCTAAATGTATCATTACCGATGAATTTAACTTGTGTTTGTCTGGTTAGACGTGCCGAAGATACAAAAAGTTGCAATGCTATATGAAATAATTGAAAAAAAATTTGCTCTCTTTTTTCGCATTGTGTACATTTGCTCAAAATAACTAACCCTAAATAATAATATATTATGGTAACAGGCATGGAAAAACCCTACGTAGTAGGTATGGACATTGGCGGAACTAATACAGTTTTTGGCATTGTAGATTCGCGTGGTAACGTATTGGCTACCGATTCAGTTAAGACACAATCATTTTCTAAAATAGAGGATTATGTAGAGGCGGTCAGTTCAAAGTTGCGTCCGTTGATTGAATCGTTCGGTGGCGTAGAAAAAATTAAAGGTATGGGGGTAGGTGCTCCTAATGGAAACTACTATAACGGTACCATTGAATTTGCTCCAAATCTTCCTTGGAAAGGGGTGATTCCCTTGGCTGCTTTGTTTGAAGAAGCAATAGGTGTTCCTACTGCTTTGACAAATGATGCTAATGCTGCCGCCATCGGCGAAATGACTTATGGTGCGGCTCGTGGCATGAAAGACTTTATTATGATTACTCTTGGAACCGGTGTTGGTAGTGGTATTGTAATAAATGGACAACTGGTTTACGGACACGATGGTTTTGCCGGAGAATTGGGACATGTGATAGTTCGTCGTGACGGACGTCAGTGTGGTTGTGGTCGTAAGGGCTGTTTGGAAACTTATTGTTCGGCTACAGGTGTGGCACGCACGGCACGTGAATTTCTAGTTGCCCGTCCCGAACCTAGTTTGTTAAGAGACATCCCGGCTGAAGATATTGTATCTAAAGATGTTTTTGACGCGGCTGTAAGAGGGGATAAATTAGCACAAGATATCTTTGAATATACAGGACGTATTTTGGGTGAGGCTTTGGCGGATTTCATTGCTTTCTCCAGTCCGGAAGCGATTATTCTGTTTGGTGGATTAGCAAAATCCGGTGATTATATCATGAAGCCGATTCGTAAAGCTATAGATGATAATATCTTGAAAATTTACGAAGGTAAGACTAAATTGTTGATTTCTGAATTGAAGGATGCTGATGCCGCCGTGTTGGGAGCTAGTGCATTAGGTTGGGAAGTAAGAGAATAATGGAAAACAAAAAGCAAGGATATAAAGTTCGGAAATATCAGGGACCGGTAAAACGTTATTGCCAGATGTTGAATCTGAAAAACGATGCGGCCTTGATAGCCGAGTATAGAAAGCGCCATTCGGAAGGCAAGGTTTGGCCGGAAACATTGGCAGCTATTCGTGAAGTCGGTATTTTGGAAATGGAAATTTATATCCTGGGGACTAATTTGTTTATGATAGTGGAAACTCCTCTCGATTTTGATTGGGATACGGCCATGGCAGAATGGCTACGTTGCCTCGCCAGGCAGAATGGGAAGAGTATATGTCTGTCTTTCAACAGGCAGAGCCGGGAGCGTCTTCGGCTGAAAAATGGCAGTTGATGGATAGAATGTTTTATCTATATGAATAACTTTCATTCTAGATAATAATAAGAAAAGGATATGATTTTTATCATATCCTTTTCTTATTATTATAAAATTATAAACTTGTGTTCTTTATGGTAAAGCTCATCAGGCATTCGCCTGTTGGCTCATTAATTTCTGAAGCTTGTATTGCAAAGATTGGCAAGCAGCTCCTTTTCTCATTGCTTTGTATCTTCTTAACTGATACTGCAACATCTCGATTGTGTCATTTGTTCTTTTCATAATTACATCTTTTTTATGTTCTCCCGTTTGGAGAACTGGTTATTCCTAAAAACCTTTTGTTTTCTCTTTTACTACTGCAAAGATAACACCAAAATTCCTATTTATGTTTTAAAACATAGTATTAACCTGCTTTATTTAACTTTTAATGTGTATTTTATCTTATTGTTTAGTATACGTTAAGAAATATAGCTGTAAAAATGTCACTTATAATCTGACAGGGAAATGTTCATTAACACAAGTGGTGGATCTCCTTAAATCATGTTAGAGAACATAATTTTCTTTTTGTTGAATTTGCAAATTTCAATAATGTTCGTACCTTTGCATTGTGTTTTTCATAGTATTAGATTTAAGGTTAACAAAGGTTGGAGCAAGGCGTTGCTCCTTTTTTTATGTCTATATCTCTGCATAAAAGTTTCCTTTTTACAAATTGTTTTGTTACATTCGCACCATACTATTGATATTAAACTACTATTATGAAACACTTATTTATCACAATTCTACTCTTATTACCATTGTGCCGCATGCTGGCACAGGAGAGAGAATACGTAATTGTTGTTCATGGAGGTGCCGGTGCTATGGAAAACCTTGAGGACGATAAGGAGAAATCAACCTTGTATTATGCGGCTTTAGATTCAGCTTTGAGTATCGGAAATGCTATATTGGATGCTGGTGGTGAAGGACCTGAAGCGGTAATGGCAGTTGTTAACTATTTTGAGAATAACCCCTTGTTTAATGCTGGTAAAGGGGCTACTTGTACCAGTACCGGTACTTTTGAACTGGATGCTTCTATTATGGAAGGTAAGGATTTGACAGCAGGAGCTGTCGCCGGGTTGAAAACGGTGAAGAATCCGATTAATGCAGCCTATGCGGTAAAAAATAAAACACCTCATGTGATGCTGGCAGGTGAGGGGGCCGACCGATTTGCAAAGTCACAAGGGCTGGAAATTGTAGATAATATGTATTTTGCTACTCCTAAGACATTGAAGTGGATAGAGGATTTGAAAAAGGAGAGCAAGAAGAATGGAACTGTGGGCTGTGTGGTACTGGACAAGCAAGGTAACCTGACAGCGGGAACAAGTACCGGTGGTATGTTCAAGAAGCAATGGGGCCGTGTGGGAGATTCTCCGGTGATTGGCGCAGGTACTTATGCGGATAATGAAGGTTGCGCTGTGTCATGCACCGGGCATGGGGAGTATTTTATCCGTCATGTTGTAGCTTATAATCTTTCTACTCGTGTGAAGTTGCTGCACCAGCCTGTTGGGGAGGCTGCCGATTATATTATCCATCAGGAACTGAATAACAAGGAGGGAAATGGTGGATTGATTGCAGTGGACAAGAAAGGTAATTTTGCCATGCCGTTTAATAGCGGAGGCATGTTCCGTGGCTACTTGTATAAGGAAAAAGGAACAGGCAAAATTTCTAAAGCAGTGGGCATAGGGAAGAAGATGAAAACTTTATAATTTTAGTTCCTGTTTGAATTTTCCTCCCACCTGCAACAGAGTTTTGCAAAACTGCTACCCACTACTACCACCCTCTTTCGTAAACACCCATGAACAGGGCGTTTCAAAGGTGGTGGTAGTAGCATGAAAAAACATCTGCTACCACCACTTTTTATCTGTTATCACTTCCCTTTCCTCTGATAGTTTGAGAATTCCTGTCACATTTTGTCTTAGCTTCGTTACCCCTTGGAATAGACAAAACCGTTTGAAAGCTATAGGTTGTATGTAACGATACGGACAGTTGGTATGCTTATCGGGAACCGGTACGGATGATATCTTGACTATTCACTGACGGAGAAGTTTTGGAGCAGTAGAATTTTAGCGGGGCTTTCATCCGTAAGAAAAAGGCATCCGCAAAAGACTTTGGCATCAGATTCGTCCTTAAAGGATCTCATCCGTATCCCTAACCCTTTCCTGACGTATGGTTAAGGCTTTTCTACCTGTTTGTCTTATCTCCGCAAGCTTTGGAGTTAACTCCATAACCTTGGGAGATAACTCCAAAGCTTATGGAGATAACTCCAAAGGCTATGGAGATAGAACATATCCGTATAAAAAGGCTTAACCTGAAGAAAGAAAAGGCTTATGCTATAGGGTAGGGAGTGATATACATTCAATTGAGGCTTGACTACTCTTACAGCCATGATGTTTGAAGCGATGCTGGATATCCTGCCGGTTCGCTGATGCGGCTGTAACCGGAATATAATATGCAGCAGGCTGGTAATGATCAGACGCTTAGGAACGTTTGGATACTATCCGTAAATAGGCCGCTTTGCTATAAAATGCTGTCTCGCTGCGGCTTGATCGGTTGCAGGTGCCTCACTGAGCATGAGGTAAAAAACATTGGCGGAATTAATTCAGTCTTTCAAATACAGTCTGGATTAACTCCGCCAATAGCTACCACTATCGGATATCTTATTTATAAGTAACCGGTATCAACCTTACACTACCATTCAATCCCGATGGCAATGGCTGCCAATCAGTATAAGGTACCGGTTTGTATTGCAGATTCACCACATTGATTTCATTGAAGATACGCCATTTCTCACCCCGACGATCCATATCCGCAATGCGGTTGGCAGGCAGATTGGTCACTTCTATTTCTATCTTGTTATCTCCCGGTTTCAGCCATTTGCCTACTTTCAACTGATAAGGTACGGCCCATGCCGTTCCGGCATCTTGTCCGTTGATGCGCACACGGGCACTTTCCCGCACATCACCCAAATCCAGTATCCAGTCATCGGCGGGAATATGGGGAACAGTGATGATATTAGTATATACTCCCGTCGCCATGGTAATCGGAGCGTTGGGGTGAGCAATTTCAGTCCACGAAGACGGAGTATCGATATCAAATGTACCTTCTATCTGGGGAGTACTTTTTGCAAAATGAAGTTTCCAGCCGTGATCAAGGCTGAGGCTGACAGGTTGTTCTTGAACGTATTTCCATTCGGCAACGTCTGTCAGGGCATGGTTGAAAGTTTGCAGGATGACACTTTCGCCGGAATGTAGCTGGAGGCGTACTTGGGTTTTGCCTTCTTGCTTGCGGGTTTGTGCTTTCCCTTTTTCTCCCGTCATCGGATTGAACAGCATGACACTTTCTGCGGGAACGGCTAAAGTTATCCAGTCGTTTACTCCTTTTTCCTGCAATGAGGAGATGAAATAATGATGTCCATCGGCATGGGAGCGGCGGATACATTGTAAGCCATACCGCGTTTTCATCTCTTCGGGAACAACACCGCTTTTTTCCAAGGCAGATTGATAGTTATTTCCTGTAATGATGATCCCTTTTTGATAAGGAGTTGCTACCGTCTCATCGAAAGAAGCAATTTCCGGAAGTTGCTTTTGTAATTGTGCAAAGCTTTTCCGGCGTGCTTCCAGTTTTCCATAACCGGGTACATCCTGCGGATAGTTTTCGGTAAAGATGATAGTAGCTCCGGCTTGTGCCAGCTTTAGTAAATGGTCAAGTACCTCGGACGGCATTAATTTTACAGCAGGAATGATGATGGCTTTATAGGAAGTTCCTCCTTTGGTCAGTAATTTGCCATTTACGCAACGGGTACTTTTCACAAAGTTGTCAGAGATATAATCCATGTCATAGCCGCAATTGCTGATGGTATGAACGGTCTCTATAAACTTGGGAGCACGTTTTGCCATATCATGGATGCTGAACAGCAAAAGACGGCCCGGCTGTTCCTGCCACATATCATATACAGGCAGATAAACGAGAAAATCATTATCCGGTTTCCCCATTTGCAGGAAAGACTGGCAACGGGTGATATATTCAAAGAAAGCAGGAGCATCCTGCCAAATGTTATTGGTAGGAGACATATCAATAGAGGCATAAAACTTCCATCCCGGCCATTTGGCTTCTTTAGGACTGTAGGGGGTTCCATGGAAAAACATGTGGTTTACACCTGATACGAACATCAAATCCATATCCGGTTTGCACTGGGAAAGTGAGGTACGGAAATGTTCTGTCAGCCAGGTGAATGTTTCTGAAGACGTGTAGGGCTTTCCGGCGATATGGGCAGCGGAAGAAGCATACTTCAGCATGGAAAGGTCTGAGTCATTCTTACGGGTCAGGGAATCTTGGCGCAATCCTTTAATATGGAATTGCGACAGGCCGAATCCTTCGCATTCGGGAATATCCACAGAGGCATAGGTATCTATCAGATTGGCAGGGGAACCATGTGCTTGGTTACGGGTGATGCTGCCATGACCGTGTGCCCAGTTAGTCCATTGGGTACTGAAATTCTCAATCAATAAATCGGAGATTGTTTCGCGATAGTCACTGACTATGCGGGCGGTGGTTTCATTACGATCCTGAGCTATAAATTCAGGGAAGTGTTCTTCCAGTTTATAGCCACGACGACGGGCGAATTGTTCCAGGAAATCAGGAGTCCAGTCAGCACCATATACTTCGTAAGAGTCATTGAAAAAAGTATGTGGAAAATTGGTCTTGTTTTCTTTAAAGGCTTTGTCAAAGTTGGCAAAATAGCGTTTTACGGCTCCTTTATCCAAGTGGTTCATCACATAGCCTTCTCCACCGGGAGCGGCACGTTTCACTTTTTGGAATGTTTTACCTATATATAAGGTAATAATATGCCAATGACCTGCCGGAGCTTTCCATTGTAATTGTCCGTTCTTCGCTTTGGAAGTGAGATTAAGACATTGCTTATTGTCCGCATTATAGGCCATAACCCGGCTTAAAGTGGCTACAGGGCGTTGTTTCTCTTCTTCTACTTTCAAATCTAGCGTAATTTCTTTTCCACCCTCTACTTGATAAGATTGAAAAATAGCTTTGGTAGCAGCATCTGTCATACTCACGTGAGGACCGCCGAAGGGCCATCCGGTACCGGTGTTCATATCTACTTCAATACCGATGCGTTTTCCTTCAGTTTCAGTATGTTGCAACATATTCATCCATTGCGGGCTGAGGAAAGGGAGGTTATTCTTATCGTTGCCTTGAACACCATAAATAGGAGTGATTTCAACACCTCCCAGTCCGGCTTTGGCATATTCCTCCAGATTGTAGGTCAGATTGGTTGCATCGACAGCACTTCCCAGCCACCACCAGCGGGTAGCCGGACGGGTTTCGGGGTGTACTGCCGGCCATTCTTGTGCATAAAGGCTGCTTCCGGTCAGTAATAGGCTGAACAATAAATATTTTCTCTTCATTCTATTTGTTTTTTATAAGTTTGCTGCATTGAATTCTTTTCCATCCACTGTGATGTTCCTGTATCTGATATCATTGGCATCCTCTGTGACAAACAAGGGACGTCCGTCCGCTTTCTCGTAATGGAAATTTACATTGTCCAAGGTGATGTTGCGTGCATGGCGGATGTAGAAACCTTTGGCGGGAATGGTTCCGAACATCCACGGTTCAGGATATACTTTCTCTTGTTCGGGAGGAGTCAGAAGTCCGTCGGCTTCTGTATATCCTCTTGGTGATAGATATGAATATCGCTCAGTGTCACATCTTCAATAAGGGCTCCCGGTATTCCGCTGATAATGGAAGAGTAGCGCGAGTCGGCATTAAATACATTGACGTGGCTGATGAGGATGCGTTTCATTGTGCCCACGGGCGTTCCTTGCGGGCTGCGCATCCGGGCTCCTAACCGCAGGAAGACAGGGGCGTTGACAATATCGCGCATCGTGATGTTGCTGATGACGATATCTTCCAGTTTTCCCCCGTCTACCGTTTCCAGGGCAAGACCTCGGCAACGTTCGAATATGCAATTGGTAATGGCTATGTTTTTAAAATCGCCACTGGATTCTGTTCCTAGTTTGATACGTCCGGTTACAAACCCGTGATCCGGTGCTTGGGGTTCGTCTCGTTGCCAGGTACAATCCAATACACTGCCACGGTCGTATCCGCTGACAAAACAATCGGAGATGGTTACATTTTCCGTATCCTTGAAATAGCCTAATCCGTAGGACGCTTTAAGCACGATAGCATCATCCCAGGGAGCGTTGACTGTACAATGACTGATGCGGACATTTTTGCAGCAGTCTATGTCAAAACCGTCCCGGTTGGTATCTACTTTCACGTTCAGAATGCTGAGATTATCTACTCCTGTAGCCAGCAGACCAAAATGACCGCAATGCAACAAAGAGAAGTCTTTCAGTGTCACGTTCTTGCAGAGTTTCAAGCTGATGGCTTTGTTGCCTACACCGGGCAGCGGCTTTCCTCACGGGTGAGTCCTTTGCCATAAATCAGTCCCGGTCCGCTGATGGTGATGTCTTCCAGACCGATTCCCCAAATAAGTGAGTTCTTCCAATGACTGTGCCCGAAATCCTGGAATTGGGTGTGTTCATTCGGTTCTGCCAGGTCATAACCTTCCGTTGCTGATGGGAAGCGCCTACAATTTGTGCTCCTTGTTCTATGTACAAATGTATATGACTGGCCAGACGTATGGAATAGCACGCGTATTCTCCGGCGGGGAAGTAAATGGTTCCTCCACCCTGAGAGGCAGCTTCCTCAATAGCTCGATTTATGGCAGGGGTGTCAATGGTAGTACCATCGGCTTTCGCTCCGTAATCTTTTACATTGTATATCTTTGCCTGTGCTGTCCATGTGCTGAGGCATAAAAGGAAGAGTATGAGTTGTTTCATGGTCTGTCTTTGCTTTTACTGAATGGGCATTAGTTTGAATTTGTGTAAATAAGATGCATTGCCATACATGGTATGTTCATCGGATAAATTCCAGAATCCGTCTTTGGAGGTAGGGTGGGCATCCCAGTCAATCACTGCCCAGCATAATCCGATTTCATTTCCTTCTTTTAATAAAGTAGGGCAAGATAGTTCGGGACCATCGGCATCCGCATGGTCAAAGGGAGTGATATAAAATTCCAATGTCAGCTTACCCGGTTCACCCTCCTTGAAAGAGTACTGATAGGCATAATCAGCGTATGGCTTTTGTTTCAGCCATACTTGAGGACCCCATAACATACACCAGTCATTGCCGTGAGCCGGGGTGAAGATGTGATAGTTCTGGGCATGGCATCCGTGAAATTTGAACCAAGCCTGCCATACGTCTTTGGGAGCTGTGGGATGAAAACGGTCGATGAACGGTCCCCCTGAACAATCGCCATCCACCACTACTTCAAAAATATCCGTGTTCAAGGAGTTCTCACTGAACCGCCAATAATTATCGTATGCTTCATATAGAAAATACAACTTCTGAGTTTCTGCACACCAACCTACTTTGACACTGACTTTCAAGGTGGTGGTATCTGGCTGTGCATGTTTTCCCTCGTCTTCCTTTAAAGCTGTTTCCGTTATCTTATAATCAGCCGGAACGCAATCCCAGTCGTGGGTATTGCCATCTATGGCAGGAACCTTATCTGCCGGAAATTGGTACACCTTGAATTCCTGTGCCTGGGCAGACAGGCATAGGAAAAGGAAGAACAGGTATAGATACAATCGTTTCATTTTGATCGGGTTTTATGTTCTTTCTCGAATAATCCGGGTAGCATGAAATAATTATAATCTGCTCGTTGGTAGAAACAAAAGTAGAGCTTTTCTTGCGGTTTCCACGGGTATAGGGCAGAGATGACAGGGGCATCTGTCTTTTTACCGGAGTTGAATAAAGCAAGCGGGGATGCTTGTTTATGTCCGTCGGACAGACGAATATCGGAACCGATGGGAGATACCCCATGAACCGTTCTCAGTTTCATGCTTTCACCATAATAGGTAGTAAAAGCGTTTCCTTCTATACTGAATACATTATGGAAGCAGGAGGCTGCCGGAATACTGTTGTCTGTTACGGCAGGGTCGTCTGCACCGTCGCATGCACCGAAAGCCCAGCAAAGTTTGAGCTCTTCGGGTAATCGCTCACCGGAAATCTCCATGATAAAACCATTACTATCTGTCAATGGACATACAATCAGCTTTATTTCACCTTCTTTCCATAATTTATCTTTAATGGTATAAGCCTGTCCCTTTTTCTTGACACTGCATTGGTCCAGCCAGCAACTTTCATTGCCGCAAACCACTCCCAGACGGAAAGTTCCCGCACCTTTGGATAAGCGGAAGGGAAGGGTCTGGGCGTTGTTGCTAAAGACAGACAACAGCATACAGAGAAAGAACGGAAGTAGCCACCGGCTATAATTCCATGTTGTTTTCATAGCTGATATTGATTTGTGCGTTCTTATTGTTTTTTTCTTCCACACGGCTGCCGTCTTCTACTTGTAACCGGACATCTTCCAAGTGGAAGTCTTCGGTAAAGATAATGCTTCCTGCTTTATTTACCTTGGCTTTTATGCCGGAAATATGGAAATTCTGCAAAGGCAGTTCCTCATTCCAGCCTGCAGCGGTGATAAAGGTTTGCACATTAGTAGCTTTTACATCGCTGAGCCATACATTACGGAAATGCGGATACCCTTTTTCTTTAGGTGTGACAGGAGTCAGCATAACCTTCCAATGTTCGGGAATCTCTTTTCCTTCATATTCAGCCGGTAAGGTAGAATAACTATAGCTGGGGTTCCAGTTAAGGTCCGCTGCCAGTACATGGCGGACATTGTCTGCTGTCACTTGGGTCATGTAGATATTTTCTACGGTTCCACCGCGGTTCATGGCAGATTTCAGACGGAGGGTGGAAGAGGTTCCGTATGCTTGAAGGTTATATCCCAAGACATTTCGGATGCAGCCTGAAGTTTCGCTGCCGCAGGTAATAAGTCCCGCACCTTTACGTGCAATGCATCCACGAACAATGATATTTTCGGTGGGACGGTTTACACGCAGGCCGTCGGCATCCCGTCCGGCTTTCAGGCAGATATTGTCATCGTTGCAATCTACTTCACAGTTTTCAATCAGGATATTGGTGCTGGAATCAATGTCAATACCATCCGTACTGGGACCATGCCCCCCTACGTTATTATTGATTTTCAGTCCGTTCAAGGTACATTGGTCGGAATACAGCACTTGGCAACCCCAAAATCCGGTACGCATCAAGGTAAAGTCTTTTAGTGTTATATGGCGGCTGTTCGAGATGAGCATTCCTCTTACTCGTTTGCAGTCGTAGTCCACGATCCACCGCAGTTTGCGTTTCTCGTAATCCTTCCGCATGGTCCAATATTTATCCCAAAATATTTTTCCACGACAATCCAACGTACCTGCTCCGCTGATAGCTGCGTTTTCTGCATCCAGAATATTGATGACTGCCGAGGGCCATACCATTTCGATACCTGCCACGCGGGAGCGCATTTCGGGGTATAAATCTATATCCTCGCTGGCTATCAGCGTCGTACCTTGGTTGAGGTGGAGGTTTACATTACTTTTCAGGTAGATGGCACCAATCCGGTAGTATCCTGGGGCTACTTCCACTGTTCCTCCTCCGGAACGGTGGCATTCGTCAATAGCTTTCTGCAGGGCGGCAGTGCTTAACTGGGTACTGTCATTTTTCAATCCGTAATCGGCTGCTTGGAATATTTTTCCCTCAGGATAGGTTTTGGCTCCTACTTGGGCAGTCCACGAAAGGTCAGGAGTTCCCATCCTTTTCCCCATTGGAATCCGGAGAGGGATTGGGCATTGGTAAAGAGGGTACCTAAGGTAAATGATAGGGTTAATAATAATGTTTTGTTATTCATTTGTTCTTACTTTTAAATTAATTGCCGTCTGGCTTTTCAATTTCTGTAAACGGGCTGTCATTCCATTTGAAACTGTCCAAAGCATCCGGATGTGCAGGATTGTAACCGGAATAGTCGCTGCGCAAATAGTTAGAGATAGGTAATCCCGCTTTCTTTATCCCTTCAATGATACATTTGGAGATTTGATAAGCTCCGTAAGGATTGAAATGAGTATTATCTGCCAATACCCTGTTTTGTCCCGGATAGGTTCCGGCAGGATAATGTACGAATGCCTTTTTGGAAGGTTCCACTCCCATTGCTTCATAGAGGGTACGGGTCATTTCGTTGAGATCGATCAAAGGAACGTTTTCTTTGGCAGCTAGCCAACGCATTGCTTCGGGATAATCTTCGTGAGTATCTCTGATTTTCCCGTTTTCATCGAAACTGCGGCGTTGTGTCGGGGTTACCAGTACAGGATAAGCTCCTCGTGCCCTTGCCTCATCAATGAATGTTTTCAAGCTGGTCATAAATGAATAATAAGCTCCTTTACCGGGACCTTTTTGCTTTTGGTCGTTATGACCGAATTCCATAAAAATATAATCTCCGGGTTTCATTTGTGTCAATGCCTTTTTCAGTCGTCCTGCACCGATAAAAGTATTGGCGCTTTCGCCGGATTCTGCATAATTGGCAAAACAAATGCTGTCATTGAAGAAGCGGGGAATCATTTGTCCCCAGCTTGCCCAAGGTTCATTGTCCTGGTCTACTACGGTAGAGTTACCGCATAGGAATACTGTGGGTACATTATTTACTTTCTCAATAATCAGTTCGGACAATTGGGGGGCATCCCCGTTGAATTCCAAAGTTAGTTTGTCATCCCAGTTCAATTTTTGGCGTTCACGCGGTTTGATGCGTACATTTTCTTTTTCCGAAATATGTGTGTTGCGCTTGTTGATCACAAATGTACAAGGTTTTAACTCCCCTTTTTTTGTCTTCACATTTTCGAAGAAAAGGCGGCGTGATTCTCCTCGCACTGTTGTTTCTCCGGCAGCGCGTTTGTTTCCTATCACGACTGTGACGTGGTAGTTGCCATCGGGTACCGTAATAGAGAAAAAGAATGGGGCTGTACTTTTACCTTCCGGAGAGGGCTGTCTGTCATATCCGTATCCTTTTCCTCCGAGTATCTGTCGGCGGGAGTTATTTTGGTATAACCGTCTTTAGTTTTTTTACCTGTGGTAAAATCGAATTTGTAAGTTTGTGCTTCGACTCCTAATGTCGCTAAAAGTCCAAGAGCTAATAGGGCTATCTGTTTCATGATTGATATAGATTGTTATTAATTGATTTTCGGTTTTAGTTCATCCGGAGAGTCATTGGTATAAGATTTTATGTCACCGGCTGTTTTTGTGAACAACTCACTGATTTGTTGAGGTGTTACAGTAAATTGCGGACGGAACTGGTCCGAATTCATATAATCCAAAATGGCTTTATGCATCTGACGAGCTACAATGCGTTTCTCTGGCTGGGAGGTAATGTCCATGCTTGTCATGAGCACTTTCCCATTTAATACATTGGCTTCGAATAACATACCTATCTTGCGGCTTATGAACCAAGTGTCAATGCTTTGAACCGTAGGTTGGAAAGCGGGTGGAAAGTGGGTGAATTGCATCACTTGAGCATGATTCAGCAGTTCCCACCATTGCAGATTGCTGTGATATTCTGTCGGAAACTGACGGAATAACGGGTGTTTGGGGTTCACTAAGATACCTGTGGTATGAGGAGGACGCATTTTGAACCAGGAGGTGTTCCAGAATACAGGAGTGAATTGCTGAACCACTTCTTTACCATAACTCACTTTGCCCGCAGCTGTAATAAGCACATTTCCACCATGCTGAAGAATTTCCAAGGCTTTCGAATCCAAGGTATCGGTAGTGTATACTTTTCCTTCGGCTATTGTCACTTGAGCGGGATAAACCCAGAAATTCCAGTCATTTACAGCTTCTGTTCCTGTAATGCGTATTTCCAGATTCAGCTTTTTAGCCTCTTGGATATCAGTAAGCGGAAACTCAAGGCTACCAGTGTGATTTAAATTTCCGATAGGGATGTCTTGTGTTGCCAATGTGCCTTGCGCATATACTTTGCCATATTCGTCTTTTAACGTATATACAATTTCTGCTTGTTTTAATGTCTTGGCACCAAAATGAGCAACTTCAATATCCGCCTTTAAAATCTCATTGTTATTATATACAAATTTATCTGTACGCATCAGTGGAACAGTAGGTGAGCAAAAACGTCTCCATTCTGCAGAGTTGATATATCCTTTTTCTTCAAAGAAAACATCAAGAACACCTACTAGTGCAGTTCCCTGACCCGAATAATCGTTCAGTGCCAATAATTGGAAACCGGCATAATCAGGCGTGCGGAGTGTCTTTTCTATTTCATATTTATAACAAAGGGCTTGCAACTTTCCGCTGGCATCATAAATAGATGGGCTTGGTCGCTCATGTGGTTATCAGCCAGAATGTCTTTGAAAATTTCGAAGTTCTTAGCTTTATTAACACCTGTATATTTACGTATTTCATTGAAATTAGGGAAAGCACACCATTGACCTGTTTCATGGGATACATAAGGTTGTTTCACTGTGTCAAGATGATTCTGGAAACGATAATCGTCTTGGGTGGATGGCTGTCTTCTAGACCAGGTCAGGCCACGTGCCCCTGCCTTTACATGATATTGGTTGCGGGGTTGCCATTGCCATCCGTTGCCTACCGATGCTCCGGTATATACATGTCTGGGATCCTTCTTTTCCCAATATTCTACGAACTTGGTCACCCATTCTACCCAGCGTCCGCTAGGTTCGTTTCCGCATGCCAACATGCAATAAGAGGCATAGTTGCCATATTCTTTGGTTAATGCGATGGTTTCGTTCATCAAATAGGTGTCAATAGGTTGTCCCAAACCTAATTTAGGACCATGATTGGGCCAGCTCGGACCTTCGGGTTGCAGATAGAATCCTACCCGGTCGGCAGCTATAAAAGCGGCTTCGGGAGGACAGAATGAATGGAAACGCATGTGATTCAGTCCATAACTGCGACAGATACGGAATACTCGTTCCCAACTTTCTACATCCATCGGGGCGTAACCGGTCAACGGGAAGTCACAGTTCTCAACTGTTCCGCGAAGCTGAGTTTTACGCCCGTTTACATAAAACCATTTACCTTTGATTTCAAATCGGCGCATACCGAATTGTATTTCTTTTATCTCAGTTTTTTTCCCATTGGTGACTTCTGCTTTCAGTTTGTACAGGGCCGGATGAAATTCATCCCATAGCAGCATATCATTCCCCATAGGTAATACCATTTCTGTTTCCGTTACTCCTTTGTTAAGTTTGATTTCTTGTTGTATGGCGGGAACTATATGCTTTTTATCCGTATTGAAACTCTCCGCTGATAATTTTATTTTTGTAATGCCTGCACCTTTGATGACGACTTTGACACGTGCCAGTTTTTGTTCCGGTTCCGGATATATTTGAATATCATCGAAATATGTTTTCGGAGTCGTTTGCAGACAGATGCGTCCTACAATACCGTTCCAGTTTCCTTGAGTTTGGTCGGTTATGCTGTGTGAATCCGGTCCAACATTGATTTCTTTGATACGATTATCCACTCGGATGGTGATAGTACATTTTCCGGGACGGACATAACGGGTTATATCATATTGATGGGGAACGCAAAGACTATTCTGCATTCCTGTCTTTTGTCTGTTTACCCATACAGTTGTTTCTATATGGGGACGTTCCAGAAACAACAAAATACGTTCACCTTTCCAGTCGGCAGGTATATTCACCTCTTTCTGATACCAAGCAGCTCCTACATAATGTTTGTCAGGAGTCAGAAAGAATGGAAATTTAATATTACCTTCTTTACGGTATTTTTCCATGTATGGATTATAATAGTAAGAACTGTCATAGAGACTGCCTGTCCATTGGGTCTTTGCGGTGACCTCATCACCTTTCAGTTTCTCGGGCATGGAGCCGGGCAGGTTGATGCAGTCATTCAATGTGTGGCTGAACCATTTTTCTTTTTCTCCATTATCCTGACGGTCTATACTGAATGACCATTTTCCGGATAAGTCAATAATTTTTTGTGCACTTAACGAGAAGCACATCCATGTTAGGCAGATTGTCAATAACGTTTTTTTCATAGTATCTTTTTACTTTGAATTTGATGTTGCTAAATTAAGGTCTTTTCATTTGCATGTAAATAGAAAGAAGTACATATAGATGGAAATTCGTATAAAATAAGGGTAATGTGCGATATATTTGTACGATTTTACATGGATATGCCTTGTATGTGCAGAAAAAAGTCCAAATCTCTTTTTATCTTTGTATGCTCACAATTAAATCATTGTATACATGAAAAAACGATTATTCAGTTTGCTCTGCTTGTTAGGGGCAGTTTCCGGATTATTTGCCGGTGATACGGCTTATTTGTTCTCTTATTTCATTAATGACAGTCGGGACGGTCTTCATTTGGCTTATAGTTTGGATGGGCTGACATGGACTCCCCTGAATCATGGAAAATCATTCTTGATACCCACGGTCGGGAAGAACCGTCTGATGCGTGACCCTAGTATTTGTCAGGCGCCGGACGGAACCTTTCACATGGTGTGGACTTCCAGTTGGACAGACCGGATTATAGGTTACGCTTCTTCTCCCGATTTAATCCATTGGAGTGAGCAGCGTTCTATTCCGGTAATGATGCATGAGCCTGCTGCACATAATTGCTGGGCACCTGAATTGTTTTATGATGAACCTTCGCAAACTTATTATATTTTTTGGGCAACGACCATTCCCGGACGTCACAAGGAAGTGCCGGTCATTGAGAGTGAGAAAGTTGAACCATCGTATTTACTATGTTACGACGAAGGATTTTAATACATTTTCTGAAACCAAACTGTTCTTTAATCCTGATTTTAGTGTGATTGATGCAGCTATTGTACGCGATCCGGTGATGAAAGACTTGATTATGGTGGTGAAGAATGAAAACTCGTTGCCGGCAGAGAAGAATTTGAGAATAACACGGACAACACGAATAGAGGATGGATTTCCTACTACTGTTTCTCCTTCTATTACAGGAGATTATTGGTGCGAGGGACCTGCGCCACTTTTTGTAGATGATGTTCTTTATGTCTATTTTGATAAATACCGTAATCATCAATATGGAGCAGTTTGCAGTCGTGATCATGGAAAGACGTGGGAAGATGTGTCTGATCGTGTATCTTTTCCAAAAGGAATCCGTCACGGAACCGCTTTTACCGTAGAGAAGGCTGTACTTGATAAATTGCTTCGTATCCATAACTTTAATCCTCTTGTTCCGGATAATATTGCTGATCCTTCTTTATCCAAATTTGGTGATACTTATTATCTTTATGGTACTACTGATATTGATAAAGGGTTGTCACAAGCAGGTACTCCTGTGGTATGGAAATCTAAAGATTTTGTAAACTGGAGTTTTGACGGGTCACATATTGTGGGATTCGATTGGCATAAAGGACATGAATATGTCAATGCTAAAGGAGAGAAAAAGACGGGATATTTTCGTTATTGGGCACCCGGTAGAGTAGTGGAGAAGAATGGTGAATATTATCTTTATACCACTTTTGTAAAACCGGATGAGAATGCACGTACCTATGTGCTGAAGTCCGACCGTCCCGAAGGTCCTTTCCTTTTTGCCGGACGTAATTCTATATCTTCTCATTCTTTGGATGGGTTTGATCAATCTTGTATTGCTCCGGATATAGATGGGGAACCTTTTGTGGATGATGATGGAACTGCTTATTTATTCTGGCGCCACCGGATGGCTGCCCGTATGACTGACGATTGGCAGCATTTAACCGGTGATACTATTGTGATGAGTACAGCTCGTCAAGGGTATTCGGAAGGGCCGGTTATGTTTAAACGTAAAGGTATTTATTATTACATTTATACTTTGAGAGGGAATCAGAATTATGTAAATGCTTACATGATGAGCCGGCAGTCCCCTTTGTCGGGCTTTGAAAAGCCCGAAGGCAATGATATTTTTCTTTTTTCATCCATTGCCAATAATGTTTGGGGGCCGGGACATGGAAATGTATTTTATAATGAAGAAACAGACGATTATATTTTCGTATATTTGGAGTACGGTGACGGAGGAACTACCCGCCAAGTATATGCTAATCGGATGGAATTTAATGAGGATGGCACTATAAAGACACTTGTTCCTGATGAAAAGGGAGTTGGTTACTTGGCTGTCAGCCAGGAACAGCGCGAAAATAAGGCGCTGAAAGCTTCTTTCAGTGCATCCAGCGTACGTTCTCCCCGTACTTCTAAGGTTGAAATAGAAACTCAGCCTAATTGTCCTTTGGCTGATAAAACTTCGCTTGTCAAGGTGGAACGCACACATATATATCACCCTGGAAATGCAGGCGACCAGTCTAATGGAACACGCTGGATGGCAGAAACAAATGATGATCATCCTTGGCTGATGGTGGATTTGGGTGAAGCCATGCAAGTAACGGAGTGTCAATTTGCCTTTGTACACCCTGCTGAAGGTCATGCCTGGCATCTCGAAAAATCCAATGATGGCACTAATTGGCAACCTTGTGTCGAAGTAAAAGAGGTGAAGGCATGTTCACCTCATGTGGCAACGGTGGGAGATAAAGTACGTTATTTGCGTTTGCACATAGATAAAGGTGCAGCCGGATTATGGGAATGGAAAATCTATTAAATTACTATTTTATCATGAAAAAACGATTTGTGACCGTTCTTTTGGCTTGTTCTTTGGCCGGAGGACTTTTTGCACAACAGCCTTGGTTTAAAGACAAGGATTTGACCTTGACCGGTGCTTATTATTATCCTGAGCATTGGGATGAGAGTCAATGGGAGAGAGATTTTAAACAGATGCACGATTTGGGTTTTGAATTCACTCATTTCGCGGAATTTGCTTGGGCGCAATTGGAACCGGAAGAGGGAAAATATGATTTTTCCTGGTTGGATAAAGCGGTGGCTTTGGCTGCCAAATATGATTTGAAAGTCATTATGTGTACTTCTACGGCAACTCCACCGGTATGGCTGAGCCGTAAATACCCTGAAATTTTGATTAAAAATGAAAATGGTACCGTGCTTGATCACGGAGCACGTCAACATGCTTCTTTTGCTTCTCCCGTTTATAGAGAACTGGCTTATAAAATGATAGAGAAGTTAGCTCAGCATTATGGAAATGATTCCAGAATAATCGGCTGGCAGCTCGATAATGAGCCGGCCGTACAATTTGATTATAATCCGAAAGCCGAACTGGCTTTCCGGGATTTTTTGCGTGAAAAATATCATCATGACATTAAAGCATTGAATGATGCCTGGGGAACGGCTTTTTGGAGTGAGGTTTATTCTTCTTTTGATGAAATAACTCTTCCTAAAACTGCCCAGATGTTTATGAATCATCATCAGATTTTGGATTACCGCCGTTTCGCTGCCAGTCAGACAAACGACTTTTTGAATGAACAATGTTTGTTGATAAAAAAATATGCAAAGAACCAATGGGTGACTACTAACTATATTCCTAATTATGAGGAAGGACATATAGGTGGCAGCCCTGCACTTGATTTTCAAAGTTATACTCGCTATATGGTGTATGGAGACAATGAAGGTATTGGTCGCCGCGGATATCGAGTAGGAAATCCGTTGCGTATTGCTTTTGCCAATGACTTTTTCAGACCCATACAAGGTACTTATGGAGTAATGGAACTTCAGCCAGGACAGGTGAATTGGGGGAGTATCAATCCTCAACCGCTGCCCGGAGCTGTCCGTTTATGGATGTGGAGCGTATTTGCCGGTGGAGGCGACTTTATCTGTACTTATCGTTATCGCCAGCCTCTGTATGGCACGGAACAATATCACTATGGCATTGTAGGTACAGACGGAACAACGGTAACTCCCGGTGGACGTGAATATGAGCAGTTCATGAAAGAAATCAGACAGCTGCGGGGACAGGTTGCTGCTCGTGAGGTGAAACCGGCCGATTATTTGGCGCGTCGTACTGCCATTCTTTTTAATCATGAAAATTCATGGAGCATTGAGCGCCAGAAGCAAAATCGTACATGGAATACATTGGGGCATATTGAGAAATATTATCGCACGTTGAAATCTTTTGGTGCGCCTGTAGATTTTATCAATGAAAGCAAGGAGTTTTCCTCTTATCCTGTGGTCATAGCTCCGGCTTATCAATTGGCTGACAAGGCATTGGTAGATAGATGGACTGATTATGTAAAGAAGGGTGGTAATTTGGTCTTAACTTGCCGTACAGCCCAAAAAGATCGCCATGGACGTTTACCCGAAGCTCCTTTTGGTTCCATGATTAATGGACTGACCGGTAATGAAATGGAGTTTTATGATTTATTACTTCCTGAAGAACCTGGCAAATTACGGATGGATGGAAAAGAATATACATGGAATACTTGGGGGGAGATATTGAAACCGGGTAAGGATTCACAAGTATGGGCTACTTATACACAGGAATTTTATGAAGGAAAACCGGCAGTCACTACTCATAAGTTGGGAAAAGGTACTGTTACTTACGTGGGAGTGGATAGTACGGACGGATTATTGGAGAAAGATATTTTGAAGAAACTATATGCGCAATTGAATATTCCTGTGATGGATTTACCATATGGTGTTACTTTAGAGTACCGCAATGGTATGGGGATTGTATTGAATTATACAGATAAACCTTATAAATTCGTACTTCCCTCGGGAGCCAAAGTGTTGATAGGAGAGCCGGTAATTCCTACAGCAGGAGTATTGGTATTTTCTATTACTGATTGAAAACGTATGATTGATAGAACAAAAAGGAGCGACTTCACAGTCGCTCCTTTTTACTTAACCTAAATCTAACCTTTAAATCATAGTCTATGAAAAATCGATTCACTAACCAATCATATTATTAATTTAATTTGTAAACTTCACTTCCGGCAAGCAGGAAACATCCTACTCCAAAATCTTCAAAATCGGGTACTTTGTCGTATGTGACAGGTTGACTGTCTTTCGGTTCTTTTCCGGTTCCTTGTACAAGTCCTAGGAAGCCGTTAGGGTGAACGGCATCTTTCACCATAGCATTCCATGCTTCCAACAAGACTGGCAGGTATTCTTTTCTGTCCAACAGTCCGTTACGTACCCCCATGCCATGCCATATACAAATAAAGCGGTGCCACTGGTTTCTTTACCTCCGAAGTTTGATTCGTCATGCATACTTACATTCCAAAAACCATCTGTGCGTTGGCAATTTTTGATAGCTTTACTCATGGTCAGGAAATCATTGATATAGTCGGCACGATGTTTTTCATTAGTAGGAATTTCATCCAGTACACGTACCAGTGCTGCATATACCCATCCATTGCCACGACTCCAATAGCAATTCTTACCGTTAGGTTCTTTGTAGGGGGGATCAAAGTCTTGGTCCCTCCACCACAGACCTTCTTTTTGGTTGTACATGCCATTCTCGCCATGTTTGTTACGGGTATATTCATACATATCCCACATCTTGTCGAAATATTTTTGTTCTCCGGTCAATTTTCCAAGTTTGGCAAATACAGGCATTCCCATCTGGATGGCGTCAATCCACCACCAATCATTTACTTGAGGAGTGTTAACCAGCATATCTATATTAGCTTTGACCTTACGGATTCTTTCCGGATCGGGACAAATGTTATATAAATCAATGTAAGTCTGGCTGGCACAGTAATCATCAGCATTGCGAGTGGTGGTACCGTTGCGAAATCCCCATTCGTGGTAATTTGACCAATCGACAGCATATTTATAATATTCATCGCGTGGATAAACGGAGTAAAGAGCCATTAATCCTTCATAATATACTCCGCGTGTCCAGATATTACTAGGACGCGTTACATTTTTTACAAAAGAAGGAGTACGATAATCGGCATACTTCTTCATGAAGTAATTATTGACTTTTATAACAGTCTTCAACGTTTCTTTTTTGTCCGGCAAGTCTTGTGCTTTTACAACTCCAAAACCTAATGCGACAAAGAATGATAGTATTAATTTTTTCTTCATCATGTTGTTTTAGTGTTTTAATGGTAGCGCAAAAATAGGATGGTCTGGGATTTTCTACAATGGAAATGTGTACATCTTCCTTGAATATTATGCATGTGTACGCATTTCGAGTGTGTTTTTTATTTATCAGTGTTCTTATTGGGCTATTTGTCTTTATTTGCAGATCGTTCATAAATCTTTTCCCCTTCTTTTATCTCTAGTTCCAAACCTTTAAAATTAACATTGGCCACATTTGAGATACTTAATCCTTTTTGAGCTTTGATATGGCAATTCTCAAAAAAGAATGTATCATTTCCGAATGGAGCCTCTTTAAAACCATACATGGTTCCTGCTGATTGTGCTTCTCCATTTATATTCTTGAAATGGATATTGCGCAAACAGGTCAGTGGATAATGTGCAGGTAGAAGCGGAGGAACCATACGCCATTCCATATTGATATCAAAGATACTGCGTGCTCCTTTGATGATAATATCTTCAAAAGTGATATTTTCCACAGTTCCGCCACGGCTGGGCTGGCTTTTAAAACGTAAGGGACTCCAGTTTTCGTTATCCATCAGGCAGGAACGTATGGTCACATTGCGTATGTCGCCTGATATTTCACTGCCCATAGCCACTCCACCATGACCGTATGCGAAATGACAGTTCTCTATCAGAATGTTTTCACTGGGACGTCCTACTCTGCGTCCGTCCTCGTCTCGTCCGGATTTGATGGAGATACAATCATCATGTGCCTCAATGCGGGTGGAAGTAATCAATATATCATTGGACGAATCGATATCTATGCCATCGGAACTGGGTATATATTCCAATGCACGGATATCGATTCCATCTATAGTGAATCCGTTTGTGTAAAGTACATGAAGACACCATGAGGCCTGATTTATCATTTTTAAACCGGAAATCTTACCTCCCGGGCAATCTGTGAAACATACCAGTCTGGGGCGTCCGGAGTTTCCGAATGGAATTTTTTTCCATTCTACTCCTTTACCATCAATAACTCCTTCACCATAAACTTTAACTCCGTCTGAATGGTCGAAATTCAAGAAAGCACATCGCCACCTTTTTTCTATGCCTTCAAAACGGGTAGGGATGACAGGAAATTCATTGGGGTCGACAGTGCTGATTAGTTTGGCGTTTTTTTCTATACGTAAATCTACACCACGTGGGAAGAATAGAGCGCCGCTTAGATACTCCCCGGCAGGAATAACTATCGTTCCGCCTCCATTGTGAGCTGCTTCATTAATGATACGTTGTAAAGTGGCTGTTTCCGAATAGCCATTTCCTTTTACGCCATATTCTTTAATGTTATATTCTCTGTTATTTTTTCCGATAGATATGAGCTTGCTTTCCCATGCTTCCAGTTTAATGGTCAGACGGGTGCGATTATTGACAATTGTTGCATTTATCGGTTGGAGTGTGCCATCTGTTGCATTCCATTCTTTTACAACTCCTACTTTATCAAAGTCTGCTGTAAATTCTGTAGCTTTATTCCCTTCATTGAATATGAAGTAGAGGTCGCCATCGGGCATTACTCTGCGTGTGTAGCGGATAGAATCATTGTCAGGTGAAATGATTTTCATTTCTGGTTCCGGAAGGGAAGAGCTTACATGTGCTGTCCATCTGGTGGATGGCTCAATCCTGCTGTTGGTTAAATCTGATAGGGAACCAGGAGCAGTGAAATTTTTGTCAATGAAAGAAGTGGGCTTCTTTCCCCAAAACAGGACTTTTCCTCCACGTGAGGAAAATGTTTCTATTACTTTCCAGGCAGATACGGAAATAACATCTGATGATGGGATAATCAATGTTTCATATCTTTGGCTGCTTTTATTTTCCAGATAGCCGGGACCTATGGTCAGTGCTTCCGTAAAAGCATCATCGTTTATGTAGTCAAAATCTCGTTGATGAGTTAACAGCTGTTGGGTAAGAGTGACGATATCCTTATAAACTTCATTGTTACCCAGCCACATAGTAGATGTGGGGTAATACATGGCAATCCGTGCTCCCGGCTTCCCTTGGCTCATCAGGTAAGTAGTGCGATTTGTATATTCATTCAGGCCTTTCATACCAGGATCACTCATCCAATTGCGATGTTTGGATCCTGCCAGCCAGAACATGAATTCAAAGAAGTTAATCCCTCGGGCAATCTGATGATCTACAACAAATTTGGCTTGGGGAATGGTAGGAGAGATGTGGTAAGCTGCAAAACTTTCGCTGAATGCTCTAGGTTTTCCATAAACATGAGCTACAGATGAGGCTAGTTTGGGGAAATCATTAAGGGTACTGGGCCATATTTGGTTCCAGATTGCATCTACTCCGGGTATTTGAACTTTACTTAAGGCTCGAAAATAGTCTCCTTCAGCTTTTACACATGCGGGCATTTCATGTTCTTTGTTAAGATGGGTAATATGGGCTACTCCATTGGCTGCACACCAATCGGCTTGTAATTTGAAAAAGTGGGTGGCAAACAAGCTGGACCAGACATCCCAATAATCGGCTTTTACTCTTTGTTCCTGTATGGTAGGCGAAGCGGTAAAAAAGGAGGCTAGATAGGGAGTCGGATCGTACCCTTTTGTATCTTTGAATGTTTGGACAATGGAAGGAGTCCAAGGTAAATGTGCATAATCGGGTTCATCTCCCCGGAAACCAAGTACGGTGGTACCCAGCTCTTTACCAAGATATTTTTTATACTGTTTGTGTGTCCAATCAATGAATTGTTGTACGGCAACAGGGTTCAGATAATCACACAGAGAATTAGTGGCATCTTTACCGCCATTGGGATTATTAACGGCTCGGGTTACAGCCGTCCGAAAGTCGCTTTTGACTAATAGGATCTTCCAGTCATCCAGCCCGGCGTTGAAACTTATTTTTCCATTATTAATTTCTACAGTTCTGTTAGGAGCGCCGGATGTACTGACGGCTACCGCACTGATGATTTCCGGTGCTATTTTATGGTTTGTCATTACTTCTCCCCGTTTTATCTGTATGGTATCACCTATCACAAGAGCTTGCATTCTCAAATCGGGACGTTCCTGTGAGAATTTTCCTCCTGCAAATCCGCTGGGATATTTTCCTTCATCAATAATCCAGACTTTCATGTCTCGTTTTTTGGCTTCAACTACTCCGGTGCGAATTGCTTTAAACCATTCTTCGGAAAGATATTTGAAAGGTAGTTTGTAACCTGCTTCAAATATTACGGCACGGAATCCTTTCTTTTTGATAGAATCCAAGTCATTGCAAATAGTCTTTTTATCCATTTTCCCTTCCCAACCCCATATTACATGGTTGGCAAATTCCACAGGAGGTTCTGCAAATTGTTGTTCTAGACGGGAAAGGGGTGTTTCATGAATGCCTTGCCAGGATTTTATTTCATTTTTTGAAAATAAGAAGTTGAAATAAAAAAGGGAAGCAATAAATAATAGTATCTTTTGCATGATGTTTATGATTAGAGTTGAGTTTTATATGCATAAGGGCGCATCAAAGCGCCCCTACAACAAAAGGATATCCGTTACAGTTTTTAGAGGAATCCTTCATGCTAATCTTAATATTATTCTCCTAAATAATAGGAGGGGACAGGAGCTTGTGGGTATCCCATGGAACGATGAGCTACATAGCTTCTATATATTCCGTCCTGCATCAATGTGGTACGACGGTCTTTTGCCGGAAGATTGGTTGTGTAGATACGTATTTCACCGGGTAATGCGGTTATTATTTCTTCACGCCAGTCTCCATATAAATCTGCAATCATTAAGATATCACCTTCAATATCTTGTGTTAGTGTTTCTCCTTTCCATTTTACAATACTTAGTGAACGACCGTTTGAAGAGGAACTTGCCCCCCATCGGTTATCATCTCCTTTAAATGTTTCACGCAATAAGTCACCGTCCCACCAGGCCCAATTACGGCAGGAGGGCACTTCCTCATTTTTACCTAAGGGTTTACCGTCAGCCGAAAGTAGATATTTGTCTGTGCTGCCTCCTTTACGGTCTTCGCTGGCAAAACATTCCAGACCTTTATGGACCGGATCAAAATCAGCAACCATCCCATCGCCTACATGGAATGTCTTATGACCGATATTCCATACCGGTTGTCCTGTTCTGGCATCCACAACACAAACGCCACGTCCGTTCTCGTGCCAAGGTTCCAGACAAAGGAACACTTCCATACCCGGACGATCCGGGTCGATATCAGTCAGATAGATTTTATCAGGGTGTCCTAATCCGGTAGACCATAGTAAAGTCCCGTTATCATCAAGCATGCATGAGCCTAATAGAATTTCATCTTTTCCATCTCCATCCACATCACCACATACCATATTATGGGAACCCATGCTTCTTACTACGGGATTTTCTTCATCACCGTCCCATCGCCATGCACGTTCCAGTTTGTTATCTTTCAGTTGCCATGCATCTACAGTCATCAGTTGTAAGTGCACGACATGCCAATATATAAGGAGTCTTGCCGTCCAGATAGGCCATTCCTATTTGGTTACGGTTTTGCCGGACCAGATTTCCATACCTGTCATTCCGTTCAGGCCAGTCCACGCGGGCAATTTCTTTTCCGGTCATTCCATCCCATACACTTAGATATTCTTCACCGGAGTCTACCCGTCCTTTTTCATTTCGTTTGGTCGTTTCCGGAGCTGTTTTTAAGGCAATTTCTGCTTTGCCATCTCCATTGAAGTCGTATGCGATGAAAGGGGAGTACCAAACACCGGGCTCAATACCTTGTCCTAAATCTTTAGACCATAAAAAAGTGCCGTCACTTAAATAAGCCTCAATTTGGTAAGTTGAACCATCCAGAGTACCGGGCATTCCGGGATCCACATTTTTTTCTGGGGTACGAATGATATAATCGTAAATACCATCCCCGTTCAAATCAGCAACGGCTATTTTGCCTGCTTTTATATTACGGTTCAATTTAATGGATTGATAGTTTTTCAATAAAGAACAGTCCACATCCAATTTGGAAGATGTGTTAATCACTTTTTTCTTTTTATCTAATGCACAGATCCAATAGGTTGCTTTTCCGGCAACGGGAGTTTGGTCAACAAAGTCACAGGTGTTTTTAATTGGATTTTTTGATAGGCGCTGTGTCTTGCCGTTTGCAGAACGGTAGAGGTGGAAGGGAGTGTCTGTTTTATCTTGTTCCCATAGCCTCCAACTGAGGTAGATACCTTTCCCGTCTACAGATGGGGTGGCCGTTAACCCTCTGTCTAAGTTCTCTTTTACTCTTTCTGTTGCAAAACCTTTGATTTTCGGTTTGGGCTCATGGCGTGGTTCTAGTATTTCATAATAATATGTACGTTCACGCGAGTCCTGAGCTGTCATGTTTATTGATATGCTAAGCAACAGCAGTACCGAGCATAATCCTATAAGTAGGTTCTTGTTTTTCATCATTGATTTATATATTAATTATTTGTTTTTAAAATATTTGTCAGCAAAACGAAGAAATTGTTCCCAATCGTATGGAAGAATAGCGTGAGGCCCTTTGCGATTGTGGTATGCGATAGAGCCATTCATGTAAGGTGTATCCACAGGAGGCATTTCTTCACAACCTATTCCGTTTAAGCCATAGAGGGCATATACAGGTTCAGCTCCTTTACCTCCTAGAAATTCACCTTTTTGGTCGGACCAGTTGTCTTCTTCTGCACTGGCGATATATATAGGTCTTGGAGCAATCAGGGCAACGAGTTCGTGCTGGTCGAAAGGCAAGTATTTTTCCCGGTCGTTAAATTGTTTATAATTACCGCAGAACCAATGAGGAAAACGTACATTCATGGCTTCTACAGTCTCACCAAAACAACGACGTGAGATGGCAACTCCACAACATCCTGAATTCCCGGATATGACTAAAGCAAAACGCGGATCGGAGGCTCCGGCCCAGACAGCGGTTTTGCCAAGACGAGAATGACCTATCACGGCGATTTTTTGGCATCCACTTTTTTGTCTGTTTCCAGATAATCCATGGCACGGCTCATGCCCCATGCCCAAGCTGCAATGGAACCCCATTGATCCGGATCTGGGAAATTCTGCCCTTTCTCATAATAATAAGGATGCACACCATTTTGGAAGTCATCGTCAAAATCGGGATCCACATCATTATAACAGAAAGTGGCCAGACCATATCCGTGTTCCAAAATTTTATCAAGCTGCCAGGATTTGTCCATTGATCCCCTGAAAGATCTTTTCTTCATTTTTTCATCTGTTATTTCGGGGACAGATAAATCGGGATCATCATATATCGTGTAATTGGGCATGAAGCTGATACCTAGAAAAACCGGAATTTTTCCTGATACATGATTAGGAAGATACAGTTGCAAGTCAATGTGGGGACCCTGTGGATCGTCTGTTAATTGGATGGTTATTTCTTTCCGGGTGGCACATCCGTTCAGAGCTTTTTCATTGATCCGACTGACTGTACAAGGCAGTTTGTGTTTTAATACAGGTGCTTTGCCAAACATGTAAGTCGTGAACAGGTTTAAAATTTCGGGGCGGCGTTTTTGCTCCCATTGTTCCTTGGTCTGAACCATTTCTCCGTCGTGACACATTAATACGGAAGGTAAGGTATATTGCGGAACCTTACTTTCATCATAATTAGCTAATTTGGCATAGTCTTTTCTAGGAGACTTCCCATTTTGGGCGTCAGTATAAGTTATACTCAAGAGGAGCATAATCCATATCATTATGTTTTTCATAAGATCCAGTTTTTATAGAAGTTTGATAACGATTTCTTATAATTAAATTTGTTTTACACCTTTCGGAAGTTTCACTTTGGTTGCGATTTTACCATCGGCTTTCTTCTCGTGGCTGACTTCTATCACGCCCCAAGGGGTGGGATAAGTGCCTTTAGCCCATTCTAATTTACCTAGGTGTGGCTCAATACTGATCTGCTTGCGTTCCACGTTCACGATTTTTATACCTAATACATGATCTGACAACCATGTGGTAGGTCCTGAGGACCACCCGTGGCAAAGGCTGTGACGGAATCCGGGATAGCAATAGGCGCCGAAATCGCCATGTATGTCTTTTTTTCCGGCTGGAACAGGTTCGTCTATAGGAGCGGCATTAGGAATCCAGTCCAGATTGAAATCTTCCCAAAACGTGGTTGCTCCCAAATCCAGCATGGCCCCCCAGAAAGTGTTAATGATATCTATTGCTTTCTCATACTCACCTGCTTTGGCTAATGTTTCCAGCATATAATACCCGTAAAAAGTGGAAAAACCTTTTCCACCACCTACAGAGACAACTTCATCGCAAGCCTGTTGGGGATCCATCAATCCAGCGATGGCCATTAATGAAGCTGCCTGTTTCAGATTGTTGTGAGGTAATATCTTTTTTTTCATCCGGTTGATAATGTCCAGACATAATTGAGCATCAGAAGTGTTACCAAGTTTTAAAGACAATTGATGTGCATCTTGCATAGCCCATACGATCAGTGCGCGATAGCCTGCCTCAACTCCGGCTTTATTTCCGCTGGATGGCCAGTCCAAAAAGCGGGCAGGTGCTAACGTTTCATTTCCCGCATCATCCACTTTCTCATTTATCAGATGGATTAATCCGCTGATATAGTCGGAATGTTTCTTTAAAAAATCAATATCACCAGTCTGGTGATACCATTCATATTGGTTGATCAGATACCATAGGCTGTATGCACTCATGCCATTCATCCAATTGGGTAACGGAAATTGTTTGCAGGCCAGGTCCAGACTGTTGGGAATTACCTCATTGTATCCGAAAACACGGCTGACAGCCATTAATTCAGGATGCATATCGCCCAGCCAGACTACCCGGTCACGTTTGATGCCATCCCATAAAAACTCCTGCATATTCAAGTGGACAGTATAGGCTCCGGTAATCCATATTTTGTTTAAACGTTGGTCGTTGCATTCAAAAGATCCCAGATAAGGAATATCACGGTAGCGCAGGATAGCTGAAATTTCTTTTAAAGAGATAGTGGCGTTGTTTTGCAGCAAGTCGAGGCGGACAAAGCGGAAACCGGTATTACCTATTTCAATCATGCCGTCACGGGGAATTTCCATGATGATATCACGTTTGGCATGATCGTCTGTTGAAAATCCCACTTTCCATTCGGAATTTGAAGTGGTACTGTTGGCTTCTCCAACAGATTCTCCGAAACGTATTCTTACCAAAGAAGGCTCCCTACGGTTGGAACTGCCCATGACGAGCTTTAATCCTCCATGCAGTTCACTGCCGAAATCCAGTAATAAGGATGCCTTCTCTGTTTCAGTAGAGGTCATTATGCAACATTTTTTTCTGTTCATTTCCGATTGGCCGTTTCCACGCTCTAACAAATAGTGTTCGTTTTTTATTAGATTATTCTTACATCCTGCATATTTGGTAACAATACGTTTGGGGGTGATGTAAGCGCGGTCCATGATATCTTTGGTCATTCTTTGTGAGGCATCGCTTTGTAGGGTGGGAGGGATACCTGCATATAGAAGTGCGGGTAACAGAGCGAATGCAATTATGCTTTTTCTGATTGCTGGTAATAGTTCCATAGTATCTTTGATTTTTGATTTATGCAAATATAGACGAAGAAGGTGTCTTACCTATGGAATTTTATTCATTTACATGGAATATTGTTCATCTTCTTTCTGTTCTTTTTTCATATACGGATAACAATCTTTATTCGTCGTGTTGGATTTGTATTGGATTTTAGTTATTGATTGGGGGGGACTGACAGATAGATTCTTTATATGAAAAGAAATGAGTAAATGAACTGTACAGAACTTGTTGATATCACTTTTCTTTTATAATCCATATTCCTTCAAAAAAAGGAGCCTCACCTCGTAGCTTTCCTTCTTCTGTTTTATATAGCCGTGCGCTTACTATATCGTTGATTTGTATTATATAAATATCTCCTTTTTGTGTAGTGGCTTGTTAGAACCAATGGTCCTGGTGCGATAAATCGGCATAGCGTGTCGTTCAGGAAATCTATGTAATCTATTTGTGGATTGCCATCTACAAGTTCATAGCGTATAGTTTTTTGTTGTTTGCATCCCGCTATTAACAAGAATAGTGTAGTGAAGCATATAAACCGACCGATTTTTTTCATTATAAAATAAGTATTTATGGTGTGGAAAATAGGGGAGTGCTGAATTCGGCACTCCCCTTTATTAATTATTGACTGCAAAAATCTAGTCTGTTAATAGCCAGGATTTTGCATTGCGGCTTTTTCTTCATCACTTAAATTCGTACCGTCTTCATGTTGAAGTTGGTCTAAGAATGTTTGTGGAATAGGACGAAGCAAATGTTTGTCTGCTATATTGGCAGCTGCTTCCGGATTGAATAATTTAGCACGTTGAACCAAAGTCTTGGTACGGCTCAATTCTTCCCATCGGTTCCATTCACCTAAGCATTCACGGGTACGTTCGTTTAAAATGAAATTGATCAAACGGTCTTTGTCCCCATTTACGCCCATAGCTGATAGAATAGCTTCATCCTCGGCTGGTAATGATGAATAACTTGAAATTTGCAGACTGGAAGCATCTGTTGTGCGTTCTATACCAGTTGAAAGATAGTAAGTGTTCTTTTGAAGGAAAGAAGCCTTGAATGCCTCTGTGTTATTGATCTTGGTACCATTGGCATCTTTGCATTTGCCTAAAGTGCTTAGTGCGGTTGAATTATCTTCGTCACCGCCTGCGCTTTTCAAGAAAGCCATAGAACCATCGGTGTAGTATTCGCGGTCTTCACCATTTTTCCATTCGGCACGTGCACGGAGCTGGTTGATGGTAGAGATAGCATCCTGGAAGTTACCGGAACGTACTTGAGCTTCCGCTTTTATCAGATAAGTTTCGCCTGTACGGGCCATAATGACATCACGATGTGCGTCACCTTTCTCTGCTGTACGCGATCCGTCGTCAGTCTTATTGATACCACAGAATACATTGGACTGTGCTGGATTTCCGCTAACACCATAGGTGTTCAATACATATTGACCACCGGCATATATAGGGAATACATTCGGCACCCATTTATTTGTTTCGGGGTTTACAAAGGAGTGGGCTATACCACCACGACCTACTGTTCCATAATCGGAGTTTGTGGCGTCTTTAAAACGGTTGTCACTTTTTTTATTAAGAATAAAGATGATGCCTTGGTCGCCTAGTGTTGGAACCTGATCGGCTGTAATACCGTTTGTAGCCACTACATCATCTGCTTTCGATGCAATATTATTCAATCCGTAGACAGTTTTGAATGTTTTCCACATACGTGAGTCATTCACATTGTCGAAGATAGCATAAGCGTATTCTGTAGGGCGGCAACGTTGGAAGTCCATACCACCGATATATTGACCACGTTGTGTCCAACCACCGGAGAAGTTGGAGAATTGTGGGTTGAAGTAATTATAAGTACGGTTTCCGAAACGTCCGGTTGCCGAAGAAGTGTGTTGGCATGACATTAATATTTCATTAGATTCTTCGGCTTTGCAGTCTATACCAGTCCATTTGGCGTAAAGGTTATTATAATCACTTTCTAACGGACATTTTGAGATGACTTCATCACATAATGTAATCGCTTTTTTCAAATCAGCATCAGCAGGATAACTTGAGTTCCAGTCGCTGCAACGTTCAGACTGACGGTACAGCAAAGCTTTTGCCAGGAAGTGTGCTGCTGTGTATTTAGTCCATGTACCTGTACCACGCCATCTATCTGTAGGCAGTTTGTCGTAAGCGTTCTGCAAGTCATCAATCACTTGGTTTAATGTTTCTTCTGCAGAAGCGCGAGTAAAGGTTCTGACCACACCTTCAGTAACTTGGGTTTGCAGAACCACACCACCATATTGTGCGAAAAGACGATAGTAGTTATATCCACGTAGGAAATAAGCTTCCCCTAGGCATTTTTCACGGACTTCCGCATCAGTAACATAGTCAGCTGATGCGATAACTTGATTTGCAGAGGCGATGCCGTAATACATCTGATCCCAAAGAGCCGATACACCCGGACAGTTGTTGTTGGCGGCACCGTTCGCCGTTGTACAGTCCAACGGGTTCAGACGGCTGTCATAAGTGTTCCATGGTTCTGCAGTCAGGTCAGAGCCGTTTGTAAATTCATCGGTGCCGTAAAGGGTAATACCATACGCCCATTCATAACCGAAATGCCAACGGATGTTACCGTACAGTGCGGTAGCCAGATCTTGAATGCCCTGTGACGTTTTGAAATAGTCAGTGGTATAGGATGACTTGTTTTTTTCATCTAGGAAACTATCGCTACAAGAACTGAAACTAGCAGTCATTGCGACAGACAGGGCGGCTGTGAATAATGTATATTTTAAATTTTTCATTTTAAAAACAGTTTAATGTGTTATTATCAAATTAGAAACCAACTTGTAAACCGAAAGTAAAGCCTCTATTGTAATAAGTAGTGCCTAAGTCCAAATCCATAAAATCTACTGAAGAATAGAGGTTGCCTATATTCTTAGCTTGTGCATATAATTTAAGAGAACTGATTCCGATGTTCTTTAATGCTTTGGAATTAAAGTTATAACCCAGAGAAATGTTACGGATCTTGATGAATGAAGCGTCTTTAAAGCCTAGCAGACTTGAATAAGCATCACCACCCGCTGTACTGTAAATTGGTTTTTGATAATCAGCACCAGTATTGTCTGGAGTCCAATAGTTTATTTCACGTTGGTTATACATACCGTTTTGGCCTTCACCACCCGTATCAACTATATAACCAAATCGTCCGTTCAGCTCGATACCTAGTTCAAGACCTTTATAGTTGAATGTATTGCTCCATCCCAGCACCCATTTAGGATTTTTATTGCCAAGAATAATACGGTCATTACTGTCAATAATATAGTTGCCATCCTGATCAACAGGTTTCACCATGCCTGCTTCAAATTTATGTCCATTAGCATTAAATTTAGCCATCTCTGCCGCATCGCTTTCCTGCCACAGACCATCGTTGGCAATACCATAGTAAACATTGATTGACTCACCAATGAACCAGGCATTGGAAATGTCATCCTGCTTACCGTTAGCAAGTTCTAAGATTTCATCTTTTTGATAGGCTGCATTGATAGTGGAACTCCATTCAAAGTCTTTAGTTTGTATGGGAACCAGGTTCAAAGATAAGTCAACACCGAAGTTTTTTGTTTTACCTACATTGGCATAAGTAGAATTAAAGCCAGTTAAGGTTGGAATAGTCATGCTTAATAATAAGTCATTGGTGTTAGAGTGATAAATATCCATTGAACCGCTGATACGTCCATTCAAGAAACTGAAATCTATACCATAGTTATATTGTGTTGTCTTTTCCCAACCTAAATTTTTATTTGCCATTTTTACTTGAGAAGAAGTGTAATAAGGTTCATTAGTAGCATAAGCAGGGGTCAGAGTAGAGCCAAAAGGTACATAGAATGACTGGATGTTACCTAATGTAGAATATGCACTTACAGCTGAGTTACCAGTTGTTCCCAAACCGAAACGAAGTTTTAACTGGTTTATCCAAGAAATATCTTTCATGAAGTCTTCTTGGTCAATGCGCCAGCCCAAGGCGGCAGAAGGGAAGAAACTCCATTTGTGCCCGTCTGCTAATACGGAAGAACCGTCATAACGTCCGGATACAGTCAATAAATAACGGTCGTTGTATGCGTAGTTTACACGTGCCATGTACGATGCCAACTGATTCTCAGACATACCAGTACTCATACCAGCACCATAAGTTGCTGCATCAGTAATATCTACACTGCCCATGTTGTACCATTCAAAATTTTCATTAGGGATGGCGTTAGCACTTTCGGAACCACTTTCTTTATTATATTTGGAAGCTGATTGCAATAAGGTTACGCCTAAGTTATGTTTGCCGAATGTCTTGTTATAGTTGATCTGATTATCCAGTGTCCATGACAAGTAACGATCTGTTGCATATTTAGCATAGTTTTTTGAGCCCATTTTCACGGCAGAGTCTTTGCTGATAAAAATACCTTGACGATAGTGGCGGAAATCAGGACCGAAAGAGATTTTATAGCTTAGTCCCTCTAGAGGTGCCCATATTTTCCCAAAATCAAATTGTCCGTAAAAGCTGCCTAGTGCACGGAAAGTTTGGCGGTTATCGGTTGACTTATTCCATTCGTCAATTACAGTATAAACATTGGTGGTGGAGCCACAGGGGTTGGTAATGATATTTCCTTCTTCATCATAAGGAACACCAAAGCGTGGAATAGCTTTTGCCGCGCTATATATATCAACAGGGCCCGAGCCTGAAGATTGTCCGGTACGGGAATAACCATAGTCTTGAACCGCCCATGAACCGTTGATAGATCCGCCCATTTTAAACCAAGGTTTTACTTGTAAATCGACAGACATTGAAAAATTATAACGTTCATATTCCTGTCCTTTCTGAGTTCCTTGATTATTCAGGTAACCAACAGAGAAGAAAGCTTGCGCAGTTTCGTTACCGCCACTACCACTGATGGTGTGTTCATGAGTGATACCTGTTTGGGTCACTATGTCTGCCCAGTCGGTATCTGTTACTTTACTTCCATCCCAAGTACCGTTACTCCAACCTTTATTTACATTTGCCAAAGCTGCGGGATCACCTGATGCTGCGAAATAAATTTGGTCTTTATCGTAGTTAGGTTGGTCACCGCGAGGATTGTTTACCGGATCTGAGTTATAATAAGCCCAACGGCGCCAGGTAATATAATCGCTTGCACTCATGGCAGGTGATTTGTCTTTTAGGTTTTCTAATGTGACAGAACCTGAGTAGTTTAAAGCGAGTCTACCCGCTTTACCGCGTTTGGTAGTTATCAATATGACACCATTGGCACCACGAGAACCGTAAATAGCTGTAGAAGAGGCATCCTTTAAGATATCAATGGATTCTATGTCACGCGGATTGATCGTTTCAATTCCTCCAGCACTCAAAGGAACTCCATCTACTACATACAGAGGGTCTGATGATGCGCTGATAGATCGGTTACCACGAATACGGATTGATCCTACAGTACCCGGACGTTCACTTGAGGTGATATCTACACCGGCAGCTTTGCCTTGTAAGGCTTCAAAAGCATTGTTCACAGGTCTTGTATTCAATTCTTCAGAACCAACACGTGCCATAGCACCAGTCACATCACTTTTTTTCTGAACACCATAACCTACTACCACAACCTCATCCAGTGTTTCAGTATCCTCCTCCAAGATTACCTTAACGGTAGATTGTCCTTTCACCTGGATATCTACGGTCTTGTATCCCACGAAACTTACTTGGATAGTTCCATTATCAGGAACATTTTGAAGTGTGAACTTACCATCAAAGTCAGTAATTGTACCATTGGTAGTACCTTTCACCACCACAC
>ENA-OQCK01000105-OQCK01000105.1-human-gut-metagenome-genome-assembly--contig:-NODE-105-length-46228-cov-3.463027_pt1 | contig 46228 bp, 36 predicted proteins | sample MGYA00242498_ERZ504578 | MGnify/ENA primary metagenome ERZ504578 (study PRJEB26092, sample SAMD00036229) | human gut metagenome | host: Homo sapiens | study: EMG produced TPA metagenomics assembly of...
CAAGATCAAAGTAATCCAAAGTTCCTTCAGGAAGAAGAAGGTGATAACCATTTAACTTCATAAGCTATTAATTTGGAGACAAAGATAACAATTTATATATTTAACCCTCAGGGTTATTCATTGATCCTTTCTCAGTTCAGTTGGAGTTGCACCAAATAACTTCTTACAATAACAAGTCAGATGTGCAGGAGAGCTAAACCCAAAGTCCATAGCTATTTCCCGGAAAGCAATATCCGGATCACAAATTTTCTCACGAACCAGTTCAGCCTCCGCTCCTGCATCCATCGGTAAGGACTCTGACTAAAACTCTCTTGAAACTTACGATTAAAAGAGCGTTCCGAAACACAACACAAACTTGCAAATTCTTTCACCGTTTTCACATTCTTATAATTATCCAGTACAAAATCCTCGAACTTCCGTCCTACTCCAGTCGTTCTAGAAAGAAAGCAGCAAGTTCTGATTTAGTATAAAACCCCCTCAATGCAAGAATGATTTCCTGCTGCTTAAGGATATGCATATGCCTACATAGCAATCCTGTATCCAGATAAAAAAGTAACTGCCTCAAAATATGTAACAGAGGCTTTCGGATTGGTAAAATACAATTATTACCGTTCTCCATTTTTACATGTGAGATTGATTCAAAATACATTTTGTCACAAGCCGTTATCTGCTTATTCCAAAACAACAACAGACATTCTGCCGAGACAATACCTTCAACCCTATTTTCTTCATGCTGCGGTATAAGCAGCATATTATGCTCTAAAAGATGTATATTATGCTCCCTGCCTATATTAACGGATAGTTCTCCTTTCAAAAGAAATAAAATACAAAAACAACAACTATTATCAATCTGTCCGGATTCTTGCGCAGCCAATCTGTATTGGGTAAAACCACTGTCAATTTTAATTCCATAATTAAAACAGGAATGATGTTCCGACAAATAAAGTAATTTCATGTTATAATTTAAGTAGTTTAATTTTTAAAACAACTCGCTTCGCTTACTATGTTTGTTTTTTTTAAAGACACATACTTTTAAACTACAAACAAAAACTGTAATTCTATAAACATATACTTAAAAAGGAATATATATCTGCATCCATTAACGACTCTCGCTCCCTACATGACACATATAGCCCTAACTTAGCCACAAGCAATATCGTCTTTCAATATACTTACTTCATTTTACATATCTTCCTAAGTACAAGGAACTCCCCCACCACACAAACTATTGCGATAAATGGGGAAGTCTGATGATTATAAAGCAGAACTGCTTCTATTTATTATACATCTTCTATTTTTCTATCACTCTTATTTAGAATTAATAGTACAAATACTTACCCGGTTCCAATCCGGTTCCTCAAACATATAGCCAATTCCCTGTCCTTCAGCAACAATTCGCTCCTTTGAAATCCCATACTTATTAACCAGCATCTTTTGAACTGCCTCGGCACGCTGTCGCGCAATACGCTCATTAAGTTCTTCACTACCCTCCGGAGAAGCGTAACCCTTGATTACAACTCCTGCCTCTTTGTGGTTTCTCAAGTAAATTGCAATCCGTTCAACATTAGGTAATTGAGAATTATCAATAGTTATTCTACCTTGACGAAAAGTAATCACAGACTCTAGTGTTTTTTTACTATTGTCAATCGTATCTTTCACAATTTTCGGTTCTCGATTCTTGTATTCTTCCAAAGCCGTTTCTAAATCTGTCACTTTTTGGTTAGCATCCTGCAATACATTATCATTGCGTTCAAGTTCTGAACGAAGTTGATTTATTTGAGCATTTAATGCATCAAATTCAGACTGGTCGTAAGGTCTTACTTTAGTAAAATGGTGTTCACCATTGCTACATCTGAAATGATATACGAAGCCTGCACTAATCTCCCACACGGCACGCCCCGAATGGAAATATACAGGTTTCGTACCCATAGAATTCATATCATATACAAGAGCCGGTTTGAGAGCTAGAGTCCACGCCTTACTTTCCCCTAAATTAAAATTAAAATTTAATCCCAACTTAGTAGACATACCATTTTGATCTTCCCCCATGTTTCTACCAACATAATAATGCATCCAGCCAATACCAGCCACAGCCTCAATCTCAAAACTTCTTGGAATACCGTTATAACCTCCAAAAAGATTATTTAAATTCACCAATCCTAACAAACTTACATTTGATTCATCAAATGCTGTTTTACTTTTTGTTGTATTAAAATAACCCATTGCCTCAAAACCTAATCCAAAGGTAGGGGTTAAATGCTTGCTTACATGAACTCCAACTGCCGAACGCATGTTTTTAAAAAACGAGTGATGAGTCAATGGGGTCACGCCACCTACATTAATACCTATTGACCAATTATCCGAAAATTTGTTTCCTTCCAAAGCTGTTTGTCCACTTACATGGCAAATGGCAATACCAGATAGCAATAAGCCTGCAAAAATCTTTTTCATCATAATTCTTATTTAAATTTATTATTAGCAGAATTGGGGCTGAAATATATATCATTCCCAACATTCTACCTTTAGCTATATAGTTGACTAACTACTACTTTCATTTACAATACAAAATAAAATCACCCATTGTGAGATATATGTTTATGTACGTCTTTCTCAGCTGCTGTAATGGGACCTACCCACGACCACGATTCTACGGTCCTCTACGTAAAGTCATATTTTTCTGTTGCTTTTCCATATTCAACAAACACTAATACGGCAAAGTGAACTAATTGTAATCAGCTATCTCATACCAAATCAAACATTGTATAACACTTTGCAAAAGAAGGCAATTCCTATCTCAATCTGTTACAAATAAACGACATTATATTTTATGCATCAGACAACTATCATTTATATAGAGGCTTCATAATTTGGAGATTCATAGTTTAGGCTATAATTCAAGCGGGAGAAATAATTACATAACATAAAGAACCTATTTCAGCATATCTCCCCCTTCTTAGAAACACGTTTTCCAGAAGTGATATTCATTCATTGATTTTATTATTATCCAACAACACAACACGCACCCAGTCAACCCACATTTCTCCCGGCAAATCTTCATCATGGATTTCTCCCGGCCATGTCATCATACCATTCAATTCACCTCCCAATGAAAAATTTAGAATTATATTGAAGGGATATTCACAAAATGGATACTGTAGTTTCTCCTTATCCAAATGTTGGTTCTCATATTTCCAAGTCTCTTTGCCGTCGACATAAAATATTAATTCCTTTTCAGTCCGCTGCACTGCATATACATGATCTTTAGTTACATCAAAATTCTTATCAGGCTCCTTGTTCGTTACTCCTGCAGAACCATTTTCACCATTTATATAAAAAGTATGTACCGTTTGAAAGATCTGCTTAGGACTCCCTTGTACCCATTCCATAAGATCTATTTCTCCCCCTCTGGGCCATTCCGGTGCTCCTATAGGCATTTGCCAGATAGCAGGAAAACCTCCACGAACCAATTTGGTTAATCTGGCCTTAACTTCCAAACGTGTACCACAGGGAAAACCTATCTTGGAAAACACCCCGCCATTTTTATAAGTCCCGTTGTCCTTACAGGCCCTCAACTTCAAATAGCCTTCCTCCACCTTTACATTTTCGTAACCATCCACACCCCTAAAATACTGTGACCAGGCGTTGTTGGCATACGTACAAAGTTTCCAGATTGCTGTGTCGGGCACAACACATTTCGCATCAAAATCATCAACAAATAAAATGTTTTCAAGTGTATCCGATCCGATTTGCTCCTTTTCTTCTGCGCATACATAAGTAACAGTCCCACCTATAGCAAACAATAAATAGCACAAAATTGATCTCATATGATTATAAATTAAAAAGATTAAAAAACCATTCTTTCTTCAAAAACAATATTACCTCATCGAAAGAAGAGTTGTCACCACAAGAGTGCTGACAACTCCCTTCGACAGGCACTGTCACCTCAAAAACAAACTTTTACACCATAAATATTATTCTAAATCATAGAGTACATTCAGGACCCTATAAATCTATTTTACAAAAGACTATTTCCACTGATATACCCGCACATAATCAACTTGCATGGTAAAAGGCAAATGTTTCTCATTTATAGGACCAGCCATTCCCTTTCCACCTGCAACATTCAATATCAAGAAGAAAGGAATATCAAAGGGCCATTGTACTGCGCCCAAACCTTTGTTATAATAGGTTGCGCAAACTTCTCCATTTACCATAAAATCAATTTTCTTATCGTTCCATTCTATTCCCCATATATTCCATTCACCCTGCTTGAATTTAGACCCTGAATGACCAAAAGGATATGTCTTTTGCTCCGTACCAGTAGTATGTACCGTTTGTACAGCAACATCTAAATCTTTTATATGCTCCATTATATCTATTTCACCACTTGCAGGCCATCCTCCGTATTCTGAACTGGCAGGCATCATCCATATAGCCGGCCACGAACCATTCCCCGATGAAAACTTAGCTTTAATCTCTACTTTACCATAAGTAAAATCAAACTTTCCACTATCAGTGCGTATACTTCCAGATTTATATCCGCGGGGATCTGTTTCATCCTTCATAAACTTGAGATTCAACAAACCATCTTCACACCAAACAACGGATGTATCATTCGGCTTATAATAATAGGCATGAGCAACATCTCCCCTGGGAGTATAATTCCACTTCTTGGAGTCAACGGCCCCATCGATATTAAATTCATCTGAAAAAATCAGAACCCACGATTTATCCACTCTTTCAACGGAATCTTCTTTCTCTGGTCGCAGCACATCAATGGAACTGTCAGAAAAGTCGTTTGAACATCCGAAAAATAAAACTGCTAATAAGGGTATTATACTTTTTTTCATAACTCAACTTCGTATTATTTTATATTATCTTTATACTACCATAAACAGATATAAAAGTATATCTAGCCGGAATACGAAACTCCTCCCTTCCAACCGGACATATTCTCGTCATATCTTCTTCTATTCATAACCAGGAGTCTGCTCCAATGCCGAATCATTATCAAGTATATTCTGATCCAACGGCCATAAAACTTTATATGCTCAGTCTTCTGATCAAGAATAGCAACTTTATTATCAATATCACCTTCTATACAGAACACTAATGGAATACCGTCCTTTGCATTCTTCATGCGGCACAAATCCCACCAACGTTGTCCTTCCTGTACAAACTCCTTATCCTTTTCATGTAAAATAGCTAATTCATTAGTTAGAAAATCAGATGCCTTATATATATGTGAACCTGCCTCAGACTTATACGCCCTATTTCTGACTAAATTTATATATTTCTCAACATTTGCATTATCACTCTCCATATTAGCAATCTCGGCTAATGCTAGATATACCCAGGATAAACGATAAAGAATAAGATCACCATCATAGACTCTATTTCCCTGAGCATTGAGAGAGCCCAAATTTTTACATACATGAGTACCATATACATACAATTCTCCACTTTCCTTTTTCCGATATGAAGGCATAAATGTGGCGTCACAACGAGTATCACCTTTTTCAAAACTATTATAAAGCGAAAGTTTATACTCATATTTCTGTTGACCATTATTCTGTATATCAAGCGCATCATCCATGGCGTTCCATTTTCTCTAAAACTATCTTTATTAGTCGTCCCGGAAACAAGAGAATAGGTATATCCACGAGAAAGGGAGTTTTCTGCTTCACCCTCCATATAAGACACAGCCATTATCACCTCACTATTACCTTTGTTATCAGCACTGAATATACGTTTAAAATCTTGTTGCAATTGAAGTCCATAGTTACCCTCTACATCTTTCAAGTACTTCTTGGCCTTTGACAAATCCGATTCGGTAGCTTTGTTATCACCAATAGTTACTTTGGAATTCCATAAATATACCTCTCCAGCCAAACATTCTGTGGCCGCCTTTGACCAATACACCTTGGTACCATGTCCATATGAATTAAAATCAGAATTCTCTCCAAAATATTGTAGGGAGGTTTCCAAATCCTTTTTAATCTGTGATATAACTTCACTTGGTTTAGCTCTCCCCAAATAAAGTTTATTCGGATCAAGCACTCCATCGATAACTTCCACGCCAAGACGAATTGGTACCCCACCATAGACTCTATAAAGATCAAAATAGTAAAAGGCACGAAGCCATACGCCTGTCCAAGATAATAATTCTTTTTAGCTTCCGGAATGAAATTAGCATCAGTTACACGAGCTATAAAAAGATTGATATTGGTTATACAGCCATAAATATTTCCAAACTTGGTAACTCCGGGAGTCTCCTTAGACAGATTTTGTAAACGGATTTCCCCACTAGAGATAGCCAGACCATCTGCACTTGTGCCATCCTTATAATGTCCGCCCCTTAATTCGCCAAAAGTGATAATATGCTGTTCCGCCATATCTCGCAATTGTTTATGAAGACCGTCAATATATGCACTGACTTGGGATTCTGTTTTCCAATAGCTGGTACTTCCATAATTATCTATCGGGGCGAGATCCAGCATATCCCCACATGATGTAGCCACTATAGCAGCTATATTCAACACCATAATATGTATAAATTTTAAATTTCTCATCTCACTTCGAATTATTAAAATGTAACATTAACGCCAAATATAACGGTACGTGGCAAGGGATATCCTGACGAAATCTCCGGGCTTACCGTCCTGGCAGAAGTTAAATAGCCCAAATTCTGTCCCGTTATTGAGAATTGCAGTTTCTGCATATATATCTTTTAGACAATTCTTGAGGAAGAGTATATGACAAAGACAATTCTCTAATCCCTAAATAGTTACCCTTAGAGGCAAATAGAGTTGAGGTACGATAGTAATTGGCAGCTCCCACCTGATCAGCAAATACGTAACGGGGATATTTTGCGTTTGGATTACTTTCGCTCCATGTATTAAAAACATCCTTTGTCGTATTGTAAGCCCCCTGCATACATCCTAAAAACCAAGGAGTCTTATCATCATAAACCCAATAATCAAGCGCAAAGTCAAAACGGGCATACAAACTAAGTCCCTTCCAAGACATTGTGGTATTAAAACCACCATACCAACGAGGAGTAGTATTTCCTATTACAACCTGATCATACTGGTCAATCACCCCATCTCCATTTACATCCTTCCATTTCACATCTCCGGGTTTTAACTCTATGCCTTTTGCCCGCTCATTATCAGAAAGTTTATTCCAAGCTTCAGGGCCATATTGATATTTACCTTGAATATTCCCCGAGGTCACAACCAAATTTCCCGGAATATCATCAACACTTCTGTAAATACCCTCGGCCTGGTAACCGACAAGTATCCCATACTCCATTCCCTCCTGAAAACCTCCGACATACACCTTCTCATCTTCCAACTTACCTGTACCCGGATTTACAACCTTCCGACCGGTATACACTTGCTGTCCATTCTGTCTGTTTCGTACCTGCCCGTTATCAGGAAGGGCTATAATCTTATTCTTATTATAAGTTATATTAAAAGAAGCATCCCAAGTAAAATCGTTGACATCCAACACCTTACCAGAGAGTTGTAATTCGATTCCGCTATTACGTAATTTTCCATTATTGTTCTTAACAGAAGAGAATCCCGTGGTCGAAGGCAGGGTGAAGTCTGCATACTTATCAGATGTCAAACGATTGTAGTAATCGATATCCAAATTCAAGCGTCCTCCAAGAGTCCTACATTCAAGCCTATATCAAAACTGGCCGTCTTTTCCCAACGCAAAGAAGGATTAGGCAAAGTACCTATCAGAAAACCATTGTTGCCATGGTATTTATTAGAATTATATGAACCTTGAAGAGTATATGGACCGATTCCGCTGGCATTACCGTTCAAACCGTAACTAGCCCTCAGCTTTCCATAATAGAGGAAAGGAAGTGATTCCTTAACAAAATCCTCTTTCGTAAAAACCCAGCCACCGGAAACTCCCGGAAAAAATCCCCACCGATTCTTACCCAGCAAAGAAGAATAACCGTCATAACGAAATACCCCGGAGAACAAATATTTACCCTCATAGTCGTAGTTCAAGCGTCCAAAATAAGAAAGAATACGGTAACGACTATGATTCGAATCTATCTGACGTTTACCCTCACCTGCATCGGTCAGACCTAAATCTTTAAAATCGTCGGTAGCAGCACCAGAACCGGATGCAGAGAAACCGTTATTATACTGATCATAAAATTCACTACCAAACATAATATTCAAATTATGAACAGCAGAAAATACAGTCGTATAATCTAGAACAGCATTATAGGTCTGAGAGAACTGACGAGAATAGCTTGCACTAGTTGAACGAGTTCGATTCCATTGTCCCGGAACCGTCTCATAGTCCTTGCGCATACTTTCTTGTACAGTATGAAAATAATACCAACTGGCAGAAGCCCTCAAGACCAATCCCTTGAATAAATTAGCTTCTAATGACTGCATAAGGGTAAACTTTGTCCGTTCATTATCCTGATCGTAACTTTTTGCAACATAAGTCTGATTACCGTCCCCGGGACTAGGACCCAATGTCGGATTACCATCCTCGTCTTCAAAACGGACAGTAGGAGGAGTACTCATCACCCGACCAAAATAATCACTTTCCGTCCCCCAGGCGTTGTTTAACCATACATAATTAGCCCGGCTGAAAGTCGCATTGGAAGTCGTTTTCAACCAATCTGCAATTTTGTACGAACCGTTGAATGTGAAATTATAACGTTTATATTCGGTAGTGATAGGGGCTCCGGGGGAGTCATTATAACCCAAACTTGCATAATAAGTTCCTTTATCATTCCCCCCCGACATACTAACCGTATAATCCTGTGTCACTACCGGATTACGAAGATTATATTCCTCCGGTTTTGTACCTTTATAAATGATTGTTTTAGAAGGGTCCAAAGGATCCAGCATTTCTCGCCAGCCCATATCCAAAAGATAGGCATTTTCATCCGTTTTCCCCATAATATTCCACACCATATTCGCACCGAGCTTATTACCCGTACCAAAAGGCGTAGAACCTGTAAGATTTGCCGTAGCTGCCCACGGGGTATTTTTATAGGCTGTACGAAGGACTGTAATATAGTCTTCCGCGCCCAAAAAGTCGTAGGGATTATTAACATAACCGAGACCTATATTTGCTCTGAAATTAATTTCCCGATGTCCTGCCCGGCCAGATTTTGTTGTAATTAAAATGACACCATTACTTGCACGGGCACCGTATATGGCCGTAGCCCCAGCATCCTTCAGAACATCCATAGATGCAATATCCTGAGGATTGATATCATCAAAATTATCACGAAGCTGTCCGTCCACTATCACCAGGGGTCCTCCCGAACCATCAAATTCCGTTCCACCACGTAATATAACTTTAGGAGATGAAGTAGGATTTCCCGAAGTGAGAGAAACCTTTAAACCGGGAACAGAACCCGACAGTGCCTGAGAGGGATTTGTATATATACCCTTCTCTAATATCTGGGGACTGACAGTCGATATAGAATTCGTCAGTTTTGCCCGTGAAACTTTTCCGCCATAACCGGTCACAACAACTTCCTGCAAAAGCTCACTGTCTTCTTTTAAGATTATCTTAATTCATTTTTCCTTGCACACTCAAAGTCTGGGAAGAAAAACCTATGAATGAAACCTGTATACTGGCATTATCAGAAACCGAGAGTGTAAAATTACCATCAACGTCAGAAACAGTGCCATTTGTTGTTCCAACTTCCACAATACTGGCACCAATGACCGCCTCACCCGCAGTATCCGTTATTATGCCCGTAATACTTTTCTTCTGTGCCACAACTACAATCGAACACAGAAGAAAAACAAATAAAATAAAACTCTTTTTCATACTCTTTTATGTTTTTCATGTTTAAAACACCTATCAACAAGAGGCGTTCAAATACCATATATCCACTCCAAAAACATCACAAATTACGGAGGTATAAACAAAGGAATAAAGAAAATCATATTTAATAAATTAGGGGTTATTATTTACAAGCGCAAAGAAAGAACTCATAAAACTAAACATAGTCAGAAAGCATTTAAAAAAAGTCATATATCATCCAATACTGCATTTTTTTTTTATCAAAAACAGAATAATTAATAAACATTTTATGTATATACGTTGTTAAATAGAAAAAATCAGCTTTAAACAACACGAAAAGATAAAAATGTACAGGTTATTTGGTATATTCGCAATATTAACACTACTTTGCATATCATCTACATCAGGTCATGACATAAATTACCAGTTTACGTCTATTTCCGTAGCGGAAGGATTGTCTCAATCTACCGCCCAATCCATACTTTTAGATAAGAAAGGGAAATTATGGATAGGAACAAAAAATGGTCTGAATTCTTATACGGGACAAAATCTGAAAATATTCAAAAGCCACCCCAACGACAGATATTCCTTACCAAGCAATCACATTATACATTTAACCCAAGATTCCCTTAACGACATATGGATATCTACCAGACAAGGTATGGTTAGATATGATGAGACACACGGGAATTTTATTCCCTTCAATCATGATATCATCTATTCTTCCTTATGCATAAATGGAGGAGTACTTTTCGGAAGTGAGAATCGAATATACAAATATGATTACCAAAAACGCTCTTTTAAAGCAGTATGCATCACCCCCAAAGGTGCTACGGACAGTGACATTACCAAATATAGGGTACAAAGAATTATAGCAGTTTCCCCAAAGGAGGTGCTAATCGTCACCAGAAGGGATGGAATATATATATTGAATTACCCCAATATGCAATTAAAGCGTTTTTTCTCTTGTCCAAACAATATTTTACAAGGAGCATGTCTGGCTTCAAACGGATACATATATTTATCTTTTTGGGGACAAGGCCTGTTTTGTTATGAGAAAACAGGAAAACTTATAAAACAATATACGAGCAACAACTCCGGATTGACAAACAATTATGTATTGGATATAATAGAAAAGAAAGGATATCTATGGTTAGCAACTGATGGCGGAGGAATAAATCGACTGGAACTACGCAATGAAAAATTCTCTAACCTCTATCATATTGCCGGAGATGAAAATTCACTCCCTGTCAATTCTATTACTGTATTATATAAGGATAGCAACGAATGTTTATGGGCGGGAAGTGTTAGAGGAGGAGTTTTCAATATCAAAGAAAGTTACATACGTACTTATAAAGACTGTCCTTTAGGATATAATAATGGATTGAGCGAAAAATCTGTGACGAGTTTTTACGAGGAAGCTAATGGAAAGTTATGGATTGGTACGGACGGAGGCGGAATAAACTTGTATGATCCTCAAACGGGAAACTTCAAGCACTTCTCGTCTACCTATGGGGATAAAGTGATTTCCATAGCCCCAGTATCAGAAAAAGAACTAATGGTATCTGTTTACACAAAGGGACTTTTCCTGTTTGAAAAAAACACAGGTATTTATCGACCGTTTGTGATAATAAACGACAGTATTAACTTCAGGCAGTGCTTTTACGGATATCTTCCACGCGCTCACCGAGTGACAGAAAACAAAATATATATACTTAGTAAGGAGCTATGGGTATATAATATAAATAATAAAAAATTCTCTCCAATCAAAAATGATAACAATTATCAATTACAAGCCTCGGTCATAGCCTACTGCGACAAAAAGATATCCTTGGCAATGAATGGAAACAAAGTATTCCGAATCATTAACAAGAATGACAGCATTGATCTTCTTTTTCAATTGGACGAGAAAGAAGTTATCAGTGCGATTGATTACGACGGAATAAATAAGATATGGGTAGGAACAACAACAGGAATGGGATATTATGATATAAAAGAGAAAAGATATTTTAAAATCAGGTCACAGTTATTCAATGATATTACCGCCCTCCGTTATGAGCCTTCTTCAGAAAGGATATGGATCTGTGCACAAAACCAACTATTTTCTTACTGCATAAAAGAAAACAGATTTATTCAATGGAACAGAAGCGACGGATTTTATCCCAATGAAATAATATTTACTTATCAACAACGGGCTGAAAAAAACAGCCGATATCTTTACTTTGGTGGCATAGAAGGACTGGTCCGAATAAACACAGACATCCCAGAGCCTAATGAACCAGATCCGGAAATAGCACTTTACAGCATAGAACTTAACGGGCAACCGTATACATCCGGTATAGACACCCAAAATATAAAAGTTCCATGGGAACATAATGCACTCGCTACGGGTATATATTAAAAATAAAGATATTTTCCAACGAGTTCCATTCCGATATATCATAAAAGGAAATGTTAATAAGATAATCGAATCATATAATCCGATATTGGATCTTTCCAACCTATCTACCGGTAAATACCGCATCGAAGTAGCATGTATGACAAAAGACGGAAATTATACCACTCCTATCCTTCTCACAAATGTCCATATTACCCCACCATGGTATAAAACAGACTGGTTTATAATATTATGTTGTATTAGCCTTATAGGAGGGGGTATTGCAGGAATATTCATTTTTAATATAAAAAAGGAAGCAAGAATACAAAAGAGACTAAAAGAATACAGACAATATCTGAATGAAAAGAGGATAGATTTCCTCATTCACATAAATCACGAATTACGTACTCCCTTAACATTGATTTATGCCCCACTAAAACGTCTCATGGACAAAAGTGAGATGCAAGGATTACCTCAGCATCTGATACCACAATTACAACTACTATTCAACCAAGCACAACATATGAGGGAAATAGTAGATATGGTGTTGGACTGGAGCAGTTTGGAGGCAGACTATAATAAATTGAAAATACAAAAAACTCAATTGAACGAATGGGTAACCGAGGTTATCAAAGACTATATGAATGAGGCAAAAGAAAAAGAGATATGCATACAATTACAAATAGATCCCAACATAGAGGAGGTATGGTTTGACAAACAAAAGTGTCAAACAGTACTATCAAACTTACTGATGAATGCACTAAAATTCAGTAAGGCAAACAGCAATATAACAGTAAGCACGCAACGTCTTGAAAACACAGTCAGAATATCTGTTATAGACGAAGGAAGCGGTATAGAAGATTCGGATATGGCAAATCTCTTCACTAAATTCCACAAAGGTAATCACAAAGAGAGAGGAAGTGGATTCGGATTATATTATGCCAAAACAATAATGGAAATGCACGGGGGGCTTATAAGGGCCTATAATAATACAAACAAAGGAGCTACATTCTATTTGGAGCTGCCATTGCTCAATACAAATAAAAAAGAAGAATCCGCCTATTTACAGCAAAAAGACTCTCCTCTCCCTTCCAGCATCCAAGATACACATTTCGATTGTACCGGAAAGACTGTGCTTATTGTAGAGGACGAAAAGGAGTTAAGGGAATATCTCATAAGTTCTTTAACTGAGTTCTTTAAGAAAGTTTATGCGGCAGACAATGCAGTCTCTGCCTTAGAAATCTGTCAGAAGAAACAGCCTTCTATTATTATTAGTGACGTGATGATGCCGCAAATGGATGGTTTTGAATTATGCCGTCAGATAAAAAACAACATCCAGATAAGCCATATCCCTGTAATACTGTTAACAGCACGTTATGACCAGACAGGGATAACAACCGGATATAAATCCGGAGCTGATGCTTACATCCCCAAACCATTTGATCTAGACTCTCTAAAGATCGTCATCGGAAATATTTTAAAAAATAGAGAGAAAATACACAATCAATACATCTCTATCAACCAGTCGACTTCTCTCCAGACTTTAACAAACAGTAAAGCAGATGAGGATTTCATGACAAAAATAAATATAATTATACATGAAAACCTATCTGACGAGGAATTCTCCGTCCAGCAATTGGCAGATCTCATGACAATTAGCCGTTCTTCTTTATACAACAAGATAAAAATTATAACGGGTTTGGGAGTCAATGACTATATAAACAGATTACGTATCGAAAAAGCGATCTCACTGCTTACCAATACAAATTTAAACATAAATGAAATAAGCAGTGAAGTGGGTTTTACTTATCCCCGATATTTTAGTTCAACATTCAAACAAATGAAAGGAATGACTCCCAAACAATTTAGAGAGGAGAATCGTATGAAATAAGTAGGAAGTTCCTGGGAAACATAACAAGTATGAACGGGTGGATACAAAGATATAATTTCCTTCTTAATAAAAAATAAATGTCGGAACCGTGCAATGGGAATCATACGCAATTGTCTATATTTGCGCTATTGAACAACAAATACAGGTACAATTATGGAACACAAAGCTGATAAGACTATATGGCTATCATTCACTCCGGAAGTTACCTCAATACTCAAAAAGATCTATTGCTTATTTCCAAAGCAGAGGGACGGATAATAACTCTAAGAATGACCTGCTACCATGTCAATAGAAATAAAATATTTTAAAGATAGAAAAGAGTGGCGAAAAAGGATATAATTGCCAGATTGAAAGAAGATAAAACTGTATGGAACAATTATCAACTTTTTTCCGACACATATAAACGCATCCGAATTGCCTACATTGAAGCAGCAAGGAAACGGCCTGAAGAATTTGAAAAGCGATTAAACAACTTTATCAATAAAACGAGAGAAAATAAAAGAATAACAGGATTCGGCGGGATTGAAAAATACTATTAATCCCTATAAAATACCTGACTCAAAATAAAAAACAATTCCTCTTTGATACCGCCCCCTAAAATGTGCAGAAAACCGAATTGAACAAATAGGACACTCACTCTATCCTTACCAAATGATAAAGTGTCCCCCGATAAGACTTTCGGGAAGGAATACTCAGCTTTTGAAGCGTACATCCGAATTGTGCCACCTTATTGATAGCCAACCTGTCACGTGTCTTTGTCTGCAAATAGTTCAATATCTGCATGGAAGTCATCCACTTCCCTTCTTCCGCTTCCTCATCCAACGGACTAGGATAACAATGAAATAACTGTTCCAACGGACTCAATAAGTTCGCGCAAAGTCATAATGTGTCCCGATTTTGTTTCCGTTTTCATTTTGTCGAACAATGTGCCTGCCTCACAAACACTGAGAGTTTCTTTTCCACTCCCGCTATCTTGCCTGATAAAAGTAATATTCATTCTATTTTTGTCTATTTTCTACAATCGGAATTTATTGTTTTAATTCCTGTAAAGATACGCTATAAGCTTCCGGAAAGCAGGCATTTCTCCTGATTAATATCCGCATTTTATTTGTATTACACTCAGATTTGATGTATCTTTGCTTAATAGTTACCAGAAGCTCACTAGTGTGAACAAATAAGCTATCAGTGTAAACAAAAACGTTAACAAGTGTAAGCAATCTTATTCACAGCAGTGAGCCCCTGAGAAGCATTAAGGCTTAACAAAACAAACTCTAAGCATTAACGTATAACTACCTAAGAGAATACATAACAAGAACGGTTACTTTAAAACAAAACATGAAACTATGGCAATATTATTTGACTGGTATGAAAACCCGAAGCCTTCGGACAAAGAACAAGGAGAAAAGACACTGCACCCACGTCTAAAATATAACGGTTCGATAGGAACGACGTATTGAGCCGACGCATTCAAGAACGTTGTTCGCTGACAGAAACGGACGTCACAGCTGTACTCGACGCCCTTTCGCATATCATGGGACAGGAATTGGCAAACGGACGGCAAGTACATCTGGACGGTATCGGTTATTTTCGCCCTTGCCTGACCAGCACGGAACCCGTAACGATAGATACCAAACGAAAGGCTACCAAAGTAAAATTGAAAGCGATCCAGTTTCGTGCCGATCAGACATTGAAAAATGAATTTGGGATACTGAAAGTAAAAAGTCTCAAAGGCGGGCTCGACTTCTCCCAACTAACGAACGAAGAAATAGACCGGAAACTGACGAAATACTTCCAAACACACCCATTCATGCGGAGATGTGACTTCCAAGACCTCTGCAGAATGACAAGAAGCACGGCAATGCGACATATCCGGCGGCTACGTGACGAAGGAAAACTGAAAAATGAGGGTGGAGTGATGCAACCGATTTATGTACCAGGAACGGTTATTATACTAATAATAAACATGTTACAGATTAAATAGTGGGAATTAGTAACCTGAGGGTAAAAATTACCCTCAGGTTACTCCAACTTAACTCTCATAGCCGCAAACAACGATGTATAAAGGGATTGAAGCTATCTATGAGAGTATGAGAGTAAAATCATCACTAACATCTATTGTATGCATTTTCTTTCACCGCTATTGTTCCATACAACATGGTTGACGGACAATGCTTACATACATCCCCTAACCCCGCATTCAACATTTTCCAGCATTCGGCGTTTTCCGGCACTTGTCCGGCTTCTTCCCCGAAAAGCTTGTTTGTAAAGATCACCTTCATCGTGTCATAATCGCTCACGAAGATATTGGCATTGATATTCCAGTACCGATTGTGACGCCGGGCAGAATGTTGGAGTTTCCTCCAACCCACACATTGTTGCCCAATGTCACAGGAGAAGTAAAAAGATTTCCAGAACTGAAAAGAAATAAGATTGCCCGTAAAACAATATTTTACCGGCAAACGTTTTCTTTATAGTATTTTTTTAAGTTATTTTGCGCAACAGATATCACGAAATCATCAAATTATGGATTGGATTGGCCTTGATTTAACATTCCCTATTACCGACCTACATGGATATTTCTCCTTGTACTTCTCATTATACTGTTTGCCCCTATTTTATTGAACAAGTTGCGCATCCCGCATATCATCGGTATGATTCTGGCGGGACTGGCTGTGGGTGAACATGGATTCAACATTCTGGCACGCGACAGCAGTTTCGAATTATTCGGAAAAGTGGGACTGTATTATATCATGTTCCTGGCCGGTCTGGAAATGAACATGGGAGATTTCAAAGAGACACGGAACAAGGCGTTAGTCCTGGGGCTGCTCGCTTTTATTGTACCTATCGGAATCGGATTCGTTGCCAATGTGTCTTATCTGAAATATGGTATAATCACATCCGTACTGCTAGCCAGTATGTATGCCTCACATACCTGGTGGCTTACCCCATTGTCACCCGTTTCGGGGTGTCACGTCATCGTAGCGTAAGCATTGCGGTAGGAGGAACGGCAGTGACGGACACACTCACATTATTGGTGTTGGCTGTCATAGGCGGTTTGTTCAAAGGAGAAACCGGTGGTTTCTTCTGGTTATGGCTGGTAGTAAAAGTGATTTTCCTGGGTGGACTAATTATCTATTTCTTCCCGCGTATCGGCCGCTGGTTCTTTCACCGCTACAATGACCATGTGATGCAGTTCATTTTCGTCCTTGCCATGGTCTTTCTTGGAGCAGGACTCATGGAGTTCGTAGGAATGGAAGGAATTTTGGGGGCTTTCCTCGCAGGATTGGTACTGAACCGACTCATTCCACACGTTTCTCCGTTGATGAATCATCTGGAGTTCGTCGGGAATGCGCTTTTCATTCCTTACTTTCTTATCGGAGTGGGAATGTTGATCAACCTGCGTGTTATCTTCGGACACGGAGATGCCCTGAAGGTGGCTGCCGTAATGATTGTAATGGCACTGACGGCAAGTGGATTGCCTGCTGGCTCACGCAAAAGATATACAGGATGTCCGTTCTCGAACGAAACATGATGTACGGATTGAGTAATGCACAGGCGGCAGCTACATTGGCGGCGGTATTGGTCGGATATAATATTATCCTGCCCGGCGGCGAACGTCTGTTGAATGATGATGTACTGAATGGGACGGTTCTGCTGATCCTCGTTACTTGCGTAGTCAGTTCCCTGATAACCGAACGGGCGGCCAAGAAGCTGGCCATGGATGATTCGGAACCGGGAAAAGAGTCTTCGACGGAAACTGAAAAGATTTTGGTATCTCTTGCCAATCCAGACACCATTGAAGACATGATGAACCTTTCTTTAGTGATACGTGATACGAAACTAAAGGACAATCTTCTGGCACTGCACGTTATCAACGACGACAGCACTTCCGATAACCTGAGAATGCAAAGTAAACGCTACTTGGAAAAAGCGGCCATGACAACAACAGCAGCCAATGTTTCGCTGAAACAGCTGACCCGCTATGACTTGAATATTGCTTCCGGCATCATCCACTCTGTGAAAGAGAATGAAGTAACGAGTATCATCACCGGGCTGCACCGCAAAGCGAATATCACTGATTCATATTTCGGAATGCTTGCCGGAAACCTGCTGAAAGGATTAAATTGCGAGATTATTATCTCCAAATTCCTGATACCGGTCAATACGATAAAGCGAATCGTTATTGCCGTCCCTCCGAAAGCGGAATATGAATCCGGCTTTCCACGTTGGTTGGAGCATTTCTGCCGAATGGGAAGCACGCTCGGATGTCGTGTGCATTTCTTTGCAAACGAACAGACAATCGTCCGCCTGCAAACGTGGATAAAGAAAAGACATAAACAGGTACTGACGGATTTCTCTCTTTTAGAGGACTGGAACGATTTACTGGTACTGACAGGGCAAGTAAGCTACGACCATCTGTTAGTCATTATCAGCGCCCGTCCCGGAACGATTTCTTATGACAACTCGTTTGAGAAATTGCCGAGACAATTAGGAAAATATTTCTCTAATAATAGCCTGATTGTGTTATATCCCAATCAATCGGGTGAACCACTGGACAGTTCTTTCTTCTCCAAGCTATACACCGATACTGAAACCCGACACTATGAGAAAGTGGGCAAATGGGTTTACAAATGGTTCAAAAAGAGTTGATAAGCGGTATATTCCGACCACAAATATATGCCATTTGAAGAACAAGGCTATTATTGTAATCTAATTTATAGTTTGACTACAATAACAGCCTTATACCATCAGTCTTGCACCATTAATTTTGTATAATATCACCCACTAAAAGAATATAGCCGAGATAGGTATTAAACTCATTGAAATATTCAGTTTCCTTTATTCGCTTCGGATTCATCTTGTAGATTTCCGCCTTCTCAAAACGTCTATTGTCCGGACGAATAATAATTGTATGTTCTTCTTCATTCAAGGACTCAAACAGACAATAATTAGTACGATTACGATCTCCGCAATATTTATCAAACCTACGGATATAGGAGGATCATTCTGGTCTATCTCTACTGTCATTCCTCCGGATGAAGGTCCGATTAAGTCAAACACCCCAACTCGAATTCCCTTAAAATGCACTTTCACAAAATCTTCCGAATCCGAGGATTCCAGAACAACCGGCAATGCTTTTTGGTCTCCCTGAAAATTTGAAAAGGCTTTATCATCTTTCGAGAGTAGTTTCCAACCTTCGGAATGTTCAAACTCTGTTACGGGAATCATTTTAGCTTTCTCATAATTACCCGGATACAACGGAGCTTTCAATGCATGTGCCTTTTCCTGCGCCTTGTTCATTTGTAACAGGGAACGGCTCAGTGTCTTTGTATATATAGGATGTCCGCCATCATAAGTAGGATGTGTCCCATCATTCGTAAACACAATCTTACCACTATACTCCTTTTTTGAATCTCCTTTAAAAACCAACTTATCCTCATTCAACAATTCCAGAACATCATCGGCAAAATTAACAGACGGAATATCATAATAGTCTGCTACTGTCTCCATATACCGCACAGAACGGTAATTCTTTCCTGCTTTCAAGTCATCCAACATTGGTTCATTTAGCGTATAGAGAAAACATATATCCGTATGCGGATTATGATGCCAGATCTTACGTACAATTCCTTCCATGGAATGAGCGATCACCAAGGAGTCAGTTTTGGCATCATTCACAGCAAATTCGACAAATACCAAATCCGGATGATACTGCAACACGTCCCGTTCTGTACGGAACACCCCCAAATCGGATCCGGTCCCACCAATCCGGAATTTATTGACGTAAACTGTACATTACTATATTGTTGCTTGAGCCAATCAGTAATTTGCACTCTATATCCTTGATGATTTGTTATACTTCCACCCAAAAAAACGACAGATACGGGTTCATTCTTTTGTATCTTATAATTAAAATTAGGAAGTCCTGCACGCATCTGTAACCCTACAGAGTCTTCTGTTGTAGTACAACTCAAACAAAACCCGATAAGACAAGCTATAATTCCACTAAATAAAAATTTCTTCATAAGTATAATGATTAAAATGTAAACAGTTTATGCTCCAAGTTGACCGGTGACTTACCTTTGAACGGAAGCTGTCCCAACAATATCCGTAATAAAGCAGAATGAGTGGAAGCATCATTCGAATAAGTATTTATATAAGTCTTGACACGTTCAAAATATTCATTTCCAATGTAAGGACTACCTAATGAAATAACAATCACTTTACTTTTGTCCATAGAATTGGCAGCCCATACGGACTGAGCCTCATCGTCCCATAATTGGAGCGGGCCAAATGGAGTATGAGTATTCCGTGCTACCAGAAAGATTATTTTATCATACACTTCAGTCGCATTATCCTGCCAACCTTGATCTTCATAAAGTATATTACGGCGGAAATCAACCTCAAAACCATTCTTCACAAACTCATCCCGCAAATTCTGTAATCGCTTAAAGTCACGGTCGTTACCTTTATGAGCTACGGGAGTTACAGCCACCAATAACAGCTTTTTATCTTTTTCCAAAGAAAGTGGTAACTTATGATCTTCATCCCGTACTAAAGTTATGGAACGCTCTGTTATCTCTTTGGCAGCTTCCCGTATTTCAGCTTTTTCTTCTGCTGAGACAGGACGTATCAACTCCCTGTTTTTATTTAATAACCCAAAACGTTCTTTCATTGCCCAAACACGGCGAACAGCATCGTCCAACCGTTCCATTGGAATTTCACCACGTTGAATCCGTACTTCTACCGTATCCATGTATTCGTAAGAAGGCCACAACAATATATCTACCCCAGCTAAAAAGCTGGCTACTTGCCCTTCCAAATCATTTTTATACCAGCCCGGAAACCTGCCATTGTCATCGCGTCCGATACCACAACCCCGTTAAAATGCATTTCTTTTTTCAATAACCCAGTTAATAGCTCATGGGATAAAGTTGCCGGAGGCAGATAATCATTTATCTTTTCTTTCTGATAGAAAGGTAAAGTTATATGTCCGGGCATGATACATGCAACTCCTTTTTTAATCAACTCGGCAAACACTTTTCCATGATATTGCTTCCACATTTCTTCGGACAAGGAATTGACAGTTGTCATCAAATGCTGATCACGATAATCAACCCCATCTCCCGGAAAATGTTTGATTGTAGCGGCAACAGAGTTATCTTGCAACCCCTTTATCTGTTCGGACAACAAACAAACCGCTTTTTCCGGATTATCCGAAACTGAACGTGTATTTACAATAGGATTCAATGGATTCATATTTAAATCTGCAACAGGATGTAACACCCAGTTTATACCCAACGAACGACATTCTAATGCTACACTTTTACCATATTTATAAGCTAATTCCGGAGAATTTGCGGCTCCCAGTGCCATCTCTTTCGGAAAAGGAGTCATCCCTTGAAGTCCTACTCCCGATTCATAATCCTGTTGAAACAATAAAGGAAGCTCTGATGCTTTTTGATATTCCTCGACAGAACTACGCACAAAATCAACCCGCTCTTCCTCCGGAACTCCTGTAAACAACTTCCACCCCATAAAATAACCTGTAACCGGGTAACGTTTGAAGTACACGTCCAATGAGCCGTCTCCCAAATCCAATTCTTTCTTGCGATCAGGTAACATTAACATTGTCTGCCCTATCTTTTCACGCAAAGTCAAAAGTTTCCAAGTGGAATCTACCGACTGAAATTCATAAACCTCATTAACCGAACCGGCTGTCACTCTTTCTTTTGTACAAGAAAAGAACACGGATACAAGCAATGTAGCAGTAACTATTAAAAAAGAGTTTTTCATAATTCATTTCACTTTGTTTTTCATGTTACAAAAATAGCACTCCTTATTTTAATCCATTAGAATCATGTTTCAATCTTTTCCATACATGTATCTTTATTCCTACTCCGGTTACATTACTATCACACAGGTTACGTTTTTCGTTTTCAGCCTCGATTTTGTTTGCGAGTTACTTGCAAACAAATTATATTTGCTTCTACTAAAAATATCTATCAGGACATGAAAAACATTGCATTCATCATTTTTCTTCTGTTTATTTCCATTTGCAGAGCGCAAGACAACAACATATTGTTTCAGAACTATAACGTAAGCAACGGACTCTCACAAAACACCGTTATACGTAGTTTGGAAGACAGTAACGGAGTTATGTGGTTTTGCACGCGGGATGGGCTGAACCGGTTTGATGGTACCGAGTTCGAAGTTTTTCGCGCCGACGGTCAGCCGCACTCCCTATCCAGCAGTGATGTTACCACCATTATTGAAGAATCGCCCGGAGTTCTATGGATAGGGACTCACAGTGGACTGAATCGCTACGATGTATCCTCAAATACATTCACTCAATACTTTCATGATCCGGCGAACCAGTATACTATATCGGACAATTGCATCAAACACTTGTTGTGCGATAACCAAAAAAGAATCTGGGTAGGCAGCATGAAAGGACTCAATCTGTATAATAAGGAAACTGATGATTTTATCCCCATTTCAACCAACGGTTCTGTCTTCTGGCTTATGCAAAACAGTCAAAATGAAATCTGCTATCTTATCAACAACACATTGTGCATCATGAATCCTGTCACCTATGTTACAGAGCGTTTTCAATTCGGTGATGAACATAAAATCTACTTTTTATATGAAGACAATGATAAACGCCTGTGGGTAGGTATGTGGGATTCAGGACTTAAATGGTTTGACCGTAAAAACCGTAAACTTGTAGATGCCAACCTGACAATGGAAAATGGCAAAAATTTCAATAACTCCCAAGTCAACTACATTGTAGAAACGTTGGAAGGAAATCTTATGCTTGCCACACGTGAAGGAGTGCTGATTTATGACCGGCAAGCAAACAGGCTTATCAATTATTACCAACGGGAACAAAGCTGCGGTTTGAGTGAAAATACCATCATCTCTCTATATAGGGATAAAGCAAATAATATATGGATCGGAACTTACGGAGGAGGTGTTAATTTGTACACACCATACAGTAATTTCTTTATTCCTCATAAACCAGAATATAAGCTCCAGAAAAGTATCGGAAACATTAATGCCATAGTGGAATATAAAGAGAAACTTTGGTTAGGCACGGACGGTGGTTTAATCATCTACAATCCCAAAGACGAAAGTTATGAGTACTGCCCGCTTCATGTTCCACGCTCGGTAACAAACAATGAAGTAAAGTATATACAGAAAGAAGGAGATCATCTTTTATGGATTAGTATTTATTATTGCGGACTATATCTCTATGATATGGAAACCCGCCGCATAATAAAAGAAATACCCGATTTTCCTTATAATCAAGTAAGACGTATTGCCAAAGGTACTGATAATATTTATTGGATTGCTTTAGGAGTAGACAGCCCCATACTACGTTACCACATGGAGAACAACCAATTGGAAGAGTCTTTTCCAGTAAAGGGTCGTGCCACAGAACTTTCTATCATCAATGTACAAGATTTAAAAGCTATAGGACCTTATATATGGATGGGGACTCGTGCAGCCGGTCTATATCGCTATCACACACAGACTCATGAATTAAAACATTTTGGTAGTGAAGAAAAAGTCCGGAACAATTCCTGCCAAGCAATCATGTCAGTACGCTGTATACTGATGCATCGGAAAATTTATGGATAGGAACTTATGGCGGAGGCATAGGATTATATAATAATATCAAAGAAGTTTCACGATATATAATGAAGAGAACGGTCTTCCCAATAATGCTATCAACAGTATTGTGCCGATAATAACGGTAAATTATGGGTTTCTACTTTAAAAGGCATGTCATGTTTTGACCCCAAATCAGAGACTTTCACTAACTGGGATAATAAAAATGGATATTCTTTGCTGGAAACCAATTTACACGCTTGCCTGAAAAGTTCATCCAACATTTTTTTATGTCGGTGGAAATAATCATTTCCTTTCATTTAATCCCCAATTAATTAGACGAAATACATTTATACCTCCCGTATATATTACAAAAATGAGAATTTGGGCAGATTATCTGGAAGATAATAAAGCTACCCAATGGGTAAATATCTCAAATCAGAGAATCAAATTAAGATACAACCAAACCTCATTCACAATCAAATTCTCCGCACTTAGTTATGTGTTTGCCTCCAACAATAAATTTTCCTATATGCTTGAAGGATTTGATAAGGTTGGTCGGAACCGACACACGAACGGAGTGTTAACTATACTAATATCCCGCCGGTAAGTATGTTTTTAAAGTAAGAGCTTGCAATAATGACGATATATGGAGCAATGGAAATGCTTCATTATCAATTACAGTCACTCCTCCTCTATGGAAAACATGGTATGCGTATTTGTTCTATCTAGCATTCACTATTAGCATGATTATGCTGTTCATACGTTATAAAACCCGGGAAGCACAACTGAAAATGGATCTTCAGTTAAAACAGATGGAGAAACAGAATATTGAAATCAGTCACAATATGGGTGTACAGATGTTCACCAATTTCTCACATGAACTACGTACCCCGCTCACTTTAATCATAGCTCCGCTCACAGACCTGTTGCATAAAGAAGATATGCCTCCGGCATATCGCCAACCATTGGAGCTGATCAACCGTAATTCCCAACGTTTATTATGGCTGGTAAACCGTTTAATGGACTTTCACAAGCTGGAAGCTGGGAAAATGCAACTTCACGTCAGCAATTACAATCTAGGTACTTACATACCTGAAATCATCAAACTATTTATGCCTGTTGCCGAAAAGAAAAACATATCTATCGAATTTAATGATACGACCTCCTCAACAGACACTTGGTTTGATGCCATTCTATTGGAAAAGGTTTTCTTTAACCTGCTCTCCAACTCTTTAAAGCATACTCCCAACGGTGGATATATTATCATCTCAAGTATGGAAACCAATACTGAAGATATTCAGAAGCCTGAAAATTTGGGCCTCCCCGCAGGAAAGATTCTTTTGATTAAAGTAGAAGATAGCGGCTCCGGAATCCCTGCCAATATGATGCCCCGTATATTCGAAGCTTTCTTCCAGGCAGGTGAGAAAGTGTTGGGAAGCGGAATTGGGCTGAATCTGACAAAAAGTATCATTGAGCTCCATGGCGGACGTATTTGGATAGATAATAAAGAAGGGCATGGAATGACCGTGTCTTTCACCCTCCCATTAGGTAAAGACAGTTATACCGAAAACCAACTACTTAGCAAAGACAAGATAGTAAAATCCACCCATACTTATTCTGATGTAGAAGCACTTATTGCAACAGATGTCAATCCCTGCGAGATATCTCAGACTAATACTTCACCCAAGGAAATGACTCTGCTCATAATAGAAGACAATGAGGATGTACGTAATTACCTGGTATCATTGCTCAGCAAATACTATAATATCTATACTGCCGTAAATTGTAAAGAAGGCTATGAAATAGAACAAAAACAAATACCTGATTTGGTGATTAGTGACATTATGACTCCATATATGGACGGTATTGAGTTTACAAGATTATCTAAAAACAATATGGTAACTTCACATATTCCGATCATATTGCTCACAGCCCGTGTCACTTCATCGCAAGTGCGCGAAGGCTATGAATCGTTAGCTGACGATTATATCATGAAACCATTCGATCCGGAATTGTTGGTTGTACGTGTTGCCAACCTGTTGATTAATCGGAAAAAACTCGCAGAACGATATGGAACGGAAATGGTATCAATCAACAGAGAGCCACAGAAAGCTAAAGATACTTCTGTTTATAGTGCCATGGAAGAAAAGTTTATGAAAAAAGTAATGGAAATAATAAACAAAAACATAGAAAACCCTGCCTACTCCATTGATCAGTTCAGTGAAGAAATCGGTATGAGCCGCGTACAGGTATATCGCAAGATCAAAGCCGTAACAGGTATGTCGCCCAGTAAACTCATCCTTGACATACGGTTGAAAACTTCACTAGATATGCTTCAAAACACAGAATATACAGTGACCGAAGTTTCTTATCGATGCGGTTTTAATGAAATATCTTATTTCGGAAAATGCTTCAAAACAGAATACGGCTTATCTCCTTCCGAATATATAAAGAAGTACAGGAAATAACAGAGTTATTATCAAAAAGAAGTGCCGCTATGTCTTACGATAGCGGCACTTCTTTTTTAGAACCTCACCTTCTTTTAAGGTTGCTGATAAGATCCTGAATACAAATATTCAATGGAAGGCAACGGTACATACATAGTACTGTAAGGCGGATTCATTGCAGGAATCGGATCCCCATCAGTATTCGGATTATCATAAACAGCTCCCGGATTTCTCTTTTGCCCATCAATTGTCTTCTGCATAGCTACTAAATAAAGCAAGCGGTCTCCATTCTCAAAACCAAACTCTTTGATTCTTTCTTTTTCTATATCTGCTTCAGTTACATTCTTCAAAGGAGTCAATCCGGCACGTTGACGAATCTTATTCACATCTCCTAAAGCTTGAGATGCATTCTTAGAAAGGACTAAGGTCGCACGCGTCAGATATGCTTCCGCCAAACGAATCAACGGTACTTGGGAATACTTCCCATACGGAGCCCGATAATACTTATCATTCCAAAAAGCATTCCATTTTGTCTTGTTATATGCCATTTCATGTATGGTTTTATCTCCTCCATCCGTATAGTTTTTCAGGAAATAATGCAGTTGAGTAAATCTCTTATCAGCCAAGCTTCTGCACTCGGAACATAATTCGTCAAATCCATAGGATCATCTGTTACCGCCCAGCCAATATACTTAATTAAACGAGGATTCCAGTAAGCACAAGCCCAACCACCATGTTGCCAATTCTGACTGCCACGCGCTCCTTCCAACCATAATTTATTACTAGCATCAAATGTCTTTGACTTGAAATTATAAATACCAGTTTTACACATACGAGCTAACGGAATAGCTACGTTATTTCCCTGATTGCTTTCAGTGAACGCACACTCAAACATAACTTCCTTTGATACCGGGTCTACTGTATATTGTTGTTCGGCATTCCGGTTAAAAGCAACAATCGGTTCTTCAGTCAAATCAAAAGGTGCTACTCCAGCTTCCGCTTTAGTAATCACATAATCAGCTTCTTCCAATGCTCCGTCTTTATCTCCCATTAACCATTTTACACGCATCAACATCATAGCAGCTGAAAATTTATTGGCACGACCACGCACAAAATAATCTTCAGGCATCAGACTTTTAGCTTTAGCAAAATCAGACAACATCTGATCATACACTTCTTTCACAGTCCCCATATAAGGATTGCGTGCAGACTCTTGTGAATAATCAAGCCTATTGATTAACGGAATGAACTTACGATTATTCCCCTCTCCACCTGCCGGGTCGTAAGGAGCAACAAAAGCTCGGCTAATCAGCCAATAGGTATACCCTCTCATAAAATATAGTTCTCCGGTCTGACGTGCCAACGTCTTCTTATCATTTTCAGTCATATTGGCAAAAACTGGCTCTCCTTTTTTCTCCTTCTCCTCAATATAAGTCAACGGAGAAGTAGCTCCTGTTACAGAACGATATAATATTGAAAAGGTCTTCTCAAATTGTTGTCCTGTTACATCAAAGGTAGACATCTGACGAGGATACCAGTAAAGTGCTTCCTGCTCATAAGCCCCTTGCGGATTAACCGTAGACAAATCTGCCACCAATTCCTGATAATAAGGGATAATACCGATAGGTGCCTGCCAGTTAGGATTCTGAAAAAGAGTATTATAAGGATCAGCAACAGAATATTCCAAATCATCAACCGATAACCAAGGATTAGATTCCGGACGATCCAGTTCAAAAAATTTATCCATATCACAGGAAGCAAGAAGTGCAATACCGGATAAGGCTATCATTATATTTTTTATCGCTTTCATACTATCAAATATTTAATTAAAATTTAAAGTTAATACCTGCGGAGAATATACGGGTCTGCGGCATTTCACTACCGGAGAATACAGCTCCCTGCGCATTGGCACCTGTTTGGTTCTTTACTCTTACTTCAGGGTCATAGCCGTTAAATGAAGTAATGGTGAAAAGGTTGACAGCTGAGACATACACTCTTAAAGCATCAATATTTATTTTCGAGCAGATTCTTTGTGGAAGTGTATATCCTAAAGTCAAATTACGCAAACGTAAATAAGCACTTTTCTCCAGATACTTGGTGTGACCGGCATCATGTTTTATATAAGTTACATTTTGCTTGTCATTTCCATTGTCATCATAATTATATTTATCTTGCCAACGAAGTTGCGGATACTCTGCAATATCTCCCGGTTTCTTCCATGAGTTCTCATAAATATCAGCAGTCACATTATTACGTCCATCTCCTACAAATGATTTTGTATATCTATGATAATTAAAGGTATAACTACCTAATGAGAGATAGAACATAAATGATAAATCGAATGCCTTATATTTAAAGTTATTTGTCCAGCCCATATAAACTTTCGGAAGAGCCGTTTTACCTTCTTGAATTATACGATGTTTATTTACGTTTGATTGAGTAGCGGGAATCAATCTTCCGGTTTTCACTGTCTCACCGGTCTTATTGTAACGGTCAAGATCTATTTCATAAATCATGCCGATACCTTTCTCCGGATCAACTCCTGCCCATTCAGCCATAAAATAAGTACCCAAAGCCAGATCTTTCTTCGTGATCGCTCCCGGACGTGTATTGATGATACCGGTTCCTTTTGCATCAACACTCGCATCAAGCGCTGTCACTTTATTCATATTTGTCGTCAAATTATAGTTCATGTTCCATTCAAAGTCTTTCTTGACCAAAGTAACATTAATGTCAAATTCAAATCCCTGATTATACATCGAACCAACATTTGCCCACATAGAATTATTGTCAGCATTACCGCCACTATTGGTGATACCGGCAGATGCGGGTAATTGCACACGCATCAACATATCACTTGTCGTACGACGATAATAAGCAATAGAACCATTTACTTTATTATTGAACAGCGCATAATCAAGTCCCAAGTCAATACTTTTGTTTTTCTCCCATTTAGCTGCTTTATTAGCGATATTCCATAAGAACATATTCTGCATATTATTGTAATATTGCTTGCTCTTTATACTATACGAATTCTTCGTCACTTCCGAAGGAATGTTCTGATTACCTGTTTCTCCATAGCTGCCACGTAACTTCAACAATGAAATAAAACCGGCATTACGCATAAAAGCCTCATCAGAAATAATCCAACCACCTGATACTGAATAGAAGTCTCCAAAACGGTTTTCTTTCACAAACTTAGATGATCCTTCGCGTACAAAAGATGCTCCAAGTAAATAACGTTGCTTGAACTTATAGTCGATACGGTTAAAGAAACTGAATGTGTAACTCTCACCACCTATATAAGCACTGTTATTCCCCAGCATTGTACCAATAATCTTGGGTTCCTGAAACTCACCACTCAAGTTCTTACCGGCAACAACAGCATTATCCGTATAACTCCTATTTGCTTCAATACCCGTTACAATATCCAGACCATGATCTGTCCATTCACGGTTATATTTGGCAAAAGCATGATATTGTTGGGACTTAGTCGTTTTCTTGCTTTTATTACCTTGGTTACCATCTACATTGCCAGTATTCGTAATCAAGCCGGACAACCAATAATCACTTTGCGCCAATCCATACCCATAACTTGCATCTGCACGAACTGAGAGCCCTTTTATCCACTTCAGGTTAACATCCATATATAATGTTGTGCGGAAACTAAAATTCTCACCTGTACTCAACTGATAATCGTTGTCAAGAGTAGCTGTCGGATGACCATCCGCCATTTGTGGATTCCAATACCCTGTAGGGTCTTCCGGATCATACACTTTGCGCCACGGAAACTTATCAGAAACTACCGCCCATTTATTCGTCGATTTTTTACGGTCGAACTTCAGAAAAGACTGAGTTCCCAAAGTCACAATTCCTTTCTTAAATTCACTATTCAAACGTGCACTGACCGCATTCATGCTAAGCCCTTTCAAACTGGACTCATCAGAACGGTAATTAACAGACGCGTAAGTCGTTGAGTTCTCTCCCCCTTGGTTCAAGGCCACGTTTATATCATGGAAATGTCCCATACGAGTCACCAAATCGACCCAATCCATATCCGTATTCATAGCTTCCTCACGAGTTATCGGAGAAGTCCAATTGGAATAATACGGTTCGATAATATCTTTCTGTGGGTCAAGCGGATTTAATCCCACATTAGCACGAGCCTCATCCATTATATTAAAGTATGTCTTCGTACTGGCCAATCCTAAATCTGAATTAGTGATAGGAGTAATACCACCTTCATAATGAACGTCGAATTTAAGTCCTCCCTTTTTTCCCTTCTTCGTTGTAACAATGATCACACCGTTCGCACCTCGGGAACCATAAATTGCAGTTGCAGCAGCATCTTTCAATACTTCTATTGATTCAATATCATTGGAGTTCACCATCGTAGAACCTCCACCTACAATACCGTCAACCACCCAAAGCGGATCACTCCCCGATGCAATAGAACCGATACCGCGAATCTTTATCTGTGGAGTACTACCCGGCATACCGTCATTCACAACTTGTACACCGGAAGCCAGCCCCTGCAAAGAATTCTCAAAACGCCCACCTTGCATCAGCGACATTTCATCACTTTTAATTTTAGAAACAGACCCTATCATATCACGGCGTTTCTTAGTTCCATAGGCAATCACCACCACATCATCAATCACCACAGAGTTTTCTGTCAATGTAACATCGATAACCCGACGTTTTCCCGGAACAATTTCCTGATTATCAAACCCCATATAACTAAATCGAAGAGGAGAAGAGTCTTTCTGAACAACAATACTATACCGACCATTCATATCAGTAACAGTACCATTCGTTGTACCTTGTTCTAAAACCGAAACACCTACAAGAGGCTCTCCTTTGGGGTCAACTACCTTACCAGTAATTGTTGCATTCTGTCCCCAAACAGACAACATCGGTAAAATAAGTCCAATCATCAGCACCAACAGGAACCGAGATCGTAATCCAATACGTGTAAATGAATTCATAATAATTAAAAATTTAATAAAGGTTACTTAGTGTTGTTTAACTACGGATGCAAAATTAGGCATTAGACAGCACGGCAATTAATACTCATGCTTCAAAATATATGAGAATAACATCTTCATAACAACACTGGTTACATTTATATAATACATGTTACATGATACGCAAATTCGAATGATTTATGTCAGTCTCAACCGTCATGTTTTTCATATTTTCTGCAATGATATAAAATACTTCGAATAACTCATGAAACAAATCTCATATATTTTGAAATGCCATTATTAAAAAGATTGGCTAAATCACGGTACTTTTGCACTTGTTCTATTTTCAACAATCAATATAATACAATGAAACATTTACTGATCTTATTATTAGCCTGTACTTTTTCCTTTCCCAGCCGGGGGCAAAGTATTATCCAGCTTTCCCCACTCCAAGGAGAGAGGGGCATACAAGCAGCCATCGAAAAAGCATCTATGAACGGAAGCTCCATTTTACTTCATGACGGAGACTATATCCTTCATAAAAGCATAGATATAAAAAACTGCAAGAAAGGGATAATAATAAAAGGTAAAAATCCGGGAAAGGTACAGTTGCGGTGTGATAAACCCTTGAAAGGAAAACTGAGACCTGTCAAAGATACTCAAACAAAAAACAGAGTTCACCCGAATGCTCAAGGTATTATTATGGAGATAGACTTATCGGAAATAGGTATCAATGTTCCTTTTTTTCCCGATTTAATGAAAGAGCGTAAGAACTTTCCACAACTCATTTACAACAATGAGCTACTCCCTCTTTCGCGTTACCCCAACAAAGGTTATCTATATATGAAAAGGGTATTGGACAATTTCGGAACAAACGAACAAGGAGGTACTTTTGAATATAGTGATCCAGAACACGGCAAATGGGTGAATGCCGTCAAAAACGGTCTATGGTTTACAGGATACTGGCGTATCCCCTGGCAGGCCTGGACTGTACGTATAAAGGAAATAGACCCGAACAAACAAACTGTCACTCACAGCGTAGGGATAGAAACAAAGGAAGGAAAAGATGTAGGCATATTTGGCGGCATCGGTTCCAAATATCATCGTCCGTACGGTTCGGGAAAAGAAGAATATTATGTAGAGAATCTTCTCGAAGAAATAGATCATCCAGGAGAATGGTGCATTGATTTTACAACTCAAAAATTATATCTTTTCCCTCCCGAACATTTTGATGAAAACTTATTGAGTATTGTATCAGACACTACCCCATTGATTAACATTATAAATTCAAATCATATAAAAATAGAAAATATCTCCTTCAAAAATCATTTAGGCGATGGCGTCATCATAAAAAATGCCACAGAATGTCTGATTGCCGGATGTAACTTCAAAAATATATTAGGAGACGCATTAATCATTCAGGGAGGAAAACAAAATAGAATACAAAGCAACAACTTTGAATATATCGGTCGCACCTGTATTGAGGTATCAGGAGGTGACCGAAAAAATCTGATTGCTTGCAAACACTTAATAGAGAACAATTATTTTACCCGTTTTGGTGAAATACAGCGCAGTTATGCTCCTGCTGTAAAACTGGGAACCTTTACTACAGGAATCGGCATAAAAGAAGGCAATGCAGTGGGAATTACCGTCCGGCACAATATGGTACACAACGCTCCCCATGCAGCCTTTATCTATGGAGGAAACAACAACATCCTAGAATATAATGAAGTGTTCGACATAGCTCGGGTCACAGGTGATGTCGGAGCCTTTTATAGTCGTTGGGACTGGACTTCACGAGGCAACGTCTTACGCCACAATTTTATTCATCATTCACCACGAGCTAATGCATTGTATGCAGATGATGGACATGCGGGGGACTCAATTTATAAAAACATAGTCCATCAAGTCGTTTCCGGTACCATTATAGGTGGAGGCCACTGCAATTACGTTCACGATAATCTATATTTTGATTGTAGTGCAGCAGGCATAAGTATTGATGCCCGTGGAAAAAAACGAAATTATAATGCACAAAATCCTGAATTCACCCATTTGTTCGATGTTTTCCGGATTAACAAAGGCAACTGGGACAACATCTACCCAGGCATAAGTACATTTTTACAGACCGACCATCTGGAATTACCCATTAATAACAGCATAGCAGATAACACATTTATCAACTGCCGTTGCGGATTACGAAAAGAAGGGAAAGATGAAGATTTTCAATATTCATACTTCGGCAGTAATACAGACTTGGTTATTCCCAACTTAAATTTCCGGGAAATATCTATTCTAAAAAGTCTGAAAAATATTCTGGGAGTTAGCTCTATAACAGAATACCAATTAGAGAAATGCGGACTATATATAGATAAATATCGCACTTCCTTACCGGATAGAGTACAATTAATCAATTCTATAAAACAACAACAAAAGGGTTTTGATTCTATCGAAGATCAACAAGTTACTAATAACAATCAATAATATTATCATGAGAAAACACCTATTTCCAGTCCTTTTGCTAGCGAACACACTGTGGAGTTGCCTGTTTGCTCAAACTCCTATTGTTATGGATATGGTTCATCATAATCCGGGTGAACCTTTCACAAACACATGGTTCAATGAACCTGGGAATTTAGTGCAATATGGTTTTAACGCGCAAGTAGTTAATGAATTTCAATCTGTACATACAGCCATAACATATAGCAGTTTAGACCCGAGAATATGTCCTACCGGTTCTAAAGAACGTTTATGGATCGATTCTGTTGCCACCCGTATAGAAAACAAGATTGAAGCTATCCATAAAGCCGGATTGGAAGCATATTACTTTACTGATATCATCGTACTTCCCAAACGCCTGGTGGAAATTTATAAAAATGAAATTTGTGACGCGACAGGACGAATTGACTTCACTCGCCCCAAAACACAAGAGATACACCGAATCATGCTTCAAGAAATATTTAAACGTTTCCCGAAACTTGACGGTCTGGTTATTCGCGTAGGAGAAACTTACTTGCAAAATACTCCTTACCACACAGGTAATGTCCCATACCCAGAAACGAAAAATCATGGGAACATAATTCTGCTTATAAAACCGATGGAGGAGAAAAAATACACAGTAATCTAATAAATCTGCTGAGAGAAGAAGTATGCATACGTCAAAATAAAAAAATCTTCTATCGCACATGGGATTTCGGTTACTTCCATATCAATCCCCAATATTACCTTTCCGTAACAAACAACGTTGAACCTCACCCCAATCTATATCTATGCATAAAACACGTACAGGGGGATTATCACCGAACGTATAAATTCAACCCTACATTAGGAATAGGTAAGCACAAACAAATTGTAGAAATTGAATGTCAACGCGAATATGAAGGCAAAGGAGCATACCCGAACTATATTGCAGACGGTGTACTTAATGGATTTGAAGAATTAAAATCAGATTCCCAGCCTTACTGTTTGAACCAGTTAAAATCAAATCCCAATTTTGCTGGTATTTGGACATGGTCAAGAGGAGGAGGCTGGAGAGGTCCCTATATCAAAAATGAATTATGGTGTGACATAAACGTTGCAATATTGGCCAATTGGGCAAACCGGATGTCGTTACCGGAAAAGGAATTATTTAAGAAATACGCCATAGCCAACGGATTCAAAGGAAAAGACATCGAACGTTTTCATCGTCTTTCTCTTTTGTCTGCTGACGCGATTGTCAGAGGAAGAGCATCTTTAATTCTCCCCATCAATGTATGGTGGACGAGAGATCAATTCATCGGAGGAGAGAAAGAACTGAGACAGAATCTCAAAACTATTATAGAACAAGGACTAACTCATAAAATCATACTAGAAAAATCCCAAAGTGTTGCTATCTGGAAAGAGATTGTAGCATTAGCCGATAAAATACAAACAGGCAATCCGGAACTAAGACGTTACTTACAAACTTCCGCCAAGTACGGATTACTTTTATATTCAATCTATGAACAGGGTTGGATCATCATGCTCAAAGGCTACGAAGGAGATATGAACGGTCAATATGACACAAAAAGTATTCGCAAAGCCATCGATAATTATGACCGGTTATGGAAAGAATACAAACTATTCGGAGAGACTCATCCGGATTGTGCCACACTTTATGAGCCTTATAGTTTTGACTTTAACAAACCTCCATTGTATCACGATTTAAAACAAGGACTAAATCCTACTGTAGATAAATACAGAATTACAGATAAACCATAAAAAATAAGAAAATATGAAGAAGACATTTCTAACCGTGCTGTTATTCTATATTTTCACAGGAATAGCAGTAGCACAAAACCTGTCAAAAACAACAGAATACAAAATCTTATTGACAGGAGCCTCATTCGCTTCTCCGCAAAACGGTTGGTTCGAAATCGGTTGTCGCAAACTGAATGCCGAAGCCATAAACCGGGCCATAGGTGGAGAAGCCATAGCCAATACAGCAAACCGAATGGCCAATGGTACCCTCTACTCTAAAGAAGAACTGGAAAATATTGATGCATTAGTCATTATGCAAGTACACAATAAAGATGTTTATGAAGAACTTCAACTGAAAGATAAATACACGGATTATGAAGTACCATTGATCGCAGCAATTACGCGGCAGCCTATGATTATGTCATCAAACGTTACCTCACGGAATGCTATGAATTACGTAACGATACTACATCCAAATACTATAATACTCCTTATGGTAAACCTGCAATTATTGTATTATGTACACACTGGCATGATTGTCGCACCGTTTACAATGAAAGTATCAGAAAACTCGCCGCTAAATGGGGATTTCCTTTAATTGAATTTGATAAATATATCGGATTCTCAAAAAATGTATTACATCCTGTCACAGGAAAACCTTTCAGCCAATTATATTCCACGGATATTCAAGTTACAGAAGGCATAGCTTATGGACATCATCCCATACGGGAGAACAATCATATATGCAACAACGAATGGCAGCTATTTTTGTAGATTCGATGAACAGAATTTTACCTATAAAGTACTAAGTATGAAAAGAACTATTATATATACCCTCTTTCTCCTGTCTTTCGTTTGTCAACAGGCGAATGCGACACATATTGTTCAAAATCAATATGATTCCTCATTGAACCAATCGGAACATATGTCTTGGTGGACACATGACAGGTTTGGTCTGTTTATCCACTGGGACTTTACGCTATGCCTGCTCGCCACGAATGGGTAAAAAGCAGAGAAAAAATGTCCGATGAACATTACAACCGTTACAAAAACTTATTTAATCCCGATTTGTATAATCCGGAAGAATGGGCGTATATGGCAAAAGCAGCCGGAGTTAAATATATGGTTTTCACGACTAAGCATCATGATGGTTTTTGTATGTGGGACAGTAAATATACGGACTATAAAATAACCAATACACCTTATAAAAAGGATATCTTAAAACCGTTAGTTAATGCTTTTCGTAACGAAGGTATACGTATCGGATTTTATTATTCGCTATTGGATTGGCATCATCCCGATTTCACCATTGACCGTAACCACCCCCAAATGCCACAAAACCCCGAACTCTTGAAAGAATTAAATAAGAACCGTAATATGGCAAAATACAGGGAATATATGAAAAACCAATTAACCGAATTGCTCACTGAATTTGGACAAATTGATGAACTTTTCATGGATTATACGTATGCTGAAGGAGAGAATGGAAAGAATAGTAAAGACTGGGATGCAGAAGGTATTGTCAAATTAGCACGAAAATTGCAACCACAGATTATTATAAACAACCGCCTCGGACTAACAGAAAATAGACAAGGCTGGGATTACATCACTCCAGAACAATTCATGCCACAACAGTGGCCCACAGTAAACAGCCAACGAGTTCCTTGGGAAACCTGTCAAACATTCTCCGGCTCATGGGGTTACCATCGTGATGAATACAGTTGGAAAAGTGTACATCAACTAATTGTTATGTTAGCCGAAACTGTCAGTAAGGGTGGAAATCTATTACTAAACGTCGGGCCAACAGCAAGAGGTGTTTTTGACGAACGTGCTATAGAACGTTTAAACGGCCTGGCACATTGGATGCGTTTTCATAGTAGCGCCATTTATGGATGTACTGCCGCACCAACTGAATATGCTTGTCCCAACAATTGTATTCTCACATATAACCCCAATACTAACCGACTGTATATACACGTGTTAGAATGGCCATTCAAATCCTTATATCTAAAACAATATAAAGGAAAAATCAAATATGCTCAATTATTGAATGACAATTCAGAACTCAAATTTCGGACTGAAACCAAAAAAGGAAGCCATATGACCGAAAACACAGGAGCTGACGATGTTATCATCACTTTACCTGTAGAACGCCCAAATGTCGAGTTACCGGTTATAGAACTTATATTGGAGTAGTCAACAGCAACGGAAGATTCCAACTAGATGTTGAACTTCTGATCGAAAAACATGAGCTGAAGTTTGATTACACTATTCAATCGCTTCAAATAAAGATAAGTCACTATTTCGATTCCATAACTTATGAATTGCTTTTCCTGATATGCAATGAAGCGGAACAAGTCCTCTTTGCCGGCTATCTAAAGAATTATACCTGAAATCTCCCATGACGAAATAACAATCCTCTTTTATAACGATAGGACCAAAATTATCATGAGAAGCAATTCGTTTACCTTTTTCCTCAATAGCCTTATTATTAATATATACGATCCCATCTTTAAGCTGTATTGTGTCTTTCGGCATCCCTATAATTCGTTTAACGTATAACTGCGTTTCATTTTCATCCCACTTGAATATAACAACGTCCATACGCTGCGGAGAAGAGTATCCCCACACACGATGATACCCCCAATTTGTTTTTTTATCAGCTTTGGCTACGGCTGGTATCAGACAGAGTAAATTGAGTACAGGTGTTTCTACAATTCGCTGAGGCATTAAAGCCCCATATGTAATTTTCGAGTTCCAAACCAGACTTCTTGCACTTATCGTAGGAAACATACTATCAGACGGAATATATACCCATTCGCCAATGAATACCTTAACCAAAAGCAATATAAGTAACATACAAGTCCCCAGTTTGGCTAACGTCTGAAATTTGATACGTTTCATTTCAATTCCTCAGTAGATAAAGACTGTAAAGCAACACCATGTGTCTGAACCCATCTCGCCATGAACGCAAATGTGGTCTGCGTTTCCGACCATCGGGATAGAGAGTCACCGGGATTTCACAAATACGCATCTGATGAATAGAAGCCAAGGCAACAAGCTCAGAAGCAAACTCCATACCATTACACTGCGGGTTAATAATGTTATAGCATTTTTTCGTGAAAGCTCTCAGACCACAATGGAAGTCTCCAATATTATTCTTAAATAAAAACGCCCCAAGGACGACAAGAACGGATTGCCGACATAGCGATGAACCATGGCATAGCCCCTTTCGTGATTCCACCTGCAAAGCGGTTTCCCATTACCATATCATAACCAGCCTGTAATCGTTCGATAAATAATGATAATTCAAGAAAGTTATAACTATCATCAGCATCACCCATAATGATATATTTCCCATTGCAATGTTCGATGCCATGTCTCAAAGCACTGCCATATCCTTTCTGACTTACCTGTATCACATCCGCCCGATTATTCTTAGCAACGAGAGCGGAATTGTCTGTACTACCGTTATCGGCGACTATAATTTCATAAGTTAATCCGGTGTTTGAAAAAAATTGATGGATTTTCCGGATACATATGCCTAATGTCTTTTCTTCATTGAGGCAAGGCAAAATGATAGAATATTCAATGTCTGTGCTTTTCATGGTGTTAGTATTTTATATATTGCAAAATCTTGATTACAAAATACTTGTTGAAAACGGTTCTGGTTCAATCTGATCACCCCATGAGGGTATTGAAGATAGGAACCACGATACAGAAACTCGACATACCAGTTGACGTTGGCAAGAAGATTGGATATCTCTCCCGAAATATTGCAGGAAAGACGATTCGTATATAAATAGATAGAGCGACTTTCTCCGCAGGCTACCCAATCGTCCTGAGCGGTATTCATACGGAGGAAGGCGTACATTTCTTGAGCACTCTCGCCTTCCACGTTCGGATTTATGGTAGTATAAATCTGTATGGGTGAGGTCGCATATTTTATTGAAACTTTCCAAACAGAACAGATTAGTATGCCTATAATTGGATAGAGAACCCATTTTCCCGCTTTTTTGCCCCACACCATACACATAAATCGGAATCCTTGAATGAAGAATATGAAACATAATGGAAAAAGGGGAAGCCAATACCTTATTACATCATAAGGCCAACAGATTAAGAGCATTATGGTAGAAACCAGATAAACTGACTCCGCCGTTAATTTCCGGCTACTTATGTATAAGCCGAGCAAGCAATTCACCCAAAAGAAAAGATTGAAGAGTGAAAAAGGAATATATAAGATCTGAGCAGGATATTCGTAAAATGTTTGGATGTTGTGAAGTAGGTTTGTCAGAGTCACCACCTTAAAGTGCTCAAAATGTTCTGTATATCCCGAAGGAAAAACAAGAGTAAAGACAAACCAAATGCATAGAGCAGATGCATAAGGAAGGAAAAACCTCCATCCTGATAATCTGTTTTTCCATTGAAGTACGATTAAGGAAATAAATAAGAAGTATCCTTCCGTACGAATCTGTGCCGTGAAAAAAAGAAGAATACCTAAACCGATGTATAGTATAGTTCGCTTTTCGGTCTGTTCCTTCAATGCATAGAGTTTGTTCATTGTCCAAAAGAGAACATGAGGAAGCAGAAAAAGGGAAGTTCGCTGCTGACGGAGTTAACATACCCCCAATAGAATATGTTGCCTGTCAGCAAAGCTAAAACGAGTAGGACGGACATTCTGAAACGCTCTTTCGAGAGAATAGGGTGATAATAGAGAAAGATGAAAGCCCCTACCAGACAGATAACTCCTACAATTTTGAAGGCAAAATAGTTGATGCCAAACAATGCCACACACGGAAATAGTAGCAGAGGATATCCCCACGGGTAAAGTATAGGTGAATAGCGCTGATAAGTAGAATGGGCTATCATCTCCTGCATGTCCGAAAACACTTGCTGCATATCTCCGTATTGTATGCTTTGTGCCTGTCGGATATAAAGTGCAAAGTCACCGTTGAATATATGCCCCGACACTATTAATTGCACGGCTCCCCATAGGGTGCCGCACAATAATAGCATAAAACATAGTTCAGTAATATGTTTTTTCAGGAACTGCATGAGTCATTATTTGCATCTAATAGACAGAACTATAGAGCTTTCTCTTCTACAAATTTAAAGTCATATCCCGGTTCGTTGTCTTCCTTCGTCAAAGGAGTAATCTTTCCCTCTACAATCATAGATTCCGAAGATCCCAAATTGGGGAGTTGAACGAGTTTATACCCCGCTGCCGCTTCCTTTATAAGTTCAAGATACTTGTCTGTACAAATAATCAGTGTATTTTCCGGATTGTATAACATCGGAGTTTTCTGCAATAATTCTTCCAACCGAATAAGTGCTTTGAGATTAGCCTTTGGACTTATTGAGATAGTATGGATATAAGCCGGTTTCCATATTTCTTTTAAACTCTCAGCTTTTATAAGCGATTTTTTATCAGATGTGCAAATAACAACCTTAGTCATATTTGTTATCTGAGGATCAGGCTCTTGCGAATAGGCAAAACCCAATGTCATGCAAAACAAGCATAACAATAAAATTCTTTTCTTCATAATTCTAAATTTTTAATTGGTTTGAAAATATCGTTGACTTATGTTTTTAAGATAATTGTTTGCCAAATCAGGAACAGCTTTGTCGGGTATGAAAGCATGTAAAATTGTCATGTCACTTGATAACAAAAAGCAATATGGAAAACCTTCTTCTTCCAATGGGAGAGATAAATTTCCATTTTCTATATCAAATACAGTAGAAGGCAATTTCATGTTTTTCTCTAAATATCTACGAGCTGTTGACGATTGGTAGCTTCCAATAAGCAAAATATTCTCGTCAAGATTTAATTCTTTAGATAAACGCCCTATTTTTTGAAGTATGAAATTGACGCAATCACTGCAATATAATTCGTTGACTCTTACTACTAACACTTCTTTTCTCCCTTTCATATATTCCTCAAGCGGAATTGTGACACCATTGTATTCTTTTAATAAGATATTTGGCATTTTCATTCCATTCACCGAAAAAGCAATTTGAGAATTTACCCATAGTGCCATTTCTTTTTGTCCGGTAATGGATTTATCAGCAATCTGTTCCTGACAATACGTCTTTAGGGCCCTATACTTCTTTAAAGTAATCATATTGACACCTAGTAATAATAGTGCTAATATGCCAACAATATATATGTTGATATTCTTTTTCATCCTGTTACATTTAAATAGATTTAATATGTAAGAGGAATAAGACAGGGTTACTATCTTCTGTTAGTCCATCATACAATTGCATTAATTTGCTATCGTTAATTAATGGCGAATTATATATTTTCTCCTTCATACGCATAACAGTACTAGCCGATTGCGGAATAAGAAAAGTTTCCTTGTCATAACAAACTATGGGTGTATTTCCTGGAGAATGTGCAAAAAATAAAGGATTGTAATATCTGCCATTACACTTATAAGTCTTTTTCGTTTTATGAGAATAAATAACGAAAGGAGACCAAGTGAATCCATTTTTGCTAAAATAGAACAATGCATAGTCCTCTAATATAACATAGTCTGCCATATGAACTTTTGTTCCGACTATTTTTATATATGTATCACTGTTCATGTCCTCCGGTCTTTCTGGATATCCACCATTAGTTATATTTATTCTATATTTCTCGTAACAACGATCTTTCTCTATCTTATAAATATTATGCGTCCATGGCTCTTTTAAATAAATGTCATTTCCAAAACTACGTAAAGGATGCATTCCATTGTTTAAGTGAAATACCTCGTTATAAAAACTTGGGAATTCTCTATAAAGTAGTTTGAAATCTTTGTCATAAACAGATAGCATTTGCCGTTGAGAATCATCGTCCATACCAGCTTCTATAAACCCAGCAATAAAATCATTATTAATCAATTCAATATCATTTGCATAAAAGCTAGGAGATACATCTTTTATATGCTTCCCATTCAAATCGTAATAATGAAGACGATTCCAGTCATACAAAACTATTTGTTTTTGATCGCTTGTTAGACACATTTTGCATAAACGCGAGTATTCACCAGGACCTTGTCCTACTTTTCCGATTCTCCGAACGAAATTGCCGTGTTTATCAAAGCAATATACAGCATTTGCAACAAAAACATCCATTATGAAAATATACTCATTAGAGCAAAGTATCTGATGTATGTTTCCTAATTAAACAGTCGCTGTTTGTTTCCAATTTGATGTATGATATATCATCGATCAAGCTGTCGAAAGCATAGGATTCTTCTCCATCCGGATCAACATTTATTTGAATAAGAGTTGAATCGGAAATAATATGCTCGCCTGTTGAAACTTTATTTTGGGGTGTCTGACAGCCAATGTTTATGAAGAGAATGATTACTGTAACAATGTTACAACAAAGTGTGAACAATTTTGATAATGACTTATAGTTTATCATACAATATATATTTAAAAAAATTATATACTAAGTCCATAGCATTAGGAATCCATGAACTTAGCATTTTTAATCATTACTGACGGCAAGGATCAGTAATACTACAAACTTCAACGTAATTTGTGGCTGGACCACAGTAATACTTTTTAGCATTAAATTCTTGTACTACAGTTTCAGTAGTGGTTGTTGATGAACCAGATGAAGAGTTTGAGCCCCATGAATGATCACCTCCAATAGAACCACCTATGATTCCATTACCTGCACTAATACCACCATTGATATTAGTATCGGTTCTAGTACCCGTTGTGACAGATGAAGAACTCGAGGTGGTGGTTGTTTTTGTGCATTTCACATCTGTCTCTAATTGTTTTCCCATGTTAGTTGTAGTTCCGGATGTCGTCCCCGTCTGCGCCATCACCTGCGGATGCAGTGATATCTCCATTACTCCGAACTCATTAAGCGCGTCATGCACGTTTAAAATAGTTCCTACCATTAGTAAAGCCATTCCGGCTAATACTACGATTTTGTTCTTTTTCATTGTTTCTCGTGTTTAAAATTAATACTAAGGTTAGTTTCTCTTTTCTTTAAAACTTCTTTAAAGTGCTCTTTCAAAGTATCTGAGTTCTTCCATGCAGGAGCATAGCTGGCGGTGTAAACGCATAGGTATGAACAATATAGGAATCCGGCATATAGAATCCACTTTCTTTGGCGTTCGTATAGATGATATGACAATATGGAAAGCCCAATTGCAAACGCAATATACGGTATATACAGATAGCGGTCAGCTACAACAACGTAGCGGGGTAGCGGAATCACATGAAGCACCGGCAACAGATGTAATATGAAAAACAGCGTGCAAAAGACCAATAATGGCTTTCTGCGGTTCAGGTATATCACATATCCTATGAATAGGATAACAAATGGGTATATCCATAAAGCCATGGGTATCTTTTCGCCTACCTGAAAGGGGAAAGGATAAAGATAGGAAAGCTTGAAAGGAATAGCCGAAATCAAGAGATACTTAAACACTGAATAGCAAAGGAATATAAAACGATCTACTATCGTATATCCTATGATTTCTTCTCCTGTATCTTTGTTGGCCACAAGGGTAACTATAAAGATGGCAATAGCAGGAATGAGATAATATACTTTTTCGATATACACTTTCAAGGAACGCATATTTCTTTTGAACAGCATCCAGTCGAACAGCAACAAGCATGGAACTATAATAACGGACTGTTCTTTGCAGCCCATAGCCAATATACTACTGACCACACTCGCTAGAAGATACTGCCATTTACTATTGCGCATATATTGTATGTAGCATATCAGTGCCGACAAATAGAAAAAAGTGCTAAGCACTATCTTCGACGCACTAATCCAGCAAACGGTTTCTACCTGAACCGGGTGTATGGCAAATAACAGTGCGGTGAAGAAGGATATACCCAATGCCTTTTTAGAATCAAAATGATTTCTTATAAAAGAATAGGCCAATAAGTACACTAAACAGGCATTGAATATATGAAACAGCAAATTACCTATATGAAAGGCTAAACTACTGTAGCCGAAGCATAGATGAATAAGCGTGTAGTATAATTGATTGATTGGGGAGTATTGACCGTTACTAATACTGTGGAATATAGTCTGCAAATTCTTCAATGATATCCCGTCGTTCGTCATCGAATTAATCACTTGCCACTGATCATCCCAATACAATTGAAATTCGTGCGAAAATATACTATAATATATCAATACAGCAACAACTGCAATAACACTCCAATGTGAGACAATCGTTTTGGCAAATGTTGATGTATTCATAGCATTAAGTAATATATTTGTTATTGTGAGACAAAAATAGTCTGGATTATAATATCATGCAATTATTGGAGGAGGACAAAATGTGTAAATTATCCATACGTTCATTTTGTTGATTATCTGTATTTTAATCCTTATTTATCTTCTTTGAATTGAGATTTAGGTAGACAGATAGTAGAATTTCTTCTCCTAATTTCAACTTGTTTTTTATCCTGTTTCTATACCTTTTGATTGTATTTGTCTCAATAATCAGGACTTTCGCTTGTTCAGAGATGGCGATTCCTATATAAGTAAGGTAACAAACCTTCATCTCTTGAGAGGTTAGGCCAAAGGAAGAAACTATATGGCTAATATCTCCATATAATATATTGATAGCATCGTAAAGCAACAGCCAGTCTTCCTCTTTCTTGATGTGATTATATCGATGTTTCTTCAAAAGCAACAATGACTCTAAACCAACTGTCAATAATAATTCTTTTTCAGTTAATTCATTTTTAAGAGATAACTGCGATCCGAGTTTAGCTTTCAGCTCTCGATTACGCTGGATTAAGTTTAGGTTCTGTTCATCTTTGTATTTCAGCCTCTCCTTTAATTCAGATACTGTTTTTTCTAACTGAATATCATCCTTTTTTAGTTTATCCATTTTCATGACGAGTGTTTTTTATTTGTATCCAGATTTAATGCTTCTCTATAATATAAATACACCGCAGGAGCGTCTGTCCCCACACCCCTAGGTATATTTTAACATTTCGTTCCTTTTGATATGCGAAGCTTAAGTAAATTTACATAGCTTCGCATATCAAAAGAACTTTGAAAACACTCCCCATATTCCACTTTACCGAGCAGCGTATCGAAGTCTTCTGCTGGTTCATCGCCTATAAAACAGCAGAGACAGATTAAAATAACAAAACGCTTTCACCGGTATCCAACCATTCCGACATCAAACGATAGTATGCCGGATATTCGGCCGGAGTTATCAATTGCTTTTTCAGTTTCAAGGTACGGACAATCTTTATCTCCTTTGCCGCTTTTTTCACTGTAACTCCTACGGTACCTACCGGATTATCAATCTTCTTATCAGTCGGCAGCACTACCGGCTCATCCCGTCAGCAACTTTCACAATACAAGTATAAGTTTCATCAGGTAAATATCTCAATAACAGATTAACCGGGCGAGTCGTATTTACAACTGTTGAACGTCCTTCATAAGCAGCCCAGCCATTCCGCGCCTGTGGCAGTTCAAATTTCCGGTAACCTGCTTCCAAAGCTTTTCCGGCTTCTGCCGTCACTCGTAATGTGTCGGTTTGCGAAATAACATGGGAAACTCCTTCCAAAGTCACCGGCCGGGCGTCCATGTTGACAACAGATACAAAATCCTGTATATCGGCAATAGCATTATCAGCAACAAACAGTCTGCTGACAGCAGCGAGTCCTGCCGCATCCTTATCTTCTGTTTTAGGAAAGACAGCCTTTACTTCGGCCTGAATGCCGCTTGCCTGTTGCAAAGCAGCCAGCAAAGCCGCTTTCTCCGCTTCCGTTCCATAAGCCGAACGAATCACTTCGGCAACCGGACGCAAACGATACCCGGTTTGTGACAATGACAAACGGCAGTTTCCTAATCCTTGCACGTAAGCAGTGAGTTGTTTCGTTTTTTGCTCCGGACTTTGTGTATTGGCAGTCA
>ENA-OQCK01000106-OQCK01000106.1-human-gut-metagenome-genome-assembly--contig:-NODE-106-length-46194-cov-7.787635_pt1 | contig 46194 bp, 47 predicted proteins | sample MGYA00242498_ERZ504578 | MGnify/ENA primary metagenome ERZ504578 (study PRJEB26092, sample SAMD00036229) | human gut metagenome | host: Homo sapiens | study: EMG produced TPA metagenomics assembly of...
ACCTTAGCCCGGAAAAATCGATTCTCCGGGACTTCCGATTACAAATTGTCAATCCTAACAAATTGTCATATCCTTCGATCGTCTTTCTCGAAATCTCTCAAAGATGATTATCAATTCAATAAAAAAACGTATTTTTATCACATACAATCTATAAACAACCCAAGATATGGAAGTGACAGTCAAGAAAGTAGAAATTACCTTACCGGAGATAGACATGGCCTTGCTCAAAGAACTGGCCAAGAAATTCGGTTGGAATATCGGCAGGAAGAAGTCCGGTATAGAGAAGGGGCTGGAGGATATCAAGGCAGGAAGGGTTTATAAGGCCAAAGATATGGAAGATCTAAAAAGCATTTGCTAAATCAATAAACCATGTACGACGTACAGACTACCAAGCAATTTGATAAGAGTTTCAAGAAATGCTTGAAAAGGAATTGCAATCCAGAACTCCTATGGGAGTTATCGGCATTCTTCAAGAAACCGGTTCCCTCCCAATGCAATATCACCCCCATAAACTAAGCGGTAAATTTGAGCTTATGGGAATGCCATATTAAAAGCGACTGGCTCTTAATATGGCAACAAACGATACCGAACTGGTCTTGATCATGACCGATACCGGTACACACGCTGATTTATTTTAAGACTTGGGATGATCCACTCGGCCTGCGAATAAAATGGCACCCGTACTATTCTCCTTTAAGACATAGCCGAAGGGATGATCAAAACGAAGTTCCTTTAAAGTGGTAGCGGGAGGAAGCGCACTTGTATCCATATCTACTATCGTAACAGCGGCGGCTTCCGTGCCGGACTCATCGACCTTAATAAAGGTATTTTGTTTTATCAAGCCTATAAATAAAGGCTGTTCGGTTGATATATTCGTGAAGTCTGCCTCCGACTTAAAGGCATCCTTGACTCCCAATGTCCTCATCACATCTGTTAAATCCATACTTGATTCCATCGTAAAGCGAGGCAAATAGAGGTCGAACGAATAAGAACTCAGGTTACTCATCCACTGGTTCCAACGATCCGCATCCAAGTCCGCAATCAACTCATCTAGCGAGGTTTTCTTCTTATCGGACGGCATAAAAAGAACCAGACTAAACGCTCCGTTTCCATAAGGTAGTTCCACGACAGATACCTGCTCATCACCATAATAATAATTTGTCGCTTGTTGTTTCATGGTAGGAACTTTGATCTCTGATCCGTCCTTTAGATGGAACGGCTTGTCCTTTGTATCTCCCTTATCGAACTCCATTTTCCACACTCCCTTGAAATAAATGGCGTTGATCAGGCATGCCAATGTATTGGGACTGATTGTCTCCAGCATCTTAGGGATCAAATCATTCGTTTTATTGGCGCACCAATGGTTGATCTTGTCCACCGTCTCCATATTGAACGGCTCGTTATAAACCTCGGCATTATAATACGTTTGATTGGTCTTTACAAATGGTTCCAGCATTTGGAAATCATCCTTGATCCACATACTATTCGCATTCATGAAAACAGTACGACCATCCAACTTGGGAAGCTCCGTCTGCATCATTTGGGCATAAGCGTTTATCTCCTCGTTGGTTAAGCCTCATAACCTAAGGCTTCTTGTAGCTCTGTATACGTATTACCATTCGCCCCATTCAATACCATACCCAAACAAAAGGAGGCGCTTAAAGGAGAGATACAAAAATTCGACTCCTCCTTGCCAGCCATTTCCTTATAAAAATTAAAAGCGAACTTCTGCCCTCTAGCGTTTACCTCTAGCGATTTAGTATCCAAAGGTATATCATATCGCTCAGTATCGGTTCCGAAAGGTTCTTCAGAAGAATCATTGTCACACCCAGTCAACGCAAACAAAGGTATGCAGAGACAGAGCGACAGGAATAGGTAATTGTTGGTCTTCATAACTTGATATTTTTAATGTCCTTATATCTAATTGATGAATAGGTCTCCGTAAAAGTTGCATCCCGCCTATATATTTCACGACTGTGCCCCAACGAATGGAAATGTAGGGATATAATAAAAGCCGTATCACTGCGGATCAGTTATACGGCTAAACTGGAGTAAGCTATGACGGGAGATGATGATCAGCGGTTATGCTTGATCAGATTCATAAACTCCTCGCGCGTCTTAGCTTGTTGGAAAAAGCCGGTGAAATCAGAGGTAGTCGTCAAGGAATTTTGTTTCTCCACGCCACGCATCTGCATACACATATGCTGCGCCTCGATCACGACCATCACGCCCAACGGGTCCAAGGTTCTCTGGATACAATCCTTGATCTGCATCGTCATACGCTCCTGTATCTGGAGACGGCGGGCGAAGATATCCACTACCCTAGGGATCTTGCTTAAGCCGTAATATATTTCTTGGGGATATAAGCCACGTGGGCCTTACCGAAGAAAGGCAACATATGATGCTCACAAAGGGAGAAGAAATCGATATCTTTCACGATAACCATCTGTTTGTAATCCTCTTCCTGAAACATGGCGGAACGGAGCACCGCCTCCGGATCCTCATGATATCCCTTGGTTAAAAACTGCATCGCTTTCGCCACACGTTCCGGCGTTTTAAGCAGACCCTCACGCTCCACGTCCTCACCCAGCAAACCCAATACTTCCTTATAATGCCGGCCAAAGCTTCCCGGGCACGTAGCGTCTCTTCGTTTACTTCTGACATTCTCTTTAATTTAGGGGAATTTTTATCTCTTCTCGTACGATATACATTTCCTTCCCGTATTTCGGGAAAGCACCCATCAACAGGCGCATCATATGATAGGCTCCTCATGCGAGCGGAAATCTCCCACACGCAACTTCCAGAACGGGGCGTTATAAGTGACATACGTCGGGATCTCTGGAAAAAGCTCCTTGATTTCCTTCTCCTTACGAAAAGCCTCGTCTTTCGAGACCCGTTGGTTATTACCGGAAAATACCTGCGTACGATACCCTTGTACCTTCAAGAAGGTAAGGCTATCTGTCGTCTCCACGTTCGCTCCACGCATACGCTCACCCACCATCTCGCGAATAGCGGCGGATTGATTGATAACGACCTCGCCTTTTCCCAAACCGGATCTCTGCAACGCATCGAATATGGTCGAACGCTCACCTTCCAACGCCGTCTGAGCGAATAAAGATGAAGTACCGGCCATCATAAAGGCAAATAGCAATAAGATACAAGGAATTTTATGCATATTATCTATATTAAAAAAGGAACACGGAATACACAGAGTACACGAATGAAACGGATCGTACCGTTAGTACGTATTGGAAATAATCCGCTCGAAGAGCACCCGTGCCATCCGTGTATTCCGTGTCATCCGTGTTCCCTCTTATATTTATTCTTATTTAATTAGAACGCCTCGATAATCGGCATGAATTTGTCAACGGCCAAAGAAGCACCACCGATCAAACCTCCGTCTACGTTCGGTTTAGCGAACAATTCCTTAGCGTTACCGGCGTTACAGCTACCACCGTAAAGGATCGTGCAGTTATCAGCTACCTCATTGCCATATTTAGCGGCCAAAGTAGCGCGGATGTGAGCGTGGATCTCCTCAGCTTGCTCAGCGGAAGCAGTCTTACCTGTACCGATAGCCCATACCGGCTCGTAAGCCAAGACGATCTTGCCGAAATCCTCAGCGGAAAGATCGAACAAAGAACCAGCGATCTGAGCGTCTACTACCTCGAAGTGCTTGCCAGCTTCTCTCTCCTCCAAAACCTCACCGATACAGAAGATCGGAGTCAAACCGTTAGCCAAAGCCAACTCAACCTTCGTCTTCAAGATCTCCGGAGTCTCATGATAATAAGCACGTCTCTCAGAGTGGCCTAAGATCACATATTTCGCGCCAGTGGAAGCTACCATAGCGGCAGAAACCTCACCTGTATAAGCACCTTTTTCCTTGTCAGCGCAGTTCTCAGCTGCAACACCGATCTTGTTTGTATCGATAGCGGCAGCAACGCTTGCCAAGTGAGTGAACGGAGTACCGATGATCACATCGCAATTCGGAGTCTTACCCTTCAAAGCCTCGTCCAAACCTTTAGCCAAAGCAAGACCTTCAGCAAGAGTAGTGTTCATTTTCCAGTTTCCTGCAACAATATTCTTTCTCATAACTTAATAATTTAAATATGTAATACAAATAAATCTCTATTCAGATTCTTTTCCTTTCCGGCGACGGCGATTGCGCAAGGCATCGTATCCCCAAACCAGCAACAAAGGTACGGTAAAACTTAATAGGTTGGTTATTAGCCGGGCATCTTCTTTCGCTTTCCAGTCGGTATTTCCTTCCAGATAGCCGTTTACGATCGTTTTCAGCTCTTCTTCCTGTGGGATATCGTTGTAATGCCACTTCATCAAGATCGTACCTTTCTTCAGCAAGACCAATCCCGGATTGGAGCGGATGATCGTTTTCAAAAGGACATCATCGGCCATAAGAAACGGATACTCGGCACCGGTATTATCACTCCATGTAGCGATAGCATCAGCGGAAGAACCCGTCACGCAATAGAAGCCCAAGCCGTTCTCCAAGGCGTAATCGTATACATTGTTGATCTCATCGATACGCTCATCATCCGCATTCTCCAGACGGGGAGCGATCAAAAGGAAGAGACCTTTCGGGTCGTTCAGCAACTCATCAGTCACGTCTGCGTCATTCTCATTATAGATATGAAATGTGGTAACGGGGGGAACGTATCCTTGTTTGATCAGCTTGGTCTTTGAATCCACGAAAGTCCACGTGCTATCATCGGCCGGGGCGTTCTCCAAAGAAAATTCTTTCTGTACGCCATCCTTCTCGTAAATAAAAGAATACGCATATTCATCCTCGGGCGCACCTTCCGGTATCGACATCAAGGCAGGGATATTCGCACCCAACTTATAGGGACGGAAATCCAAGATCGGCAAATGATTATAATTCCGGTAAGCGAAACCGATAGCGAAGACATATGCCCACAAGGCCACGAACCAGTAGGCATGGTAGGTATAGCCTTGTAAAAGCCGCTGATTATGGATGAACACGTAAATGGCGGCGGCCAAAAGTACGACATTCTTATAGAAGGTCTGCCAATTGCTGATCACCAAGGCATCCCCGAAGCAACCGCAATCCGATACGGGATTGAAAATCGCCAGATACAGCGTCAGCGGCGTCATGAAAGACATCATCAGCAAGGTCAAGAAGGTCGTATACCGCCGGTACACCCCCAATAGCATACAGACACCCAGCATGAACTCCAGAGCGGACAAATTGAAGGAGATCAATACCGTAAAAGGTTGCAGCTTATCCAACCCAAAGGAAGTCAGATAGTCGCCAATTTTAATGGCTCCCCCCATGGGATCGACAGCCTTCACTGTCCCGGAGAAGATAAAGACAACTCCCAGTAACAGGCGGCAGACCTCCGCGATCACTTTCTTTACGGTTTCCTTATATTCCATGTAGCTCACTCCTCGCCAAACTCCAGCTTAATCAAGCCGAAGAGGGCATAATTGATCATATCCATGTAGTTAGCGTCCACTCCCTCGGAGACGAGTGTCTTGCCTCCATGACTCTCGATTTGCTTGGTCCGATAAATCTTCATCAAAATAAGATCCGTGTACGAGCTGATACGCATACTGCGCCACGCCTCATCATAGTCGTGATTCTTGGCGTACATCAGTTCCTTCGTCTCAGTGATGTATTTATCGTATAATTCCAAGGCTTTATCTATCGTGATATCGGTCGTATCCGCAAATCCCAACGCCAACTGGATCAAACCGATCACGCCATAATTAACGATGGCGATAAACTCCGGACGGATTCCCTCGTCCACCATGCTCGTCCCCTTAATCTCCAAGCTACGGATACGGTTCGCCTTGATAAATATTTGGTCAGTAACCGACTGGGGACGCATAATCCTCCACGACGGCCCGTAATCCTTCAACTTCTTCCCGAACAACTCCCGGCACAGGGAGATCACTTGCTCGAATTGTTCCTTTGTATTTGGCATACTATCCTAGATTATACCCGCGAATATAGGAAAAAAGACGTAGATGTTCTCGAAAATTCAAGACAACAAAAGCTAATAAGATAAATGAAAAGAGGTTACAACAAAAAGGAGCCACTTTATAAGCGGCTCCTTTTCGTTTCCTTACATCTTATATATCGTTATGAACAGCGTAATGAGCGTCCTAAACGCAACACGGTAGTCTTTGTGATACCGTTCAATTCGCAGAGTTTACTAACAGAAGTACCGTATCTTTTAGCGATAGCGCCAAGCGTATCACCGGATTTAATACGATGATAAACCGAAGTAGCCTCCACATCATTCATTGTATTCGTGTCTTCTCCTAAAGAAGCGGTAGCGGAAGAACTTGCCTGTACCGTGATTTTCTTAGAAGATACGGAAGCAGTCGATTTCTTTTGAGTTTGAGCTTTTGGAGTCGCTTTAGCTGCGGTTTCCACACCGGCACTACAACGAATGGACTGGCCGATACGTAACATAGAAGTAGATTTCAATCCATTTAAACGACAAAGCTCATTCACTGTCGTACCATATATACGTGCGATTTTACCTAAGGTATCACCGGATTTTACACGATGGTACACCATCTGACTATTGGAAGATGTATAGATATTGCTCTTACGTCCGTTAATCTTGACGTTACGAAACACATATTGATCCTGATGAGGTATTGAGTTCTCGAAGTCAATAATATCAGCCGGGTTAATAGCCTGCCCAAGAAAACGAGTCTCAAAATGCAAATGAGATCCCGTAGAGCGTCCTGTATTTCCCCCTAAAGCGATCGGATCTCCAGCCCGTACGATATCGTTCACACCTACTAAGAATTTAGATAAATGACCATATACAGTCTCTAAACCATTTGGATGGCGAATCACAAGATAATAGCCATATCCCCTACGCTCGAAATTCTTGATACGCACCTTGCCGTCAAACGCCGCACGGATCGTATCACCAATTTGCACTTTCAAGTCGATCCCCTTATGCATCCGTCTACGGCGAGGACCATACTTTGAAGTGACCCTTGTCATAGAGTCCATAGGCAAGACAAAAGTAGAACAATCGATTACGCAAGAATCCGGAAGATCAACCTTCTTACCCCGGAAAGGATTCACCCATTCATTTGTCCACTCGCCATATAATTCATCGGCAGGAAACATCAAGTTCTCCCTTGCTCCAACTCCGCTTTCTCATTAATCTCCGCAAGCTCCTTCAAAGCCATATCTTTCTTAAAGCCAACACGGTCGGCCATTAACTCAGATACACGCTTGTCCATAAGTTTGTGGGTTGGATGATTGGGAGTCTCCGGAGTTTCCGGTTTCACCGGATTCTCCGCATTTGCAGTCGATACCATCACAGCGGCACAACAAATGAATAGAAATGTCTTTATACTCATTTTTTGATAACTTTCATTCTTATAATTCAGGATAAAACGGCAATACCCGGCATCTCTGCCTGATTGTCAACTTGTCAAGTTCGGAAATTTGAATAAGCCGACAAAATTGATTAACGAAAAATTTCTGCAATGACTTTGAATAAAAGCAAAACAAGCGAACAAACAAGTTAAATATCAAAGGCTTACAGAACAATATGTTTCACAACATATTAGCTAATCATTCCCCAATTTATCTTCCTTGTGAACAGAGTTTTGAGCCTTTCGCTCAATATCCGGTGCTGTTCGGACAATAATTCGGGGTCTTCGTCAAGACTCCTTGAGCGATATCCCGCGCATATTGAAGTATTTGTCCATCGGCCGCCAAGTCCGCTATTTTAAGGTCTATCCCCTCGCCACTTTGCCGGGTACCTTCCAGATCTCCATGTCCCCGGAGACGGAGATCCGCCTCAGCGATCTCAAAACCATTCGTACTGTTCACCATAATCTCCAGTCGCTTACGAGTGTCATTACTTAGTTTATAGGAAGAGACCAAGATACAATAAGATTGTTCAGCACCACGTCCTACCCGGCCACGAAGCTGATGAAGTTGAGAGAGACCGAAACGTTCAGCACTCTCGATCACCATGACGGATGCGTTCGGCACGTTCACGCCAACCTCTATAACCGTAGTAGCCATCAAGATTTGCGCCTCGCCGGAGATAAACTTCTGCATCTCGGTATCCTTATCCGCCGCTTTCATACGGCCATGTACCATACACACCTTATATTCTGGGAAGACCTCCTTGAACGTCTCAAAACCAGCCTCCAAGTCTTTATAATCCAGTTTCTCATTTCCTTCAATCAACGGATATACCACATAAACCTGACGCCCCTTTTGTATCTCTTTCCGAAGGAACTCATAAAGTTGTGCCTTTTTATTATCATAGCGATGAAGCGTCTGTATCGGTTTGCGTCCCGGAGGTAACTCATCGATCACCGATACATCCAGATCCCCATACAAAGTCATCGCCAAAGTACGGGGAATCGGGGTAGCCGTCATCACCAACACATGCGGCACGATCGTGTTCTTCATCCAAAGGCGTGAGCGTTGCTCCACACCAAAACGGTGCTGCTCATCGATAATCGCTAATCCCAACGAAGAGAAAACCACCGTCTCCTCAATCAACGCATGCGTCCCGATCACGATCTGGATCTCACCGCTGGCAATAGCCGGTAATATCTTATCCCGCTCTTTCTTCTTGGTAGATCCGGTCAAAAGAGCGACCTTAACGTCCATATCTTTCAGGAATCCCATGATCGTCGCATAATGCTGGGTTGCCAATATCTCGGTAGGAGCCATCATACAAGCTTGGCAATGATTATCTATCGCCAATAGCATAGACAATAAGCCTACCAAAGTTTTGCCACTCCCCACATCACCTTGCAGCAGGCGATTCATCTGCCGCCCGCTACCCATATCGATCCGGATCTCACGGACTACCCGTTTCTGGGCGTTCGTCAACTCAAAAGGAAGATACTCTTTATAGAACGTATTGAAATAATGGCCGACCGTAGGGAAAACGATCCCTTTTAGCTTCAGTTTCCGAACGCTAGCGGTACGTAATATATTTAATTGTATGAAGAAAAGCTCGTCAAACTTCAAACGTAATTGGGCGTCACGCAACTTAGCGGCAGATTCCGGGAAATGGATATTCCGCATTGCCTCTGTCATAGACATCATATGGATCCGTTTCAATACGTCGGGGGAAAGCGTCTCTGGAAGTTCCCAGTTCAGCCAGCTTAACAACGTATATTGCAGGTTCTGGATCGCCCGGGAATTCAAGAAAGATTTCTTCATTTTCTCCGAGGTATTATAGAAAGGAGTCAAGCCATTCGCCACTTGATCAGCTTGCTCCATTGAGTCGATATCCGGATGCGGTATGTTATAGGTATGCCCGAACTCCGTAGGCTTTCCGAAAACTATATACTCGGTATTGGGACGATACTTATCCGTCACATAATTCAAGCCCTTGAACCAGACCAAATCGATCGTGCCCGTACCATCCGAGAACTTACCGACCAGCCGTTTACTCCGTCCCTCGCCTAGCGTATCGAAATAGAGAATCTGGCCTTTCAACTGGATATAAGGCATATTCCCACTGATCTCAGCTACTTTATAAAACCGGCTGCGATCTATATATTTATAAGGAAAATAAAAGAGCAAGTCCTCATACGACGATATCCCCGCTTCCTTTTGCAGGATATCCGCCTTCTTGGGTCCTACTCCCGGCAAGTACGTAATCGATCGCTTATCAAGGTCCAGCATAACATCTATGAGTTTTTAAGGTTTACCGGGCAAACATCGCTTCCGCTATTAACAAATCAAAAGGCGTGGTAATCTTGATATTCTCACGATCACCGGGAACCGTATCAATCGCATGCCCCATCGCCTCCACCACGGAAGCGTCGTCCGTAAATAAAGACGAATAAGGTTGCTCATAGGCTTTTGTCAATAATTCCAGAAGGAAGACTTGCGGGGTTTGTACAGCCATATAGCGGGAACGGTCCACCGGATGGCTCCCTTTTTCATCTATCTCACGCAGGGAATCAATCATCGGAACAACCGGGATAACGGCTCCCGTGACAGCCGCTTTATCAAAGCAGGCTCAACAACCTCCGGAGAGACGAAAGGACGAACGCCATCGTGCACAGCGACCAAACTCAGACCGCTATCCTCCTCCCCCTTCCGACACCTCTCCGCCAAAAGCCAATCCAATCCATTCTTAACCGAGAAGAAGCGAGTATCTCCCCCTTTCACGATCGCATGCGGGACCTTGCAGCCGATTTCCTTGCAAAGCATATTCCAATACGGCTGATGATCCTCCGGAAGCACAAGGATTATACGTGCGGAAGCATCCCAACGATGAAAAGCCTCTAACGTATGCATCAAAAGAGGTTTCCCCCGCATAGGAATAAACTGCTTCGGCAGATCTCCACCCATACGAAGCCCTTTCCCCCCGGCAACGATCAAGACGTACTTATCCATCAATCCAATTCCTCCAAAACTTTTTTAACTTCCTCATCCACTTTATACAGCTTCTCCTTGCAGAGCTTGATCAGACGGGTAGCTTCTTTTACCTTCTCGGACAGGATATCGACATCCAAGTCTCCATTCTCGATCTCAGCCACGATCTTACGAAGTTTCTCGATCGCCTCGTTATATGTTTCTTCTTTCTTCGCCATATTAATTATGTATTTATCGGACGGTTATAAAACCACCCTCTATGGTTTGATAATACTTTTTATTTCACCATCGATGAAGCGAGTCGTCAGTTCTTCGCCGGCTCGCAAATCAGAGGCATGTTTGATAATCTTGCCATCTTTCAAGGCTAAGCTATAGCCTCGCTTTAAGATATAATCAGGAGAAGCATCTTGATAAACTGTTCCGTAAGCTGGATAAAACGCACATCCTCGGAGATTTAGAGGTAATACCGTTTCGCAAGCGAAGTTCCGTATTCTCAAGCACCGACTGGCGGCGTGATAACAAACCCGATGCCATCGCAGGTAAACGGCTCGCTATCGTTTGCAGTCCCGAACGATTCCGCTCGATCCGGCTTGTCACGATAGAAGGGAAACGGGTCGCTACCAATTGTAAATAGTTTTTCTGTCGGGATAGAATATCCATAGCCAATAAACTCACGTCTTGACGCAAACTCTCCAACTCCTCACCAACGCTATCCATTCGGGAAATAAGAAACTCGGCGACAGCGGTCGGTGTCTTCATCCGGGTATGCGCTACCAAATCTACAACCGTATCATCCCGTTCGTGCCCGATACCCGTGATAATCGGTAAAGGGAATTGAGCACAATTCGCCGCCAACAGATAAGAATCGAAGCTATTCAAGTCCGAGGTAGCCCCACCCCCACGGATAATCACGACCACATCAAAAAGATCTTGATGTTGATAAATCCGGTCTAAAGCCGCTATTACAGAAGCCTCCGTCCGTTCTCCCTGCATCAAGGCGGGGAATAATTTGGTATAGAACGGATAACCTCCTTTATTCCGTGTCAACTGATTCATAAAATCCTCATAACCAGCAGCCATCGGAGAAGTAATGATAGCGATTCTTCTAGGAAGTAGCGGAAAAGGCAATTCCTTATTCAGTGTAAAGACCCCTTCCTCCTGCAATTGGCGGATAATCTCCATACGCTTGCGCACCATATCCCCCAACGTATAAGCCGGATCTATATCAAGTACCGTAAGACTCAATCCATACAACTCGTGAAACTCAACAGACACCTTCACCAACACTTTCAAGCCGGAAGCGAACATCTGACCGGTCTCCATCTCGAAATAAGGTTTCAACATACGAAACGTCTTCGCCCAGATAGACCTCGTACCTTGCCACCAATTGCCCGGTCTGCACATTCTTCTCCACAAACTCCAGATAACAATGTCCGGAAGAAGTATTCACCCGCACATCGCTCATCTCCGCACGCACCCAGCAACTCCGGGAAAGCCCTCGACAACGCACCCCGTATACGAGTATTCAGCTCTAACAAAGATAGAGCCTCTTTCTCACCCGATAAGTTATTTAGATTCGGCCGCATATTTACGCTCTTGTTTATAAGCTTTGTACACATCCGGGATGCCATATCCCAACTCAGCGTCCGGTTGCTCAAACTTACTGCCGAAACGCTGCAAAAGAGAGATTATATCCTTATTCGTCAGACTGGGAAACGCTTGCCATAGACAAACACCCAACCCCGCTAAGATCGGCGTAGCGAAAGAGGTACCGTTCGCGTAACGGATATTCCCCGTAGGATCTATCACGCAACAGCCCGTACCCAAGGCAACCACATCCGGCTTCACCCGGTAATCCGCCGTAAAGCCAACAGAACTGAAATTACTTTTCTTCTTACGATCCGTGATAGCGCCCACTGTCAATATATCCGGGGCATCCGCTGGAAAGGTTATCTTTCCCCAGCTACCGCCCCCCTCGTTGCCGGCGCTACTAAACAACAAGATTCCTTTTGATGAAGCCATCTTAGCGGCACGACTGATCAAGAAGTCTTCCCGTCCAATTGATCTTGATGATAGTTCAGGGCCTCTACATCAAAAGAGAAATACCCCAACGAAGAAGAGACCACATCCACTCCCACGCTATCGGCAAATTCCATAGCTGCCGTCCAATAATCCTCCTCGATGGGAAACTCCGAACGGCTATCCTCGCTCTTTATCAGCCAATATTCGGCTTGGGGAGCCGTACCGACCATCAAGCCCGGCGCATCAGCGGCCAAGCAAGATAAGACCTTCGTCCCATGATCATCCCCGATGAAAACGCTTCGGCCGGGGAAAACCACGTTATGCGTTCCTAATAACCGCAAGGAATCAAATACGCTGATCCGATCCACGTTCATGAAACCGGCATCGACCACGGCCACACGCATACCCTTACCCTTAAAGCCCGCCTCATGCAATTTGATACCGTTCAGCATCTTGATCTGCTCCTCGGCATAACCGTAAGGCGATTTCTCCGGTTTATCTATTGGCATAAACCGTGTCGTATCATTCTCCTCCCTAGGAATATCGATTTCCTCGTCACCTTTCCAGACCCATTTCACGGAATCCACGATCGGGAGGCGCAAGAGACGCTCAGCGACCAAGCTATCCGGACTGGACACCACGACAGTAGAGAACCATTTACTCTCCAGCACCGGTTTTCCTCCATTGGCGGACAAGGTATCCAGATAAGCTTGAGCGATCGGCAAATCCGATTCCGACACCGATATACCTTGCCGGTTCCGTCGCTCGACAGACTCCTTGGAAAGATATTCCTCCGGGTTATCCAGCGTATAACCGGAATCCCCTTTATCTTTCAAATACACCCGAAAACGAAAACTTTCCCCCGCATGTACTCCCAAAGAAAACAAACTGAATATGAAAACGAATATTCCTATATATTTACTCATAGAACCTCACACAATTACGAATCACAAAGATAGATGATACCGCCGAATAAACAAAAAAGCCCGGCACTGGAATAGGCCGGGCTCATGTATAATTCTTCGTCTTATTCATTGATATTACAGATAGGGATCTCACGTTTAACGCTTTGGCGTAAAGAAATCAAGGTCTCTGTAGCCGTAACACCCGGTATCTCTTGAATCTTGGAGTTCAAAAGTTCCATCAAGTGCTCGTTATCACGGGCATACAGCTTGATCAGCATCGTATACGGCCCCGTAGTGAAATGGCATTCTACCACTTCGGGTATTTTCTCGAATTCCGGGACAACATCCTTATACATAGATCCACGCTCCAATTTCACGCCGATATAGGTACATGTATTATACCCCAATATTTTAGGATTGATGTGATACCCTGAGCCAACGATCACATTCATATCAATCATGCGTTGAACCCGTTGATGAATAGCTGCACGAGATACACCGCACTCCTCGGCAACATCTTTAAAAGGAATCCTAGCATTCTTTGAAATAATGTTCAATATCTGCCGGTCCAGTTTGTCTATCTTCTCCATTTTAAATTCGCTTTATTATATGTATTCAGATTTAATGTATCAAAAGTATATAATAAATTTGAATCATATATCATTCTGAAAGAAAAAAGTAATCAATAAATAATAAAAGCGGGCAAAAAATGCTTTTTAGCATAATTTGCCCGCCTATTATCTTACAAACGTTCCGTTTCTATTTCTCCGCTACTTATTCTTTTACGATGTCAAGCAACTCAACCTCGAACTTCAATACGCTGTTCGGTTTGATATCTTGTCCTGCGCCACGTTCGCCATAAGCCAACTCAGCCGGAATCCAGAAGATATATTTAGAACCGACCGGCATGATCTGCAAGCCCTCAGTCCAGCCCTTGATTACTTGGCCAACACCGAACTCAGCCGGCTCACCACGATCCACGGAGCTATCAAACTTAGTACCGTCCAATAGAGTTCCGGTATAATGAACTTTTACCTTATCGGTAGCGGTCGGCTTCGCACCTGTACCTTCTTTCTCTACCTTATATTGCAAGCCGCTCTCAGTCGTGATAACGCCTTCTTTTGTCTTATTCTCCGCCAAGAACTTATCGCCCTCTTCTTTTGTCTTCTTAGCCTCGCGAGCCTGAGCCTCTACGAAGTAAGTCTGCAAATATTGTTGAGCCTGTTGCGGATTCATCTTCATCGCGGAAGAATCCCCTTTGATAGCTTGGATAAAACCAGCGATCAAATCATCTACGTTAGCCTCGCCACCCGGCAAAGTCTTTAAGTTTTCCTTATAACCGGCACCTGTGCTGATACCAATAGCGTAGCTTGCGCTATCGATAGAAGTCTTCAAGCTCGCGCTTTTGTGAGAATCACCGCAAGAGGTGAAAGATGCGCCCATTGCTACAATCACTGTAGCGACTAATACACTTAACTTTTTCATTTTTCTTTAACTCTTATATATTATTTTTCGATATCTAATAACTCAACGTCGAAGATCAACGTACTATTCGGCTCGATAGCCTCACCTGCCCCACGCTCGCCATAAGCAAGGTTAGACGGGATAAACAATCTCCATTTAGAACCGACCGGCATCAACTGCAAGGCCTCTCCCATCCGGGATTACCTGTGAAACACCGAATACGGCGGGCTCGCCTCTCTGTACGGAGCTATCAAACACCTGACCGTTGATTAACGTACCGTGATAGTGGCATTTTACCTTATCGTTCGCCGTAGGTTTAGCGCCTGTACCATTCTTCAGCACCTCGTATTGCAAACCGCTAGGCAACTCTACCACACCAGCCTTATGCTTATTGATAGAAAGGAACTCCTCACCGGCTTTCTTATTGATCTCCAGTTTCTCTTGTTGAAGCTTCATGAAGTAATCATTGATCACTTGTTTTGCCTCATCATAACTAAGAGCAGGTTTTGCCTCTGTTAAGACGTCATTCAATCCCTGTACAAAATCTTCCACTTGAAGATCCTTGATGCCTGAGTTCTGGAAATTATTTCCGATACTTAAGCCAAGCGCATAACTTACTTTATCCATTCTTTTTTCTTGTTCAACTAATTATAAGCCACAAAAGTAATGCTTTTAATCGTATAACAGCATTTTGTAAGAACTTTTTATTTCATTCAAATCTTTTTAGAACAAACAAAAGACATACATCCTCAGTCTTTTCCCTATTCCCCATATAATACGACATTGGTTATCCATGCAAAGACATTGGCTATCAATTTGGAAGCATCATTATTTATCTCTCCTGAAGTATTATTTATCCGGTTATCTTTTGTACCTCCAGTTCCAGATGAAGAATTCCCCAAATCCGTATCTCCTATATAAACGATCCGTCTCGAATAGTCTACTCCTAATACGATACCACCAGCCTTCCCAGTCAAGAGTGGCGTGATTCCTTTTGCCGACTCAGTGTTCAAAAGTATCTCACCATGATAGGCATCGTAGTTACGAAATGAGAAACTCGAAGAGACCGGAGTATAAGATCCACTTGTAAAAGGTCCGGTAGAAGTGAAGAAACTATTATCCGCACTTGATGGAGCTACGGTAAACTCACCATTATTGACAGTCAAAAATTTTATATTGCTATTTCCTCCTAAAAATTCATCGATCAGATATTTACTTACATCCGCAGCGTCATAAGAAGCGATTAGCACACGATTCTTTTTTGCATTCAACCAATTATGTACTTTCTTCGCATCTTCATTTCCAAAATAGCCATTGCCCATATAATGGACATACACGACATCAAAAGCAGCAAAAAGGGCATCTGTCAATCTATTATTACTAACGTTGGACCGTATCAGATTATACCCTCCACAGATGACATTCCCATTCGGACCGAAATTACTTTGATTATCCAATATGCCTCTTAAACCGTCTGCACGCGCATCGGGAGGTACCGAAGCAACAATATTAGTACCTAAACTGCCTAAGCCGACATTAAATGTCAACAAATTGATTACCGTATTGGCTGCTACGCTATATTTTTGCTTGATCGCCACCAAGATTTTCCACCGATGAGCAGTAATGACAAAGTTCTGGACCGGCCCAGCATCGCCAGACATATTATTCTGTAAGGCCGTTACAACTAACTGGTTGCCGTCCAGATTCTTTTCTACGGTAAAATAATCATTTGACAATGATTGCCCCTCACTCCCGATCGGCATACCATTCTCATCTGCCCACTGTAATGTGTAGTCGGACAAGTCGGTAAACACCTCTATAGTAGCTTTAGAACCAGCCTTATTCTTCAATATGATTTCACGGGAGGAAACTCCGAAATGATGCTCTCCGTCAAAAGACATATCGATCGTATTATCATCCATTGTCGCACTTCTGCCACAATATGTGCAGACTGATTGTTCGCCGCATCGTCAGGATTATCCCATCCGGGAGCGGAAACCTTTTTCACATTAAATATATATTTGTGATTACGCAAGATTTGCCCAAAAGCATTCTCTTTATTGTCCGGGTCAAAATCCATACGATAATAACTCAGCTTTTCACTTCTATTATAGTAACCGCCTACAACGATACACGTCGCACTGCTCACCCGGTCGCTTCGGCTGGAGAACTGACCTCCGGCAAATAAAGTTGTGCGGAGAATTCATTCCGATCCTCCTCTGAGACCGAAAACATACGGCTGCTTACATTTGCCATACTTCCGTCGGGAACGCTTGGTGTCGTTACTTTCATAGAACCCGTTTCATTGGGAATCACTTGCAGCGAATTATTAGCACGATATGCTTTTACTCCCGCCAGTTTAAAATTTGCAGCTTCGGTAGCAACAACATCCACACGGGCTATGGAGCGCAACATCTTTATCCCGGTGATTTCTTGCATTTCGGTGGATGACAGTCCGGCAGGAAATTTATATTCGCCATACATCGGGAAATTGGAAACTAAATTATCAAACTCCCGATTTATCTTCTTTTTTACGACCTCTTTACTATCGTCCAACGACGGTTCATTGGAAACAACAGTTTCGTCAGTATTTGCCAAAATAAGCAATTCCACAGGCAAGGAGGTTGATTTCAGAAGTACCGTGAATGTTGTTTGTGCCATATTACTACTGATAGATATGCCAGGTACCCGATACCGGTATTTCTGGTCCTCAAATACCAATACCTGAACTTCACTAATCAAAGACTCATGAGTGGGCTGATCAATCTCAGCTTTTGTCTTAGAATAAACGGTAGAAGACGGACTCGTTATTACCAATCTCATTTTTATACCACCTACATCATTTCCGACAGATATCCCTGTCTCGTCATTACAGGATATAAAAAAAAGAAAAACGGCCAGGATATATATAAATTTTCTCATGATGCATTTTTCAAATAGAACACGAATTCTCCTCCCTTTGTTCCATCAACCAAACTCATTGTCTTTTAAAGAATTTCCATTTCCCAAGAAAATATAACTATTTGGCCAGAACAGGTGTTCTATAGGACAACCGGGCTAAACCGGATGAATTAAATAATAATATAAGTATTCACTAAAAAATATAGGCATATGAAAACAAACAATTTGTATATTACGTTATTTGCGGCATTAGCTATCACTGCATGCAGTAAAGGTAAGTAATATATGCTTACAAACGATTAACATCTATCATCATTGATTAATAAGGCGTTCATTTTGAGCGCCTTTTATTTTTGCTCATCCAGCGATATTCATCGTTGGGAAGTCTTTTTCAGCTCATTTTTGTACCGTATTTGTAACTCGGACGCAAGACCTATAAAAACCTTAAGAAAGGTAGTAGAGAAACTTTACGCCATTTTACGTGGTTTTACGGGATTTGACAGAAATAATGGAGAAATAAAGACGAAATGAAATGAGCAGTAATTTGAAAATTAGAAGAATTTGTGCTTGGTGCGGTAAAGAGTTTATCGCCCAAAAGACAACTACAGCGTGTTGTTCCAAACAATGCGCCAACGCACTCTATAAAAAGAGGAAGCGTAATGAAGCGATTAAGGCAAACAATCAAAGCATCGAAAAGAAGATTGAGGAAAAGCCTATTACCATAATAAAAGATAAATCTTTTCTTACAATCACTGAGACAGCTATTTATCTTGGAGTAACTCGACCAACCGTTTATGGTTACATTAAAAGAGGTAAATTGAAGGTCATTCGATTAGGTTTCAAATACTTTTTGAAGAAAGAGAATATTGATAAGTTGTTCAATACTCCTATAGAATTCCATACTCCGACAAAAGAGAAAGCTCCTATCACCGACTTCTACACCACCTCCGAAGTCAAGGGAAAATACCATGTTAATGAATCGTGGATATTCGTTATTGCCAAGAAGCATAATATTCCACGCACCTTCAATCGTGGCAAGACCTATTGGAGCAAAAAACATATAGACGCTTATTTTGCCAAGAAAGCCCCTGACCCAGACATCACCGAATGGTATAGCACACAGGAAATGCAGGAAAAGTTCGGTATGACCCTGTCCGCCATCTACACCTTTGCCCACAAGAATGCTATTCCAAAGAAGAAAGAGGGCATTATGGTGTATTACTCGAAAAAGCACGTTGACATAGCAAAAGGAATCGCCAAGCCGGAAGAAACGATGTATTATACCGTGGCAGAAGCAATGGAGAAGTTCAACCTCACGCGAGACCAGTTATACCACTACGTGAAGTGGCACCACGTATCTAAGGTAAAGAAAGGGAAATACACCTTCATCAGCCGGACTGAATTGGACAAACTTCTTGCCCCTCCAATGATAGAATAACGATTTTCCGGTTATCGTCCGGTGATGTTGTTCGCCATTCTATCACCAGGTTTCTTTGTGCCCAAAACAAATGTAAAACTCTAAATATCATTAGTTATGAATCACACCTGTACAAAAGTGACCGTTCGCCAAAGAGCGATTCGCAATGACCGTATTTCTTTGTATCTGGATTATTATCCGGCAGTACGCAACCCCGAAACAATGCAGATGAGCCGCAGGGAATATCTTGGTATCTACCTCTATGCCCATCCCAAAAACGAAATGGAACGGGCATTCAATAATGAGATGCTGAACAAAGCGGAAGCTATCCGCTGTATCCGTGTACAATCCCTTATCAACGAAGAGTTCGGCTTCTTGGACAAGACCAAGCAAAAAGCTGATTTTCTTGCCTATTTCAAAAAGATGTGCCGCACCAAAGATGAGAAATGGACTTTCGTGTACCAGCATTTCTATAACTTCGTCAAGGGCAAATGCACTTTCGGTGAAGTGAACGTGGATTTGTGCAAGCGTTTCCGCGAATACCTGTTGAACGCCCAACAACTCAAACACTCCGACCGTCCCATTTCGCTCAATTCAGCTTCCGGCTACTACTCCACATTCCGAGGATTACTGAAAATTGCTTACCGTGACAAATGGATTCGTGAAAACATCAATGATTTCTTGGATAAAATTGAACCGGAGGATGTGAAAAAGGAATATCTAACACTGGATGAAGTCAAGCAACTTGCAGCCACTCCCTGCGATATACCCGTGCTCAAAGCGGCTTCTCTTTTCGCCTGCCTGACTGGTTTGCGCATCAGTGACATTCTGAAGCTGCAATGGGAAGATTTCGAAATTGCACCCGACCAAGCTATTGCCTGCGCATCCGTACACAAAAGACGCAGACGGAAGCGACACTCCCTATCAGCAACGAAGCATACGAATTATGTGGAACACCGGTACGGGAAAAGTATTCAAGGGATTGCAGCGAAGCATGACACAACACCCACTAAAGAAATGGATTAAGAAAGCCGGAATCAATAAGCACATCAGCTTTCACTGCTTTCGCCACTCCTATGCCGTAATCCAAATCTCTTTAGGCACTGACATCTACACCGTTTCCAAGATGCTCACACATAAGAATGTGTCCACAACTCAAATCTACGCGGATTTGATAAATACAAAGAAGCGGGAAACAGCCAATAAAATATCACTCAAATAAAAATACGTATGAAACGAGGAATCATATATAACAACGGACATACCATCGTAATTCCAGATAACGAGATATGGATGACTGCATGGGAGATTGCAGACCTGTTTTATGTAACGCCAAACTCTATCAATCACGCCGTTAAACGAGTTTTGAAAGAAGGAGTTCTTATAGAGTCTCAGGTGTGCCGATATACCTGTTTGGGAAGTGGGAATTATGCAGATGTATATAATATGGAGATAATCATTGCCCTATCCTTCCGTTTTGACACGGGTCATTCCATATTGTTCCGAAGATGGCTGATACAGAAAACATCCACTCCAAACCGTTCTAAAATACCGATACTCATCACCTTATCTGGAAAGGAACAACACTTTTGCTGATATGATAACCCTGTAAAGCCCGATTTGGTTCAGCCATTTCGGGCTTTTTAATGCCCTTCTCAAGAAAATCATTACCTACTATGTACATACTATATAATTGCCTTGCCAGCTATTCCACATTTTTGTGCATGGATTAGCCAAGCAATCATTCTTGTGGCAGCTTATGTCTTAGTTAATAACGCCAAACGCTGCCACGACAGAGTGAATCGATTGGGACTCGTCCATACCAATATACTTTTGCAGGCAAACAATTAAAATTGATAAATATGAAGACAGAAAAATTGGAAAAACAGACGCTGACATGGTTTGTATTCAGCGCAAATGTAATTGTTGGTGCAATGGCACGACAAATGGGGCTCCATCATGGACTTGACGCATTTAATGGCTATGTGGCATTTATGGTCTGTACCCTGATGCTTACGGCCATTTATATCAACCTGCAAGAGTTATTCAAGAGAACTCTTTCTCCTCTCTTTGAAACCCTGTTTATGAAATTCCCGAATTATGGGAAGAAGGGCAAGGTCGAAATAGAGGATAAAGAAACGACAGAAGAAGAATCTTTGACCAAAGAGACGGACACAAATCCTCCATCCAATATGGATTACGCACAAATCCGGCTATCGGCTATGAAAGCCAAAGAACAAGCCGAGCAAGAAAAGCTCGCTACAGTCCTGACCTACACACGTGAATCTTTCGCACCTTATATGAAGGAAGAGGACTTGAACATTCTTTGCAAATACATTTGTCTGTTCCATGCGGACAAGGATATTCCAAAGGTTGTACGTACCGTCAAAGTGGACTCAGCCATCCGAACCATTGACCTGATGCACTTTGGATGGAATATCGGCTATCAGTTCTCAAAGAGTGGAATCCAAATAGCGACTTTCATCAAACGCATATTTGCAGAAGCGTTGAAAGAGAGCGAAATCTCCACATTGAAAAGCAAATTAAGATTGGAAGGGAAGTGTACTATCAAGATTGACACTACCTTGAAGCAATCTGCCTAATTCAGAAACCACTAAATCCAACGTAATATGATGCAAAATGAGAAAGCAATCACCTTTGATAAGCTACCCGAAGCGGTAGGTTATCTGACCGAACAGGTCATTGAATTGAAAAAGATGGTGTCGGAACTGAAACCGTCACCGTCCGAAAAGCGTGTACTGATTGAAATCGAAGATGCCTGCCGCATTATCCACAAGGCAAAAGCCACGATTTATACATTGGTACGGAAAGGCATATTGCCAGCTTACAAGAAAGGTAAGAAACTCTACTTCTACGAGGATGAACTCTTGGCATGGGTTGAAAACGGACGGAAGAAAACTTCGGAACAGAATTATGACGAGGTGTTGGCAAATATGCAAAATGGAATGCGTCGCAAACCTAAGCACCGCACAAACTTTTAATTTTTTTGACGATGGAAAAGAAAACGATTGACCCAATGCTGATGGTAGACAAGGCCATTGATATGAGCATGAAGCTGGCAGGTACCGAGTTTCCCGTCAGTATCTTTCCGAGCCGCATCCAGCGTATCATACGAGAGGTACATGAATGCCACAGCTATCCTACGGACTATATTGCCGCCTCTATTCTTACAGCCATCGCAGTAGGAATCGGGAATACGCATCTTGTTCAAATCAAACAAGGTTGGCATGAAAGTCCTATTCTCTACATGGCACTGATAGGCAGACCGGGAGCGAATAAAAGTCATCCGCTCAGCTTCGCCATGAAGCCATTCCTTGATTTTGATTACCAGCAGAATCAGGAATACGAAAAAGCGTATGCCGAGTATGAACGACAGATGTGCATGAGCCGGAAAGAACGGACGGAAAACGGATATGAGCAATTTCCAATGGAACCCGTCCGCAGACGTTTCCTTGTATCGGACGTTACGCCCGAAGGACTGAGTCTTATCCACGCACAGAACAAGCGTGGACTCTGCCTGTGGGCAGACGAGTTGTCCGCATGGTTCAAGAACTTTAACCGATACAACAACGGTTCGGAAGAACAGTTCTGGCTTTCGGTTTTCAGTGCAAAGACAACCATCTCCGACCGTAAGAGCGCAAAGAGTTCCATCTTCATCAAACGTCCGTACATATCGGTCATTGGTACGATTCAGAAGAAGATTTTGGGTGAACTGGCAAAGGGAGAGCGTTCAAGCAACGGATTCATTGACCGTATTCTTTTCGTAATGCCCAATCTCCAACAGAAAGCCCGATGGAATGATAAGGAACTGCCTGCCAATATTGAACAGGAATGGCACGCCATCATTGACAAGTTTATCTGCTTGGAATGCAATTACAATGACAAGGGAGAAGTTGAACCGTATATCCTGCACTTTGATGAAGAGGCAAGGAAACGGCTATATGAATGGCAGCACCGTTTTTCAGAATTATGCGACCGTGAAGGGAATGACACGATTGTCAGCATTTATTGCAAGCTGGAAATATACATCATCCGTTTCTGTCTGATTATTCAACTGGCACGGTGGACTTGTGGTGAATGCGATAAAACCTACATTGACTTGCTGACTGTGGAACGTGCCATACGGCTGACAGAGTATTTCAAGGAGTCCGCTTTGAGCGTACAACACATCATTAGCGAAGTGGTATTGAATAGCCAGCAGCAAACCATTGTCGGCCAGCTTCCCTGTACGTTCACCACAGCACAGGCGACACATATTGCTGAACAGAATGGCATGAAGGAACGTACTCTGCAACGATTCCTGAACGACAACATCGGCATCCTGTTCCGCAAAGATAAACATGGAGAATACTCAAAGATTAACCCGTGACGTTTTTGTCGCTTTTGACACTTTCAACCTTGAAAACGACAATAGTGACAATAACGACACACATAAAAGAACTGAAACAATGACGACACATAGATTTGTATTAGAACCATACAAAGGTATTGCCACCAGACATACCTGCCCTGCCTGCCATCGCAAGAGATGTTTCTCACGATATGTCGACACGGAGAAACGAATCTCTTTTCCTGACCACGTAGGGCGGTGCGACCATGAACAGAAGTGCGGTTATCATTTCACGCCGCGGAATTATTTTGATGAAAAACCTGAAGCGAAACAAATGTTGCTTGAAAAAGGTTCTTCGTCAGTTCTGCCGAAACCGGGTGAGATAAAGACAACTCCTACTTCTTTCATCAACGAAGAAATAGTCAAGCGATCTTTGAAATGCTATAAAACGAACAAGCTGTATCAGTTTCTGGTCTCCCAATTTGGAGAATCATCTGCCATGAGTCTAATGAAAAAGTATCATGTCGGTTCTTCCAAACATTGGGATGGAGCAACTGTGTTTTGGCAGATTGACCGCAACAACCGAGTTCGTACAGGTAAGATAATGCTTTACAACCCAAATACAGGGAAGAGAGTAAAAGAGCCACACAACCACATAACTTGGGCACACTCCCTACTCTATAAATCCGGTTTCAACATGAAGCAATGTTTCTTTGGCGAGCACCTGTTAGCAACAGACAAATTCCGTCCGGTCGCACTGGTCGAAAGTGAAAAGACAGCTCTTATCGCCTCCTATTACCTGCCGCAATATCTATGGCTTGCCTCAGGTGGGAAGAACGGATGTTTCAATGAAAGCAGTCTTTCGGCACTGGCGAAAAGAAGTGTCATTCTTTTCCCTGACTTGGGAGCGACCACCTATTGGCAAAGCAAAATAGGGATGATGCGCAACCATGGAATCGAAGTACAACTCTTCGACTATCTCGAAACCAACGCTCCTGAAAGCGAACGGAAAGAGGGGTATGACATAGCCGATTACCTGCTGCAAATTCAGCCGGACGAGGCTGTTCTCCAAGCGATGAGCAGGAAGAATCCGCACCTGAAAACATTGATTGAAACGCTTGGCTTGGAGTTGGTAAACGTACAACGGGACAGCTCCTGAACAAAGTTTCGGGCATACCGAAAGTGAGGTTTTCAATACTGACCGTAAGGACTGAAAACCGGAACTTTTTAGGGTAAGCAAGTTTATGTCGGTGTATTACATTTCCCGACAACTTGCCCACCCTGAAGTCCGGTGGGATAGCTCCCGATGGTCACAACTGTAACAATTAAAAAGCAACGAAAATGAACAAGAGAAATACGATTACATTACGCCTAACCGATGACCAGTTGGCGTGGTTAGGAGCATTAAGCAGACGCAGTAAACGGAGTAAAAGCGAGGTTATCCGTTCTCTCATTGAACAAGGGTCTGTACGAGAACGTATCACCCGTGACCACTTGCACATCATCCGTCAATTGATTGGCGAAAGCACGAACCTGAACCAATTGGCTAAACAGGCAAACACCTACGGATTCTTTGCCGTAGCTAACCAGTGCCAAGAGATAGCAAACCATATTTCACAACTCATCAAACAACTGAAAGATGATAGGTAAACTGACAAAAGGAACTTCTTTCGGCGGATGCGTGCGCTATGTGCTGAAAGAAGAAAAAGCAAGGCATCTGGAAGCTGTTGGAGTGGAGGGTACACCAGAACAGATAGCAGAGCAGTTTGAGTTACAATCCTTGCTGAATGACAAGGTAAAAAACATTGTCGGACACACTTCGCTCAGCTTCTCTCCGGAAGACAGTCTGCGGTTAAGGAACGATGATGCGCTCATGCTGAAAATCGCCCGTGAGTATATGGAACGGATGGGTATCCGAAACACGCAATACATCATAGCCCGTCACACTGACCGCAGGCACGCGCATTGCCACATCGTCTTCAACCGTGTGGACAATGACGGCAAAACAATTAGTGACAAGAATGACCGCTATCGTAATGAAAAGGTCTGCAAGATGCTGACGCAAAATACCGCCTGCACTTTGCCCAAGGTAAAGACCATATGAACGAAGAACGGTTGCGCCCGTATGACAGAGCGAAGCACCGAATCTACAAGGCATTGAAAGCGGAAGTACCGAATGCCCAAAGTTGGAACGAACTGAAAGACGCGCTTGCCGAATATGGCATCGACATGAAGTTCAAAGTCAGCCGCACCACACGGGACATTCAGGGAGTGAAGTTCGGATATGGGAAGTACACCTTTTCCGGTTCAAAAATCAGTCGGGAGTTCAGCTATCTGGCCATTGACCGCCAGCTGGAAAGAAACGCTTACGCTCCGTCCTATTCATATCGGGAAACAGTCAAGGACAATGCCGTACCAGCATCTCCTTTACAAGAACAGACATTTGATTTTGAAGAAGCACATTCTTCGGGATTGGGATTGTTCATGCCGACGCGACATCCAACACATCAGACGAGGCTGCATTTGAAGCGGAACTGAAACGGAGAAAGAAAGCCAAACGCAAGCGCGGCTTCCGATTATAACAAACCATTTTATTAACATTTTAAATTTCAACATTATGATTGACAAGAATTTTGTAAAAGACATTGAACTTTACATCTGCGAGAAGTTCGGGTATCTTAACAGCGTGTATGTGAATCCTACCTGTAATGGTTGCTGCATTGACATCCACGAAAAGGACGTGAAGCTGTATTTCCGTCTGTGGGAATACAGCAATGGCGTCAACGGTTTTCCCGACCGTTGCATTATCTTGGTGAACCATGCCTTCGAGAAAAACTACCAAGAGAATTTATTGGACTTGGTGAGTTTCTTCAAGGAGTATGCTCCACTCTATGGCTTCCATTACCTCGGCATTGAAAACGACATGAAAGACGAGTATCGTCTGTTGGGATTGAAGCCAACCACAAACTATCAGTTCGAGTACGACTGCTATGCCGCACCATTGGCAACAATCAACGTCTGATAAGACGGCTTTTGAATGATTTTGAGTGAAGAGGGAGAGTTTTCTTCCTCTTTTCTCTTTTTATAGCATGATATTTTATACCTTTGTAAACAGAACTAAGATAACAGACAATGGATAAACCCATGAACCGAATAAAAGAAGTGCTTGAAGAACGTGGTATCAAACAGACATGGTTGGCGGAGAAACTCGGTAAGAGCTTCTGCATGGTTAACTCATACGTTTGCAACAGGCGGCAGCCAAGTCTGGAGGTACTGTTTCAGATAGCAGAGATTCTGAATGTGGATGTAAAGGATTTGATAAACGACAAGAAATGATGAAAAGATGAGTTTAAAATGATATGTTTTTCCAAAGAGCCATTCTTCGTGGTTTCAAAGAGCCAAAATGGCACTTTGAAAAACAGCATTAGTAACTCTGCTAAATATACATAGGAATATGAATAAGCAATACCCAATAGATGAGCAGAGCTTCTTGAAAGCCCAACGATTGTTTGAGTCGGGTGATATAGACAAAATAGAGGTTGGCACTACTAAAGGTCTGTGCGCCATACACAAATATCTTTTTGACGGGCTGTATGACTTTGCCGGAAAGAAACGAAAGCAGAACATAGCCAAAGGTGGATTCCGCTTTGCTAATTGCCTGTACTTGGAAGCGATACTTCCGGTTATCGAAAAAATGCCCGAAAGTACCTTTGAGGAAATCATCGCCAAATACGTGGAAATGAACATCGTCCATCCGTTCATGGAAGGAAATGGCCGTGCTACCCGAATATGGCTTGACATGATGCTGAAGAAGAATCTCGGCAAAGTGGTGGACTGGCAAACCGTTGACAAAGACCTTTATCTGCAAGCCATGGAGCGAAGCCCCATCAATGATTTGGAACTTCGGGTATTGCTCCAACCTGCACTAACCGACAAGGTCAACGACCGGGAAGTTATCTTCAAAGGAATTGAGCAATCGTATTATTACGAAGGGTATATCAGAAACGACAATTAATCAGACTAAGATAGATATAGGTAATGATAGAAGTAAACCAAATAATAAAGAATCTCATTCCTACAGAGCCTGTAACAGTAATTAAAATACAGACTTTGGGGAATATGTATTCCATAAAATACACAGGAATTAATTCCCATAAAAGCAGTACGAAAGTCGTAACCCAAGAACAATTCGATGGGCTTGAAATACTCACCTCTGAAGGAGAATTTAATTTCCAAGGCAATCCGGATAAGTTCGTTATCTGTGCAGAAGCCGAACGTATCCATTCTGCTTACCAATTTGATCCATTGTTTGCTATCAATTGCAGTATTGTGGATCCTCTCCCCCATCAGGTAGAGGCTGTTTACAAGTATCTTTTGCCACAGCCTAAGATTCGTTTCCTGCTGGCTGATGATACTGGTGCAGGAAAAACCATCATGACCGGACTCCTTCTTAAAGAGCTTTTAATGCGTGGTATTGTTGAACGTATCTTGATTGTTACTCCAGGTGGCTTGACCAAACAATGGCAAGAGGACGAGATGGGCGTGAAATTCAATATACCGTTTACGTTAGTCAACCGTAGTATGTTTACTGCCGACCCAACGGTTTTCCGTACCACGGACAAGTTGTCACTTCTATCGACTTTATAAGCCGCGATGACATCATGTCTGTATTAAGCAACACCAGTTGGGATATAGTAATCATTGACGAGGCTCACAAGTTATCAGCATATGAATATGGTCAAAAAACATATAAATCCAAAAGGTATGAGGCTGCATATACGCTTTCAAAACAGTGCGAGCATCTACTTTTACTCACTGCCACACCTCACCGAGGCCGTACAGATACGTTTAAAAAATTACTGCAATTACTTGATGAAGACATTTTTGCTACTGACGATATTGCAGCCGACCGAGTAAAAGAACTCAGTAAAGACGGTTTGAATAAATTCTTCATCCGCCGTTTGAAGGAAGACATGAAAGACTGGGACGGAAAGCCGCTCTACAAAAAACGGTTTACCAAAACCATATCATACCAACTGACTCCTGAAGAGAAATATCTCTATGATGAAGTGACAGGCTATCTGACCCAAAGGAAAGAAGAAGCCACCGAAGAAAAGAATGTACATGTAACTCTTGCCCTAACCGTGATGCAACGCCGTTTGGTCAGTTCGATATTTGCCATTAAAAACACGCTTTTCAAACGTTGGAATGCATTGCAAGGCATAGTAGATGAGGTGAGGCAAAATCCCAATATTTGGAAACAAAGGCAAAGACAGGAAACCATCGATGTGGACAACATCGACCAATATGACGACTTGGAAGATGACGAAAAAGATGCCTTGGACAACATTCTCTCTGACCCGAAAAAGTTCAAGCTTTTTACTACCTCAAAAAGCCTTGACGAAATAGCCAATGAAGCCAAGGAGGTGAAACGTTTGTACGACATTGCCAACAAGCTTTACACACAGAACCAAGAAGAAAAGAAGTATATCCAACTGAAAGAGCTTCTGAAGAGTGAGGGTGTCATTGATGGGCAAAAATTGGTGATATTTACTGAACACAAAGATACATTGCTCTATTTACAAGAACGACTTACCAACAACGGCTACAAGGTTGCTGTTATCCATGGTGGTATGTCCGTTGATGAGCGTAGAGAAGCGCAATGGATATTCATGGCTCCCGAAACGCAGATACTCATTGCCACAGATGCAGCCGGTGAAGGTATCAACCTGCAATTTTGCCGGCTGTTGATTAATTGGGACATACCATGGAACCCCAACCGCTTGGAGCAACGCATGGGACGAATTCACCGCTATGGACAAAAACAAGACGTCCTTGTTTTTAATATGGTGGCAGACAATACACGGGAAGGACAAGTGCTTGCCAAATTACTCCGGAAACTCGATGTCATACGTGAAAGCATGGGCGATGACCGTGTTTACGACGTGATACAAGACGTATTGAGAGATGTCAGGCTGGAAGACATCATTTCCTCTGTATTTGATGGCAAACAGTCCAGCCTGAATCATTTTCTGGATCAGGATAACCGGCAGATAGAAAATGAGTTTAAAGAACAGATAGAGCAACAGCAAAAAGCCATTGCACATAGTGCTGTTGACTATAAAGACGCTCGCCTGCTCAAAGAAGATTCTGATGAAAAACGCCTGCAACCCATCTATATCCAATTGTTCTTCGAGCGTGCTTTCAAGTTTCTGGGTGGTCAGTACGAACCTGTTCAAAACGGTATTTATAAAATTACTGCGATACCTCCTGTGCTTTCGCAAAAACTGAAAGAGAATTACAACATCTTGCCAGACAACTTAAGTAAACTGTTGTTCTGCTTTGACAAGCAGATTTTCCTGGATTACCAGAATACGGCAGCTATCTTGGGCAAAGTACACTACATCAATCCGGGTAATGCATTGTTTGATGCCTTGGTTGACTGCATCTGTACATTATTTAAAGAAGATATGTTGAAAGGAACTATTCTGGTGTCCCCCGAAGATACGCAAGAATACTTTGCCTTCTTTGTCAGGAACCAGATTACGGACAACCGTCCTTGTAAGGAGCACGAAAGCATCGCCAATGAAAGGCTGAGCTTCATCTATCAAACACCTGATGGAATTTTCCATAATACATCGCCAGCCAAGTTCCTTGACTTGCATGCACCTAACCAATTTGCCAAACAGGTCATGCCACCGGGAAATATGGTCAGTGGTGAAGTGACGGAATGGGCTTTCGAGCATATTACCTTGCCATTATTTGACGAAACACGGGAAAAAGTGGAAGAAGATGCTGCCAAAAGGACGGAATATCTGCGTACAGCTTTCAGCCAAATCATCATGGATCTGGATGTGGCCATCAACGAAATGCAAATGAAAGCTTTTATGGGCGACATGAAGATACAGGAAAAACTGCTTTATAAAACCCAACGCAAGGAAGAGCTGATGAAAAAACGCGAAGCGCGCATCCTCGAAATGAAACAAATGACCGAGGTGTCGCCCAAAGAACCAGAAATCATCGGCTGTGCCTATGTAGTTCCTCTCACCCAGATGGAATATGAACATCATTTCAACATGCAGCGTGACAACGATGTGGAAGCCATTGCCATGCGGGTGTCTATGGATTACGAAAGCAGCCAAGGCCGGAAACCGGAGGATGTGTCCGCTCAAAATCTGGGGTATGACATCAAAAGTATCGATAAATTTGAGATGAAACGCTACATAGAAGTAAAGGGACGTAGCCAAACCGATGGTGTCATGTTGTCTGAAAACGAGTGGAACCGTTTGGCTCAGTTGGGCAACAAGGCATGGCTTTACATTGTGGTGAATTGCAAGACTTCTCCCATGTTATATCGGATTCAAAACCCTGCCGGATGCCTCTCGTTCGAGAAATTGAGCAAAGGCGTACAATACTATCTACCGTTGAAGGAATGGCAAAATAAATGTGAATCAGAAAAATAAAACAAAGATATTATATGTATATTACAGAAGAACTGCGAAAAGAACTGGATTTTTTCAGAAGATCCAACGAAAACTTTGAAATAGAGGCCGGGAAATCCACTTGTAAGGTAGAAGCGGCAAGCGATGACGTGCTCTACATGGCTATGTCTGCCTCTTTGGTCATGGACTGCTATGAAGAAGGCTTCTTCGAGAACTTCTTCATTACAGATAAGAAAATTTCAGGAAAAGACGATATGCTTATTGATGCATACGCTTTAATTGAAACAGACAATTCAAATATAAAGCAGCTGCACATCTTCCAATACAAGCTCTACGATAATGACAGGCATGGTGCTTCACCTGTAGAATTGCTCCAATTCTCTACCTTTGTAAACAATAGCTTTGTACATCCTGAATGGCAAGACAAAGCAAGCAACAATGAGGTGGTAAAAGAAATCAAAAGCAAGTGTGATGAGTTTTTGGGAAAACGCCGGGGGCGCTCCATCACCATCTTTGCACATTACATCAACAATGCCAAAGGTATATATAATGATAATGCCAAAGATATTGAAGGAATCATTGGGCGTTTTGAAAGAGACCGGCAATTACTCGGGTTCTCAGTTCAGGTTTACGGGTTAAAAGATATCATGGATTTGGCAAAAGACGGGAAGATTCAAATAGGTAGTGAATCTTTAGAGATGGTCAACGATGAAATGTATTCTTACCGGCTGGAAGACAATTCCAAACGCGAGAGCTTGGGACTGCCCAAGAAGGTGATTATTGGTATGTGCAACGTCAATGAATTTATCCGCTTGCAAAACAAGTACCACCATAACCAATTATACTCTGAAAATATCCGCCTTTACTTAGGGGATAGGGGGAACGTGAATAAAGACATTATCCGGACCATCACAAGTGCTGAAAGCCTGTGGTTCCCGTACATGAACAATGGCATCAGCATCATTTGTGACGAGCTCACGTTAGGAAGCGTTAATGAAAAGAAACATATCCGTCCGCTTTTGCTAAAAAATATGCAAATCATCAACGGATGCCAGACTGTCAATGCTTTGTACAGTGCCAAATATGGAGAAGATACCCGGGACAACTTCCGGGCAGCCAATGTCATGGTACGCATTTATGAAATAGATGCGGCACAAACAGACTTCAAGATGAACATTATTAAGGCAACCAATAACCAAAATGCGGTAAAGAGCTTTTCGCTCGTAGCCAATGACCCCATTCAGGTGGCTATTTCCGAGGTCTTGAAACGGTTTAATATCGTTTATGACCGGAAAGGCGAAGGGAAAGAAGCTGGCAAAGACCAATTAATTATCAGCATGGTCAATGTGGCTTTGGCCTATCGTGCGGTTTATTTGCGTATGGCGCGTTCACTGCGTTCCGGATTGGGTAAATCGCGTGTGTTCCAGAAAAAGGAATACGAACAGATTTTCAAGCCCGAACTATTGGATGAAGGACAAGAAACGGCTTTCCATAAACTATGCTTTCAATTGATTGTCGCCAACCAGATCTTGGAAAGCATCCGGAAGCTCATTCAGGAAAATGATACAAAATACACAGCACAATTGCCCATATTCCGGAAAAGCGCCTACTATTTGGCAGGATATTTCTATGCTTGGAAAAAAGAAGTATTTAATGATATCACCTACCGGATGCAAGATGCTTATGAGCAGGGAAACGACCTGCGGCTGCGTGGTGAAAACTTTCCGCAGAAAGTAGAAGTGGCTGTCCGTCAACACTTCGATGAAGGCATAGACAACTTCATCCGGTTCTATAATACCTTACAAGGTATTGACAAGACTGATATAGACAATTTGCTGAAAAGCACGGCTTTTGACAGAGCTTATCAGCAGGAGATTACAAAATTAGCAGGCGAAGTAGCCATTAACGAAACGGAAGAATAATTATGACGAAAGTAAAGAAACTCATAGAAGTAGCTCTGCCAATTAAAGAAATATCGGCAGAAAGTGTACGCGACAAATCCATCCGCCACGGACATATATCTACCTGCATCTATGGTGGGCACGTAGACCCTTGCCGGTATGCCGCACAGTGGTCTTCGCCAGTTTAGTTCCCGACCCGTTGGACGAGAATTGCCCTACGGCATTCCGTGAAGCCGTGGAGACATGGCTGCTGTCCGATCCGCATTATGCGCCTTATCCGGACATACCTTACACATCGGTCTATGACCCGATGCCCGACACGCTGCGCAACCGCCTGTTGATGTTCATCGGCAAGTTCTCACCGGAATGTCAGAAAAACATGCTGGCGGGAAAAAGCACACCCGCCAAGGACCAGATTCAAGAGAAATGCCTCATCAAGTGGGAAAGCCGCAACGATGAAGCGGTAATGAACTTGGCACGAAAACTGATATGGGTGGCATACAATGCTGAACTACACCCCGAATGTTCATTGGCGGAACTGACTGCCGATTTCGACCGAACTTATCGTGCTATCAAGGAAGCGGAAGAAGCACTGTATAATCTATCCGACCGCCACTTGCCCACTCGTGAAGTGGAAGCCAAAGAAGCAGCCCTGCAAACAGCCATTAAAAACTTCCAAAGCCGGATGCCCAGCGTGTTCGACCCCTTTGCCGGTGGTGGAGCCATCCCCTTGGAAGCAGCACGCTTGGGCTGCCGTTCGTTTGGCAACGACATCAACCCTGTGGCACACATCATTGAGAAAGGTTCTGTAGAGTTCCCGCAGCAATATGGGAAGCCTATCACTTATACACACAATGCGTTCATGTCACTCTATGGGGAAGAGGGTGTAAAGCTCTATACGGAGAAATTCGGGGGAATGCCTACCGCGAATGTAGAAATACCCAATCGCTTAGCTTTCGATGTAGAGTATTATGCCAAGAAACTCCTGAAGATGACGGAAGCCGAAGTGGGTTATCTTTATCCGGCGGATGAAAAGGGAAACAAGCCCATAGCCTACTATTGGGCACGTACCGCTTGCTGCTCCAATCCTTCCTGTCGGGCAGAAGTGCCTCTATTGAAACAGTTCTATCTGGCAAACACCAAGACAAAGAAGGTATATCTCCAGCCTATTATCAATGGAACGGATATCCAGTTTGAAATCAAAGAAGGAACATACAATGAAAAGGAATTGCCGGGATGGAATAAAACAGGGAATTTAACATGCCCATGTTGTGGTAGTGTAACAACTTCAAAACAAATTAAGGAAGAAGCATATAATGGAAATATACACGAAAGATTGCTTGCCATTATATATGAATCTAATTCAGGTAAAGAGTATAGACCACCTATTATTGATTTAGAACAACCTCTAATAGATTATGCTAATCCTGCTATTCCAACTGAATATATGACAAAGCAGAGTGATTTAATTAGTAGCAGGGGTTGGAACATTGAAAAATGGCATCAACTGTTTTCTACCCGCCAACTCCACACCCTCCTTACCTTCGTCAAGAATCTCAAAGCCTTAAAAGCTGAGCTTGGTCAATCTGCATACAGTACAGCCATTTTTACTTACTTGGCTCTTTGGTTTGATAGAATAGCCGTAGCAAATACGGCTTTAGGAAGATGGCATACAAGCGGAGAAAAGTTGGAACACCCTTTCAGCCGTCAAGCCATTGCAATGGTTTTCGATTATCCCGAATCCAATCCTTTCTGCACCAGTTCGGGGAGCGCATTTAATCAGTTGGAATGGATTACGCGGTATATAGAGTCAGAAAGCGGCAATCCTTTTTCTGCAACCTTTGCCAACGCATCCAGTGGCGAGAAAAACCAATTTGCCCACAAGGCTTTGACTGCAGTTGTAACAGACCCTCCCTATTATGATGCCATCGCGTATGCTGACATTTCTGATTTCTTCTATGTTTGGATGAAGCGGACATTGGCTGAGATTTATCCTATCAATTTCGCCACGCCTCAAACACCGAAAGCAGAAGAATGTACGGCATTGAAGCATCACCACCACAATAGCGAAACAGAAGCCAAACAGCATTTTGAACGAAAACTAACGGACATCTTCGATGCCATAGAATATCAAACTTCTGATATCGTGAGCATAATGTTTGCTCATCAAAGTACAGAGGCGTGGACTACGCTTTGCAATTCCATTCTTGACGCAAGAATGAACATCACAGGCAGTTGGCCCATGGATACGGAAATGGCAAACCGTAGTTTAGGCTTGTAGGTGCCGCTCTTGAATCGTCTGTCACCGTTTCTTGCCGTCCATCTGAACGGAAAGGATTCGAAAGTTACAAACGGGTTAAACGAGGTATTGAAACCAAAGTAACGAACGAAGTCAACGAACTATATCAACTTGGTTTCCGCGGTGCCGATTTGCTGACCGCTTGCTTTGGTCAAGCCGTTAGTGAGTTTGGAAAATATGAAAATGTAGAGAAAGCCGATGGTAGCGAAGTGAAAGTTAGTGAATTGCTGGAACTGGCGAGGGCTACCGCACTGAATGCCTTGCTACATGGGTTTGACGGCGATGAATACAGCCGCTTCTACATTGCTTGGCTTCAAATGAACGGTATGGGAGAGACAGATTTCGATGATGCTGCCAAGTTTGCCCGTGTAGGCATCAGCGTGGACATCAAAGAAGTTTTTGACCGCAAACTCCTTATCCGTACCGGCAACAAGCAACATCTGGCCACATACGCCGAGCGTACCGATAGCGACAACAAATTGGGGACAAGCCTTGCCGACCCGTTGATTGACCAAGTGCACTGCGCCATGGCGATATGGAAAAGCGGCAACCGGGAAAAGATGCTCCGCCACATTGAGACGGTGGGCAGCGATGCCAACAACAGCTTTTGGCGTGTGCTGGCTTCACTCAAAGAGTTGCTGCCCGATGGCGATGACCGTACACAAGTAGTGGAACTCATCGCCAACTCGGCCGACTTGATACAACACTGCCATGATAAAGTGGAATATCAGCAAGGAACATTATTTTGAACTAAAAAGTAAAACAATTTAAGAATATGAATGACAAGATACATAAAGCACTCGGAATTTTCCTCGATGCCATACGCCCTTTCATAATCAGTTTCCTGCAACAGAGGTTTCCCAATGAACCATGGGAAGGTCGTTACTTCTCTATCCTGAAACCCAAAAGGCAAGAAACATGGAATCAAGGTTTGCGCTCACAAGGCGAAAATGCGTCGTGCGCCGTATTGATTGATTATAACAACCTGACCGATTTCGCCATCGCTTACAAGCGCGAATTGGGCTTAGAGTTCGGCAGTTCGGATCGAACCAACAGTTTTATCAGCTACCTGCAAGAACTGAAGAACATCCGAAACAAATGCAGCCATTTCACCCCATTGGACGAAGACGAAGTGGAAGGAGCATACCTCTACATGAAACAGGTCGCCAAGCTAATGAAAATGGATGAGTTGGTGGAAGAAATAAACAAGGTGAAAGTCCAGACCATCGCACCGATTGTCGCACCAACCACTGCGCCAGCAACTCCTGCCGCCACACAAGTTCCGATGAATGAAGACACCCCCATTCCGGCTTGGTTCACCAATGTTTATCCGCATTACGATATACGCAACGGATCATTGGACGAATCCGTCTTTGCCGCCAACCTCAGTGAAGTAGCTTTGGGCGTGGGGCCTGAGGTATATAGCAATCCGACCTCGTTCTTCGAGAAAACCTATATCACCGCCGGACTGCGTGACATTGCCAACCGGGTAATACGTGCGCTGAATGGCGAAGAGAGTGAGAATCGGGTCATTTCGCTACAAACCGGATTCGGCGGTGGTAAAACACATACACTGATTTCACTCTACCATATCGCCAAGGCGGGAAAGTCATTATTTGACTCTGCCTATACCACTCATATCCTGCAAGATGGTGTCACGCCCACATTTGACAAAGCCAAAGTAGCCGTATTTACCAACAATACCAACGATGTAGAGCAAGGCAGAATAACCGATGAAGGAATCACTATATACACCTTATGGGGAGAACTTGCTTATCAGCTGGGCGGCATAGAAGCATACAACCAAATCAAAGCGAATGACGAGAAACGCATTGCGCCGACTTCTTCCATTTTTAAGCCCATTTTGTCTGCCAATCACCCTTCGCTGATATTGATAGACGAGCTGGCGGACTATTGCAACAAAGCCAATGGCTATGCGGTGGGCAATGGAACGCTGTACACACAGACTTTGAGTTTTATCCAGACACTGACCGAATCAGTAGCTGCCATTCCGCAATGCGTACTCATAGCCACCCTACCCGCCAGTGCTACTGAAGTAGCTTCGTCTGAAATTGGACAACAAATCCTATCTTCGTTAGAAACCGGATAGTCCGCGTAGGATCGGGCATCAAGCCAGTAGAAGACGAAGAAATCTTTGAAGTAGTCCGTCGCCGTCTTTTCGAAAACATCGGCGATACGACAGTGATAGAACAAGTCTTGACACGCTATAAAAACACCTATCATAACCGATACCGCGACTTGCCGCCAGAGGCCAACCGAACGGAATACATCAACAAAATGCGGAAGTCCTATCCTTTCCACCCAGACTGATAGATATGTTCCGGTTGAAATGGGGCAACGATTCCCGGTTCCAACGAACTCGCGGCGTTTTGCGCCTGCTTGCATCCATCGTGAAAGACCTTTGGGCACGTCGTGGCTCACTGACTGGTTCGCAGGCTTTGATACACACCTCCGATGTGAACCTGTCTAACTTGCCCACGTTGACAGGAACCATCACCAGCCTAATGGGAAGCCAGTGGGAAACCGTGATGCACGCCGACATCATCGGGACATCGAGCAATGCTTACAAAATAGACAATGAAGATCCCAATGGTAACATTAGTAAGTACAAACTGGCTGAAAGTATAGCCACTACCCTCTTGATGAGCAGCGTGGGTGGGGCGCAAAACAAGGGAATGAACATCGAGCAACTCAAACTGTGCATGCTCCGTCCGGCCGCTTTCCAACACAGTGAGATTAATAATGCCTTGAACAAACTGGAACAGGTAGCTTATTATCTTTATTCCACCAACATAGGCACACGCAGCTACTGGTTCCAAGCAAAGCCAAACGTCAATATATTGATTAACAGTGCTAAGTCGGAGATTTCACTACCGGAGGTAAACACGGAAATCCTGAAAAGGCTCAATGCCCAAACTAACAGCAACAGCCAGTTGAAGGTATTGATTAACCCATCTAATGACATCCCGGAGCAAAAGTCGTTGACTCTAATTATCTTAGGACCAGAATATGCCACGCAAAGCCATAACGTCAGCAAGAAAGTGCAAAACTACGTGGAACAAATAGCCACCAAGAAAGGCAATTCACCCCGCATATTCCGCAATACCATATTCTACCTGACCTGTTCGGAAAATCAACTCGGATTACTTCAGTCAAAACTGATTGAATATCTGGCTTGCGAACGTGTGCTAACCGAATATAAAGGACAATTGGACACTGACCAGCGACAAGATGTCACCAATAAGAGAAATGTTGCCACTGCAGAAGCCGACCAGCAGCTTATATCCGTTTACAACATTGCCATGCGTTATTCTGCGACTGACGGGCTTGAAACCATAGAAATCCGTGAGTTTGCAAAGAATATGCAAAGTCAGCTTACAGAGAAACTCTTGGAACTCATTAAAGAAGAAGAATGGTTAATCGGAAGCATCGGCATAGGGACATTGAAATCAAATGGTTTATATCCGACTATTGATAATCCCGTCAACGTCACAGCGTTATACGAAGCCTTCCTGCAATATGACGACAAACCGATGATTAGCGGACCAGATGCTGTTGTCAGTTCCATTCAGAAATACTGCTCTAATGGAGAGTTCAACGTGGCTTTTGGTGAGAAAGGCAGCTATTCACGTATCTACCATAAAGAAAATATATGGGGACTGAACGTCAGTGATAACCGATTTTGGCTTGTTGATAAATCGGTTATGCTGGAGGAACCTTCGACTCCTACACCTCAACCGGCAAACGACAGCGAAGAAGATAACGGTAACGGACAAACGAAAAATGATAACGACCCGAATGTTCCAGTATGCCAACTGTTCGCCATTTCAAATCCATTCGAATATCCGGGAAAATTCCTTGGGACCAATGGACACAACTCTTTACCAGTTTTGTCGTCCCACTTAGTCAAAACAATTTGGATATTGAGGTATCATTCAAAGCGAAAAGTACAGGTGCAAAGCCCTTGGATGAATCGGCACAAATATATAAGGTAGTCAAAGAGTCCGCCCAACAATTAGGGCTTAAGCTGGAAGAGGAGGAGTAACAATGGATTCTTCAAATCAATCCAAAGAAAACATCCTTCTTTGTTAGGCCGAGGACGAACAGACAAAGGCATAGAAAGAATATATTCGAATCAGGAGAATTAAAGCCGGATCTGAAAGTGTGTCAAAATAGATATTTGAGTATTAAATTGTCATGCTAAACGAATGTGAAGCATCTACAGACAGTAAGTGTGTGCAGGAGATCCTTCGCTGCGCTTAGGATGACATGACAAAATGATACTTCAAATATGTTTTGACACACCCTTCAAAATAAGTAAAGACACAATGAAAGAAATAGATAAGAAACTGATAGAAACCATCAGCCGATACACAGTTTCGGGGATTGAGCAACAAGTGGATTATGAGAAATTCTACCTCTATTCGCTTATCACGCACTCAACCGCCATTGAAGGTTCTACCGTAACAGAGGTAGAAAACCAATTGTTGTTCGATGAAGGCATTGCTGCCAAAGGTAGAAGCCTTGTTGAGCAGATGATGAATGTGGACCTTAAAAACGCTTATCTTTTCGGCTTTGAATGGGCAAAAACATCCAAGCCTATACAGTCAATTTTTTATGCGAGTTGGCAGCTAAAGTCATGCGACGTACGGGTTCTGAATACTCCACTTTGGGCGGCAATTTCGATTCTTCAAAAGGGGAATTACGTCGGTGCAATGTAAGTGCAGGCATTGGAGGAAGAAGTTATCTTGCCTTTCAGAAAGTTCCACAAGCCACCGCTGATTATTGCCAATGGTTAAATGATGCACTTGTTTCTGTAAATAGAAATGATTTGGCGGTTTGCTATCGTCTGAGCTTCGAAGCTCATTTTCGTCTGGTAACCATTCATCCGTGGGTGGACGGCAATGGACGCAGCACAAGGCTTCTGATGAACATCATACAAAGACAGTTGAGTCTTATCCCGTCTATTGTAACGAAAGATGCTAAGGGTAAATATATTCAAGCCTTGATTGATAGCCGAGAGCAAGAAGACAGCACGATTATTCAAGATGTCATGCTTGCCCAGCATATCACCAACCTTGAAAGCAGAATTTTACAGTATCAGCAAAGCATAAATGATACTGTAAACAATAAAAGTGATACTGTAAATGATACTGCAACGCGACTTATTACCCTGATTAAGGCACATCCGGAATATACTACAATGAATATGCCAAAGCACTGAACATTGGTCGGGCTACAGTGGCACGTCACATCAAAAAATTGAATGGAACGATAATCAAGCGTATCGGGTCGGACAAAGACGGGCATTGGGAACTTATAACAAAAGAACAATGATGACAAAGAAAATACTTTTCTTGCATGGCTTCTTTGCTTCGGGCAGTTGCATACCTGCCCAAGCATTGAGGCAAGCATTTGCGGGCAAGGCGGAAGTTCTTACACCTGACCTGCCTTTGCACCCGAATGAAGCACTAATGTTTATTGAAAGCATCTGCAAACAGGAAAAGCCATGCGTGCTGGTAGGCAACAGCAATGGAGCATTTCTTGCGCAAATCATTGCTTCCCGACTCGGATTACCAGCCCTGTTGGGCAATCCTTATCTGGAAATGACTCGTTTTCTCATTGAACGCATTGGATTACATGAATATAAGTCACCACGAGCAGACGGGCACCAGCAACTCGTAATAGACCAATCACTGATAGACGAGTTTGCCGAAGTTCAAGCTCATCAATGGAATGCTTCTCGACCGGAACTTTCCGACCGCATTTGGGGATTGTTCGGCGAGAATGACCACTTGGCTCACTTCGAGCCGATGTTTCTGCAACACTACATGCACGCCTATCATTTTCCCGGTGGGCATACACCTACGGCGGAAGAAGTACGGGAGTATTATGTGCCGCTGGCGGAGGGGCTTATGCACCATAGCACTACCTTCTAAACCCGAAAAGCCATTCAGCTTAGCTTAGAATTGAAATTGAAAGTTTAGGATACTTTTCCTTGAGTGTTTTTGCATCTGATAAAATCATTCTTTTATTGACATTATATGGTGATTTTTTTAATGGCATTTCAATATTGATAAACTGAAATGGACTACTAACCGCATAAATTGTCAAAATAAAAAATTGTTGTGTAGTGACTTGTACATTATCATTTGCTTACCTCTTCTTCGCCTTTAGGTCTAAACATAGTCAAGCGCAATATACACAAAAATACGAGCGTTGCCTCTATCATTCCGTAATCTTTTGGTATATAGAAAGCATGTGCCACGTTATTGCGAATATTATACCTCTTAGCAGTGAATACATACTCAAAGAATTCTATATCCTCCTTTCTGAATACTTGTAGTAAACATGGTTCTCTCAATAAATCATCAAGCAGTGCCTGAGAAGTACTGTTATCTCGTCCTACTTTTGTAACACAACCTCCATAATCACCAACCATATCACGTAAAATGCCTTCAAAACGTATGGAAAGTATATCTACAGGCAACCGCCAATCAGTTGGTTTCCCTTGCAAAGAACGATTATACTGTTTAATGAGTGCCTCAATCCCGTAATCAATCTGCGAAAACCATGTGGCCGTAACCACTTGACCCAACCTGACATATTCCACTTGAATACCAAAACAAGTGCTTTTTAGAAACCATCTCTTCAATTTAGCATAAGTCAATTGCTTTGTTTTGACAGCTGTAAGAATCACATTTATCATGACATTTCTCACAATATTCATAAGCCATATATCGTATTTCTGACGTAAATCAAAATCCTCACCTACATCCTTGCTGTTTCCATTGATGTCCACAATTTTATTCGCAAAGCCAAGCTTTTCTGATGTAGATTTACTTTTTGGCATCCGTTCGCGTATTCGTTCATAAGAAGGAAACATAAACCTAACGGGGCATGAAAGATTCACCAATAGCAACTTAATTTCCCTTCAAAGAGTTCCTTTGCCAAAGCCCCAAAATACTCGACAACTTTCTGATCTGTTTTCTTCTCAATTTTGAAATGCAGCATTACCAGTTTTTTCTTATTTTCTCGAAATGCTTGTTCTGCCCTGTTCCTCTTTTCAGTCAAACTGGCTTTCTGATATAACGCAATAGCTTTTTCAAGATGAACTTCATTCATCCACGGTATGGCAATATTATTCGGTGCAGTTGCAGGATCAACCAACAGCTCCATTTCCATATCACCTAATGCTTCATAAAAGAAGTTCCTGTACGACTTTGCCTTTCCTTGAAGCTTTGAGGAATAGAACAAACCTAACTCACAGCAGTTCTCTCGCCACCTATCTTTGGCTAATGACAACAAATCCTTACACAAACATACAATTTTCTCAGCATCACCACTCGGAAAGAAAACTTTATCCTTAGCCAATCTTATGCAGACCAATTTCGTGCGGTATCCGTAATCTGATTTCAATATATTCCATATCAACTCAGTAGCTTCCGACATCTTATATTTCATTCTTTTAGTCAGCGACATTAAAACTTCTATGGCATCTTCTGCCGATGAGGGTAGTCTTCTTTATCTTCTGGTAATAAAGTATCAATCACCACCATTAAAGCATCAATAGATTGTTTAGCATAGCGGTTGTCGTTCGTATACAAATAAACAAAGTAATTGTATCTATATTTTAACAGTGGATTGTTCGTAACTTTAACACGTTCTTCAAAATAAGCTACAGCAAAATTCTTATCAATAGGGCAATTCTCATCCTCAACCAACCGTTCAATTTTCCACCATGTAAGAATCTCCAGACGTGCTTTCATCCTTCTTCTGGCAAAAACGCGTCTAACGAGAACATACTGTCAATATGCTCATTATCCTGTTTCTTCTCAAGAAATTCGTACAATTCAGATAAAGTTAACATTTTCACTAACAACTTGAATCTATCTATTTTAACCCAAATTCTCTATTTCAAAGCAACTTCCTCACATCCATCGAAAGAAAATCTTCCGCACTGATGCCACCATCACCTACAATAAATGCAGCTTGCGGATTAAAAAGTTTGCGGAATTTATCCAATCCTTCTGTCCGTTTCTCCGCATTGCTTTTCACCTCAATGGCGACCACCGAACCTTTCTTGCGCAAAACGAAATCGACTTCATCATCCCGTTCACGCCAATAGAACACTTCAAAACGATGCACAAAGGCTTGGCTTACCAAATAGGCACCGATACCCGATTCAAAGATTCGTCCCCATGCCTTGCGGTTGAGAATGGCTTGTTCAAAGGTCAACGGGCTATACACCATCTTCAACGCATTGTTATATACCTGCAATTTAGGGATACTGGCACGACGCCGAGCCATATCCACGCTGAACTTCTGAAGCCCGCAAAGCAATCCGCTTTCATCCAACAGATTGATATAGCCTGCCAATGTTACTGTGTTCCCAGCATCTTGAAGCGAGCCAAGCATCTTGTTCAATGAAATCAATTCGCCAGAATAAGCAGCGCCCAACTCAAAGGTCTGACGAAGCAAGGCAGGTTTACTTATCGGCGTATCCATCAGAATGTCTTTGTTAATGGTCGCTCAATAATAGCCGACTGGATGTATTGGCTGAAGCGATCTTCATCGCCAATCAAAGTGGCCGCACCGGGATAGCCTCCGTAAAACATATATTGGTCGAGCGAAAAACCGAAGCACTCTTTCATTTCCTGATAGCTCCAATGGCTCATGCGTATTTCTTCGAATCGCCCAGCCAATGACTCAGACAATCCCTTTTCCAATAATATGCGACTACTCCCCAAAATCAAAACCTTAATGTCACGGTCATGGAACGTATCATTGTCCCACTCCTTTTTCACCACCTCACTCCAATTGGCAATCTTTTGTATCTCGTCAATTACAAGAATAACGCTTCCCCAGCCTTTGTTCTCCTTCAAGCTTCGCACAGCTGCCCAACAATCGGAAATCCATGCACTGTTCGTAGCCGGAACATTGTCGGCAGAAAGAACTGGTAAGGCATATCCAAATCTTTCATCACTTGTTTGACCACCGTTGATTTCCCTATCTGGCGGGCACCCATAACGACTTGAATGAACCTGCGAGGTTCTTTCAAGCGTCCTGTAATCAATTGATATTCTGCTCGTTTATACATACTATTACATTTTACTCAATGTGATGAAAACTTTTACTCATTGCAAAAATAGCAAATTTATTTGAGTAATAATCATGGATTTACAAGAAAAACATTATCTTTGTAAAACTAATCAAGCGTTCTGTAACATATACGGTGAAATCCTTTGTCTATCAATGTTTTGTGCATGGCAGAGGATATTTCACAAAAAGACTGAAAAAAGCGGTACAAGATCATGAGCGAAAGTCATTGAATGTAAACACCTTACACTTTCTTTTCGACTTCGTTCAAATTGTCAGAATACGACTTGTACCTTTTAAAATGAATAGCCTCTGATATTCAATGATGTATGCCTGATGCATCGATAACGAGCTTCCTCAAGGATCTGCTAAAGACCCGAATGCCGATATGCCGGACGCATATACCTCTATCGCTATCAATATTCCCCACACCACTATGACGAAAGCCGCTTCGGGCCGTGCCATTGATCAGGGAATAGCGGACGAGAACAAGGTCAAGACCTTACATGTATTTATCTACGATACCGATGCCCCAAATACTCCGACAGTTGCCGAATTTACGGTAGACGACAATTCTCTTGCCCCCAAATCTCCCGGTAGCTCCACTTGGGTAACAAACAGAGCTATCAAAACTAAAAAAGCCGATAAATATATTTTTGCAGCAGTGAACCTCAATACAGATATGGTCAACTATATCACAGCCAATGGACTCGGATCATTCAGCTACAATCAATTTGCCCAAGAAATCTCGCAACTGGCAGATCTGACAAATGGCTTTGTCATGTTCAACACGAGTTATCCGGAAAGTACCCCGGCTGCAAACTTATATGAAAATGAAAGCCTTGCTCAAACGAATCGCATGGCTATACCGGTTTCCCGCGTTGTAGCGAAAGCAGCAGTATTCAAAGCTAATGACTTTGTTGTAAACGGAGGAGGAAACATGACGGAGATAAAATTCGGTTGGAGGAACTTGAATAAAAAGTTCTATTTCATACAGGATAAAAGAGACGGGATTATCAAGGACTATAATTGGGAAAATTTTTCCGTATCGGATTTCGAAAGAGGGTCGGACGCCATAAACACCTATACTTCAACGGACGATCCGGTCACTTTTTCCTACGCACCTGAGAACTCATTCAAATACAGCTTGGATCAAACAGAAGTAAACGGAACGACTTTTATTAGTGTCAGCGGAGTGTTTACGCCAGATAAAGTAATATCGACTTCAAATCCCAGCCCAACCCAACCGGCAGACTTTGCGATTATCAGTAATCCCAATAATGCCAACAAAACATTCTATGTAGTCAGAACAGCCGACGGTATTGCCAACTATTTTGTAAATGGGACTATAGCACAACAATATGCCGATCTTTGCAGTAAAAATACTCCGGGGATGCCTCTTTACAACGGAACATACGTATTGAATGAGAATACATTTACAAATGGTATCTGTTACTTCCACATTTTCGTCAATGCCAATGCTACGTCACCTCAAGCACCTTATAACGTTTACCGGAATCAGTATTTTAAGGTAAACATCCATAGCATACAAGCTCCGGGAAATCCTTCAGACAATTTCGATACCGGAGAGGTGATTAAATCAGAAACATGGATAAGTACTGATATAGAAATAACTCCATGGGAAGTCTATGAAGAAGACTATGATCTATAGCCCACTATCTATGAATTCTTAAAATTTATCTGTGAGATGAAAGCCTATTTAAAATGGATAGTATTAATTACATGGTCGTTCACGATGACGAGCTGTATAAAAGAAAATTTACCTGAATGCATTCCGGACAATACCGGCATCGTTCTTAAATTCCGGTATCCGACTGGTACGAATACCCAAAGTAACAAAAATGGGATTGATCGGTTATCTGTATTCATTTTTGATGACAAAGGTATTTTCGTTTCACAAATAAATGATTCTCTGATATGGATCGATGATAATTACGAATTGGAACTTCCTTATAAACAAGGAAGTTACCAATTTGTAA
>ENA-OQCK01000107-OQCK01000107.1-human-gut-metagenome-genome-assembly--contig:-NODE-107-length-45962-cov-2.896956_pt1 | contig 45962 bp, 55 predicted proteins | sample MGYA00242498_ERZ504578 | MGnify/ENA primary metagenome ERZ504578 (study PRJEB26092, sample SAMD00036229) | human gut metagenome | host: Homo sapiens | study: EMG produced TPA metagenomics assembly of...
GCTCGTGATGGTGGTCATGGTCGTGACTGCATCCCTCACCATGCTCATGATGGTGGTCATGGTGCTGATGGCATGTCGGACAGATGTCCGCTTCCTCCAGCAACTCCTTTTCCAGTGATTTCTTTTGCTCCATTGCCTCCAGAATCTGTTCTCCGTTCAGCTCATCCCATGGTGTCGTTATCATGGTCGCATGTGCATTATGCCCTCTAATATCATGGGTCACACTTTGCAGCTTTTCCTCATTCAGATTCTGCGTACGGCTTAAAATAATCGTATTGGCATATTCAATTTGATTGTTAAAAACTCACCGAAGTTTTTCATATACATGCGGCATTTCTGTGCATCCGCAACCGTCGTAAAGCTGTTCATACAAATTTCGGATTCTTCCGCCACTCCCTGTACCGCTTTTATTACATCCGACAGCTTGCCGACACCGCTGGGCTCTATGATGATCCTTTCCGGATGATATTCCGCAAGCACCTTCTTCAATGCCTCGGAAAAATCACCAACCAGAGAACAGCAGATACAACCGGAATTCATTTCCCGGATTTCTATTCCTGCATCCTCCAGAAAACCACCGTCAATACCGATTTCACCAAATTCATTTTCAATCAGAACAATCTTTTCCTTATGTAATACATCCTTGATCAGCTTCTTGATCAGCGTTGTTTTTCCAGCTCCCAGAAAGCCGGAGATAATATCGATTTTCGTCATTCCAATAACCTTCTTTCCTGTTCCTTTGCAGTATTCCCAACGTCTGTTAGTATAACACCAGGATGCGAAACTTTCAAATACAAAACCATCCTCCTCGTAATGCTGAAAGGAAATGCTAACTCCATCTTTGCCCTTCCTTATCATAAAGACCATATTCCATGACAATTGGAACTATACTCTTTATCAGCTGATTCTTATCGGTACAAAAGGCATCCGCGTTCCCAGTCAAAATATTTAATGATGGCTCTGTCATTTTTACTATCCTATTATTTGAAGCAGCATCTTATAGAATTAGCATCACGACCTTTCCTATATATTAAAACCCCTGCATTTGCATACGCAGAAGCAGGGTGTTTCCATGATTTTCTTATGTAAGGAACCTCCAGCTATAAATACCCTCAGGATTCTTTATATTCCTCGTCGATGCCCTCCCAGCATTCCGCATGCCGGATCTTCAGCTTTTGCGGTTCAAACAACGGGTCCTTCCCCTGCTTTTTCTGCTTCGTGTAATCCTTTAAAGCAAGGAAAGCAACATTGCCCAGCAGAAGAATCACCAGGATGTTTTCTATCGCCATAAAGCCCATCAAAACATCGGCCAAATCCCATATGGTGGAAAAATCCGCCTGTGCCCCAAAAAAGATTACGGCAACCGTAAGCAGTCGGAATACAAGAAGTGCCTTCTTATCGTTGATGATAAATTTCAAATTGCTTTCCGCATAGCAGTAATTGCCAATCAGGGAGGAAAAGGCAAACAGGATAATGGAAATCGTTATGAAATGAATACCCCAGGTTCCTACTTCTGCGGAAACCGCTGTCTGCACATACGGCATTCCCGTCAGTCCGTCCCGAATACCGAAATTCAGCAGCATGAACGCTGTTGTCGAGCAGATGAGGATCGTATCTATAAAAACGGATATTGTCTGTACAAGCCCCTGTTTAACCGGATGGGACACATCTGCTGTTGCTCCGGCATTCGGTGCAGACCCCATACCCGCTTCATTGGAAAACAGTCCGCGCTTGATGCCATACATAACACAGGAGCCTGCAAAGCCTCCGAAGATAGCCTGCAGATCAAAGGCTTCCTGAAATATCTGTGCGAATATTGCCGCAGTCCGCTGATATTGGCTATCGTTATGTAAAGTCCCAGCAGAATATACAACACTGCCATGATGGGAACAATCGTAGAGCTGATGATACCGATGCGATGAACACCTCCGAAGATGACCGCTGCGGTAGCACCCGCAAGAACAAGACCTACCAGCATGGAGCAGTCTGTATATCCGTTACATAATACTCCAGAGCACTGCTTACATTATATGCCTGCAAGCCGTTGAAGCCGAAGATGAAGCAGGCAATCAGCAATACCGCAAACAGAATACCGAGCCATCTCTTATGCAATGCCTTCTCTATATAATATGCAGGACCTCCGCGAAACTGATCACCATCACGCTCCTTGTAGATCTGTGCCAGCGTGGATTCCACAAAGGCACTGGCACCTCCAATGAGTGCAATCACCCACATCCAGAAGATAGAGCCTGCTCCTCCTGCAGCAAGAGCGGTTGCGACACCGGCGATATTACCGGTTCCTACACGGGAGGCCGTTGATATCATAAGTGCCTGAAAAGAGGATACACCGTCATGGTGATGTGCCTTCTCCCCAAGCAGACGAAGTCCCTCCCCCAGCATGCGAAACTGTACAAAGCCTGTCCGTATACTGAAATACAGTCCTGCTGCGACCAGCAGAATGATCAATATATTACTGTATAAAAATGTGTTTAGATTTCCTAATAGTTCCTGAATGAAATTCACGCATTCACTTCCTTTCTTCTTATCGTACCCCGCATCCATCGCCTCATTCGCTGAAAAGCCCAAATAAAAACACGTTATCGGCGTGTTTAGAATGGAAATACCCGTACAAGTATACCATACTTATATAAAAATTGAAATCCTAGAATTTTAGTGATATATGATTGTATGTCGCAAAACCTTTTCCATCGTGTTATACTTATACATATAAAATAACATTGTAAAAAAGGAGACACACATGAAATATCCGGTATTGCGAACCAGGTTTTTACCTAATTTATATAAGCATTGTAAAAAAGTACAGGTGCTTCATGTCAGCTATGAGGACCGGGGCTTTCTTTCACAGGATGAACAGCGCGGTATCTGGCTGCAGGATACCAGAGAAAAGCTCTACGAACAGATTGAAGGCAACTTTACGACCTGTCAGGCCACAAGAATATTCTCCTTCCATAAGGAAACCTTTATCATTTTCAAGGATAATCTGACAAAGAAGCTCTTAATAGAATTTCTGGAAAATCTACTCACCGAAATCAGCTATTACTGTGAAGATCAGGTGCAGTTCCGTTACCAGCTTCTCACTGCTGTATTGTTTCAGGATGCTGTGAGCCGAGAATGACCATGGCGAATAAGCTTGGCAGGGATATTGAAGACAGTGACGAAATCAAACAAAGCACCGTCCTTCTCAAGCCGGGCAGGCCGCCAAGAGGCAAGTATTTCAAAAGCTGGAAGGATTATGAAAAGCAGATGAACGAGCGGAAGGCTGTGCACAGCCCTATCGAAAAGCCGCAGCCTCAAAAGGAAGCACCCGTTGATACAGGTGATTATATGTATTACATTTAGGAGTCCTTCAGTATATGGTGTCCAGAAAAGCGATGAAAGCATCGCTTTTTTACCATTTGATAAACTATCACTTCTGTCACCTTTTCTAATTTATTTTTTCATCGTGCTATAATAGAACAGGAGGTATGTTCTCATGTCTGTATATCTGATTCCCCTGCAGTCAGCACTGCTGCTGTTTCCATTTCTTGCGGCGATGATCACGCTGCCTTATATCATTATTCAATATCGAAAATACGGATCGATACTACCGATTCGTGTACTGATCGTGTATTCCTTTATATTTTATCTTCTGTGTGCATATTTTCTCGTTCTGCTTCCCCTGCCGCCAATGGAAGAAGTAGCTAGCTATACAAAGCCGATTATGCAGCTGATTCCATTTGCCTCTTTAAAAGAGTTCACCATGAACAGCTCCCTAATCTGGAATGATCCCGCCACCTATCTGACAGCATTGAATGAGCCGAGTCTGTATCTGATCATCTTCAACATTCTGCTTACCGTTCCCTTCGGTGTTTATCTTCGCTACTATTTTCAATGCAGCTGGAAAAAGACTCTGCTGTTTACCTTTCTTCTGACCTTATCCTTCGAATGTCTGCAGCTGAGTGCACTGTTCGGTTACTATCCACGCCCTTACCGTCTGTTTGATGTTGACGATCTGATTACCAATACACTGGGCGGCATGCTGGGATATGCAATCACACCGGTATTTGCTCATTTTCTCGTTTCACGAAGCCGTATGGATGAAAAAGCATATGACCGCGGTAGAAGCGTATCCCCACTGCGCAGACACTGGCATTTTTCTTTGATAACCTCATCATCCTGTTGACAACAGCCATCATCACTGCACTGATTCTGTTATTACGTGATGAATTCCTGCTGACAAGCCCTGCCATACGCATCTGTCTTTTATATCTGGCAGTCGTATTTCTGTATCTGTTCATTCTTCCGATACTCATGCATGGCAGAACGCTGGGTAAGGCAGCTGTGAAAATCAAGCTTGTGACCCTGGATGGGCACCCACCGCGCTGGTATCAGTATCTGCTTCATTTTATGATTCTTTACGGTCTCATCCTGCCTGCACCGTTTTATATTTTTCATTGTGTGCTGGCCTTTCTAACGCAAAGCGCTGCAGCGCACTGGATGTACGGAGGAGCCGTACTCATTCTGGCTGTCTTATATATGGTGACCATGTATCAGTGTATCCTGTCTTTGTTCGATAAGGATGCCATTCCCTGGTATGACCGAATTCCTGCGATAAAAATCAATCCGGCATACAAGGGCTTAAAAAGGAGGTGACAGGTTCAGATACTGCCTCAAACACAGAGGATGATACCAGCACAGCAAACAGCTGACTTGCTTCCTTGAGAATTGACCATAGGATCTAGAGGGAGGAATCCGCATTGGCACACATCAGAATGAATTCGTACGGAATTTGTGCACTTTCGCCAATATACAGGAAGATTCCCTTAGAAAGCATACAAAAATCCTACATAGAGTCCATACAGATTCTGGTAAAAACATAACACGTAAAAGCAAACAGCGCTGTTTTGACAGATGCTGTTTTTTCACTGGCTGCCATATGTCTTCGACTTTGCGGCATCCCTATTCTCATGAACAAATTGAAAAATGACATCAGCTGTGCATAGGCATTGCAGGATTCTTTGCTTCCATATAAAAACAGGCAGACTACATCCGCTATGCTTCCTTTCATCATAAAAGCACAGCAGCCTTCCACAGACTGTCTGCTTTTGCGCCTCGCGAACAGTTTGTCAGCTTACGGTTGAAAAGATGCAGTCTGCTTCATACATCAACTGCATCCATATAGTGTGTCAGCTTCTGAATAAAGGAATCATAATCCTGACAGGTTACCAGCTCATTGAGAAAGGAGGGCTCACTTAAAATCTCAATCAGATGATCGAATATCTGCGCAAACAGCTTTCTGGAATCATCATGTACCCCCAGCAGTGTGACAATATGAACCTCATGCGTTCCCCATTCCATACCCTGCGGACACAAAACCACACTGATAAAGCTTTTCTTTGCATTGCTTGCCAGTGAATGCGGTACGGCGGCATCCTCAAAAGCTGTCGAAGACATATGCTCACGCGCAAAGACATCCGTTGTAAAAGAAGCATCGGCATAGTCTAGACGGATGGCATCATTGCACAGCGTCTGAATCAGCCGGGTGCGATCCATGTTCATATTTGTATAAAACAGTCTGGGATCAAACAGATCAAATAAAAACTCCTTCAGCTTATTCTTATTTTTTTCAGCCAGCATTTTGGTAATTGTGTTTTCAAGCTGATTCATATCCTTTTCAATTAAAAAGGGATGAATGATGATGGATGGCTGAGGGAATGGTGTTTCTACAGTCGATATAATCAAATCCGCATGCAGAAGACTTGGCTGATATGAATGGATGGACATCGCATACTTGATCGTCACCTTGTCCTCAAAGCGGCGACTGATCTTTTCCAGCGTGTTTTGATGAAGACTATAGTAATCCGCATAGAGAAACAATACGGTCAGCTTATTTTTTGATTGTACATTATTTTCAAAATAGCTGCCGATATGGAAGGAGATAAAAGCAATTTCATCCTCATTCAAAATGATGTCATACATATCCTTAAACTGCTGTGCGATATAAACGGCAATATCATAGATCAGGGATAGTCGATTTTATCTTTGCCGTCAGCGGATTTTTAGCATAGTAATTATGCTCTACGCGATTAAACAGATTCTTGACATGAATCGTAAACTTCGCGATAAATTCCTCATCAAAGGGGTCCAGAAGATAGCATTCCTCCACATTGTGTATAACGGTATGGGCGATATCTATATACCTCTGTTCAATGAAGGAGGAAATGTTGGAGCCGTTAATGAAGGAATAATCGATCATCGTGGTGTTATTCATAATAATCAGGGTAAGATTATATAATTCCGCATCATTGATCTGTATCGCATATGCCTCTTCAATATATTCCCGGATTTCTCTTGCCACCGTATACTGCGGCGTTTCGAAAAACGGTGTGAGGTCCACCTGCTCATGCAGGATACAGCTGCTGCGGATGCGATCGATCATCACAATCAAATGCAGGGCTGTATTGTTCAGCGTATAGTCATTCGCAAACAGATTGTTGCGTGAAAAAATATCGGAAAGATTCTTCCGGAAATCCCAGAAGTGATAATGATAGGTCAGCAGCCGCACCTCATCTTTTAAAACAAAATTATCATAGGAATCACTGGTAATCAGCCGGCTCATCAGCTGGCGCTTTTCTTTTTCACTGCCGTCGATAAACAGCACATCCTTTTCCTTGCGAATACCGATCTGATACGCGGATATCATTTTGCGAATACTGCGGATATCGTTATCCACTGTAGATTCACTGACATAAAGCTCCTGTGCCAGATCAAAGATATCAATGCCGTTCTTGGAGGAAATCAGCTTCTGTATTATCAGATTCTGCCGTGTCTGCGGGGTTTCCAGATTATGCTTTCCGCTCTCCCGATAACGCAGATACTGCTCCGTGCTGCTTAGCTTATAGCCCTTGTTTGTGGAAATGACCAGTGGTTCTTCGACATGCTCTTCATTCAGGATACTGATGTATTTGCGAATCTGGCGGGTGGAAACGTGAAGCAGTTGGGAAAGCTCAGCTGCGGAAATCCAGCTTTCATAGTGATGCCATAAATAATCCAGCAATGTCGATATATTATCTTTCATGTTCAATCACTCTCCTGCCTTATCCCCCTGTAAACAATGATAGTATTACATGATAAGTATACGTGAATTCGAAAATCCGCTCAACTTAAAAAAAGTTCCGTGCACTAGGAACTTTTAAAATTTGTCTGTTTCGGCTGCATTCGTTATACTGAGGGTGTCGATAAGAAAGGAGGGCAGTCACACTGATTGGTATAAGAAAAAGAGACATATCACACGCTGAATCGCTTCAGCCAAGTACGGGAATACTTTGATACATCTCTTCTATATTCTAACACCAATCCAGAAAAATTTCATTCATTATTAAAAAAAGTCCGTGGAATGTTAAAAAGCTTACGGACACAAAGGAGATCATTATGAAAAACATTTTATTAGTTTGCGGTACAGGAGCCAGCAGCGGCTTTATGGCGAAGAACATCCGACAGGCCGCAAAAGCACGCAACATCGAAATCGGAGTAAAGGCACGAAGTGATTCTGTTGTAGAGGACTACATCGAGGATATCGACCTGCTGCTGGTAGGTCCGCATCTGAGCTATATGCTGCAGGATCTGGAGGACATCGCAGAGCCCCATGGCGTAGCTGTACAAATCATACCGAAGGATACCTACGGCGAGTTAGACGGGGATGCCGTTCTTGATTTCGCATTACCCTTCCTTGAAGACTAATGCATCAAAAGCTTTCGCTTTTAAAGTAACTTAAACAAAATGAAAAATGAGGAGAAACATATGAAAAATTCATGGATGGATGACGAACAAATTTGCTCCGAAAATGAACAAGCTTGCGCGTAATCCCTGGATTGCGTCTGTACAGGAAGCGATCCTAACTGCAATGCCAATGATCTTTATCGGATCATTTACAACAATACTAACAGCCTTTGGAGGTCTGATTGACGGGTTCCCGGATTTCAGTCCATTGTCAACCTTCTCTTTGGGTCTGCTGTCCCTGTACCTTGCCTATCTGGTGCCTTACCTGCTTATGGAAAAGAAACGGCACAATAAGACAAAGAAGGAAGCAGGTCTGGCAGGTATCGGTTTTTTCCTGATGCTGGTAGGTCCCACCTTTGATGAAGCGGGTAACATTCTGTTTCAAAGCTCCACGCTTGGTAACGGCGGTATGATTGCGGCCTTAATGGCAGGCTTGTTTGTAGGCTTTGTGATGAACGCATTCTCTACACATTCCTTCTTTAAAGAAGACAGCGCTATTCCGGATTTCATCACAGTCTGGTTTGATACACTGATTCCGATTCTCATTATCCTGTTCGTCGGATGGCTGTTTATCTTCCAGCTGCACATCAATATCTTTGACTGTATCTATACCTTATTCTCTCCGATTTTGAGTGCGGGTGACAGCTTTCTCGGCTTTGTGGTACTGTATTTCTTCGGCTATACCTTTCTGTACACCTTCGGTATTTCCACATGGGTCATCTATCCAATTGAATCAGCTTTGATTTAACAGGGGATTGCCGCAAATCAGGCGGCTGTCGCTGCCGGAAACGCAGCATCTGTCATAAATGCAGACGGAGTTTCCTATTATTTCACCCTCGGCGGAGGCGGCTGTACCTTGGCGCTTGGACTCATGATGCTGTTTATGGCAAAATCAAAGAAATGCAAGGTCATTGGCAAGGCTTCCCTGGTACCGAATTTATGCAATATCAATGAACCCCTTGTATTTGGTGCACCAATCGCATTTAATCCGATTCTAATGGTTCCTATGTGGTCGGATTGCTTGCCCCTGCATTGACCTGGCTTGCCTTATACTTTGATATCCTGCCGAAAATAACGACCTTATTCTCCTTCTGGTATCTGCCTGGACCAATCTGCTCCTATGCAGTTGGCGGCATGATCGGTCTGTTGTTTACCTTCTTCATATTCGTCTTATCCTGGATTATTTATTATCCGTTCTTCAAGGTATATGACAGACAGTGTATGCAAAAGGAAGAAGAGGATGAAAAGAAAAAGGATCAGCTGGCAAAGCGCAAAGCAATGCGTGAGCGTACAGAAGAAGCATAGAAAGGAAGGGTGTTATGAAAAAAACTACGATCGAACAGCTTAACAGTGCCGCTATGCAAATCATCTTACATGCAGGTGATTGTCGCAATCTGTTGAATGAGGCAGTCAATGCCTCCTGGAAGATAAAAGTGAGGAGGATATAAAGGCTAAAATAACCGCTGCAAAAAAAGAAATAACGAAGGCTCATGTGATTCAGACCGAAATGATACAAAGCTCCATCAATGAGGATGAACTGCAAACAACATTGCTTTTCACACATGCACAGGATACACTGATGACCATCAACAGCGAGGTCAACTTAACACAGAATATGATACGTCTGTATAGAAAGCTGGAGAAATAATATGTGGAAAACAGCAACCGGATTTCCGAAGGGCTTTTTATGGGGTGGTGCTATTGCCGCAAATCAGGCGGAGGGCGCATGGAATATCGATGGAAAAGGGCCGTCCATGGCTGATATCGAAATTCTTCCGGAACACTATGACCGCAAGCATGTCGTTGGATTTACACATACCGCTCAGCAAATCAAAGAAGCACTGCAGGATAAGGATGGCTATTATCCAAGAAGGCACGGCATTGATTTCTATCATACCTATAAGGAAGATCTTGCACTGATGAAGGAAATGGGATTCAGCTGCTTTCGTACATCCTTCAACTGGACCCGCATTTTCCCAAACGGGGATGAGGATCTGCCGAATGAAGAAGGACTGAAATATTACGATGCACTCCTTGATGAAATGTTGAAAAACGGGATTGAGCCTGTCATGACCGTTTCTCATTATGAAATGCCGGTTCATCTTATTACAAAATACAAGGGCTGGTATGCGCCTGAAATGATTGATTTCTTTGTCCGCTTCTGTGAGGTACTGTTTAAACGGTATCATAAAAAAGTAAAATACTGGATACTATTGAATCAGATCAATTCCCTTGGCGGCTGGGGAGAATTCGCCAGTCTGGGTATGGTGGAAGACGGATATGAGAATTGGGAGAGCACAAAATATCAGGCTACGCATCATCAGTTTGTCGCATGTGCAAAAGCCACAAAGCTGGCGCATGAAATCGATGCGGGAATGCAGATTGGTATGATGCTGGGAGATGATGCATTATATCCTGCCACCTGTCGCCCGGAGGATGTTTTTGCTAATACGCAGCGGATGCAGATGAGCATCTATTTCTACAGTGATGTTTTACTGCGCGGGGAATATCCCGGTTATGCTCTTCGTTATTTCAAGGATCATCAGATACAGATCCATGCAAAGGAGGAAGAACTGAAGCTGTTAAAGGAACACCCTGCAGATTTTCTCTCCTTCTCTTATTACTTCACCCGAATCGTAGATGCGTCGCAGCCTCAGCCTAAAGAAAATCCGTATTTGGAAACCTCTATCTGGGGCTGGGCTACCGATCCTCTCGGATTCCGAAACTCTTTGAATCAGTACTGGGACCGTTATCATGTTCCTATCTTCATTGCGGAGAACGGACTTGGTGCGATTGATACGGTCATTGACGGACACATTCATGATGAGTACCGTATTGCTTATCTGCGTGAGCATATCAAGGCCATGAGGGAAGCCATCCTCGACGGGGTTCAGGTATTTGGGTATGCATCCTGGGGACCAATCGATATCGTCAGCTGCTCACAGGGAGAAATGAGCAAGCGCTATGGCTATATTTACGTGGATCGTGATGATCGCGGTAACGGCAGCAATGCACGAATTCGAAAGGATTCCTTTACCTGGTATCAGCATGTAATTCAAACAAACGGTGAAGAACTGTAAAGCAAAAAGGGATGCCGTATGCATCCTTTATCATAAATGGAAAGGAGAAATTCTGCAAGAAACGCAGAATCAGACAGATATATGAAGCAATTAAAAAAAAGGATTTCCAGCAGATTTTTATGGGGAGGTGCCATTGCAGCGAATCAGGCAGAGGGTGCTTTTCTGGAAGGCGGGAGAGGATGGAGTGTTGCGGATATTCTCAAGGTGCAGGATAAGGGTGATCTTAAAAAGAAATCAAACAAGGAGACATCCATGAAGGATATCGAAGCTGCTCTGCAGGATACAAAAGGTTATTATCCTAAGCGCTATGGAATTGATTTTTATCACACCTACAAGGAAGATCTAAAGCTGCTGGCAGGCACCGGAATGAACTCCTTCCGCACCTCGATCAGCTGGTCAAGAATCTTTCCCAACGGAGATGAGACTACTCCAAACGAAGAAGGTCTACGCTTTTATGATAATCTGATCGATGAAATTATTAAAAACGGCATGGAGCCATTGATTACCTTATCACATTATGAAATGCCGCTGCATCTGGCAACTGCTTATAATGGATGGAATCATCGCAAAACCATCGATTTCTTTGTAAAATATGCTGATACGGTTATGCGAAGATATAAAGATAAGGTAAAGTACTGGATTGTTGTCAATCAGATCAACCTGATTCATCACGAATCCTTCAATCATCTGGGAATCCCCAGTGATCGCGTTTCTAACCTTATGGAAGCGAAATATCAGGGAATACACAATGAATGCACAGCAAGTGCTATCGTAACAAAAATAGGACATGAAATAAATCCGGATTTTCAGATTGGGATGATGGTATACGATGGTCTAAGCGAACCGCTGACATGTAAACCGGAGGATGTATTTGCGAATATGCAGCGTAATCAGCGTGAATATTTCTTCTCTGATCTTCTGCTGCGCGGAGAGTATCCGGGATATATGCTTCGCTATTTTCAGGAGCACGATATACGGCTGGATATCCGGGAGGAGGATGAGCGCATGTTAAAGGAAAACCCTGCAGATTTTCTGGCGATCTCCTATTATTACACGTGTGCATCTTCCAGCGAAAGCAATTCCTGTGCTGATGTAAATGATGATGGGGCGGTATCCAATCCTTATATAGAGGCTAGTGAATGGGGCTGGGGAATCGATCCGCTTGGTCTGCGAACGGTGTTGAATTATTATTATGATCGTTATCAAAAGCCGATTATCATTGCAGAAAATGGTTTTGGGACCTTTGATGAAATCAGTTCGGACGGATGCATTCATGATGAGCGCAGAATTGCTTACCTTCGGGAACATATCCGAAACATGAAGGAAGCGATCATGGATGGAGTAGAGTTCATCGGCTATTATCCATGGGGTCCCATAGATATTATCAGCTGTTCCTCCTCCGAGATGAGTAAGCGTTACGGATTCATCTACTTCGATCAGGATGATTATGGAAACGGGACAAAGCGTCGGCTAAAAAAAGACAGCTACGACTGGTATCGAAGTGTGATTGATTCAAATGGTGAAAATCTGTGATAGGTGAATATCCGGAAGCATTCGTTCAATACGAGCAGCTGAGCTTAAAATATCGTCCGTTTTTACATGTATAAGGCGTTACGTTCAAAGCTCCAGTGTATAAAAGAGACCTCCTGGTATAATATAAGCAAAAAAGAGAATTTAAACTACGAATAACGCGTAGGATTTCATTCTCTTTTCTTATTTTTCTTACCAAACTCGGCTTAATTGAGGTTATTTAAAATCCGGAAATATCCATGTTAGGATATCTATGATTTTACCTATAAACCTACCTTGCTCATCACATTTCTTCTTTTCATTGGCCACATATGCAATTTGTTCTCGGGTAAAGCCTTCCTTCAGCAGATCTTCTACCTCTTTATCAGTCATCATTTCTTTAATAAGATTCTCCAGCTCTTCTTTCTCAACGAACGGCGTATTTTTTTCAGGTGTTTGTTTTTTGATTTTATTTCTCACTTATAATTACCACTTGGGGCTAAAACACATTGGTTGCCATTAGAAAGTTTTACAGACTGTAATTCTGCTGTTCATCTGCATAAGCATCAGTCATGTTGCTGTATTTGTTCCATGCAAACTTAACTTTATTTATTAACTCTGCTTTTATTATTTTGTTTGTAGCCTGTTTTACCACACCACCTGCTGCCATCCATCCTATTAAAATTGGAATACCTTTAGATAAAATCCAAATTTTAATGGTCCAAATGATTCTTCCATTTACATATAATTCACCTTTAATTACTTCAACTTTTTGACCCTCAAAAGGAGTGTCTTTCAATTCCTTCTCTGAGATACATAATTTGTGTTTTCAAGTTGCTCTTTTTGATTTTGGCTGTATGAGCCTGTTTCTACAATGTACTTTTCCGGTATTTCTTTTGAACTAACAGTATAATTTACATCTCCTAACACTCCAACACAAAGACATAATGATACGATGATAGCTGCTATTTTTTCATATGATTCGCCTCCTTTAAATAGTACTTCTATCACCTATATCATATCAAAATAATTTTTAAATATAGAATTACATTATTCAACTTTTTATGGTATATTATTCTTAATAGCTACAGTATCTAACGGAATAAAGCTAAAATCGGTACTTATTTAAAGAAAGTCTAACCATTCACCTCTTTGACGTCAATTGTTTGAAAAAAAGCAGGGATAATTTCCTACGAAAATGGTAACTCATTATCTGTATATGCATAAACCGGCAGCTGTACTGACATATGTGACAGCTCATCATCTTCCTCATTTTCATACTCGTTTTATAATCTACCTGAACTCTGGATATCCTTGACTCCCATTCAAACACACGGATATCCAAATCATTTACGCAGTCGCCCAGATCCCTTCATCCGGTATAAATACAGGCGTGATCTTTTTCCAATGCAATCGTGTTACAGTGTCACGGATCACTCTGAAAATATACACTTAGTGAAATGCTAATTCTGCGCCAAGGCCCGCTGTCAACGGTCTATAGAATTCCTTGCCATTATTGTTGATAGGGGTATATAAATTACTTTGTACAGGAAACCACTCAAGGGGAAACCCTCGCTCCTACTGCATTCGCCTTTCCTCTTTCCCGACAGACCTGGATAATCCAAACGGCAATGCTCTTCTGTGGTTTCTGATGTATCATAACATCTTCCAAATTTTTGACGAATGTGTCATATTCCATCTCGCAGTGATTCAGTCTTCTCGTCCTGCATAATGATACTTTATATCTGCTTCCTTATTGCGTATTCAGCTGCATCCAAGAGAATCATGATGAAAAGCTTCATTGTATCTAACGTACGCTCCTGTAGAAATACATGTGAATTCCTATGGAACACCTCGTGGCTTAGTCGCGAGGTGTTTCCTTTGGTTCCATCACCCTCTGCTATGCACACCGCCTTTCATCAACAGCTCCTCAATGTCACGATCACTTTCCAGATCATAGTCGCCGATCAATTGCCCTGTATGATGATACCGTATCCTCGCCTCCTCATTGCGTTTTAAACAACGCATGATTTCTGCCGGTCCGCTTTTTTGCAGGCATTGATTAAAAACACGCACTCTTCTTTTCTTCAGCATATCCTCATCGCAGGGAAACTCGTCACACACATAACAGCCGTCCATTCCTTTTCTCAGGCAGCAGGCCAAAATACCGCACATATCCTTATGCTCACAGCCCCTCGCATGACAGCCTGGACAATCTGATTCCGAGCACACACAGCAGGCAAGACCGCAGTATGCCATTCCTCTATCCTCTCTCATAAAGCACCTCATTTCCTGCTTTATCATACCAAAAAACTACGACAGCACTATGTCATAGTTTCCTGTTTATTTCTCATACTGCTTCAGCATTGCCCTGCAGTCTGCTTTTATGCGTTCCACCAGCTCCTCCGGCTCCAGCACCCGTACTGTATTTCCCATGCCGAGTAAGCTTGCATACCAGAAATGCTCCTGCTTTGGTACCTGCATGCAATACAGAAAGGATGTGTCCGCATATACCTCCATGATGGTTCCCTGAAAATATTCCAGCACTCTGCCTCTGGCCTCCGGTTGACAGTGCAGCTTGATCGTCCAGATAACCTGCGTATCCGTCTCATCCAGCTGCTTCAGAATTTCACGCAGACAGGGATGCTTACGATTTGTATGTTCAGCTTCCTGTAGCTGTTCCATCCGTACCAGCTTATACATCCGATAGGCCTGCTTATCCACATCCCAGCCGACCAGATACCAGGCATACCAGCGAAAAATCAGTGCCACCGCCTCGCAGAAGCGTTTTGTCTGCTTCCCCTGAGCGTCCGTATATTGAAAAGTAACGCTGTGCCTTGCGGCAATCACAGACTGTAATAGCCTGCGCTGTTCGATAGCCGTTTCATTCGCAACGGAAAAATCAAGCTGCACCCCCAAGGTGTCTTCCTCATGCTTTGGAAAAAGCAGCTTCGCGGTTTGTACCTCCTTATGCAGACCGGCACTCTCCATACTGTCCAGGGATGCCGCAATGATCGCGTAATCCTGTTCCTTTACCAGAGCCGCAGGCAGCTTGTATCCCTCCTGCAGCTCATAGCCTCCATTCACGCCGCTATACGCAATGATGGGGACACCTGCCATGGACAGGGTATCCATATCCCGCTGAATACAGCGCAGGGACACCTCAAAGGTATCCGCAAGACAGCGTCCGCTTGCCCGTTTGTGATTCAAGAGATACAGGGTTATCCCGTACAGACGATCTGCCTTCATCCTAAGCTACCCTGCACACATCCACCCATGAGGCCTGCGGAAGCAGTGTCTCCAGCTCCGCAATGGTCAGCCTGATTGCGGAATTCGGTGTACCGCAGGCAGGATATACAAAATCAAACCGCTTTAAAGAAACATCCAGATATATGCGGGTATTCGCAGGTACACCAAACGGGCATACACCGCCGATGGCATGATTCGTATAGGCTTCCACCTCATCCCCCTTCAGCATTTTCGCCTTACAGCCGAAGGTTTCCTTATATGCATGATTGTCCACCCTGCAATCACCGGCAGCTACCACGATAACAGCATGCTCCCTCACCATAAAGGAAAGCGATTTTGCGATGCGCTCCGGCTGTGTTCCAAGGGCCTGTGCCGCCTGTTCCACGGTCGCACTGGATGCGTCCAGCACCAGTATGTCCTGTTCCTTATGATACTGCTTCAGGTATGCTCTTGCCTGTTCCATTGCCATTTTCTTATCCTCCTGATTTTCTAATACTCCACGCCCTTGCGTGCAGCTATGCCTTTTTGATAAGGATGCCTGTGTTCCACCATCTCCGTATGATAGTCACATATATCCAGCAGCTCCTGCGAGGGATTGCGGCCGGTGAGGATGATTTCCAAATCCCAATGCTCCTGTAAAAAATGCAGGAGTTCTTCCTCCTTCAGCAGTCCCAGCTGTACAGCATCCAGAACCTCATCCAGAAAGATGCATGTGCATTCCTTTGCCCTGTCCTTTACCCATGCGAACAGTTCCTGTATGCCCTGTCTGGTTGCCAGCTGCTCCTGCTCCTGCATTTGAAAATAAAACCCCTGCGGCATTTGTGTCGCACGCACCTTTACACAGGATAAAGCCTGCAAAGCACGCAGCTCCCCGCTTGTGCCATCTTTTAAAAACTGCGCTACCGCAACACGCCTTTCATATCCCGCCTGACGCAGAACCAGGCCGAAGCCGGCAGTCGTCTTTCCCTTTCCGTTTCCACTGTATATATGCAGCATACCGTACATCCTCCTTATGCCATCTCATCCGCTATTATACCATAGCTGTGCATATTGTGTAACGGTTTCAGCTATAAATGCAAATTCGTGAAACTTTGTGGTAAAAATGTGAAAGTTTTCATGAAATAATTTGATTTTAATGTACAAAACAAGGTATCATCATAATATCATAATAGAAAAGAGAGGTTAGTCTTATGAAGAAAAAATTATTGGGAGGACTTGCACTGGCACTGCTTCTTGCAGGATGTGGAAACAGTGGCGACAGCGACAAAGAAAAAACGGATGATGGAAAGAAGACATATAAAATCGGCATCATCCAGCAGATGGAGCATCCTGCGCTCGACAGTGCCAGAGAGGGACTGGAGAAATATCTGAAGGTAAGAGCGATGCGAAGTTTGAGATTACGGTAAAAATGCACAGGGGGACAACGGAACGGCAGATACGATTGCCAAGCAGTTTGTTTCCGAAGATGTGGATCTGATTTATTCCATTGCGACCAACGCATCACAGGCTGCCGTAAATGCGACTGGTGGAACAGATATTCCGGTTGTATTCAATGCAGTAACGGATGGTGTGGAAGCAAAGCTGGTCACCAGCAATGAGAAGCCGGGCGGCAATGTTACCGGCGTCAGCGATGCGGCACCGCTGGAAAAGCAGCTGGAGATGATTCGTGAATTACTGCCCGAAGCAAAGAAGATCGGTATGATCTACAATATCGGAGAAGTAAACGGTAAGCTTCAGGTGAAACAGGTGGAAAAGCTGGCTTCAAAATATAACTTTAAAATCGTCAAGAAAGGCGTCAGTGCAACTACAGAAATCGCAACCGCTGCAGAACAGCTGGCAGGCGATGTTGATTGTATTTATAATATTACCGACAATATGGTCGTTTCCGCTACTGCCTCCATTACAGATAAGGCAAATGCAAAGAATATTCCGGTATTTGCGGCTGAGGACGGCAGATGAAGGCCGGGCTGCTGGCAAGTGATTCCATCAGCTATGAAAAGCTTGGAGAGCAGGCAGGCAGTGTTGCCTACGATATTCTTGTCAATGGTAAAAAAGCAGGCGATATCCCTGTGGAAACCGCAAAGGATACCACTCTGTATATCAACAAAAAGGTCGCAGAGCAGCTGGGTATTAAAATCCCGGATTCACTGGCAGAACGTGCAACGTTTGTAGAAGAATAAAGTAAGGTGTGAATACGTATGGATTTTATATTAGATGTTACGGCGCAGGGTCTGGCTTACAGTATCCTCGCCATCGGAGTCCTGCTGACCTATCAGGTTCTGGACTATGCAGATCTGACCGTTGAGGGCAGCTTTCCTCTCGGTGCTGCTGCGGGTGCCATGTGTGTAATGCATGGCATCAATCCGTTTCTTTCCCTGATTGTGGCATTTATTGCAGGACTTGCGGCCGGTTATGCGACCGGCTTCCTGCATGTTAAATTCGGTATCTCCAGCCTTTTAAGCGGTATTCTCGTCATGACGGGGCTGTATTCAATCAATCTGATTGTAGCCGGAGATATGAGCAACATTCCATTGTTTACCTATGACACGATTTTCTCCTACGGGGCGCTGCTTGGCAATTCCGCAGGAGGAGCACTGGGCACCTGGATCGTGAAGCTGTGGCCGATTTTCATCCTGCTGGTTCTCGTTTTATTCCTGAAGCTGCTGATGGACTGGTTTCTGGATACGAAATACGGCTTTCTTATGCGTATTGCAGGAGACAATCCGCAGTTGATTGCGACACTGGGAAAGGATATCGGACATATCAAAATGAACGGTCTTGCCATCTCCAACGGCTATGCCGCCGTGTCCGGTGCAGTGGTTTCTCAGTTTCTGAAATATTTTGATATCACGCTGGGTACCGGAATGATCGTTATGGGACTGGCTTCTGTCATCATGGGGCTGACGCTGTTCAAACGCTTTACATTCATCGGCTTCACAACAAGTGTAATTCTCGGTGCCATCACCTATCGGCTGACGATTGCGGCTGCCTTAAAGGTGGGTCTGCCGCCAAGCTATCTGAAGCTGATCATGGCTGTCATCTTTATCGCGGTGCTTGTTCTCGGCAATGGTGTGATGGGGAAATTCTTCCATCGCAAGGTTCAGGAATCGTGAGGTGAGAATATGCTGAAACTAGAACATGTAAAAAAGACCTTCAACAAGGGCAGTGCCAATGAGGTCATCCTGTACAGGGATTTGAATGTGGAAATCCACGACGGTGAATTTGTCACGATTATCGGTTCCAACGGCAGTGGAAAATCAACGTTTTTCAATGTTATCAGCGGGAATATCCGACAGGATGCAGGAAGTGTCTCCTTTAACGGAAAGGATGTTTCCCGTCTTCCTGAGCATAAACGCTCCCAGTTTATCGGACGTGTATTTCAGGACCCGCAGAAGGGAACCTCCCCTTCTCTGACAATATTGCAGAATATGGCAATGGCCTATCATAAGGGAAAAAGCTTTGGTCTTACAAAGGGAGTGGATAAGGCTTTGATTCCACTGTTTGAAAGAGAGCTTGCAGATATGCAGCTGGGGCTGGAAAGCAAGCTGCATGTCAGTGTCGGTTCCCTGTCCGGCGGACAAAGGCAGGCATTATCGTTATTGATGGCAACCCTGATTACACCGCAGCTTCTGCTGCTGGATGAGCATACGGCTGCCTTGATCCGAAAACAAGCGATCTGATTATCCAGCTGACCAAGAAAATTGTGGAAGAAAAGAAAATGACTACCATCATGATCACCCACAACCTGAAGCATGCCATCACCTACGGGGATCGTCTGCTGATGTTTCACAAGGGGGAAATCATTATGGACATACCAAAAGAGGAAAAGAAACAGTTGACAGTGGAAAAGCTGATTGAGAAGTTTAATTCCCTGAATATGCTGGATGCTCTCGATGATGAGCTGGCATTCAGTGCACAATAGAATACGATAGCGATAGACTTTTGCGGGAACGTATCCTGGGGAAGTCTTTTTCCTGTCCGAAGGGGAGAATACCGGCTACAAATATCACACATAGCCGTGGAATGTGCACATGTTTCACTGCTTGCGCCAAGAAAAGAAAAACGTGCAGCCCTATTGACCTCACGTTTTCCCTGCAGTATTCAGCCGTTCTGTATGGAATCAGTTTCCACCTCGTATATCCGCTTTTCGCTCCGGCTTCAGTGATACCTTTTCAAAGATAAAATCTCCGCCGTCTCCCAGCGGGCTCTGCGCCACCAGACCGACCTTTAATTCTTCTTCCATTTCCATACGTAATATGCGATGCATCCTCCAGTGCACCCCATCCAGAGAATAATGAATCGCAAATATATGATCTTTGCGGCATAGCTGCAGCCATATGGAATCGCTGTCTGTTTCCACTCCATTGCAGTCATCTGAGGTTGTATCCGTTATAACAGATACAACAGCTCTGGTATGCAGATCGGTATACTCAAAGCAGGCCTTCACCCAGCGTGTTTCAGACTCCATTGCCATAAGAGCCGGTGCATCATAGGTGGAAAGAAAGCGCTGGGACACCTTTGCCTGCAGGACGAAATCCCCTTTCACCCGCTGATACAGAAAGGCTGCACTGGCATGAGCCTTTCCAGTAATCGGACTCACTACAAAGTCGCTTTTCGCGCTGGCATGCAGGATAACCGCTCCATCCTCCTGCCTATAGGATGCATCATTCATTGTTTCAAATATCATGTTTCCTCTCCTTTATTCGTTTCCATACGCTTCATCCCAGATTCCTCCTTCGCCTTCAGCCGGCATACATGATAGGCACGGTCTCTATGCTCGATATTTTTCTCATAATTCTTCTGGTAGATAAACGGAATAAACAAGATCAAGCAGATATTGTGCAGATACATGAGAGGAAAGGTTGTTATTTTCTGATAGGAGGATTCAAAGCCGCAAAGATACAGACGGCAGGTGGCAAAATAATGCAGTGTCTTATCGTGTCTGCTGGATAACAGCAGGACGGTTACCTTATTCTCATACAGCTGCTTTGCACATTCCTGCACATGATCGGAGATTCCCGCGTAGGAAAGTATGATTGCCACATCTCCCTGCTTGGCGGAGGCACAGTACAGACGCTGCTGCAGCAATTCCCCCGCGACATGGATATGCATGCCGATTTCCTCCATCTTGCGTGCAAAATTCTCCGCTGCCTGCAGATTGGTATTCGTCGTAAGAATATAGGTGAAGCGTGCCTGATAAATATGCTCTGCGAACGTTTCCAGCTGTGTGATATCAAGCAGCCGTATGGTTTCATCAATCGAGGTTTTATACAGACTGCCCAGTGTCTGAATCAGCTGTGCGGTGGATTCCTTTTCCGTAAAGGGGTAATCGTAATTCACCTCACTGGGACTGCTCAGCTTCTCGTTCAGCTCACTTGCCAGCTGAATGCGAAAGGCGGAAAAGCCCTCAAAGCCGAGCTTATGGCAGAAGCGATAGACACAGGAGGTACTGACTGCAGCTGCCTGTGCCAGCTGTGTGCCGTTCATATGTATGACCTCTATGCTGTTTTTTAGAATATAATCACACAGGGCCTGCTCGTTCACACTCCAGCTGCGGGTATTCTGTAAGGTTTCCCGTATATGCATACACATCCGTCCTTTCCTCTTCATTATAGCGGAATGACAAAACTTTGTCATTCCTCTTTCGTGCTTTGACAATTTTTTTTCATATTTTCCGTTTTCCACAGCAAATCCGTGTCAACCTTTTTTTCAACCGTTCCCCTGTCTGTTTACAGGATAGGAGCTTCTGCGTTACACTGCATATGTCAAAAGGAGGACAATCTTATGTATAAACTGATCGTCTGCAGTGTCGATGATACACTGCTAACCAACAATCACACACTGAGCGAGGATACAAAGGAAGCACTGCTGCAGGCCCAGCAGGCCGGTGCACGTCTGGCTCTGATCTCACGCCGTTCTCCGCAAAATCTGAAAAAGATCGCAGAAAAACTGCAGATGAATACGTATAAGGGTTATATCGCCGCCTGTCACGGAGCCTTTCTGCAGGAAATGGGCAGTGAACGCGTACTGCGGAAGAAAGAGGTTTCGCTGAAGCTGGTGGATAGAATCAAGGCACTTGCCGAAGGACAGGATGTCACACTGTCGATTGTGGAAAACGGCTGTCTGTATGCGAGTGGCATTGACCCTTATGTACAGCTGGAGGCTTTACTGAACGATATGCGGCTGTGTCCCTGGGAGGCATTTGAGGACATCAGTGATACGGTATTGAAGCTCTATGTTACCGGAGAAAGCAGCGCCTTAAACGGCTTTATCAGCTGGATGCCGAAAACCCTGGAGGAAGAAATCAAGCTGATTCGCAGCGGCAGAAATATGTGCAGCATTGTCCATGGTGATGTGGATAAGGGAACCGCATTACAGTGTATTATGCAGGATATGGGCATTCAGAAGGAGGATGTGCTGTTGATTGCGGACAGTACCAATGACAAGGCGATGGCACCGTATGCAGGCTGTGTAAGCGTTATGGCGAATGCAGAGGATGAGGTGAGAAGGGATGCCGCCTTCCTTACGCACAGCAATGAATGTGATGGTATCGTACGGACACTGGAGGTACTGACACAGGATGTGGAGGTCATATAACAGCGGCAGTATGTAACAGCAATTGATAACACCAGACATAGAAACGGGAATTCTTTCAAAAGCAGTTGGAAAAGTTCCCGTTTTGTTTTATACTGAAGGAGATGTAACCGTTAACAAGTTATGGAGGAATGCTATGAGCAGATTAACGATTATGACCGCTACCAATGCGCAGCGGGTCATAGAAGATCTCTACAAGGATCTGGAACGAAGAATCATTGCCAGTCCGCCGGGCCTCTGTCCGGTTGATATGGCAAGTGCTTTTCTGAAGCTGTGTCATGCACAGACATGCGGGAAATGCGTGCCCTGCCGTATCGGTCTGGCACAGCTGCAGATGCTGCTGGAGGATGTACTGGAGGGAAGAGCTGCGCTTTCCACGATTGATCTGATTGAAAAGACTGCACAGAATATCTCATGGAGTGCGGACTGTGCAATCGGACAGGAGGCTGCCGACATGGTGCTGAAGGGTGTGCAGGGATTCGGGATGATTATGAGGAGCATATCCTGCACGGACGCTGTACTGCCAGTCTGAATCAGCGGTTCCTGTGTATCCATGTGTCCGGCCGGTGTGGATATTCCCGGCTATATCGCATTGGTGAAGGAAGGAAGAAATGCCGATGCTGTCCGACTGATACGGAAGGATAATCCCTTCCCTGCCGTCTGTGCTATATCTGTGAGCATCCGTGTGAAGCGCGATGCAGGAGAAACATGCTGGATGATTCCATCAATATCCGCGGTATCAAGCGCTATGCTGTCGATCATGCCGGCTATGTGCCGCCAGAGCCCTGTGCAAAATCTACCGGAAAGCGGATTGCCATTGTCGGCGGAGGACCCGGTGGTTTGAGCGCTGCATATTATCTGCAGCGAATGGGTCATCAGACAGTAGTTTATGAAAAACGAAGTCTCTGGGAGGCATGCTGCGCTATGGAATCCCCAACTACCGGCTGCCCAGAGCACGCCTGGATGAGGAAATCGAAGTAATAAAAGCCGCAGGTGTGGAAATTCATACCGGTGTGGATATCGGTAAGGATATCGCCATGTGTGATCTGGATAAGGAATTTGATGCTGTTTATCTCGCCATCGGTGCACAGACAGATAAAAAAGTGGGTATTCCGGGAGAGGATGGAGAAAATGTCATTTCAGCGGTTACGATGCTGCGGAAAATCGGTGATGACATCATGCCGGACTTCAAGGGAAAACGCGTGCTCGTCATCGGTGGCGGAAATGTTGCCATGGATGTTGCCAGAAGCAGTAAGCGGCTTGGTGCAGCCTATGTGGGAATCGCCTATCGCAGACGACAGGAGGATATGACTGCCCTGCCGCAGGAGGTTGAGGGTGCACTCGCGGAGGGCTGTGAGCTATTGCCTTTACAGGCACCAACGCGCATTGAACTGGATGAGGAACAGAAGGTCGCGGCTTTATGGGTACAGCCGCAGATGATTTCTTCCTATCGCAAAGGACGTCCTTCACCCAAGCAGGCGGATACAGAGGAAAAACGGATACCCTGTGATATCGTCGTTGTGGCCATTGGTCAGGGTATAGAATCTCAGCATTTTGCGGAAGAGGGTGTCCCGATCCGCCATGGTGCTATCGACGCGCTGGATCATTCCGGTGTGGAAAACATGGAAGGCATATTTGCCGGGGGAGACTGTGTAACCGGTCCGGCTACCGTGATCCGTGCCATTGCGGCAGGTAAGGTTGCGGCTGCCAATATTGATGAGTATCTCGGCTATCATCATGCGATTGAATGCGATGTAATCATTCCTGCGGCGAATTATGCAGATCGTCCAAAATGCGGCCGTATACAGCTGAAGGAGCGACAGACCACCATACGAAATGCTGATTTTGAGCCGATTGAATATGGTATGAGCAGTGAGGAGGCACAGCAGGAATGCGGACGATGCCTGCGCTGCGACCATTACGGCTTCGGTGTATTCAAAGGAGGAAGAACGACAAAATGGTAACGATAACGATTGATCATCAGCAGATTGCCGTCGATGAGCAGCTGACAATTCTGGAAGCCGCAAAAGAGGCACATATCGAAATTCCTCATCTTTGTTATCTCAGGGATATCAATGAAATTGGCGCATGCCGTGTCTGCGTAGTAGAGCTTCAGGGTAAGGATAAGCTGGTCACCGCATGCAACACCGTAGTCCAGGAGGGGATGGTCATTTATACCAATTCCCCAAAGGTACGCTATGCACGCAGATGTAATGTGGAGCTTCTGCTTTCTCAGCATGACTGCGAATGCGCCTACTGTTCACGAAGCGGAAATTGTTCACTGCAGAAGATAAGCAACGACCTGGGCATCACTTCCCTTCCGTATGAAAAAAAGGTGATGTATACCCCATGGAATCAAAGCTTTCCTTTGATTCGGGAAAGCAACAAATGCATCAAGTGTATGCGCTGTATTCAGATATGCGACAAGGTACAGAACCTGCAGGTATGGGATGTGCAGAATACCGGCTCCCGTACAACAGTGAATGTATCCCTGAACCGCAGTATTGAAGAGGCGGAATGCAGCTTATGCGGACAGTGTATCACACATTGTCCGGTGAATGCCCTGCATGTGCGCGAAGACAGCGAGCGTGCCTTTGCGGCATTTAACGATCCGGATAAAATTACCATTGTGCAGATTGCTCCGGCTGTCCGTGCCGCCTGGGGGGAATCGCTCGGGCTGCGTCGGGAAGAGGCAACGATTGAAAAGCTGGGAGATGCCTTTCGCAGAATGGGTGCTGATTATGTTTTCGATACGGATTTTGCAGCGGATCTTACCATCATGGAGGAGGCCAGTGAATTTCTGGAACGACTGCACCATAATAAGGAGCAGGAAATGCCGATGTTCACCTCCTGCTGTCCGGGCTGGGTACGTTTTCTGAAATCGCAGTATCCGGATATGGTTTCCCATTTATCCACATCAAAATCACCGCATCAGATGTTTGGTGCTGTTACGAAAACATGGTTTGCGGAAAAGCTTGGTGTTGATCCATCGAGCATTTACAATATTTCTGTCATGCCATGTGTCGCAAAGAAGCATGAAATTGATATTCCGGTCATGAATGATTCCGGTTACCGTGATGTGGATGTCGTTTTGACAACCCGTGAGGTAGTCCGTATGATCCATGCCGAGCATATCGATGTCGGCTATCTGCAGGATCATCCACTGGATGACCCGCTTGGAACGGCCAGTGGAGCCGGTGTGATTTTCGGAGCTACCGGCGGTGTCATGGAAGCTGCCCTGCGCAGTGCCTATTATTTTGTGACCGGTGAAAATGCAGATGCGGATGCATTTGCGGATGTCCGCGGTATGGATGGCTGGAAGGAATCCACATTTGAAATACAGGGAATCCCGGTACGCTGTGCTATCGTCAGCGGACTCGGAAATACCCGCAGACTCATCGAGGCCATGCGCAGGAAGGAAGTAGCCTATGATTTCATCGAGGTTATGGCTTGTCCGGGCGGCTGCAGCGGCGGAGGCGGACAGCCGATCCATGACGGGGAGGAGCTTGCGGCTGAGCGTGCCGATACGCTGTATCATCTGGATCGCAACGCCAAGCTTCGCTATTCGCATGAAAATCCCTCCATTCATGCTTTGTATGACGAATATCTAGGAAAGCCGCTTTCAGAGCTAGCGGAGAAGCTGCTGCATACCGATCATGAAGCCTGGCAGATGCCGCATACAGAACGTTAAATAACAGCTGTCCAAGCAGAAAGAGAATACAGCCTCTCATTGTGAAGTTCTCTTATAACAGCAGACAAAGCAACGTATAAAAGCATGGAATCCAGTGGATGATTCTGTGCCTTTCCATTTCATACACGTACCTTCGTGCAGAGAAAGCTGCCCTGCCAGTAGGTCAATTGCAGGTGGTCATAGAGGAAGCATCATTGAAGTAATCCATCATCCTATGCAAAACCACGCATACTTCTTTCATTTTCCCCAAACCTTACGTATAATAAAGGTAATAAAACGGAGATGATACCATGACAGAAGTTCTTCAAAAGCAAGCAGCAACGCTCTATAAGCTTCCACGCTTTCGCACTGCATTTCATAACGTCATTCTATACTCACTGCGCAGCACGGGTATTATGACTACCGCTATATCAGCAGAAGCATCACCCGCGCAGATGTTCTGGCTGCGGACACCCCTGCTTCACAGCTGCAATATCTTACCGAGATATCCGATCAGACACTGCTGCACTACACCTTAAAGCACGCGGCGGTGATGGAGAAACGCCATCTGCTGCTGCTGGAGCTGTTGAGACAGGCAGGGTATGAAAAAGACATAGCGGTTAAGGATGCTGTTCTATATGAGAAGGATGCTGTGCAGCTAGTGGAAATCACCTCCCTTCCGCAATATCTGGAAACCATCCTACAGTATCGTAGGGCGCATATTTCCTTCTATTTCCGCGGACATCAGAATATGAATTATAAGATGACTCCCTCCCTGTTTCGCAGCCCGGAAACAGCTGAACGTGAGGATGCCATCTATAAACAGACACTGATTGAATATCCGATGGATTTTTATAACAGCAGAAGCCATTTTGAAAAGCTTGTAAAAATGCAGCACTATCAAATCTGTACCCGCCTGCTCGACCTAACGACCAATCCTCTTGTGGCACTGTTTTTCGCCTGTGAGGATGCCACAAGGGATACTGGACAGGTTCTCGTATTTGAGAGCAGGGAAGCCCCGTTGTTTCCGGACAGTGATAAGGTCTGTATGCTTTCCAGTCTGGGCTTTTTGAAAGAGGATGTCCGAAAAGCATTACGTGAGGAAGATGCAGAAGCATTTTCCGGAAGCGTGAGTGCCGCAATGCTCCTGCATGAAATTCAGCGGGAATTACCGGCCTTTCAGCCTATATAAAGCAGCGTGACCTACGGCAGGTTTTGCTTGTGCAGGCAGCCATGGATAACATTCGCATACAGCGCCAAAACGGCTTGTTCTTCCTGTGTGGAAACTATGCAAGCGATGATGAGGAACTGCAGAGCGCCTGCGGAATAAGCTGCTGCACCATGAGGGGAAACAGATGGTCTTTTACATCAAAAAGAAGGAACAGCTGCTGGAGGAGCTGAAGCTGGTACATATGTCACATAAAGACCTGTATGGTAATCTGCAGGAAGCTGCATGGGATATCATGCACAGCGCTCGGTAGAATTGGAGAAGTTATGGAAACCTATAAAATTTCACAGATAGCAAAACTGCTTGGATTGAGCAGTGACACGATTCGCTTTTATGAAAAAAAGGGTCTGGTACACCCTTCTGTGAATCCGGACAACCAATATCGGGAATATGATCTGGATAATATTCTGGAGCTGCTGGATATCATATATTACCGGCATCTGGATATATCCTTACAGGATATTCAGTCCATCTGCACCAGCAGAAGCAGGGAAAATATGTATGAGCTGCTGTTGAAAAAGAAACAGGAAACGGAAGAAAAAATACGGTATGAGCAGCAGCTTCTGAAAAAGCTCACCTGCATATCCGAGACATATCAAAGAGTGGAATCCAATCAGAACATCTGCAGTATCAAAGCCTTTCCGGCATCTGTCATTCTGTTTGAAAGTGAAAAAACAAGTGATTTTTTCACACAGCAGATTGCCCATCTGACACAGGATCAGTTTGTCTTCTGCTCTCTGTTTAAAACCTATCATATCGACAACTGTGACATACAGCCGAGAAAAACCATCATTGCACTGGAACAGGATATCATGGAGGAGCTGCACATGGACTACCCGCAGGCACAGCTGATAAAAGCGCATAAGCAGCCATGTGTGTTCCTTGTGATCCACATGCTTCACAGTCAGATTCACCCTGAGGATATTGCACCGCTGCTCACCTATGCCGCAAAGCAGAAGCTAACCCTGCAGAATACCCTGTATCTGCGGGAGATACCCCTTACCAGCTATCAGGATGATCAGAATTATTATGCAGAGCTGTATATTCCCATATGTGAGGACTAAATCCTCATTTTTTTATGATTTTTCCTTGACCTTGGAGCTGCTTCAGGGTTTATACTTACATCCGCACGGAGGTGAAGTCAAAATGAAAAAAGATTATATACACAAGCAGTTCTGGAACTATGTGCTTCCTTCCATGTTCACAATGCTGTTAAGCGGCTTCTATGCGATTGTGGATGGGTTGTTTGTAGGGAATGCAGTGGGGGATACTGCTCTGGGGGCTATCAACTCGCTTATCCGATACAGGTAATATTAAATGCTACAGCAATCGGACTGGGTATCGGAGGCTCTGTTGTGATGTCACGCAGCCGCGGTGATGGAAAAGAGGACAAGGCACGCCATGCCATGGGATCGACACTGGCACTGCTGCTTGTCTGTGGAATCATTTTGTCTGTAGGACTGCTTGCACTGCACCCGATGCTGCTGCGTATGCTGGGAGCGAAGGAGCCATGTATGCACAGGCCCGCTCCTATATCATAGTTGTACTTATGGGGGGACTGCTCCCTGTTCTTGGCAACGGATTGAATCCACTGCTGCGCAATTACGGGAAAACCTTTCTGGCAACGGCAATCATGAGCAGCGGACTGATTACGAATATCATCCTCGATTATTTATTTGTCTTCCGTTTTCATATGGGACTGGCAGGTGCGGCTTGGGCAACCATCACTGCACAGGGTGTCGTCGCTGTCCTTACGCTGCTCTATATGTATGCCAGAGAACTTAAAAGCTATTCCCGAAAGGATATTGTGCCGGACGTACCGCTTGTGCAATCCATCGTCCGCATCGGACTTTCCCCCTTCGGACAGACAATGGCACCTTCTCTTGTTATCGTATTAACCAACTGGATGTGTCTGCGTTATGGCGGTGATGCAGCGGTTACCATTTATTCTGTGGTTTCCTATGTACTGTGCAGTGCACAGCTACTGCTTCAGGGAATCGGCGACGGTGTACAGCCTTTGATCAGCTTTTATTACGGTGCCAAAAAGGAGGATAAGATTCATATTCTGTATCGAAAAGCCTTTTTTGTAACGATTGCGGTTTCTCTGATTCTCTGTATAGCGGTAGTCCTCTTCCTGAATCCGCTGACCGCTCTGTTTGGAATCAGCGATGCCATCTTTGAAGGAGCGAAGACTGCTATTTTGATCACTACGGTGTCTTTTCCCTTTCTCGCATTACCAGAGTTACATCAGCCATTTTTTATGCGACAGAAAAAACACGAAATTCCACTTTTCTGGTCTACATGGAGCCCTGCTTACTATTGCCCTTAAGTCTGTTTGCTTTATCCTCCTGTTTCAGCTGAACGGAATCTGGATGGCCTACCCTGCAGCACAGCTGATTCTTTGCGGAATCGCCCTGTTTATGAAAAATCCCCTGCACGCACCTGCCGCACTGCCGCAGACACAGGAACAGACGCTGTGTTAACGCGAACCGCCCCAGAATTACAGACGACGGAATGCTGTATTTGCGTGCTTTCTGTAATACAATTATTAAGATGCAGCACAATGTAATAAAGCACGGTATGACGCTGTTGTATCTAACTCGTATTACGACATGCAATACACAAATAAAATAGAAGAAGTAAATTCCAATGCGGTTCTTACTCATGGAGAAAATCAAAAAAGGAGAATTCAGCGCTATTATCTTTCATAGATAAGTTTGAATTCTCTTTTTGCAAACGCCCTGAAAATAACATGATGCAGGAGCTTTATTACTTTCCTCATTTTTTCAGGTTTTCCCTTATTTCTTTACTCGATTTTCTCAGGTTTAGCAACTTCCCTTATTAGGGAAGAATTCAGCTGTGTATATCGGCTTTTTCTTTATAAAATAATTGTCTCCATATTACGATTAACGCTTGATCGCAGCTATGAGCAGCATCATCGGTCTGCGCATTTCATCACGCATACCTTCAATATCCAGCATATGCTCCGGAGGCTGCGGCTCTATGATGTGCTGAAGCTCAAAGCCATTGCACAGCAGTGTATCGAGATAGGTGGTTAGCGTACGATGGTATTTAACCACTCTTTCCCCCAGAAAGTTCGCCTCCCGCTTTCCTTCGTAATAATAATTATCCACAGGAAAATGCAGGATTTCCCCATTCTCAGCATAATACCAGTCCTGCGTACCATAGGCTGTGAAAACCGGATGCTCAACCGAGAAGACAAAGCTTCCTTTCGGTGTCAGCCATGTGGAAATAGCGGCTGCAAGCTGTTTAAAATCCTTTACATAATGAAATGCCAGAGAGCTGATAACCACATCAAAGGATGCCTTGGAAAATTGCAGATCCTCCATTGCACTGCATTGATAGGTGATAGCGTAATCTCTGCTTTTTTCTTCCGCAACTGCCAGCATTTTCTTTGAAATATCCACACCATGCACGGATGCAGCTTTCTGCTGTGCAGCATATATACAGTGCCAGCCATAGCCGCATCCAAGATCAAGAACGCGTTTACCTTCGAAATCCGGAAGCAGTTGTTTCAGCTGTGACCATTCACCGGCTCCCTCCAGTCCCTGAACAGAACGGTTCATTTCCTTATATTTATTGAAAAATACATCGTCGTCATATTTATTTTCTTTCATATTCATGTCCTCCCATGCGAATTATGCATTGCTTATCTGATTGGAATTCACATGGTCTATGCAATCTTCTGTCCAAGGATGCCTTTTCTCACAGGTCAACACTCCTTCCTGAAACCATATATTTCTGTATTAAGTATAGCATATGGCATCAAATCCTGCCATCCTGTAAACGCTGTATTTCCATAAGAGAAAAGATAAAAGGGCCGCAGGCACCAGCCAAATTCTCATAAATCAGAAGCATTACACTGCTCATAGCACAGCATCTATTGCAGCTTTATCAATGAATCACAGCGCAAAAAGAAAAAGCCTTCTGCAGACTGCAGAAAGCCGTATTCTTTCCTATCTCTCGTTGTTCAGACTGGAGAAGAAGGAAAGCTGATAAATACCACAGATACCTACCAGAATATAAACAGCTCTGGAAAGAATCGATCCGGTACCAACAGCATATCTACCAGGTTGAAATCAAAGAGTCCAATCAGACCCCAGTTGACACAGCCGATAATACTGATAATCAAAACGATATAATTTATGACTTTCATATACATCCTCCTTGCTATTTAGTCTGGACATTTTCCATCGGTTTATACCGTGATCTTTTCGACGAAAGACAGAAGAGATGCTATAATAAAAAGAGAGGAGTGTTATTTATGAATATCCCGCTATGTGTAAAGGACACTCCGTTCGAATATTGTTTACAGAGGGCAGAGACAGACGAATGATGGAGGCAGCGATACGGCTTTATAACGAACAGATTCTCACTCCGCTGCTGTATGGAGATACCCGGCAGCTATATGAGCAGGCAGAGGCATATGGTCTTTCTCTCACCGGAATTCAGATTGTAGATCCAAAGCGGTTTACACAGCGTGAGGACATGATTCGCCGCATGCTGGAGCTGCGTAAGGGAAAAACAGATGAACAAACATGCCGGGAATGGCTGAAAAAGGATACGTATTTCTGTACGATGTATGTTGAGCTGGGATATGCCGACGGACTGCTCGGTGGTTCTGCCAATTCTACTGCCGATACCCTACGTCCGATTATGCAGCTGATTAAAACACGCATGCCGCATACCATCGTCTCCAGCTGTTTTCTTATGAGCAGAAGGATGAGCATTATATTTTCGCAGATTGCTCTTTAAACCGAAATCCCAACACGGATGAGCTGGTGGAAATCGCATTGCAGGCAGCGGAGAGTGCAAAGACCTTTCAGCTGGAGCCAAAGGTAGCCCTGCTTTCCTATTCCACACATGGAAGCGGGAGCGGAACAGATGTTGATACTGTACGTGAAGCCGCACAGCGATTACAGCGCATGCCGCTGGATTATGATGTGGATGGCGAGCTGCAGGTGGATTGCGCATTGTCCAGACGGGTAGCTGAGCTGAAGGCAGTGGATTCCACAGTCGGAGGAAATGCCAATGTTTTGATTTTTCCGGACTTGAATGCAGGCAACATCGGATATAAGCTGGTCGCCAATCTGGGTGGATTTGAAGCACTTGGTCCGATTCTGCAGGGTGTACGGCTGCCGATGAATGATCTTTCACGCAGCGCAACAACAGAAGAGATTTATAAAATGGCAATCATTACCGCCATGCAGAAGGAAGCAGGAAACAAGATGAGGAGGCATGGAAATGCAGACAGCATCGATTTGGGAATTAAGGGGTATACCATGCGCTCATCGCGGATTGAGGATAAAGACGCATATTATTTAGCCGGATTCACAGAATGTGACAGCGAGGTTGCACGTATGACCGGCAGTAAAATGCACTACAGCAAAGAGGAGGTGGATGCATATTTTGTAAACTGTCTCAACGATTCCACACGATATGATTTTCTGATATTTGATCCGCAGGGCAGCCTGATCGGTGAGAGCGTAATCAATGAAATTGATGAGCAGGCACGTTCTGCAAATTTCAGAATCTGTATTTTTAAAAGCAAAAACTGCGGAAAGGGAATCGGCAGCTGGGCGATTCAAACAACAAGAGATTTCGCCTTTTGCGAGCGAAAGCTGCACAGACTTTCACTGGATGTGTTCTCATTCAATATACGGGCCAAAAAAGCCTATGAGAAAGCAGGGTTCCGCGTGGAGGGCATTCTGCGGGATGCCATTTGGGATAACGGTGTATATGCCGACGATATCCTGATGTCCATATTGGAGGAGGAATGGAAACAAATCGCATAAACAATCACTGGAATTGATAAAAGGTATCCGCAATATGCAGTGGAACTGTTTCCATCCACTGTTCTAATGCGAATACCTTCTTTTCTATGCCTTTATCAAATCATGTAAAATTTATGCGATAGCTGAAGGAATCCCTATGAATTCCCATTCCTCATCAGGCTGTAACGCTTTACCTCAATGCTTATGCATGTAATACTGAGCTACAAAGCTGCTGAATGATTGATAAACACCTTTTGCACAGGACGCTTTTCTTGAATTCCGGCTTATCCGTGCTTTCGCTGTAAAGCTCTGTGTATCCATTTTTCAATTTCCACGATTGGAATGATGGAGACAGACATGACCAGCGCAACAGCAAATTCCGCAACGGAAATATGTTCAAACGCAAACAGCTCGGATAAAACAGGAATATAGATGACCGCAATCGTCAGGAAAAGTGCACACACGACAGAACCGATGAGATACAGGTTCTGTTTTTTCATATGCACAACGGACTGCTTCAGGGAACGCATATTGAATGCGTGAAACATTTCTGTCATCGACATGGTCAGAAATGCCATGGTCATACCGTCTGCACTCTGTGTGATTTCCCAGACACCGGCTTCCATAAAATGACCGACAATATAGGAAAAAAGGGTAATCAGTGTAATAGCACAGCCCTGAAATATGATTTGCATGTGCAGGCCGTTGGCAAACAGCCCTTCACTTCTAGGACGCGGAGGCCGCCGCATCAGATCCTCATCCCCCTCCTCCATGCCCAGCGCGAGAGCAGGAAAGGTATCCGTCAGCAGATTGACCCATAGAATATGCACAGGCTTTAATATCGTAAATCCTATCATCGTGGCAAGGAATATGGAAAGCACCTCACTAATATTGCTGGATAGCAGAAACTGAATGGCCTTACGGATATTATCATAATCCTACGCCCTTCCTGAACTGCCGACACGATCGTCGCAAAATTATCATCCGCAAGCACCATATCTGCCACATTCTTTGTAACATCAGTTCCTGTGATTCCCATACCGACACCGATATTTGCACGCTTGATGGCGGGAGCATCGTTAACACCATCTCCGCTCATCGCAACAACATATCCCCTGGATTTCCATGCATCCACAATACGTACCTTATGCTCCGGCTTTACACGGGCATATACAAATGTCTGATCAATGCGGGCAGTCAGCTCCTCCTGTGACAGCGTATCCAGTGTACTGCCGCTCATCGCCTGTGAGGTATCCGTTATGATAGTAAGCGATTTCGCAATTGCCACCGCAGTATCAATGTGATCACCGGTAATCATGACCGGACGGATGCCAGCCTTACGGCACTGGGCGATTGCCGGCTTTACCTCCTCACGTACCGGATCCATCATGCCGCACAGACCGAGAAATACCAGACCGGACTCTGCTGTTTCCATATCTGTTTCAATATGCTCATTCCATTTGCAGGCAGCACATAGTACACGCAAAGCACGATCTGCCATGCGTTTATTCATCCGGTTCAGCTCTTCGCGATCCTCTTCCCGCATCGGTTCTATTTTCTGATTGCGCCAAATGCCCGTACAGCGCTGTAAAACAACATCCATCGCTCCTTTGGTGAATTGCAGAACAACACCGTCAGACTGCCTGTGCATCGTGGTCATCATCTTGCGCTGGGAATCAAACGGAAATTCATGAATACGCGGATACTTCTGCATTTCCTCATTGATATGAAACAGCGTTTCCCCATATGCGCTCAGCGCAACCTCTGTAGGCTCTCCCTGCATGGTTCCATCCGCATGCACCTGCGTATCATTGCACAGGCTCATTGCCAGTGCAAGCAGACGCTCATCATCACCGAAATGCTCCACCACCTGCATACGGTTCTGTGTCAGGGTACCGGTTTTATCCGAACAGATTACCTGTGTACAGCCCAGTGTTTCCACAGCGGTCAGCTGTCGTATGACTGCATTGCGCTTTGCCATGCGCGTCACACCGATTGCAAGCTGCACCGTTACTACCGCCGCAAGGCCTCCGGAATAGCCGCAACAGCAAGGGAAACAGCCAGCATGAAGGTATCCAATAAAGATTCTGCACGCAAATCACCATGACGTAACAGCTCAAACAGAAACATAAAAGCACAGATTGCCAAAACCAGAAGACTCAGCAGTTTGGAAAGCCGGTTCAGCTTCTGCTGCAGAGGTGTTGCTTCCTCTCTGCTTACCAGAATCGCATCTGCAATCTTTCCCATTTCTGTATGCATACCGGTTGCAGTGATCACTGCACGTCCTCTGCCATATACCACACTGCTTCCCATATAGACCATATTTCTGCGATCACCCAGCGGTGGATTGTCTTCCTGCAAAGCCTCTGTTTGCTTTTCCACCGGAAGGGATTCACCACTCAGGCAGACTCCTCCACCTTCAGGCTGGCACATTCCAGAATCCTGCCATCTGCCGGTACGGCATCTCCAGCCTCCAGTACGATTACATCCCCGGGAACAAGGTCTTCACTTGCGGTAACCCGTATCTCACCATTTCGCACGACCTTGCAGGCAGGCGCATTCATGTGCTTTAAAGCTTCTATCGCCGCCTCCGCTTTTCCCTCCTGATACAAGCCGAGCATCGCATTTACCATGACGACAAACAGGATGATAAAGGTATCCGCATAGGATTCATGTGCATATGCGGAGGTGATTCCGGAAATGAGCGCAGCCCCAAGCAGTACGATGATCATCGGATTGGAAAGCTGCCTGGCCAGCCGTTTCAAAAGGGATGCTTTTTTTCTTCCTGTAATTTATTCAGACCAAATACGCTGCTTCGTTCCTGTGCCTGTGCTTCACTCAATCCATGCATGCTGCTGTGCTGTTCCTGTAATGCTTCTTCCACTGTTCTCTGATAAGCTTCCATAGTACCGCCTCCATTGAAAAAAACTCCCATACAGCTGTGCTGTATAGGAATTGTACGTTTATTCAGCCAGCCTGTGACTTCATACGATGCAGATATCCGTAAATCGCGATTCCTTTCTGCATTTATTTTTCATGGTTATCTCTACCTGTATTGTAAAGCATACAGACCCTTCTGTAAACAGCCCCTTTTGCAATTCGGACAAAGTCATGAAATTGTCTAGCGAAACAGCGTCCCCTCCTCGAAGATTCCCCACACAGCCTGTGGATCTGTCTGTGTTTTCTGTATGGAAATACCACCTGTGCATCCTGAAAGGTAAAGCTTCCATTTCCCTGTGTTCCATATCCGTCATCCGAAAAGCTGAATGATGCTGTATCACCGTTTCGCTGCGCAGTGCCGGAAATAGTGGCAACCTGCTGCGCATCCTCCGGATTCAGACTTGTCAGAGTATAGGAAAAGGTGGTATCTGTTACATCGGATATTACAAGTGTACTGTGATTTCCACTATACGTTCCGGCGATATCCTCCTGTTTCTGCGGCTTTTCTTCCTGTTGCGGAGTCTGCCCGTTGACACCACCACGGGTAAAGATGTCCTTATTATACGGACCACAGTAAATCGTTTGTCCCTCATACTTCAGCTGATTGCTGCTTCGAATCGCAAAGGTATAGGTCCCTGTGTACTGGTTGCTTTGATGCTGTGATCCGAAATGCTCCACGTTCCACTCACATCCTGCATTCCCTCACAGCTGTTTTGTGTGAAAACAAAGGAACCATCGCTCCTGAGTACAATTGCAGATGCAGCACCGTTATGAGCATTTTCGTCCGTAAAGGTACCTGCCATATCCTCCATACGGTATTCCTGCTTCTGTGAAAAGAGCTCATCTCCGTATTTCCAGTAAAGGAATCCGCCTCCAGCCGCCAGACCAGCCACAAGCAGCAACAGGACCAGAGCCAGCGGCCATGTCCTTCGTTTTTTGACAACGGTTTGCTTCTTTGTTTTATGATCGGTTCTATGCTTTGTCTTCCGCTTGGTCTTTTTTCTGGTTTTGCCTTTTCTTCGCCTTCTTGTTTCTTATTCTTTTGATCAGAAGACTTTGACTCCCTCTGCTTTTTCATGACTGATCGCTCCTTCGCATCAATCAGCTCGCTGCTGTCAACCTGAAAAAGCTGGGCAAGTCGCTCCAGCTGTTCCTCATCCGGAACACGGATGCCTGCCTCCCAATCGAGTAACTCCTCCTGCTCTATACGCATATATGCAGCAAGCCGCTGCACGCTGATTTCATATTCCATGCGCAGCTTTTTAATATTTTTACCAGACATATGGTTTCACTTCCTATCTTATGCTAGTATTATCCCCGACACGGAAGAAGAAAGTCAAGAAAACCGACAGAATCGTAAGAATCTGATAATAGAAAAAAAGACTCCTTTTATTCATAAATATAAGGAATCATGAGCATTTCAACAAGATTCGCATCCTTATGGTCTTCAAAGGTACGATATACAAGCCGCTGAAAGACAGGACCTTTCTGAATGAGGTGTTCTCTTTGAAAAAAGGTACGGATGCGCTCCCGGGTTAAAGCTGAACGCTTATCATTATGTTCAAACGCATAGATAACCACAGCACACCCCGGCAGATATGAGAAGCCGAATTCCTCACTCACTCCAATTTCAGCAGCACAATCTTCATAAATGCCAAATCCGCAGATCCTTTTACGGTCATCGTCTTCTTCCTTTGAGATAAGGGCACATTGGAAAAACATATCCGCATTTTTCTGAAACAGATTAAATTGGATGGAATCGTTCGCATCCTCCTTGATGTTCAAACAGTCCTCCTGTGAAATAAAGAAGATACCCGGTCTTTGGATATAAATACAGTTGTACAGACAATAGGCCGTCATTTTCAATACGCTGATATAGTGGTCCAGGTTCATCAGCTTCTGCTGCAGCCGCTGTATCTCCTGCACATAATCATTGCGCTTCTGCTGTACCATTCACGATGCGTCTGTACATTGCCGCGTAGAATATTTTCACGTATATTGGATAGCGAAATTCCCATATGAGAAAACCGCTGAATATATAGCAGCTGATCAATCTGTTCACTTGTATAATAGCGATAATTCGTTTCCGGATCTTTGAAGGGTACAATCAGCCCCAGTCGTTCATAGTGCCGAATCGCCTCTGGTGTCACCCCCATGATTTTTGCAATCTTTCCGATTTTATATTGCATATCATCACCCCGCCCTTTGTATTATACTATACAAAAGGAATTTGTAAACAGGGATTTTAAGAATACGAAAATGTCTGTCTCAATTTTGCCATACCACTTTTATAGAATCCGATTTTTCCTGTCTTTGGCTGCTTTAACGGCTGTTGATGAAATCGCATATATGAATTCAGATGATGCGTGAATGCCAAGGTACCTTGTGGATGTAACCATATATTCAGCACAGTTTTAACCGGGTTCTATGATAGATAAATCTGCTATTCCGGATGGCCATGTATCTGACAGCTGTTTTATATTGCATTGGATACGTACACATTCCTTGGAAGGAATGCAAAAATCTTTGTAAAGTATAAGCAAAGGATATGCAAAGCAGAGGTTGTTCATCAGAATGAATAGAAATCAAGAGACCATATATACGCACGCCGTCATAAGGATGCTGTTAAAATTTCCATATATTTCTATATTTTGATTACGATATGTTATTCTGCAAGATTTATTTTGTATATTTCATGTTTTATATATAATATGAATACGAAACATGTTATAATCAAAGTGCAGAGATCATAAAGAAAAATATCATAGAGCATGTGTACAGCAGAAGGCAGGAAATCGATTGCCTGTAGCAGTTAGGATAAAGCATGTATGCCGATCAGAAAGATGTTCTGTCGTACAGCATGTCATCATACAATGCTAAATAGAGCGATTGCACAAGCGGATCATGCAAAATGAGAAATACTAGGAGGAAAAAACTATGGCAGAGGAATTTAGAAGAATATGGTCATTCATTGAAAAAGCGGAGCCGGCACAGGAGATGCTGTCTGTTCTGGTACCTGGTGAAGAGATTCTGCAGTGCTATAAGACAAATTGAGATATGTCAGCACTGATGAACAAAAGAATCATTATTTTTGACAGACAGGGTCTTACCGGAAAGAAAATCGAGATTTATTCCATTCCTTATCGTTCTATTGATATGTGGTCTACAGAGAATGCAGGGAAATTATTTGATATCGATGCCGAGCTGGAGCTGTGGACAAAAGCCGGACATTTCAAAATCAATGTGGATAAAAAGTGTAACATCCGTGAATTTGATACCATCTTGGGAAACGCGATACTGGATTAGTTCTTACTTATATCTTATGTTAGCATGAAAATATACCAAAGCTTTGATATCGTTTATATGACGATATCTTTTTATCATGCTGTGTTCCTATGTTTAAAAAAATCGGGCAGGTAAAGGTTTTATCGTATGTAACGGATGGAAGACCATCCGCTGGTATCAGTCAAAGGCAGGGTTGCACTGATAATAGTTTTCCGCATCCAGCTGACTCTGAACATAGGCAAGTGCTTCTCCAAACCTCTGGAAGTGTACGATTTCACGTTCTCTTAAAAAACGCAGGGGGGCAATGACATCGGGGTCACTGGCAGCCCGTATCAGATTTTCATAGGTTGTCCGTGCTTTCTGTTCTGCTGCCATGTCCTCAAACAAATCAGTAAGCGGATCGCCTTTGGATTGGTAATATGCAGCAGTAATGGTGCTCCGCTGGCTGCCTGTGTCCATATGCCGGTTGTATGGTCAACATAATATGCATCAAATCCACCTGCTTTTATTTCCTCGACACTGAGATTTCTGGTCAGCTGATACAGGATTGCGGATACCATTTCCAAATGAGCAAGCTCTTCCGTTCCGATATCCGTTAACATCGCACGTACACTGTCATACGGCATGGCATAGCGCTGATTCAGATAACGCATTGAGGCAGCCAGTTCTCCATCCGGACCGCCAATCTGCGAAATTACGATTTTTGCGAAAGCAGGATCCGGTTTTCTGATATTCACCGGAAACTGCAGCTTCTTTTCATATGTCCACATACATCAATCCTCCCTTTCCCATGGCCAGGCCCTTTGCTATACTCCCAGCTATCCGAGTGATTCTGCCGATTTGTCAATGGTCCGCAAAGATGTTCATACTCCTTTGCAACCTTCTCGCGTTCCTTCACGGCAGACTGATAATACTGCATTGCCTGTCTGTCATCAGGGTGTGAGTTTAAAAACAGTGCTGTTTCCTGAATCGCAAAATCCAGCATTTGAAGCTTTCTCAGCAGTTGCTTTCTATTCATCATCAGCACGCCCCTCATCACCGAGAAAGGGTTTATCAAGAGCATGAAAAATTGTTCCTCTTTGAAACCCAATCTCTCTTTCATACGGTTTTTTCCATACCTGCATCGGTACATAGGCCATACCAGGCATCTGTGCCTGCTGCCGTTGATGTTTGGGCTGCTGCTCCATAAAGTCCACATCATCATAGCAGTATTCATCATTAGTTTCCCGCTCCCTGGGAATCCATGGACAGCACGCACCATTCGCATACTTCATATAAGTTCCTCCTAACCTGAGGCTTTCACCTCACTGCATAATATGAAAATACTGATAACAGGCATAGGACAAGCATATAGAAGATGAAAAATTCATTTCTATATGCATGGAAGCAGATGAAAAAAGACCTATCGGCCGCAAAGTAATCAGAACGTTTGCATCGCTTCGATAAGTCCTTTTCAGATTGCTTATAATATGTTCAAAGTATGCTGGTTTACATAAGCACTAATGAAACTGCGCCAGCAATGTCTTTTCAAAATGCTCTTCACTGACACTTGTTTTCCAGCGATAAAACAGAATGGAAAGAACAGAGAAGACTACAAGCATACCTGCAAAGACAAGAATATCCGGTGTAATGGATCCGCCGATTGCCAACGTATTGCGGAATGCATGCACACTGTAGCTGAATGGCATAAACGGATGAATCGCATTATAAAATCCGGAGGATGTTTCAATCGGATAGGTACCTGCCGCTCCCCCCAACTGCAATACCATGAATATCAGAACAATAAAGCTTCCGATTTTTCCACAGGTGATGTTAAAGAAAACGATCATGGACATGAAGCCTGCGGAAACCAGTGCCGCCATGGCAAAGGTAAGCAGCGTCTGATAGGGAGACAGGCCGTTAACCAGCATCAGCACACCGATCATAATAACTGCCATCAATGTGGAGACCGTATACATAACAGAAGCCTTGCAAGCCCACATACGCAAACCGGACGTCGTTTTACTTGTGTTTTTCAACAGCGGATACATAAGAGTAAAGGCCATGCAGGCAACATACAGCCCGACAGACATCATATAGGGCGCCATCGCTGTACCATTGTTTTCCACATTGCTCAATTCCTGATGAGTTGTGACCACCGGCTGTGCCAGCATTTCCTTTGTGTTCTGTGTTGCTGATACCGAGCTTTCTTCAGCTCCCTTATGCAGCGAGCTTGTCAGCGTATGGGAACCGTCCTTCAGCTGTAACAGTCCGCCTCCCAGTGTATTGGAGCCCTGCGCAAGCTGCTGAGCACCACTGCTGATTTGAGAAGCGCCGCCCTGCAGCTGAGCAGAGCCGTTTAATAATGTCGGACTGCTGCTGTTTAATGCTGAGGCTCCCTGATATAGAGAATCACTACCCGTTAGCAGCTGTGTGATTCCGCCCTGTAAAGCAGGAATCGCAGAGTTCAGTTGTGTCGTACCTGTTTGTAATTGAGCTGCACCGGCTGTTAAAGCCGTAGATTTCTGTGATAAGGTGGAAAGACCGTTTCCAATCGTATCTACGCCCTTTGTATAAGCATGAATCCCCGAAGCCAGTCCCTGTTCACCAGATAAGGCTTTATCAGCATCTGCAAGGCCGCTTTGAAGCTGCTGCATACCCTGTATCAGACCCATGGCTTCCGCGGTGGAGCCCTGTGCATCCAGTGAACGCTGTACAGTGGAAAGACCCTGCTGCAGCTGCGCCAATGCCTGATCGTTTCCGCTGAGAAGAGCTGTCATCTCCTCACTTCCTTTGGAAAGCTTAGAGAGCCCTGTCTTGAGCACAGCATATTGCTGATTTAAATCATTCATATCCGCTGCCGCTGCTGTTAGCTGATTCACAGTATCCTCATAAGCATGCAAATCCTTCAATTTCTGTGCGGCTGCATTCAATCTCTGACTCGCATCTGTATTCTTGTTTATGATTGTCTGCAGCTGAGCCTCCAAAGCCGCCGCCCCTTGTGTAACCTGCTTCAGACTATCTGCACTGCCGGTATTTTTTTCGTGCAAATAAGCAAGTAGATCAGCATGACTGTCGGTACTTGATTTTATTGCAGTGGATAGCTCCTGCATACCGGACAGAACACGAGAGCTGCCCTTATGCAAATCGGAGGTTCCCTGCGCCAGAGCATTCACCCCCTGATTTAAAACTGCAGAGCTTTGCATTAACTGCTCACTTCCCTGTTGCAGGCAGCTACACCGGTTGTATACGCCTCTACCCCCTGCTGCAGCTCACCGCTTCCTGTATGCAGCGAGGATGCGCCGTTAACAAGCTGTACGCTTTTTCCATTCATCGAGCGGATACCGCTTCGCAGCTGCCTGCTTCCCTGTTGCAGCTGTGCCACTCCATCGGTATAAGCCTGCAGTCCCTGCTTCAGTGTTTCACTTCCGTCTTGAAAGGTCAGTGTACTGGAGGCAAGAGTGTTCAGATTATCCGTGATGGTCTGATTCCCCGCAATACTGTCGGATAATCCGTTCTGAATTTTCTGACCGCCCTTACCCGCTGTTTTCAAGCCGCTGCTCAACACCTGAACGTTGGAGAATAATGTATCGGCATAGGTTTTTGTCACAGTAGCGGAAATCTGTTCCCGTATCTTTGCAATCGCTGTCTCGTCCATTTTCGAGGCGATATAATTGGTACCGGGATTCGTTGTATACCTGAGCTCCATTTTTTTCGGATGTTTATCCATGAGCGTTGTTGCATTTGATGAAAAAATTTTCAGGTATCGTTATAATCATATAATAAGAGCCATCCTTTAAGCCCTGGCTGGCTTTTGCGGCATCGACAAAGCAGAAATCCATTTCCTTTGCCTTTTTCAGATTCGCAACCAGATCCTCCCCGATATGAAGGCTGGAACCGTTATAGGTAACCTTATTGTCTTCATTTACTACTGCAACCGGTATTTTATCCGCATTTCCGTAAGGATCCCACATAGAACCCAGAAAAATACCTGAATACAGCATGGGAATCACAATAATCGCTGCCAGCACAACCTTGATCCATGTACTGCCTGCTATATTTTTCCATTCTTCCTTCATAATATCCTCTTCTTTCTTTTCTATCCATAGATATACCATATCCACGGAATACTGGAATTATAGTACATTATATGCTTGTGTCAACGCTCTTTACAGAAAGTTTAGAATTGTTATGAAAAATTCACACGAAAAAGACGGCTTGATTCAAGGAAAAGGCTTGCAAAGACAAAGAAAAAACAGCTATACTATACATGATAGAAGGTGAGAGTATGAGAATACGCGGCAGTCTGGAGCAGGCAATCTGTATCGTGCTGCTGATAAGTACAAGCAGCCGGCCGGTAAAAAGCAGCGAGCTCAGTAAAAAGCTGAACGTATCAGATTCCTATTTAAAAAAAATCATGCGGCAGCTGGTCAAAGCGAAGATCGTTTCTTCAATCGCCAGTAAAAACGGCGGCTTTGTATTATTGAAAACCCCCTCCCGCATCACCTTTCTGGACCTGTTTAATGCCATCGAGGGGCAGGAGCGAATTGCTGTGAGTACAAGCCTTGTCGATCGGGTGTTTGATTCCAGAAAGCAGGTAAAGGAAAAGGAAGAAAAATCATGCATTATCTGCATGGTGCGGAATTGGAATATCGAAAGAAATTAAAAGAAATCACCATCCAGCAGATTTTATCCGATGTCTGATAATAACAGCCGCAAGACATGTTCATGCTGCTGTATATCATATCAGAAATGATAATATTTCTTACATAAACTATTTTATAAGCTTGCTTTAAAAAGAAAATAAAAAAAGCTACAGCCGGGGGCTTTAACACTGGCAGAGTCATTTGCACTTTACTCACCATGTATCAGCCATAGGTAATCCAGGCAGCTTTCTTTGATTGTTAAGCTGCTTTTCTTTTTTTCCTTTACGCGATGTCCTAACGTGATAAGAAAAAGACTGAATCTTACGGTATAGAAGGCTCAGTCTTTCCTTTTTCTCAATTTCCGCCGGGACCGTCCTGACGATCTCTTTCATCCGGATAATACTTCAGGTTATTGTTCGTCCATTGATTGTTGCCGGCTGTTTTCTTTGCTTCCTCACCATGCAGCAGCTCTTCGCTGTCACAGCAGGATTTTTTTCTTCTGTTCCATGTTCATCACACTCCATTCTTAGTATGTGTCCGGAAGGGATTGACTATACCGATTCTTTGCCTGAAGCATACGGCCCGGTTATTTCCAAGACATTTCCTTCGGGGTCTGTGATATTGAAATACCAGTAAGGCATCGAGATTGAAACATAATATAAGGGAGAGAGCGGTCCGATCTGCAGATTTTTCAAACGCGTATATTCTGACTGCAAATCCTCACAAACATAATTCTGAACCATTATATCATTCCCTTGGTTCACCGTCTGTATGCAGTCTTCGACATATGCATCATTATAGTGTTCGTCCACATCCTGTTCTTTTTGTACGCATTGCGCATCATATTCCGCATGCAGCACGGCAAGCGTATGCCCGCAGGAAAACTCCATCCATCGCTGTGCAGTAACTTCCTTCCCTTTTTGCTGAAGCAGCTGCTCGTAGAAGCTTACCGTATCACGAAAATGCAGTGCATTGATATATATATACAAGCCAGCTTCATCGTGGTTCCTCCTTCATCCAGATATCCTGTCCCTTCTCATGCTTTTTCATCCAGGCAAGTGCATAGGGACTAAATGCCATACATTTCCAGCACTTCTTCCTTATCACAGCTGCCGCCTCCTTCATCAGTGCGCCTCTTATCCCCTGTCCGCGCAGGGATACATCGGCAAATGTATGATTGATATCCACGACCTGCTTGTCCACAAAGGGGAATGTAAACTCTGCAGGCAGCTGTCCCTGTTCCTCTATAAATATACGGTGATCCTCTCTGCTTATCTCCATAACAGTCTCCTCCCCATGCCATACGCACGACGATTACAGCTTCATTGTACCATAAATCATTTCTGCATTACTGAAATTAAATACCATTTTTAACTACCGTTTTATACCCGTGTCTTAATACAGGAAGCAGATTTTATAAAACAGAGCTTTATCCGCTGTTATCAGTTATAAACAAAGGAATCAGACTCATCGCACGAAGCTGATAAGCCTGATTCCCAATCTCTCAAAGTGTTCTGGTCTCGCTGCTTCCAAGTAAGAAGCAGAGCGCCCATAGCCTGCTCCTTAAGTGATGAACAGCTGTCACTGTTGTTGTTATTACAAACTAAGCGTATTTCACTCGCCTTGTTTATACAAACAGCGGTACAATCTCCTTCTTTAAAACGTCAATCAGTCCAAGATCGGACATTTTCGCCTCCGGGATAACCGGTAAAGCAAGGGTTACGATTCTCAGCAGCGGGTTTTCCATATCCACAAGACCGAGCGCACGATTCGCATCCTTCATCAGTGCATTGTCAACTGCCAGCTCCTCTGCAGGCTTCAGCGAAATCAGTCCTGCCAGCGGAAGCTGCAAGGTATGAAGCACAGCTCCGTCCTTTACCGCACACATGCCGCCTCCACAGGCAATCAGCTCATTTGCGGCAAGCAACGCGTTCTCTGCAGTATCGTATACAATCGTCAGATTGTGTGAATCATGAGAAACCGTTGAAGCAAGAGCTCCGGTTGTCGTACCAAAGCCGCGCACAACACCAAGTGCAACTGTATCGTGTCCCTCATGACGGTTTACGACAGCTACAAACTTCAAATCATCATCATTCAGCTTCAGATAACCGTTTTCCACAGGAAGCTCCTCACAGCTTACCAGTGTGCTGGACAACAGCAGATCCTTATACTCCATCAGATTCACCTTAACCGTCCCGTTTTCCACAG
>ENA-OQCK01000108-OQCK01000108.1-human-gut-metagenome-genome-assembly--contig:-NODE-108-length-45808-cov-22.745999_pt1 | contig 45808 bp, 56 predicted proteins | sample MGYA00242498_ERZ504578 | MGnify/ENA primary metagenome ERZ504578 (study PRJEB26092, sample SAMD00036229) | human gut metagenome | host: Homo sapiens | study: EMG produced TPA metagenomics assembly of...
AAATTTCTCCCGTTGGTCGCAATTTTTAAGATACCATTTAAATGTAAAAACCTATGACGAATATAAAGGATAAGCCGGGGGGACGTCCGGCAAAGAAACGGATAGAGAAGCAGCAACGGGTTGTCAGCACGAAGCTGACCGATTTGCAGTATTACGCCATCAGAAAGCGAGCCGGGGAAGCCGGGTTGCGTGTCAGTGAGTATGTAAGGCAGGCGGTTGTTTCGGCAGAGGTCATACCCCGGCTGAACAGGCAGGATGCGGACACCATCCGCAAGCTGGCAGGGGAAGCCAACAACATCAACCAGTTGGCGCACCGGGCAAATGCCGGAGGTTTCGCATTGGTGGCGGTGGAATTGGTGAAACTAAAAAACAGGATTGTCGAAATTATAAACCAGTTGTCGGATGATTGGAAAAATAAAAAAGGGAAGCGGGTTTAAGGGCTGCGTAAACTATGTGTTGGGCAAGGAACAGGCGGCTTTGCTCCATGCGGACGGGGTATTGACAGAAAGCCGGGGAGATATAATCCGCAGCTTCTGTATGCAAACCGGGATGAATCCCGACTTGAAAAAGCCAGTTGGACATATTGCGCTAAGCTATTCGGCAGTGGATGCAACCAAATTGACAGACGAGAAGATGATACAGCTTGCGCAGGAATATATGTGTGAAATGAAAATCACCAATACGCAGTATATCATTGTACGCCATCAAGACCGGGAGCATCCGCATGTGCATATCGTGTTCAACCGTATAGACAACAACGGCAAGACCATTTCGGACAAAAACGATATGTACCGCAACGAGCAGGTATGCAAGAAGCTGAAAACCAAGCACGGGCTTTATTTCGCTGGTGGGAAAGAACAGGTGAAGCAGCACCGCTTGAAAGAACCGGACAAATCGAAATACGAGATTTACAACGCTGTAAAGAATGAAATTGGGAAATCCCGAAACTGGCAGCAGTTACAGGAGCGGTTAACGGAAAAGGGTATTACTTTGCAGTTCAAGTACAAGGGACAGACAAACGAGATACAAGGCGTTTCTTTTTCCAAAGGCGAATACACGTTCAAGGGTTCGGAGATAGACCGCAATTTCAGTTTTTCCAAACTGGATAAACGTTTTGGGGATGTAGGGCAGACGACAGTCGGGAGCAATAAGCAGACGGTTACCGCACCTGTTCAGAAACCAGTATCAGCACCCGACAAAGCGGATAATTCTTTTATAACAGGTTTTGGCGGTCTGTTTTCCGGTTTGTCAGCCCCGGCTGATGAAATGCCCGATGATTCCTTTTTGAGAAAGAAGAAGAAAAAGAAAAAACAACTTAAACTGTAAATACATGGAGGAAAATTTGATTTTAGAGGGGCTTCTCTCAATGGTTACAGAACTGAAAGAGAAGCAGGAAGCACAGGTAACGCCAGCCAGTCGGGAGGAAACTCTCGAAAGGCTGAACGCAATCGAACAGGCATTGTCGGAACTGCACAGTAACCCGGCTATTCCCGAAAAGGATTTGCAGGCTATCCGAAGCCAGCTTGACGAGATAAGGAACAGGATGCAGGGTCAGCAGAAACATATCGAGGACACCAAGAAAATAGTATTGGAAACCTACCGTTGTTTCAAGGTAATGATTGATGCTTTGGGCTCTTGCAAGACGGATAAAGAGGAAGCTATGCCCTTACCACTCTATCAACGGATTTACAACAAGGTCGCTTCTTGGATTCGCCCGGGATTGTTCCTTTTTTCGGCAGTGCTGGTTATCTGTTCCGCTTCCATATTCTTGAATGTCCGTTTGGCTGAACGTATGCAGCAGTTGCAGGACAACGATATAAAATACCGCTATTTGCTGATGCAAGGACAGGCAGACGGGGAAACTTTTGATATGTTGGAAAACAAGTTCAAGTGGCAACGGGATAACCATTTTATCCAAAGCGTTACCGATTCAGTGATAGATTTTGAATACCGTAGCCAAAAGCAAGCGGAAGCACTGGAACGTGCAAGGCTATTGAACGAGCAAGCCGAACAATTGAGAAAAGAAGCCGATAAGCTGGGTAAGCCATAAACGGGGAAAGCCGGGACGGATGAAGTACATTCACCGTTCCGGCTTTTCAGATTCACTTCTTTTTCTTCGTACAGTGTTCTTTCTCGAACTGGCGTAGCGTGGTAATACTAAACCTTTCCTTGATGAATTCCCGAACATCGGAAGCCTTGTAATACACTTTTCCGCTGATAGTGAAGTATGGCAGCGCACCGATAGCCCGGTAGCGTTGCAGGGTTTTGATGCTTACTTTGAACAGCAGGCACAAGTCTTGATTATCCAATAGGTTATCATCTTCGGGCAGTACCCTGTCTGCATTGCGTAGTACCCGTACATCTTTGCAGAGTTCTTCCAGTTTGGCATACAGCTTCTGCATCCATTCACCAAATTCGTCATTGTCTATATACATAATTGCTTCATGTTTCAGATTATACCTTTTGTGATTCGATGAAGCAAAGTTCAGAAAAAGAAAGTACGGAAATTGCAGGGGTACTCATGGAGTCCATTATAAATTAATCGTAAATCGCTGATTATCTATATCCTTTTTTGTCATGTTCCTTTCGGATAAGGTCTGCCAGTCCATTAAGAAATTCGGTAAGTTTGCCCGGTTTTCGTTTTATTACATCCTCATGCTTTTGGTGACAGTCACTTATCTTAATATTAAACAACCATTCAAAGGCTTTGGATAAGTCCACCAAATAGGCAGGCTTTCCGTTCTTATATACGATGTCTTTGGAGAGGAACAGACCGCTTACCATTTCCATGATGTTGATAAGAGTTGTTTTGTCTGCAAGAAAAAGAGGAGAAATGATTTGTTTATTAGCACGTTGTTGTAGTTGTTCCGGGTACTTGATGCGCCATTCGATAAGGCGTATTTCAGTACTTAAAAGTCCTATCGCTTCATCAATAAGATACAAATAGGGCATTTTTTTCTTGCTCAAACCGTGTACGATACGATTTAAGACGATACAAGCCAAAAGAAAAATAACGAAGTAATACGTTATAATCTTGTTCGTTGATACTAAAATTGGCTACATGAATAGCCAATTCTTCAATAGCTTCTTTCAATTCGGATGCAGAAACTTTGTACTGTGAGTATTCCGATAGTAGTCGGAAAAATCTCTGTTGTAATAGGAATTTCATTTTCTTTAGAATAATCTATTTCTATAAATTAAAGAATCTTAGTTATGTCATTGGGTGTTTTAAAATAATAGTTTGCTTGAATGTGATTGGGATTAGTATTACCCCATAGTGCTAATCCAAAATCAACACCTGCATTTGCTGCACATTGAGCATCATAAATACTATCACCAATGTATATGGCATCTTGGGGGCTTATTTTAGCTTTTGCCAAGTATGCTAATAAAGGGGCTGCATTGGGTTTGTGTTTGACAGTATCGTCTGCACATACGACTTTAGCAAAATATTTTTTTAATCCTAATGGTGCAAAATCTGTGTGGTATTCTATAATCCTTTTGGAAGTTACAATGCCTAAGCTATATTCTTTTGCGGAAAGAAATTCCAAACATTTTTTTATGCCTTGAAACGGTTGAATAGTATGTTGATATAACTTCATATTAATATCCCATAGTCTTAATCCTTCTTCAATATTAGGTACTTTGAGTAATTCCAGTGCTTTTCTTCCAGTGATACCTAAAGCAAATCTTAGATTTGCATATTGGGGCGTATTTCCTGTTATCTCTATGATTGTTTTTATCAAAGAATGTATTACAGCATATTCTGTATCTATCAATGTACCGTCTATGTCAAATACTAAATGTTTATATTTCATAGGTTTGTTTCTTTAGTCGAATTGTACTTGCCAGTTTTTATTTTGGTAAGCTGAAAAACACATTCTGATTTGCTCTTTATTATTTTTTTCCTCTGCAAGAATGGGCAGTTCTTCCAATCTAAAATAGTTACTTTCTTCTGTTTCAATATTAGGTTGGAAATATCCACCTTCAATTTCGCAAAGAACAAACACTTTGCAAACATTGTAGGCATAAGGGGGAATGTTATGCAAATTTCTATCTTGTATGGCTATTATTCGGATAGCCTTTACGTCTAATCCTGCCTCTTCTTTTACTTCTTTCTCGGTATTGGTCTTGATACTTTGATTGACATCGACCCAGCCACCGGGCAAAGACCAAGTTCCGTTTTTCTCTTTCACAAGCAATATTTTATTGTCTTTGAATATGGCGGCTCGTGTATCTAATTTAGGGGTTTGAAATCCAGTTTCATTACAAAACAGATTTTTTACTTCCTCTAAGGACATCTTGCTTTGTTGGCTAAGTATTTCTGCCGCAATTTCTCGAATGCGTTCAAAACGCTCTATATCAAACATATCTTTTGAATATGTTAAACCCACTTGGGCAATAAATTGCAGTTCTTTTGCCCATTCAAGCCATTGTGGTTGTACTGTTTTATCCATATGGTAAAATATTAGTAGATTAAAGTTTTAATCTCATTCTATTTATTATCAATGTGTTTAATAACTCTACATGGATTTCCAACAGCTACACAATTATCCGGTATGGAATGGGTGACAACGCTGCCTGCTCCGATAACGCTATTTTCCCCAATGGTTACCCCCGGAAGTATGATTGCTCCCCCGCCAATCCATGCACCGTTACCAATTTTTATAGGGAGTGCATAAGTCTTGCAAATACCTATTCCTTTGTCCCAATCTTCTACGATTCTTTCATATATCTTAGTAGAATGGGTAGCCGTGTATAACTGAACATTGGAAGCGATTAAAACATTATCGCCTATTTCAATGATATTGTTATCCACAAAGGTGCAGTTCATGTTGATTATGACTTGATTTCCCACAAAGATATGTTTCCCGTATTCACAATGGAAATCTATATCTAAATGGATATTTTTACCTACTCTTCCAAACAGTTGTTGCAGGATATTTTTCTTTGATTCCATATCCGCATAATCCGTGTTATTCAACTCTTTCAATAGCCTTTTGGCATTTAAGGTCATTGCTGCTAAAGTTTTATCACCACCATTAAAAACTTCTCCTGCTAAACATTTTTCTAATTCTGTTTTCATATAGCATATTTGAATAAAGAATACTTCTGCTAACCCAACTGTAATAATAGCGGAAGTATTCAGAGTTGTAAAAATTATTTCTTAACTACTTAATCCCTATGATTTTATTAGGGTATTTATTGCAAAGATACGTGGTTGTGGCTGTTTAAATTTTACCCTATGTGAAAAAATAAATCTAATATAAAGCCCTAATTCTACTAAGGGACTGCTGTGTTATACCCAAAAAGGTCGAAATGTGCCCTAAATTGACTCGTGAGAAAATATCTGGATATTCTTGTACTAATTTTTCGTAACGTTCTTGTGCTGATAAAATCAGACGAGAAATATGTGTATCCTGTAATTTGAGAAAGTTCTCTTGTTGCAGTACTCTCATCCAGTTGGCAATGTCAATGTACGACTTATACAGACTATTTAATGCTTCTATGGAAATGGAATAGACTAATGTTTCTTCCAAAGTCTCGACATACTCAAATCCTGCCTTGTTATGATATAAATCCCATGAACCACAAGCGACATCACCTTCCATAGAAAACCATGTTGTTATTTCTTTCCCATTGTGCAGGATATATGAACGTGTTATGCCCTTTTCTATGAAATAAATCTGTTTATCTAAATGATTGGCTTGTATAATAATAGTTTTGGCTGAAAAAGAATGTTGTTTGAAGTGGCATTTTAGTACGTCCAATGAACCATTTGAAATTGGATAGTATGATTTTATTTTTCTTATTATATTGTCCATTATCAATATTTTACATTTTCATGCAAAAATATAAAGAACGGAGCAAATCACATATTATAACTCTGCATTTTTAGAATATATGACTACTTTTGAATTATTAGGGCAATTAAAAAGCAAGGTAGAATCTTACTCTTTACAAAAAGTTTAGTTTGTGCCTTTGTCTATATATCCAAAACGAACTAAACTTATTTCTATTGTCAGCAAAATATATATGCTGGCGAAAAAACAAATAGTATTACCTTTTTCGCCAGTATTGTTTTAGTAATCTTTTTCAGTCTTGATTTATCCTTAATAGTTTGAGGAAGAAATGAACTCTTTTATTTCTTCTTCTGTTGGAAGCTCTATCCTATACTTCTGTACAAAGATATTTGGGTCTAATCCGGCAGTGGCATACTTTACTAATGTATCTCCCTTTTCAGTGCAAAGCAGAATACCGATAGGTGGATTATCATCCGGCTGCATCACTTCCGCTTTGAAATAGTTCAGATACATATTTAGTTGCGAAGCATACTCATGGTGGAACTTGTCTATCTTCAATTCTACAATAACATGACATTTCAAAATACGATGATAGAACACAAGGTCGGCAAAGAAATAATCTTCATCAATCAAGATGCGTTTTTGCCGGGCTTCAAAGCAGAAGCCATGTCCCATTTCCAATAGGAAGCGTTGCAAGTTGTCAAGAATGGATTGTTCCAAATCGTTTTCCGTCACTAATGCACGTTCATTCAACCCTAAGAACTCCAAAGTAACAGGTGTATTGATAACATCTTTAGGTTGTAATAAGGTTGCTTGTTGCTGGACTAAAGCGGAGAGGGTTTCTTTGTTTTTGGATAGTCCGCTACGTTCGTAATATAAAGATGCGATTTGTCGCTCCAACTCCTTTACAGACCAGCAGCCACGAATGGTTTCCATTTCATAGAAAGCACGTTTTACCGGGTTCTCAATTCCCGATATAGTGTTTAAATGGGTGGAAGATAATCTGTTGAATAATCTATCAGCCGGAATCATCCATGTTTCGGTTTGTGGGTATTCTGTTGATAGTTTCCAAACGCCATTTTCAGATTCGGCGGTCACTAACCGCCGAATTGGTTCTGTGAATTCGGCGGTCAATGACTGCCGAATTTGAATTTGTGATGCAATATATTGTGTAACAGGTTCTTTTAGTTGTGGATAAACAAGGTACAACCGCCTAAATTCACGGAATCTACGTTCATTCAGACCTTTTGTTTTCAGTTGTTGTTCCAGCTTCTTCAACAGTTGTTCACCGTAGGCGGCACGGTCTTCTCCGTTCTGCTCAAATTCTACGATATAGCACCCCATAAGCCAGTTACGGGAAGTGAGGGCAAGGTTTACAGCGTGTGCGGCTTGTGCCTGCAACGTGTTCTGTATAGTGCTGATATGTTTTACTAATGCTTCAAAGTTCATAGTTACAAAGATAAGTCTTTTATGGTTAAAACTTTAGTTCGGGTAAGCTGTTTATTGCTTCCTCTTTCAATTTATCCACCGCACGGGTGTACTTCTCCGTATGCTTCAATCCGCTATGCCCTAAAAGGCTGGCTACGGTTTTGATATTTGCTCCATTATTCAGAATGTTCACGGCAAACGAATGTCGGGCACAATGCCAGCTTATATGTTTATCTATCCCGGCTCTCTTTACCCAGCGTTTTACTGACTTGCAGCAGCTTTCATAAGTAGGCAAATCGAATATCAAACAGTTTTTATCTGCCGGGGCTTCACCAATGATAGACAATAGACCGTCATTCAGAGGAATAACCACGCCACTACTGGCAGAATGTCCCTTTGTCTTGCTTTGCTCAAACTTTAATAACCGATTAGCGTAATCTACATTTTTGTAGGTAAGGCTTTTACATCACAGAAACGCAAACCACTGTATAAACAGAAGATAAAAGCCCGTCTGACATTCGGGTTCTCGTTGTCATAATGGCAAGCCGCCAACTTTTGTATTTCTTCGGGAGAAAGAACATCTTTTCGAAGCATTTGGCTATCCACTTTGCAGGTAACACTCTTGCATGGGTCTTTCAACATTACATCGTGGTCAATCGCATATCGAATAACTTTCTTGAAACGCTGGTAAATGCTTTTAGCACCTTCACCCACACTTCGGGATTGCAAATAGGCTACAAACTGCTCCATCATTCTTTGGTGATAAGTTCCGGTTTGATACTAAACTCATTCATGGGGTATTGCTCTTTTAAGAAGTCCTTAAAACGGCTAAGCGCAATTTGTACCATGCGAATATCTTTCTTGGTATAACTGTTGATATAGGCTTGGAAATAGTCTAAGAAATTGACTGTTCTATCTTTTTTCAACCGATAGCCCAACATACTTTCTTTAAACTCCTGCTCACGCTCCGCACGTATCTTTGTGGCAAGCTTCAATGTTTCTTTGTTCTGCTGGCGTTCCGCAGGGGTACGGGGTTTATCTATCAGATACAGACTAAGGTTTTCTTTTCGCCTGTTGTGCTTTACTGCAAACTTGGGCTTACCTTGCATCTTTCCACTATCATAGTACACTTGATTGCCGTTTTCATCTAATACGGGCTTTTCCTCTCTACCTAAATAATACTCTAAGTAAAGGCTAATTCTACCATCCGAGAGCTTATTTTGCTCTAACTTGGGGTTTTCTTTCGTTTTATTTTCTAACTTTGCCATTGTTTAGAGGTTTTATCCCGATTTAGGTACCATAACCGGGTGATTACGCTAAATAGTTGATTTTCTTTTGTTTTCCGATATTGCAAAGGTACAAAAGAAAATGATATTTCAAAGTGTACTAAAAGTGTACTGAATAACGGAAAAAGGGTAAAATATGGCAAAAATAGAGAAAATAGGAAATATTCAAGTGGTTGATAATAAGGAAGATAAATTCTTTTATTTTCTTATGATTTCTATGGTTTGTACCGGGTCTGGGTACTGAGGCGGAGAAAGTTGAAAAACTCTCTCCGCTTTTCTTTTCTACTCCTCGTAACTCGTTGGTTTGCTGATAAATTAAATCAAGCACCTTGTTATAAGAATTGGTTCGATATGTTTTTCCGTCAAATTCGATTTTTTCGGGAAACATCGAACTTATCAGTTTAATTTTCACCCCTACAGACGCATTTCTTATATAGCTATCTATATTGTTTATCAGATTGATAGAGTAGTTTAGTTTTGGTTCGATATTACTACGGTTAGGGTTCTCACGCATTTCAATCTGTTGTTGCATGGCTGAGGCTTCTTTTGTATATCTCTCCAACATTCTGTTATATTCTTCTTTGGTTAAATCTCCGTCCAGATATTTATCTTCAATGCTGTTGATGCGTTTTTGGACGGTAGAAAGTTCATTTTGCAGTGCTGCTACTTCTTTTTTACTTTCTCCTTTGCGTTCACTTTGCAAATCCTTTAGAATTTCGTTATACAAGTCCAATACCGTTTTATTGGGCTTTAATTGGGCTGTGTATCGAGCGAACTCTTCGTTTACGTTCTCTGCTCTCATTCTTATATGTTTTTGATTGTTACAACAAAAGTAGTAGGTGTATTTGTCGCCATTGCCCGAACTTGTCGCACCAGTTAGGGCACAACCACATACGGGACAGATTAAAAACTTCCGCAAATACAAATCGGGGTTTATAGCTTTGGATAGTTTGGGTGTTTTCTTTCTTTTACCGTCCAAAGTCTCTTGAACTTTATAGAATGTTTCTTCGTCTATAATTGCTTCATGTTCACCGTTTACATAATATTCGGGTTCTCCTTTGTAGGCTGGCACACGAATTTTACCGATATAAAATTTGTTACGTAGCATTTCAAGAAATGAACTTTCGGGTATATTATATCCTTTTCTTGCGAATTTTCTACGTATATAGCAAGGTGTTTCAACTCCTTTAGCCACTTCTTTAAACATGGCTTGTATAAATGGTGCTGTATTAGTATCTATTTCCACATGGGTTTCATGTTTGCTAATACGTACATTCTTATATCCTTCTTGGTGCTTTATTAGCACATTTTCCTTTTGCCAATGTTCCATGAATACCGTCCATTGTGGCTTTTGACCTCTTGATGTTGTCGCATTGTGCCGAGCCTATATGTACTCCCAATAATAGGGGCCAGGTGTCTGAATTGAAGTCTAAAGGTGCTTCGATTGCATTTGGTTCAACTCCCAATTTGAGTAATTCTTTTAAGTTTTCACTGGCACTGATAATGTCTCGTGAATATCTATCCCACCGCAAAAATAGCAACTTATTCACTTTGCCTTTGCTCTTACGTATGTAGCTCATTATTCCTTGTATGACAGGGCGTTTTTCAAATGTTTTAGCACTCTTATCCTCTCTGTATGGGATATTGTCAATGATGTTATATCCCATTTGGTTACAATACTTCCGTAGGCGTTCTTCTTGTACATCTAAGCTGGCTCCTAATGTTTGTTCATCCGAACTTACTCTACAATATATTATCACATTTGCATTCATAATTCTTGTTTTTTAGTTAATGCTATTTTTTCATTCTCAATCTGTAATTCTGCTAATAGGTATAGATATTGTCTCACTATTTTTACTTGTTCATTATCGTATTTTTCTTTACCTTTATTGAGTATCGTTGCGCATTGTTCCAATGGTATCATTAGATACTGGTATTATTGTGTTGCAATGTATGATGCAACTTATTCTTACACATTCAATCAATCCACAAGACAAGGAAGTGCCTAGGCATGAATGTGCTTCTTGCCCCATATATCATTATTTGAAGTAAAAGATATTTTTTTAAGTGAATTGATGTACCAACATTGCAAATATACGACCTATAGATACAATTACCACTTTTGATGTGTAAATTATGTTAATTTGGTTAATTTTCGCAAGGTGTTGATACTTGTTCCTGTCAGTTTTGAGGTATTTCGCAGTGAATACCCTCTTTTCAATAGTCTAATTTCTTCTGCATATTCTTCTTTCATGGTTTCATTGCTTTTACTATATCCAACTTTTCGTCCTACCTTACCGCCACTGTTACGAAAGTTCTGGTAACCACTTGCCACACGTTCATGAATTGTTTTGCGTTCCATTCGTGCTACTTCGGCAAGTATAGTGATAAGAAACTGGCTCATAGGATTGATTTCTCCCTCTGGAGTAAGCGTTTCAATATTATAATTTTGAATGAATACTGATACTTTGTTTTGATTGAGTATCTCTATAGCTTGCAAAACTTGTAAAGTATCACGTCCAAGTCTGGACAATTCGGTTACTAGTACCTTATGTATGTTGTGTGAATTGATATAGTTTATCATATTCATTAATTCTATGCGTTCAGTATTCTTTTTCGCTCCAGATACCTTTTCTGCAAATACAGCCTCAACAGTCCAGTTGTTTGCTGAGGCTAATGTCTGCAAATCATTTATTTGACGTTCATAGTCTTGTGTTCCGTTGGTGCTTGATACTCTTGCAAATATTACTACTTTTTTCATGGTGTTACTTGTTTATGATGCAAAGATAGTGATGTATATTTAATATAAATCATTTCTGGTGTTAAATAAGGCTAGAGATATGGTAAATATTAAATATTTATCATTCTTTGTGGAGTAAAATATGCACAATATGGATAATAAACAAGAAAGAACAGTTGTTCACGTTGAATACAACGGACAGCATTACTATTTTGGTTCACTCTCTGCAATTTATACGAAATTCAGTCCTAAAGACTTGGGTATCGCATTGGGGACATTAAGAAATTATGGATTGAAAGAAGAAAAGCCGTACCAGAACTCTCTGTGTACTATAAGAAAAGGTTTTTTGATAACGATGCCTAAAAAGTAAAATAGCTATTCTACATCCAATAGGTCTTTTAGTCTAACTCCTAAAGCAAGACTTATTTTATATGCGTTTTTTATTGTTAGATTGGTGCGCCCTGCTTCAATCCGTGACATATTAGCTTTCTCAAAGTTACATTTAGCTGCCAAGTCTTGTTGGCTTATTCCTTTTTCAAGCCTTATTTCCTTTATTTTATCTCCTATTTTAATGAAAAGTTGCTGTTCATTCATTTTTTCTATAGTTATCATTTGTGATAACAAAGGAAAGGGCTTATCTTTGCAGACTGGTTATCATATATGATAACTAATAATTCTTAATTAATTAAACTCTTATAAGATGAAAAAGAATGTATTTATTTTGTTTGTAGTTCTTTTAACTACTAGTGTGTTTATGTCTTGTTCCAGTGATGATGACAATGACAATGGAAAAGTTGAAAATACCATTATTATCAATGGTAAAGAGTACCTTAATGATGAGTCTGCATCTGTGTCGTACAACTCTTATAGCCAGTCTATTAGTTTTGAGGCAGGCTTTAGTAATCCAGAAAGTCTTATGGATATAAGTTACTTTACGATTGCAAGTAATGATGCTGCTAGTGTAGATAAGCTAACTAACGGAATGGAACTTAATGCTAAAGTTAAAGAATTTGTAAAAAATACAGATTTAGGCTCTAGCTATACTTATACTACGGTAGGTGGAAAAGTCGTTGTGGATAATGTTACCTCTGAAAGTATAACGCTTCGTTATGATGATTTTAAGTTTACAAAAAATGGTGGTGAATATACGATAAAAGGTAGAGTTCTTTATCATAAGAATTAATCACAATAATCTTTTAGATTAATGTGACACAAAATTAAGTGTATCAATATGTCTTTTGATAGATTATATTGATACACTTTTTATTTTGATACACAAGCCTAATCAAAGTAATAGATTACGTACCTTTTCAATAAGATTTTCATTGGTTGAGGCTGATGTCATTGCATGATGAACTGCTTCAAACTTTTTCATACGTTTGGTTGCTCCGCTGCGTGAACTGAATTTATTCCTAACATCTTGCTCCAGTCGTTTTAAATCACCGTTGTAACTGTCGAGAATAATTTTCATGCTCCATTCTTCATAGTTATCAAAAGTTGCATTTGAAATATTGGTTACGGAATTATTGAAAATCTTATCAAATAGAATGAGGATAGGGTTGGTATCGGAATTTAGTACACTGAATATTTTGGTATCGGTTAAATTCAAATAGTTCATTATCTTTTTAGGTGTGTCTAATGTGATTTCAAATCGGGTTTTTCCTTTGAAATAGTTCATTATTTGTTGTGGTTGTGATAAACTATTCAAGAAGTTTTTATTGTGGCTGGTGCATATCTCTTTTTCCTTATTATATAAGGTGATTGTTTCCGTACAGTCTTTAGATTTCACATCTTTAGTAAAAGTGATGCCTTCATTATTGTAATGCGTCCACTTGAAACGTCTATAGTTGTTTACTTGTGAATTAAGAGCATCCAGAAGATTGTCATTTAAGATAAGGTCTGCATCATAAGTAATGTCTACTGATGTAACTACTCCATTTGATAAGATGCTATCTACGTCAATATTACAAATATTCAGTTGATTGATATTGGTTAGGCACTTTTTAATAGTATCTCTTGAAATTAAGTCTGGATAATTTTCTTTTAAAATCTTACTTGAAAATTCAAGAGTTAAGGTTTGTTTGACATAACTGACAGCTATATAAAGATTATAAGGTATGTTTATATCATCTTTGGAACTATAAAAGAGACCTGTTTTCTCTCCACTACGTGAATGAAACATTTCATTAAACTTCACTTTAGTATCAAGAAGATATTTATAGTTGGATTTGATTTTAATTCTATCAAAAGTGATTAATCGTTTCTTTTCATATTGCGATTTCATTAAAAAATTAAAATTATTCTTTTATTCTTGTGGAAAATGTACTCTGTAGGCTACAATTTCCCCCTTTGATAATGAAGTAATATCAAAGGGTTATGAAAAGAGAGGGGATTACTGCCCCTCTTTTTCTGTCTTATCACTTGGATTATCATTAGTTTTGACTGGTATAGTCTTCCAGTAATTACTCATACCTTGTGATATTGCTTGGATATGCGAAGCTGACTTACATCTACCTCTTAATGATTGACTGATTTTTGCCTTAGTATCGTCTCCAAGATTGCGATACATTCTCTTTCCTATATTATCCATATTAGTTGATTTTATACAGATAAATAGTAAAATGAAGTAAGAATGTAAAGAATAGTAGGTTGATTTCATAGAAAAAGATATCTGGACCAGAAAATTTCATTCATAGAACCGTTTGTTTTAATCAATCATACCTACTAAAAAGGGGTATTCTGAGAGCCGAGTTACGGTGTTATCTTCTATTTATTAACTAGATAAGAAATAAATACAAACTCATTTTGAATCTAATATATTATTTACTGTACTTACCTATTTTCATTAAATATTCTGTCTTTGTCAGTACAAAAAAGGAGGATTGAAGTAGGGTAATCCCAATATAAAAGGTTGGTTTTTATAATGGTATCCATTCCCGTAGTTCCCAAATTAAGTCCAAATCATGTAAGAATTGGTTCGAGAAAAGAACGCTTAGGGGTACTAGGAAAAGAGCTAAATATCTAATTAATAGATTTTTAGCTCTTTTTGTTTTAGGGATATGTTCCCGAAATGTTCCCAGATATCCCTATTAAACGGAACAGACCAGTTATTATTAGTAGTAGGACTTTCTTTAGCATAGAATGTAGACTTTCGGGAACAAGTTTCAACGTATCAATAAATCCTGTACCTTTATATTTTTATCAAAGCAACCACACTTCCTTTTCCATCGTGGGCTTCTGAATTGGATACAATGGAAAAGCAATCGGGAGGTTGTAGGCCTCGTTAATTATGTCAGCTTTTAATAAACTTGCTCTACGCCCCAATAAAAGCGCCCTAATTAATGTCGATTGCATCCCATAATTATCTCATAAAATCCCCAATTAATTTTCTGGGAATTCAGCATTTTACCATGTAGAAAATTCTATCTTAATTTGCCGGTACAAAAGAACTCATAAAGTTTCATTTAATTGTTAACTAAATGTGTAGGCTTATGGATTTGTTCAATGAATTTAATAATGTGATAGTGAATGCCAAAGAAGTTGATATGTGGAAGTGGCTTCAAAATTTGGCAGAAGCCACAGAAGTATATGCATGCGTTCTAAATTCCTTTGATAAAAAGGACGAACAACAGGCATATGTATATATGGTGGATAAACAAGCGGTTTTTCTGCTTTTAGACCATAACCAAGCTAGAGAAGAACTTGCCGATGAAGAAGAATTTGTTACAGGAGAAGGAAACGAACCGCTATATTTTACTTCTACTAGTCATAGGCTTAGTCCAGTCTTCAATCTGTGGAAAATAATGAAGCTCTACGAACGATGGCAGGCAACAGAAACAGAAGAGGATGAAACAGTCTCAGTTCGAGGTATGTTATTTACAGATGCTCACATAATAAACGCATGTGACATGCAAGACATTTGGACAAGAATCCATATCAATGTGCGGCATAAATTGAAGCATCTACCCTATAAATTGTTACACGATAATTGGTCGGTACCAGACTGTATCCAGTGTTTCTTAGACTCATATGAACAAATCGATATGCCGACTCCTGAAGACTATTATAAGACATTGGCTACGATGAATCTAGAAGTATCCGATAGGACGGAAACGATCACATGGGATGACCTTATTGACGATGAAGACCCAGACTTTGTGGAGACGGTTTATGCAAATGGCGAAGTAATTCGCAGCAAAAAATTGCCTGTAGCTACTTTGTTGCCTCCCCTGCCCGACTCGATGAGTAAGTTAAATAAATTGACAGGATTAAATTCCATTAAAAGTCACATAGAGAAACTCGCCTCACTGGCCGAGTATTCTAAGAAAATGAGTCAACATTTCCCCAATGCTGTTCATCCCATAAATCTGCACGCGCTATTTTTAGGAAACGTGGGTGTTGGAAAAAGTACCGTTGCACAGCTATATTCCAGCCTCCTATACGAACGCGGTTGCTTGAGCAGAGGTCACACGATTCTGTGCTCACGTCCGAGTTTTATAGGCCGCTTTTATGGTGACGAAGAGAAAAATGTTAGGAAAATTCTAAAAGTCGCAGTCGGTGGGACCGTGGTTATAGACGAAGCCTATACCCTTTGTACAGCAGACGATCGTGATCCGTCCCATCGTGTATTGGAATTATTTTTAGAGGCTCTTGCCGATGAAACGCAGCGTAATTTTTGTTTAATCCTCTGTGGATATGAGAAGCCTATGCAACAGCTCATAAATAGGAATCCCGGTTTGGCCAGTCGTTTTCCAAATGTATTCTCATTTCCGGATTTTTCCCTGAATGACTTATACAAAATAGCCTGGGAACGAATGAATGACAACAATTACAAGTTTACAGACGAAGGCTGGAAATGTTTCATGTTGCGCATCAGACAGATGTATGAATATCGAACAGAAAATTTTGGAAACGCCAGAGAGGTCGCAAACTTGTGCGAGCAGCTTATCCTGCAACACGCCGTGCGCTGCATAGAAGAAAAAGTGGAAGACATTTCCCAAATGCTGGAAATTACTGCTAGTGACGTGAATAATATATCGATGGTAAAATTTCAGTCTGAAAGAATAAAAATAGGGTTTAGATAACGTATTGTATAACATTAAAAAAGTGAATATTATGTTTGAATTACCGGAAGAAACAGATTGTTGGTGGAACAACGAATGGACTAACTCCAATGAATTCAGAGGCTTCGAGCGAAGGGAGCGATTGCTAGAGATCGACAATGCCATAGAAGACCTGCGAGATGAATTGCTTCATTGCTCTCCTCATGAGGCGATATATATATACGAACAGCTTGAAGATCTAGAGCGAAGAAAAGAAAATATTGAGCGAAGTTTATAATCAATAAATACGGAAAATGATGAATACCATGAAACTTTCTACTTACCATTTGGCTGTCCCTGTAGACGGAGGGACACAAGTATTGCTCCATTCCTTCGTAAGCGGTGAAGATTTTATAGTTAATTCAGAATTATACACTGCAATAACGGAAGGGAATTGGAAGATCCTTCGGAGATGTTGGAAGAACTTTTGAATTCGCGTATTGTAGTAAAAGGAGATGAAGAGTTTGTACTCGTTACGGATACCCCAAACAACACCTTATACGTTTCCTTACTTATAAATTCCAGATGCCAGTTGGCATGTAGATACTGCGGGCAGGACAAGACTGGACATGTCATGACAGAAGCAACACAGAAAATGACACTGGAATTTATTCAGCAAAGTTTGCAAGCACATGCCTATTCCTGCTTGAAAATAGTCTGGTTTGGCGCCGAACTGCCCTAAATGTGAATCTTATCCAAAAAATGAGTTCTTGCCTGATTTCCATGGCCAAGAAACAAGGATGCAGATACATTTCAGGCATCGTAACTAACGGTATTGCTCTAGAAAAAGAAGTTTGTGACCTATTAGTAAACGATTGTCAGATAAGTCGTTTTGAAATAACCCTTGACGGCTTCCAAGACAACGAACGCCGGGTAAATGTCGCAGGCAAAGGTTCTATGATGAGATTGTAGCCAACCTTCTTTATCTGACCACACTTCCTTGCCAGGTAACTGTTCGATGCAATGTAGACCGTTATAATGCAGAGCGTATTTGGCCCATGTTAGAGCATTTCAAGCAAATCGGACTACACAACAAAGTGGAATTTTATATTGCCATGATCCACAGTTGGGGAAGCGAAACAGGAAGTGCGGCACTGGATCCTAAAAGCTTCGCAAAACTCCAGATTTCCATCTTCAGATATATGCTTGCCAATGGATTTCTGCTAGGTCCTTTATTGCCCCATCGGGAGCAGCCTAGGCAATGTATCATGCAACTGGGTGAGAATGGGTTTCTTGTAGATGCCTATGGTCTTATCTATACATGCAGCGAGCTGCCATATACGCATGCACCGGAAACGATTGCCGGTCATGTCAGTGTCGGACGCAAACAAAGCACTCCTTTATTTCAGTTGAGTACTGAACAGTTGAAGCGGTGTCGGGCGTGCCGGATCTATCCCGTATGTGGAGGCGGTTGTGCTAAGCGCTATTGCGAACACGGGCAGACGGAATGTTTAGCATTGCTTTATAACATGGAAGACCGTGCCCGTTTGATGTACGAATTCATGAAAACATATTAAATGACTTACTCTTATGTGTAGAGGTTTATAAAGAAAAAATCTATATTTGTAGCAGAACAAGAACAATCACATTCAAAATAAAATCAAATAATAAATTATGGATCAAAATACGATAAACGAATTGGTAGAAAAAACGTTGCAAGGAGACACCACCGCAATGTTGGAAATGGCAAAGTACTTATTAAGCGGAGGCGAGCATCCATACTTGGATGCCCTTCTGCTGCTCACATGTGCAGCAGAAGGTGGAAATACCGAGGCCGCAACCTTGTTGAAACTAATTGATTGGGACAGGATAAAGTCTAAATCCGAGAATTCAGCCTTACCCAAGCAGCAGGAAATGCCTGCTCCACCCACTGATGACGTAGAGGAAATAACTCCAAACACTGCTCCCGAAGCCGATGAAGATTGGGCACAGGACGATGAAGCCGATAAAGAAGAGGAAGAAGCCGAAATGGATGGTAAGGTAGACGTATTGCTCCAAGCAAAGGCCATCTACCGCAGTTGGAGGGACAGCTATGCAGAAGAGCGTAATCCGCTAGAGCGGGAAGATTCCATGCGCCTGTTCACGGAAGCAGTGAACGAATACGAACGTGGGGAAAGGTCCATAGACAACGATCTAATCGAAGCCTGTGTGTTACTGGCCCAATATCATGACGAAGCCGGAAACAAAGAAGAAGCGTTACGTTTCATGAAACTGGGAGCAGACCATGGCCAGGCTACCCTGGCCTATACCTATGGCAGGTATTTGCAGGATATAGGGCAGACAGAAGAAGCGGAAAACTATTTTAAGCAAAGTCTGGAGGGACAATTTACAAAAGTGCGTGCCGTCAGGCCTTAGCGATGCTTTATCTACAGACTCCCGGATTTTTTCAAAAACATAAAACTGAGGCATGGCAATATATCACGGAAGGTATTGAACTGCTGGAAGCACAACGGACCATTACCCCTGAGTGCTACATTTTGTACCTTTAAAAGGGGATTATTTGCGTCGAATCGGTAATTATAAATCAGCATGCAAAGCTTATGAAGTTGCGTTGGACAAATTGCAAAAAGATGACAATGCGCCGAAAGAACTGGCCGTTGTAGCCGCTTCTTCTTTGGCTGAACTTTATGCCAGAGCTGGAAACGGGCCTAAGGCCAATAAATACAACTTGATGGTAAAGAAATTCCAAGAACAATTATGAAACCAACTCCAAAGGAAATAAGGAAACTGCATGATTGGCTGAAAAAGGAAATGCCATTCGTCTTCTCTGGCTTTCAACAGCAATGGGAAATAAGAAAAGAAGAGAAGTGCCCTTCTCAAGGTGTATTATGGGTAAATAGAGATTATGTTCAAAATGCAGAAGATTTGACGGAGATAGTGAATGAGGCTCTATTGCTACATCCTCATATTTCTAAAATTGAAATGTATTCATTTGTAGATGATGAAGTTTATGCAAAACTGGGAATACTAGGACAACATTGCTTGATACTGAAAGAATGCGTATTAGAGATACTGAAAGATTTGCAGTTTACAATAGATACCAATGCCAACAACTTATCCGTAAATATCACTCAAAAGAGCACAAACAAAACAACAATTCTATCATATCCTTATAGACAGATTTCCGAAAATTTCAAAAAAGCATTAGGCATTATATTCTCCCATGTTATCTCTCTAAAGCCGACAGCCAATGACAGTAAAGCTGTTGAGAATATTTACGGCATATTGGATGAGGATACGAAGCTCATGGTTCAAGAGTTATTGAATACAGAATTTGGAAATGCTTTTATCCATGAGGAAAAAGAATATTATCTAAATCCTTTTGCATGCTATTTGAAGGACAATTTTCCTGAATATGGAATACCGATGTGGCTGCTGCAAGACGGTTACACATCATCATACGAAAAGATAATAAAAGATAACGAGAATTTTATGAGTTATTTGAATTTTAGTGAAATTCGTCAGTATGCACCTATTACTTTAAAAGAGTATCAAGAGTATAAAGAATCTGAAGAAAATTCTAAAATTGTAATAACAAAAAAATTTTATTTGAGTGAGTGGGACAATTGCTGGATGGATTCTGAAAGCGAAGTATACATCGGTGGAAAACTTATATCAATAAATAAGAAAAGCGAAATAGAGAAGAAGATAAAAGAAGAAAAAATAAACGATAAAATAACAGTAGAAATAAACGACATAGCAGGTGAAGCTGATATTAAAAAATTCGGGAAAGTAGTAATAGGACATGTTTTTCGTTATTTATCCGATGAGGATAAAAATAAACATAAAGACATAATAGAAAGAGATGAATATTTCTGGCTTTTTAGTATTCAGCGTTTGGCCACTCTTATACTTGAACTCGATGATTCTAAAAATGATCAAATAAATAAAACTTGGAGACAACACTCAGGAGAAGAACAACTTACTTTATCTTCGATTGAAAGCTTAAAGACTTTAAAAGGAATGCCTTTTGACCGAATAAAAAAACTTGCAGGTAGAATAGAAGGTTCTTCTACTCACTGTCATAATGGTATTAACAAAACGAAGCTTTCAATAATTATAGGTATTCTCTTGGATTTTATTGAGAAACATCTTGAAAGTTGGGCTGATATTACAATTCAATTCCTGGAAAGATATTCCGTTACATGCCCAGATAATATAAAAGGTATTCAACAAACAAATCATTTGTCTGGAGTATTATTAAGATTAAATCGTAATATAAACGATGCAAAAATAAGGAAAGCATACATTGATGACATATTATCAACATATCAATCTATAACAGAACCATATGTCAAAGACCTTATCACTCAATTTATATATAAGCGTACTGATTCAGTTTCCCCTTTGTCAGAGGAATCTAAACATGCCACTGATTCAATAACTAATTATGACCAATCTGGAGCAATAAAACAGACAATTTATGAAGAAGTCGCGAATATGGAATGAACCGAATGACATTGTATTCCCCATAAAATATATGGGGAAACTTTTAGTCTCATAAATCCATTTAATCCCTCTATCTTTGTCCTCGTAAGGCAGCAAGCCTGACTCTTATTATTGTTGAACTTATAAAATACGAGGACTATGGTACGGACAAAAATTTTTCATGCTTTTGCTTCTTCTTTTAAGGAGCAACAATTTCTGGAACTGAAACGACAATTGCTCGAAAGAGGAGAAGATTGTCTATTGTTAGGCAATTACAACATAGGACGTTGCATAGACTATGACGCGATTATTGTGACCCTCAGCGATATCTATGTCGTAGAATTTAAGGAAAGCCACCAAGCAGGTGTCATTACCATAAATGACGACGGCTGGACGTACGCTGACGGCACCGTTGTTTGGTCCGGCAACCATGCCGACACGGTTTTTGAGCAAATGCGTTTTAAGCGCAATTATCTCTATGGTCACCTCCGGAAACACGCCGACAGACAGTTATTCCTATTTATTAAAACCTTGGTCGTATTTTCTAAGCCATTTTCTCTGGAGAAAGGCCATACTGTTGTGTCTGACGTACAAGAGGGCACACATGGCTGGCTATTCCTCGATACGCCCGAATGTATGGCAGACACCCTATTTGATCATGCTTCCAATTTCAAAACAGAAGGCTTACAATGGTTTGAGACTGTGGCTTCCTGTTTCGGAATGAAATTCCCATGGTGGCAACGAATCATAGCTAAATTGTTACATCCCCAAAAAATTCTTTGGGAAAAATTGCTTTCCGAATGTCGTATAAAATCCCGTACTTTGCTTACGGTAAACAACCCAATAAACTGAATTATAAACCTTTTAAACTAGGAGGATTTTTATGGAAAACTTAATGAAGTTTTATCGTTGGATGGGAAAGTCTTATCCTGTGTTTCAACCGAGTAGTATTTTGATTCTGAATGGTGTCCTATGCTGTGGCAACCCAGACACGACACACCCTGAGGATGATACTTATAACGGAGGAACCTCCTTCGATGGTTGGTAAAAAATAAATAACTAATCGTTTAATTTCTAAATTATCAGTGAATATGAAACAACAAGACATGGCGGTTTATTCGCTAAAAAAACTGACGCCCATGGGAACTTCTCGTTCTATTGCAGCAGAATTCAACTGTGGATGTGAAGACGGCTCCAATTGCGTATGTTGGTAAGTAAATTGTTCTTTCCTCCCCACATCGGCTGGGGAGGTCTCTCTTGAAACCTGTTTAAAACAAATCTATTAACATCTAAATTTTTTCACTATGGAATGTCCTTATTGCGGAAATACCAATATCAGTCATTGGTCAGTATCTCATCAAGATGAGGTTTACACACATTACAAATGTAACGAATGTGGAACAGAGTGGGAATCATAAAAAACTCTGATTAGAATCTTAAAAAAAGTAGAGGAGAAAATATCTCTTCTACTTTTTAAATTGCTTGGTATTAAGATAAAGAGTTATTTAGAAACTGGAAAAGTATGAATGTAGCCCTTACAATCTGACTCCTCTACTTTTCTTTTCTTCCTGTTGCGGTATTCTTGTTCCATATCTAAGTCTGTGCCATTGCTCCCTGAACCAGTCGGCAATCGGCTTCCTGTTTATTGTCAGGTTCAGCCTGCTTTCATCGTCAGGGTCATTTTCTACCCTTAAAATATCATCCTTTATATCAAATTTCCGTCTGTGTTGCTCGGAATAGATTTTACCGCTACATTTCAGGGCTTCTTTTTTGACTATAAGACTTTCAGTCATTTCTTTAGAGAATCCCAGCATGGCACAGAACTTTTCCATGTGCAGCATTTCCCTGAACATCGGAAACCATCTGAAAGCCTTGTCTATGATTCTGGCGAGCCGTGACAGTTCCTTTTCCTTCATGTCAAGTTCCTGCCTGTGCATTTCTTTGAGATTGTGGATTTGCGTATCATGCTGTTTCTGCATCTGCTGTATCTGACTCTGCAATTTTTCAATTTTGGTATCCCGTTTTGAAACCTCGTCTTGCAGTTTTTCGTTGGCATGTTCCAGCTCTTTCAGTTTTCCGCTTCCGAAAAGAGAAGCAACACCGCTTGTTATGGCTGTCGCTGCCGTGGTGGCTGTCTTTTTTAGCTTGTCAGTGCGTATTTCCAATTTTACCTGTTTCAGTTCCTGCTCGGCAAGATTTACCTGTTCTTCTTTGTGCCGTTTGGCTGCATCCATGCGTTGCAGCTCGGCTTTCTGTTTCTCTATGATAAAATCGTTCCGTTCCAGATGCTCCCTACCGTGACAGCCTTTGACTGCCCGCGCTCCATCAGCAGGATATCGGATGCAAGGGTCTGCATCTGCATCATGTCATCGTCATTGAGCTTTCGGCTCTTTCCGGTTTCGTGGTTCATCCAGTCGAAAACGATATGGGCATGATAGTTCGGCTTGAACCATCTGTCCCCGACCTTGAAGCTTTCCCTGTCTTCCGCTTCCGGCTGGCCGTTCAGCCAATGCCCTTCGTCCTTGTGCAGGAAGATTTGCAGCGGTGTGATTCTCCAGCGTCTTTGACATTCTTCACCGAATTTACGCACGTCTGCCAGTGTGGTGTCCGACCTGACAAGCAGCACTCCTTCACGTATGGGTGAGCATCCAGCAATTTTGACTGTTTTGCCGTTCTTGCCTTTGCGCTCCCGTTCCTTTTCCTGCATGGCACGTCCGGTCTTTTCCTTCACCATCTGTCTGATATTGTCATAATGCGTCCGCAAATCCGGACTGCTGAAGTCGGGATTTATCCACTGCTCGTTATCGGTGGAGAGTTCAGGAACCACATAGATTCTGGACTCTCCGATGTTGCGCATGTATTCGGCAGTCCTTCTGTTGTGAGCCTCGCTCGATGCGATGTTGCAGGGCTTGATATGTATGCTTGATTTTGTTGCCATAAATACTTGTTTTTTGTTTGTACTTTATTGTCTGCTTTTCCGCTGTCCGTAAACGCATGGGGGTCTTAGGGGTGCAACCCATAAGCGGAGATTGCAAAGAGAGGGTCACTCTTTGCTCTGGGTTCTCAGGGGAGAAACACCCTGAGTGGGTTATTAGGGTAAAACCCTAATCCCCTCGGGAGAGCCCACAACTACGTAAGCGGAGCGTGTAGTTATAGTGGGCTATAACCGAAAGCCTCCCGGTTTATTGGGCGGTGTCTTCACTTTGATGGATTGAGCCTGTTTCTTTGTCTCTGCCCGTTTTTGCAGGTATTCGTTCAAATCCTTGCATCCGCTGTAAATGTGTGAAGCGTCACGTATATATCTGGTATTGTCATACTCCTTTCTGATTTGCTGCAGGGCTTCCATTCCTGCACGGTCATTGTCAAGGAAACAGTGGATGCGCTCATAGCTGCCCAGTGGATAGAGTGCCTTGGAAACATTGGCAACAGAGTTCAGAACCATGTAGTCCTGTCTGTCGAAATCGGGGGATTGCGGACAGCTTTCAAGCCTTAGTGTCAGAAAGGAAAGGTAGTCCATGAATCCCTCAAAAACGTAACATGCTTTTCTCGGCTCTCCCGACTGCCTGATATGTGATATTTCCTTCGGTGCGATGCAGCCCTTGAAATATCGGTTGCGGATTTCATATCCGCCCGATATGTTCGGAAAGGCAATGGCGAAATACCGTTTGCCGTTGTTGGTGAAGTGTGCCTCACGGCATTCTCTTTTCGCCAGTGCCGTATTTATCCCCCTTTCTTGCAGGTAAGAGAGCAGGGCAGGAGAAGACAGCTGTACGATGTCAAGCTGCTGGAAACTCGGCTCGGTGGCAGATTGCCTGTGAAAAGAGAAAGACACAGGACGGACATGCGGTGTCTGTTCCTCTATGCGTTTCAGGATATACGGAACACTCTCCGTTGCGTAGAGGTGTGCCGCCAGTGCGATGATGTTGCCGCCCTTTCCCAGACCGAAGTCGAACCATTGTTCACGTTCGGTGTTTACCTTGAACGAAGGCTCGTTCTCTTCCCTGAACGGGGATTTGTACCAGAGGTTTACCCCCTGCTGCTTTACTGGGGAATACCCCAGACTGTGCAGATAGTCTGCGATTCTTATCTTTTTTGCTTCTTCTGTTGTCATTTTCGTACGGTTTTGTGATGAGTGAAAAAACGATGATTTGATGAATTTTACTTGTAATAAGCTGTTATACAGAATGGTAACGCTTCATCATTTTTTCATCAGACTGCTTGCCAAAAAAGAAATGATGATTTCTCTTTTCATCAGCATTATATTCCGATGAATGAATGATGAGCTTGTATTATATTGTAATACAATGTGTTATATACTGTATTCATCATTTCATCAAAATAATCATATAGCGGTCAGCTGTTCCTTGGTTATCGTGTAGAACCTTCCTGTCTTCCTTTTCGTTTCGTAGTGGCAGTCACGGTGGGGAGCAATCTCATAGGCGGTGTAGGAAAGCGAGTTCGGTGCGGAAGTCAGCTTCCATACTTCCTGAACCACTTTCCGCACCTGATGTTTCTCTGCCTTTACCTGCGAATAGATAAGCAGTGTCATGAGGTCGTTCAGGCAGAATGATACGCTTTCCACATTCATGTTTGACATGATGTCAAGGAACAGTTCAGCCATTTCTATCTCCAGACGGTTGCGGTTGCTCCGGATGATTTTCTGCAGGGCTGCCGTATGTGTCAACTTCGGATTGAACCACATACGGCTTTCCTTTTCCGTTGAAAGCTCCCTTTGCGTCAGGAAGAACAGGAAGGCAGGAATTTCCTCTTTCAGCTTTTGCAGGAAATTCGTGTCATCGTTCTGCAGCGGATTTATCTTCCTTACCCAGTATCGTGTTTCCCCTGCGTCTATGATTACAGGCAGGTACTCGTTGTTTGAACACAGTACGAACTTGGCGAAGAAGGCTATTTCCGTACGGTCTTTCCCTTTGGCCTCCACCTTGTAATTGAAAGTGGTGCTCAGATTCTTCAACCGCTCGCTGTCCTCCCTGCGGTTGAGCAGCACCTCGTCCACGACAATGAGCAGCTTTCCGGCCCAGTCGGAATTGAACTGGCTCCGGAAATCCTCGTTGGTGTTGAATGTCACGTTATCCCCGAATACGGCTTTCAGGAAATTAAGGAACGTACTCTTGCCCGTGTTCCTTTCTTCCGATACCAGCAGGAGTATGGGGAGTTTCTGCAATGGCTGCAGGAACAGCAGTTGCAGATAGTCCAGTCCCAGATTGTACTGCTCACCGAAAATGTGTAGCACCAGAGAACGTATGTTCGGGAAATCTCCTATCTGCGGAGTATGCTCTATCGGTTCGTACAGATTCAGGAAACCGTCAATCTCCTTCCGGTAGTTCAGATGGTCGGGAACGGTACAGAAGCCGTCATACTTCGGGACGGTCGCAAGATAGTTCTTCCCGTAGTCCTGCCTGAGTGTGCTGTTGTTCCATATCACACGTCTTTTCTCATACCCTCCGCTGGCGCAGGGCTGGTTTACGACCTTGTACAGTGTCGTTCCCACACGCATGTATTCTTCCTCTTTCATAGGCTCAGATTGAAGGATTGCGTTCACCCAGGATTTTCTGTATGTCCGACTGTCGGTATCTGACCTTGTTCCCCACCTTTACGGGTTTCAGATAGTTCTTCTTTGCCCAGTGCCAAAGGGTGGTGTCGCACACATCGCACATTTTCTTCACTTCCTCCTTTGTGAGGTACTTTTCCTTTCTCGCTTCCGCAATGGCGGTGGAGAGTTCATGCTTGGCACGGCTTATCAGCTGGTTTGAAAACATGAGCAGGTCTTCGCCTGTCACTTCCAGTTTGATGTTACCGTTTCCGCTTTGGATAATTGCCATCAGGTCTGTCATAGGCTTGTTGAAACTGCCGGTTGTAAGACTTCCCGTTTCGGCAGTATTATAAACGAAAAGCCACTACCCCGATTAGGATAGTGGCACAAATATATAACGAAAAATAATCGTAAATCAATGGATTTCAATGCGTTAAATTCGTAAAATCCAAAAACGAATTAAACGAATTTCAAGCGGATAGATAAGCTTTCAATTCCTCTATGGCAACATGGTCTTCCCCGATGTCCTTTATCAGTTTTTTGCTGCCTCCGAAAGGTGTGGTAAGGTTCTTATACGCTTTCTGTATTTCCCTTTCGTGTACGATGCTGAGGTCTGTGTATTGCTGTTGCAGTGCGTTCCGGAAGGTCTTTATGGGACAGGGGCGCATGAAACGGTATTCTACCAGTGCGATGTACAGACGTGCGATGTCCGTTTCGGTCGTATGCGTTTTCAGCCTTGTTCCGATTCTTTCCAGAATGACATCCCTGTTCTCTATCAACAGCTCCGGCAGGGTACGTGTGTCGGCTTTTCGTCCGGCACTCTTGGGCTGTCCTTGCTGCAGGCTGTCCGTATCTTCAGTTTCGGTTTCTTCAATGTCTTCTTCATCCTCAATAGACCATTCCACGAGGTTGTTTTCCTCAATGGCTTTCTGCTGCTTCCTGAAAGCCACCCAGTCCTCTTTGGTTCTCATGCCGCTGCTGATGCTCTTCTTGATGATGAACCTGACCATGTAGGAAACAAGCCATTTGTATAGTCTGGTAATACCTTTTCTTTTGGCCAGTTCCTCTCCCTGTTCCACCATGCACTCATAGCTCCGTCCGTAGTACAGCCATGCGAGCATGGCAGGTATGATACTCCGCCTTTTTGAATGGTGGCACAATCTTTTGGGCAAGGTCTGAATCCAGAAGCACGTTTTCCAGTTCCTCGAAATCGGAGATTTTGTCGTCTCCGATCCGTCTGCGTGTGGCTTCCTTGTATTTCGGTACCAAGGTTGTGGCAACCTTGAAAACCTTGACAAATCCCTTGAACTCCTTGTCGTTCATTTCTTCCACGAAAGCTGCATATTCATCGGGGTGGCTGTCAAGCCACTCCCTTATAAGTCTTTTGAAATTGTCGTATTCCTGCTGCCCCATAGGCTTAGTCTAATAGTTTTATGAGGTCTTTCTTCATCTCTTCGTCAATATCCCTGTACCGTCTGAAAGCCTTGCTGCCTTCCTTGTGTCCCGACAGTGCCGAAACAAGATTCGGGTCTTTCACCTTCTTATAAATATTACCGATGAAGGTGCGTCTTGCAAGGTGGCTGCTTGCCACTTCATAAAGCGGTTTTTTGACTTCATCACGTGTCAACGGGTCTAATATAGTGACAATCCTGTCCACTCCTGAAAGTTTGAATATCTTTTTTATTGCCTCATTATATTTCTGTTCGGAAATGAACGGCAGCAGTTTTCCCTCATGGTCTTTATACCGTTCGAGAATTTCCTTTGCCTTGTCGTTCAACGGTACACGTACCGTAACCGGATTTCCTTCCTTTGTCTTTTTCTGTATGTATTCGACTGCACCGTTCACAATGTTAAGTTTGGTCATTCTGTACAGGTCGCTTACTCTGCATCCTATAAGTGTCTGGAAAATGAAGATGTCCCTCTGTATCTCCAACTGTGGAGTGGCTGAAAGGTCTGCATTGAAAATCCTGTCCCTTTCTTCAAGGTTGATATAAATAGGAGTTCCGTATTTGCATTCCTCTATCGGAAACTTGTCAAACGGTCTGTTGGCGGTCAGTTTGTTGTCGAAGCACCACAGAAAGAATGTGCGTATTCTTGAAAAGCAGTCTATCAGGGTATTTTTTCCACGTGGTTGCGGAGTTCTCTTTTCTGGAATGGTTTCATAAATGCTTGGGTACAGTTCATAATACTGGTATTCATTCTTAAAGAAGTCCCACATGTCCCGAAGCGTTTCAGGGGTGACTGTATCAACATCAAGAATAAAGTCCTTTTGCCCTTTTTTAGTGGCACGTACATAAAGCTCATATCTTGCCAAAGTACGCTGTATTACACGGAAATTCTTTTTCCTGACTTCGGAAAGTTTGTGCTTTACAAGAAATTCAGAGAACAGTTCAAGCAGCATAGGTTTAGTTTCCGCTTCGATTTCCTCCTTAGTCTTGTATCTGTTGGGGTGGTGATATTTATCAATTAAGGTGCTTAACCATTCACTGTCTGATTCCGGTGTATAGTTCTGGTTTATCAGGTTGAGGATATTTTGCACTTCATTGTTCAAAGCCTGCTTCTTTTCTTCGCTCACAAGTGCAACCCTGTCTTTGTAACCTTGCTTTTCGCTGCTCCAGTGATTTGGGCTTATAGTCAGCTCGCTGGCTGCCTTTATGTCCTTTTTTCCGTCCCTTAGTCTGAAATAGATTGTTGCTACGCTGTTGGTATCATTTTTGCTTGCAGTCTTTCGGATAAATGCTGTTGCTTTCATAGGCTGAATAATTTTGTTATGGTGCAAATATAGCATTTGTTCCCAAATTGTTCCCATTCATCCCGAATTTATTTCAATCCAATTAAATTGAATTAACTTTTTAGTATTGTGTAAAGTGTTAATAATCAGTTTAGTTTAGTTTAAGCTTCATCGTTTTGCTATTCAAACGGATTGTTCCCGATTTAGTTATTTCAAATGCGTGTATGGGTACTGAAGCGGAGAAAGTTGAAAAACTCTCTCCGCTTTTCTTTTCTACTCCCCGTAACTCGTTGATTTGCTGATAGATTAAATCAAGAACTTTATTGTAAGAATTGGTTCGATATGTTTTTCCGTCAAATTCGATTTTTTCGGGAAACATCGAACTTATTAGCTTAATCTTCACCCCTACAAACGCATTTCTTATATAGCTATCTATATTGTTTATCAGATTGATAGAGTAGTTTAGTTTGGGTTCGATATTACTGCGGTTAGGGTTCTCACGCATTTCAACTTGTTGTTGTATGGTTGAGGCTTCTTTGGTGTATCTCTCCAACATTCTGTTATATTCTTCTTTGGTTAAATCTCCGTCCAGGTATTTATCCTCAATGCTGTTGATGCGTTTTTGGACGGTAGAAAGTTCATTTTGCAGTGCTGCTACTTCTTTTTTACTTTCTCCTTTGCGTTCACTTTGCAAATCCTTTAGAATTTCGTTATACAAGTCCAATACCGTTTTATTGGGCTTTAATTGGGCTGTGTATCGAGCGAACTCTTCATTTACGTTTTCTGATCTCACCCTTATATGTTTTTGATTGTTACAACAAAAGTAGTAGGTGTATTTGCCGCCATTGCCCGAACTTGTCGCACCAGTTAAGGCACAACCACATACGGGCAGATTAAAAACTTCCGCAAATACAAATCGAGATTTATGGCTTTGGATAGTTTGGGTGTTTTCTTTCTTTTACTGTCCAAAATCTCTTGAACTTTATAGAATGTTTCTTCGTCTATAATTGCTTCATGTTCACCGTTTACATAATATTCGGGTTCTCCTTTGTATGCTGGCACACGTATTTTGCCAATGTAGAATTTATTACGTAACATTTCAAGAAATGAACTTTCAGGTATATTATATCCTTTTCTTGCAAATTTCCTACGGATATAGCAAGATGTTTCAATATCTTTAGCCACTTCTTTAAACATGGCTTGTATAAATGGTGCTGTATTGGTATCTATTTCTACATGGGTTTCATGTTTGCTAATACGTACATTCTTATATCCTTCTTGGTGCTTTATTAGCACATTTTCCTTTTGCCAATGTTCCATGAATACCGTCCATTGCGTCTTTTGACCTTTTGATGTTGTCGCATTGTGCCTGTACTCCAATAATAGGGGCCAGGTGTCTGAATTGAAGTCTAAAGGTGCTTCAATTGCATTTGGTTCAACTCCCGATTTAAGTAATTCTTTTAGGTTCTCACTGGCACTGATAATGTCTCGTGAATATCTATCCCACTGCAAGAATAGTAATTTGTTTACTCTACTTTTGTTTTTACGTATATAATTCATTATTCCTTGTATGACAGGACGCTTTTCAAATGTTTTAGCACTCTCATCCTCTCTGTATGGGATATTGTCAATGATATTATATCCCATTTGGTTACAATACTTCCGTAGACGTTCTTCTTGTACGTCTAAGCTGGCTCCTAATGTTTGTTCATTTGAACTTACTCTATAATATATTATTACATTTGCATTCATAATTCTTGTTTTTTAGTTAATGCTATTTTTTCATTCTCTATCTGCAATTTTGCTAATTGTACCTTGCAGATTTACATACCTCATTTTTATATAATTTAACATATTATACTTTTAGCAAGATATTACTTTACAGTTGTTAACTCTTTTAAAGTGTCCGTATCTTCATTCCGATTGCTAAAAATTGTTTTCCTATTTTCCATCCGATAACTGTTTCCCGACAGCTGTATAATCTCACAACAGTAGAGCAGTCTGTCAAGCAATGCCGCTGCGACAGCTTCCTCTCCCGGTGTTACCAGTCATTCTGTAAGGGAGTAGTTGGCTGTAACGATAAGCGATGTCTTTTCCTGAAACTCATTCACCAGTTTGAACAGCAACATGACATCTTCTCTTTTCAAGGGAAAGAGTGTGGCATTGTCAATGGCCAGCAGCTGTGCTTCGTGATCCGTTTGTAAGTTTTCATCGCATGCCGGGAAACATCCCTTGTCTTCAGGCAGGTCAGAAGATCTTCCAGCGTAACCATATACGCCCTGTATCCGTTTTTCACCGCCTCATGGACAAGCCTGGCGGCGATATAGGTCTTTCCTGTTCCGGACCTCCTCCCTGAGACAGGCGAGCAGAAACTCCGGATAGGTCAGCTGCTTTTCCTGGGCCTGATGCAGCAGTTCCTCCAGATGTTCGGCCAGATTGCCCAGCTTGAGCATACGTGCACATTCCATGAGTTCCTTCTTATGTCTTGTCATATTCCCTAAGTATTTCGTTATAAGACTGTATCAAGCCGCCTTGTCGGGGCAGGCAATCCTCCAGTCCGTATGTTTCCGTTCCATTGTCCTTCCCCCTGCACACATATTCACACAGGCTTTTAACCGAGTCCCCGTTATAGATGCCTTTGTCAAGGCATATGCGTATGGCCTCTATCAGCGTGTTCTTGTCATATCCGGGAATTATGCGCAGGATCACCTCCGGATTATCCCTGTAGTAACGTTCTTTCCTCCTTTTCAGATTATCCATCCACATGGCTACCTCCCTGTTGTCGGACACATGAAAAAGGATGCGTTCGGCTATTTTCACTCCGGCGTTTCTCGGTTTCCTGTGGGAGTCGTCATAAACGGTCCTTCCCTTCCGGGTACAGAGCACATGCCGGCAGATGAGCTTCCCCGTATCCTTGTTGTACAGCTTCACATTCCCTTCCGTCTCCTGCAGCCAAGTTGTCTGCCCGCTCCGGTAAGTTCCGCATGGCAGGCTGTAATAATTCCCCCTGTACTGCACTGTATTGTCCTTGCGGACATGGTATTCCCTCATCTCCTCCTGCGGTGGCTGTGGCGTCCCATGATAGGGTATGAGAAAACTTTTTTCCACGGCAAACTCTTCCCGTGGGACAAGACGGGCGGTCCCGTGCACCTTCCCGTTCCCCGTCCTTTCGAGCCATTCGAGGGCCTCCCTGTTCAGACTGTCGATATCACGGAACACACGTGCCACCAGAAAGTTCTCCTTCACATATTTCACTACGTTCTCGACCTTGCCTTTTGACTCGGGGTCGGCCTTATGGCAGAACACCGGCTGGAAATGCTGCTCCCTGACAAATGTCTGGAACTTCCTTGTCAGCACCAGGTCTCCCAGGTTCTCCCGGGAAATCAGCACCCTGTCCTGGTCATAAAGGATCTTTTCCGGTTTCCCTCCGAAATACTCAAAGGCGCGCTCGTGTGCATAGATGGCGAGCTCCGTGTCGAAAGGGCGACGGCTGAAACAGGTGAACTTGTAGCGTGAACGTGCCAGGACGATCGCAAAAAAATAGACTTTCGTGCTTCTGCCGTTTTCCGCGGACATCCATTTCTCCCCGAAATCTGCCTGCGCATACTTCCCATAGGGGGTATCCGGCAGTTTCTCATAGTCCCTGCGTATCCTGGCCTCCGACTTCTTTCCGATGCCATATTTGCAGCGCACCTTTTCTACAAAATTGAATACGGTCTTGTCGCACACTTTCGGGAAATCCGGATAGCATTCTCTAAGCCAGTCATGCATCCGTGCGGCCGATATGTACGGATATTCCTCCAGAGTCCCCCGCACATACTCCTCGTATCCTGCCAGTTTCAGCGTGTATTTGCGATGCGAATTCCGCCTCCTTACAAAATCCTCCCGGGACATCTGCAGATATTTCCGCACGGTGCTTCTGTCCACTCCCAGGTGCTTCCCGATCTGTGTCTTGTTTAATCCTTTCGACTGAAGCTCTCTAACCTTGTACCACATATACTGTTTCTCTTTAAAAAATCGGCTCGTTGTTATCATAATGATGTCTGTCTTTTTGAGCCGGCAAAGATAGACATCCCCGGAAAAGTGCGGTATTCGCATTTTCCATTTTCCTGCTGATAAAGTTATAAATTACATACAGAAAGGAAAAATATACGAGGTGCAGTACAGCATCCCGGAAGGCTATCCCGAAAAACTCCTCCCGGTGAAGGTGAAGATAACCTCCAACCACAGCGTGCCCAGCCGCCGAAAGACCACTTTGTGGCCTTATACCAATGAGTTTCGACATCGTGCGCAACGGAGAAGCCCAAAAAGTCAATCCGCCCTATGGGTTCAAGTACCTCTACACGATGGATAACTATGATTCTTCCGATGGAGGCTCTTCCTTACTATTATGATTTGGGCTATAGGTTTACACAGAAATATTGGGGCAAAGGATATGCCACAGAAGCTTCTGCCGCTTTGATGGATTATGCTTTCAATAAACTGAAGATTCCGTGTGTCTATGCCCTCATTGAAGCCGACAATTTGAAATCAAGGCGTGTTTTAGAGAAAGTAGGATTCCACGAAGATAAGCCTATGACGATTGACGGTGTACCTCATGTACAATTCAAAGCAATAAAGCCAATGTGAGGACGTAAACCATATCTGTATGGGACATCATGATAAGGAATACGTTTATTTGTTTATGTGTTATCGTGATAGGAATGTTAGTTTTACCTTTTGCGGCACTCTCCTCGCATTAGAATATAACGGTATGACATTGTATGATATTATTCTTAGTCCTCAATCCAGTGTTCTCAATCGTATTGGGAACTTTTTTCATAAAACCGCTGAAAGAAAGAATAATATTTTTCATCGGTTTTATTTAGAAAGAATAAAGTTGTTCGTATATTTGCGAACATAAAAATAAGAAGACTATGGAATCCAAGAAATATACATTGGAACAAGAGCAGATAGCCCGCTTTGCCAAAGCGATGGGGCATCCGGCAAGAATGGCTATTCTTGAATTCTTAGCCAAGCAGGATTGCTGTTTTTTCGGAGATATTCACGAAGAACTCCCCATCGCGAAAGCGACGGTTTCACAACATCTGAAAGAGTTGAAAGAAGCAGGTTTGATACAAGGAGAGATAGAAACGCCGAAAGTGAAATATTGTATCAATCGAGAGAATTGGAAAATAGCTTCGATGCTTTTTTCTAAATTCTTCGGACAATGTGTATGCAAAAAGGAGAGTTGTTGCGAATAGGGACAATTTTTTTAGGATTATTGTTCGTTGTTTTGCGAATAACAAACACAAATAACAACCAATAAAAACAAAAGCGTATGAACAGATTGATTTTAGCCTTGATTATCAGCTGCGGATTGACTGCTTGCAGTAACAATGGGACAAAGAAGAGTGCTTCTACTGATGTGGAGCAAACCCAGCCACAAGAACAGAAAGACCGTGTGGAGGTGTTGTATTTTCATAGCAAACAGCGATGCGCTACCTGCATGGCAATAGAAAAGAACGCCAAAGAAGCGGTAGAGGCAGAATTTGCTGACGAACTGAAAAACGGAACACTCGTTTTCAGAACTATCGACATTTCCGAACCGAAGAACGAAGCTATCGCCGAGAAATATGAGGTTACATGGTCTTCGCTTTTCATCAGCAAATGGAAAGCCGGCAAAGAAACGTATGAAAATCTGACCGAATATGCTTTTGCCAACGCCAGAACTGCTCCCGCCACTTTCAAGAACGGAGTAGCTGAAAAAGTCCGTACCTTATTGAAATAAAGTTCTATGGAGTGGTTACAGACATTATTGGACAGCAGCACGGCTCCTGCACTTACGGCTTTTCTTTTGGGATTGCTTACGGCGGTTTCGCCCTGCCCATTGGCTACGAGTATCGCTGCTATCGGATTTATAGGTAAGGACATTGAAACCCGCCGTCGGATATTCCTCAATGGCTTACTATAACGCTCGGTCGTGTAATTATCTATACATTGCTGGGTATCGTATTGATACTAATACTCAAAGAGGGTTCAAGTCTTTTCGGTATTCAGAAGTTTATCGGCAAATACGGAGAACTCGTACTCGGCCCTGCCTTGTTATTGATAGGTTTATTCATACTGTTCGGAGGCAAACTGAAATTACCCTCTTTCGGTTTTAAGGGAAATGGCGAGGGCTTAGCCCGTAAAGGAGGATGGGGAGCGTTTTTGCTCGGCGTGTTGTTCGCTATGGCATTTTGTCCCACCAGCGGAGTTTTCTATTTCGGCATATTGATTCCGATGTCGGCAACGACTGTTGCAGGCTATCTGCTGCCCGTCCTTTTGCCATAGCTACTGCGTTGCCGGTTTTGATTGTCGCTTGGATATTGGCATTCAGTGTACAACATATCGGCAGTTTTTACGGTAAAATGCAGACTGTACAGAAATGGCTGACCCGGATTGTCGGGACATATTTGCGATTATCGGTTTGTATTATTGTGTGATTATGTATTTATAAAAAACAAAAACATGGAAATCAAAGTATTGGGAACGGGTTGCGCCAAATGCAAGACAACCTATCAGACAATCGAGAAAGTAATTAGCGAGAACAATCTCGAAGACGTGAAACTTACGAAAGTAGAGGATATTGTGGAAATACTCAATTCCGGCATTATGGCCACACCTGCCGTTGTGGTGGATGGAGCCGTTAAAGTCAAGGGACAGTCCCGTCCGAAAAAGAGGTAAAACAAATACTCGGTATTTAAGGTACAGTTATGGATACTAAAAAAGAGTTGAAAATCCTCTTTTGGATGATTGTGGTTTATGCAGCCGTATTTTTCATGCCACTCGGCAATGAGAGGTTCATGACGGCTGTCGATGCAACCCTCGACCTTGCTAAATGGTATGCGCAGGAACACGTTATGTTATGTCTGCTTCCCACCTTTTTCATCGCAGGTGTGATTGCCGTTTTCGTCAGTCAGGGTTCGGTTCTCAAATATTTCGGAGCAAATGCCAAGAAGTGGTTATCCTATACGGCAGCTGCTGTTTCGGGTAGTATATTGGCAGTCTGTTCCTGCACGATTCTGCTGTTGTTTACGAGTATTTACAAACGGGGCGCAGGGTTAGGCCCTGCTATAGCCTTTCTCTATTCCGGCCCAGCCATCAGTATTTTATCCATCATTTTGACAGCCCGTATTTTGGGTGTAGAGATGGGTGTTGCACGAACGGTTGGAGCTATCGGATTCTCCGTAGTGATAGCCTTGCTATGGCATTTATTTTCCGTAAGGAAGAGAAAGCCAAACAAGAGGAACAGATGATTATTGTTCCACTGCTGGAAAGACGCCCGATGTGGCAAACCTCGTTTCACTTTTTTACATTGGTACTGATTCTCGTCTTTGTAAATTGGGGTGCGCCCTTTGCTTTAGACAAAGGTTTGTGGACTTTCATCTTCACCTATAAATGGTATATTACGGGAGTTCTTGCTCTGATGCTCTGTTGGTCGCTTGTCCGAATATTGAAATTGCGTCCATTATGGGTATGTGCCGGAGTCGTGATAACGATTGTTTCTGTTTTCCTTGCAGACGCCCTTATTGCTAAAGCCAAATTAGTACCGCTCGTTCCGATGGTTGTGGGTATAGCTTCACTTTCCATCATCTTGCTGTTTGATAAACGAAACGAGGAAAATAGAGAATGGGCATTATCATCATGGGGATTCGCCAAGCAGATATTACCCTTGTTGGCCGTCGGCGTAGTGACAGCCGGATTTCTTCTGGGTTCGACGCATGATAACACGTCGATTGCCGGAGTTATTTTTAACGAGTGGATTGAATGGGCAGTCGGTGGAAATTCGCTGCTATCCAACTTCTTCGCAAGTTTCACGGGAGTGTTCATGTATTTTGCCGCCCTGACCGAAGTGCCGATTATTCAAGGGTTGTTGGCTTCAGGCATGGGAAAAGGCCCTGCGCTTGCGTTACTGCTGGCCGGCCCGTCGCTGTCGCTACCGAATATGTTGGTTATTCAAGGTGTTATGGGGACAAAGAAAACCATTGTTTATGTAGCTTTGGTTATCATCATGGCAACAATATCGGGTTTTGTATTCGGAAATTTCTTTTAAGTTTCCCGTTTATATTGTTAAACAGACACGAACAAAAATTATTGCTCGTGTCTGTTTTGTGTATTCAAATAATTGCTTTATATTTGTATTCAGAAAGAGTTATTTGACAGCATAGCAATGCAAAATGTTGAAATTCGTACAGTTGCTAAATCGTTACCTCTATTTCTCAAATAATTCGCTAAAAGTTTATTCCCCAATTGGTTAAGTTAAACCGAGAAAAATCTAAAATAAAATGTTTTATTTTCATAATTGTTGGTTTTATGGTACCAGCAAAATGGGTTTACATGCAATCCTTTTTCTATCAGATAGGTATTACATCTCGTGATGAGACAGGTTTGTCCTTTGGACTTTGTTATCCGATGGTGATGTCGCCCGACACCGTTGCCTTGTGTTTCTCAGCCCTGAATGGTTACACCGCTGACGCTGATACCGTTTTTATTGATATTCAGTTCTATGACTAATTGCTTGTCACCTTCCAAACGCTTGATATCCTGTCCTTCGGATGTGGTCTGTGGGAGTTTGGAAAGGTTGTAGTCCTTCGTTTCATTGCCTATCTTGATTTGTTCTTCTGAATTGAGAGAAAACAAGAATAGCATGTAATTTCCCATTCAAAAAGCGGACGGAGAGTGTCGGTTTATCGGTACTCTCCGTTTGCTTTTTTATGCTATCTTCATTGTCCGTATATAGGCATTTTTCAGGTTACAAATTATGCTGCCTATACACGGTCTGTGTCTATCGGCTAAAAGAAGACTCATTAAAAATAGGTATATTCCCCGCCTGAATCGCAGCGATTATGTAAAATTTATACCTAAAAAAAGGTATTGCAGATATTTTTGATGAAAATTAATTTTGCAGTCGTTTTTAATAAAAAATGAAAGAATGAATCAGGTCAAAATGGTATTAATTTTTGCCATATTATTATTTTTATCTTGTGTGAATGTAAGTGCCCAAGTAATAAAGGGAAGAGTAACCGATAGTACCACAAACGAAGCGTTAAGTTATGCCGCTGTGGAAATACGTTCTTTCGAGGATGATGTTTATATAGGAGGAAGCTCCACCAATGAAAAAGGAGAGTTTGAGTTTCATCTGAAAGGGAGGTATCCCAAAATTCGTATCACAGTTTCTTTCTTGGGATATAAGACAATACAAAAAGTATATGCCCCCGCTACGGAGTACAGTTACCTCAAATTCGAGATGCAGGAGGACTCGCAGACCTTGAACGAGGTCGTGGTGAAAGGATTGAGTCCTGCGGAAAAAGTGCAGCGGTTGGCCTATAATGTATCATTGGTGGAAACGGCCAAGTTGAAAAGCACGACGATGGACCTGTCCAATGTCATTGACAAAATCAGCGGGGTGAAAATCCGTTCCACGGGAGGCGTGGGTTCCGAAGCCAACGTCACTTTGAACGGCTTTTCCGGTCGGCATGTGAAAATCTTCATCGACGGTGTACCGATGGACGGTATGAGTTCCGCTTTCGGGCTGAACAATATTCCGGTAGGTCTCGCCAAACGTGTGGAGGTGTACAAAGGTGTCGTACCTATCGAACTGGGCGGTGACGCACTCGGCGGGGCTATCAATATCGTTACGGACAACAGCCGGTGTACCCGTGTGAACGCCTCCTATTCGTTCGGTTCGTTTAACACCCACAAAACCAATGTCTATGCGGAACATACCACAAAGAAAGGTTTTTATGTTTCTCTGAATGCCTATCAGAACTACTCGGATAACGATTATAAAGTCAATATCGACAGTTACACGAAGTTCAACGAGGATGGCAGTAACCAGGAGGTCAAAGAAAATCTCACCGTGCGCCGCTTTCATGCCAAGTATCACAACGAGGTAGCCATTCTGAAGATTGGGATAGTGGACAAAACGTTTGCCGATCGTCTGTTGTTAGGCTTCATGGGAGGTTACGAGTATAAACAGACCCAGAATGCCTCCACTATGGACTGGGTGTATGGTGCACGCTACACCACGGCCAATACGCTGATGCCGCAACTGACTTACGAAAAGAGATTCAAAGTGTTGAAGGGGCTGCACGTGTCGCTGAACGGTAACTACAACTTCGGCAAGTCCTATTCTGCCGATACGGCCAGTTGTAACTACAACTGGCTGGGTCAGAGTCAACCGAAAGGCGTACCGGGCGAGTTGTCGTACATGAAGTACCGTTACCGGGACCATAATGGGGCGGCCAACTTCCGCATGGCACTCTTTCCCGCAGACGGGCAGTCCGTGTCGCTGAGCAGTACGCTCACCACCTTCTCCCGCTCCGGCAAGACGAAACGGCCTACAAACCCACCTATGAGCATCCATCGCAGAGTATGAAAATCGTTACCGGATTGAGTTATAAGTATGACTACAAGGGCAAGTGGAACACATCTGCCTTTGTGAAGCACTATATGAACCACCTGGAGGCCTACCTCGATCCGGAAGGCGGAATCAATTATCAGGATTTCAGCAACACCACTTCCTATTGGGGAGGAGGTTGGGCCAGTACCTACTTTTGGGGGCGGCACACACAACTGCGGTTGTCGTATGAATACGCCCTGCGTCTGCCTACCAGCCGTGAGTTGTTCGGTTCTGGCGACGACATTGAGCGAGGCAACTCCAATCTGAAACCGGAATCAAGCAATAACGTCAATATCAGTGTCACAGCCAATGCTGTGGATTTGACCGACCACCGGCTGACCATCGATGCAGCTTTTCAATACAGAGAAATCAAGGACTATATTCGCCGCACGACCAACAACGACAGTGGGCGTGCCAGTTCACAGAACGATGGTCGTGTACGCAATTTGGGTACGGACTTGAGCATCCGCTACACTTTTAAGGATGCCTTCTTCGTGGGCGGCAACTTCAGCTACATCGACATGCGGAGCTTGACCAGGTACGTGACGGGCACACAGCAGGAGAGCAAGAACTACAAAGAACGCGTACCTGCTATCCCCTATATGTATGGTAACGGAGAAGCCGGGCTTACCCTGCGCGATGTGTTTGTGAAGGGAACAGTGCTGGACATACATTATATGATGAACTATGTCCAGAAGTTCAGTTACGAGTGGAATGTGTACCAGAATGCGGAACTTGATATACCTACCCAATTCTCTCACGACCTCTTCGTCAGCTACAACTTCGGAAAAAAATCGGAGTTTACCGTATCGGCCGAGTGTACCAACATCTTCAATGCCCGCCTGTACGACAATTTCAAGATGCAGAAGCCGGGACGCGCCTTCGCTATCAAGTTCGGCTATAGCTTTATGAAGTGACCATTATATAACAATTAAAAACGATAAAGTAAAAATGAAAGACAGATTCAAATTATTCAGCATGGCTCTATGCGCATGTGCATTTGCAGCTTGTAATGACAATGAAGGAGTTGATGGACCCGGTGACGGTGACAAATCCCCCGTGCAATATGTAGTGATGAGTGCCACATCGGACGGAACGGCCAACTATTTGCAGTTGGCCAGCGACCCCACCAAAGGTACGATTGACCCGACTGAAGCGAACGGGCGTATATCTTTCGATGCAAGCAACCCAGATTTTGTCAACTACAACAACGAACTGCTGATTGGCATGAACTATCCCTCACAGGGAGGTACAGGTGGCTACTCCTATGCTTGGAAGCTCATTGACGGGCAACTAGTTCAACATGGCAATGGTATAATGCTGGATGGCGACGTGAAAGCACGCGGCTTTTTCAATGACTACTTGCTCGGTCTGTCTGACCAAGCCGAGGACAACAATCACTATACACGCGTGAAATACGTCAAGGTGACTGAGTTCAGCAGTGTGGTCGTAGATGGAAAAATAAACTGTCAGGACCACAGCAAAGAACCGGCCAGCCAGATGGGCAATGAGGCATGGGGGGTTGGTGACATAGCCCAGTACGGCGACTACGTGCTGCTGGCCTATACCACCAAACATCTGGTGCAGGATGGTAACTACACCTCAAAAGCAGCAAGCACCCGTGCGAAGGCTTCCTATGGTACAGACTTGGACAACAACTTCTATTTGGGTGTTTACAAGTTCGACCCGACAGATGCGGATAAAGAATATTTGAAATACCAAAGCATGATTGTCCGCAAGAGCGAAGACCATCCGGGAAAAGAAGCCGGACAGATCAAAGGCAACTCTAGGTCGCGCACGGAAACGGGTATCGAAGTCGTTGGTGATAAAATCTACCTGTTCTGCCAAGGCGGCAAGAACTTCCAAACGAACAGCCTAAGAGTGCCTTCTGCTGTGCTGCGCATCAGCGGTAGCAATATTCAGAGTGGCAAGCCCGTAGATATCGACAGTGATTACTACGTAGACCTAAACGATAAGACAGGCGACCGCTATTTGTGGAGATGTTACTATCTGGGTGACAACAAGTTCTGCCTGCAACTCTTCACCAACCCCGGAATGGATGGGTACACGGAAGGCACACACAAGACATTCGGCATCTTCGACGTAGAAACGCAAAATTACACGCCTGTGACCGGTATGCCTGAAGCCGGCGACATCAATGACATTGCGCTTGCTTATGCTTCTGACACGGACAAGGGTACAGTGACTTTCGAATTGATGACTACGTCGGGTGCAGTCCTGTACACCATCAACCGCAATGGCGTGGCCACGCCTGGCACGAAAGTGGAAGCTGAAGTCATCAAGGGAGCAAGTCTGTTGAAACAAAAATAGGCCTTTGTATGAATAAAGTATTCCGAAAAATACATTTATGGCTGTCTGTCCCCGTCGGGTTGATAATCACGGTTATCTGCCTTACGGGGGCGGCCCTTGTTTTCGAGCGGGACATAACGGAAAGCCTCAATCCTAAAATTTATAAGGTCGCATATACGGAAGGGGACACTCCTCTGCCGCCGTCCGAACTGGTCGCCTCTATCCGCCAGCAGGTTCCGGATTCGTTGGAATTGCTCTCCCTGCAACTGTCGGGTGAACGGGACGTCGCCTGCATGGCAACATTCAAAGGTGCGGGAAAGCGTTCGTTAAGCGTGAATCCATACACTGGAGAGGTGAACGGTTGGACCAAGAGTTACCCTTTCTTCCAGACCATGCGTAAACTGCATCGGTGGCTGATGGACCGCCTGCCTATAAGGGGGCAAAATCTGCCGGCAAGGTTATCGTGGGTATTACTACCTTTGTAATGGTTGTTATCCTCGTTTCCGGTATTGTGATATGGATACCGCGTACCCGTAAGGCGCTGAGAAACCGTCTTGTCGTATCGTGTACGAAAGGTTGGTGGCGTTTTTGGTACGACAGTCATGTCTCGCTGGGCATATATGTTACCCTGTTTTTGCTGGTCATGGCTCTGACAGGGCTTACATGGTCGTTCCAATGGTACCGCACGGCAGCCTATGGACTGTTCGGTGTATCGACAGCCCGTCCCGCCATGTCCGCTCCGCAGCAGCAAAATAAGGATGAAAAGAAAGAAAAGGCAGAGTTCGATTATGGGATATGGGATAATGTGGTTTCCGAACTGCAGGCCCTTTATCCTTCGTATGCCTCCATTTCGCTGACGGCCGGAAAAGCACAGATAAGCAAGCCCGGTAACATGCGAAGCAGTGACACGGCGGCGTTTGATACCCAAACAGGAGAAATCACGACCGTTACGGCTTATAGCGATGTTCCCAGAGCACAGAAGATGAAAGGGTGGTTCTATGCTTTCCACACCGGGTCATGGGGCGGAATGACGACAAAGGTCCTTTATTTTCTGGCCGCTTTCATCGGAGGAATCTTGCCTTTGAGCGGTTATTATCTGTGGTTGAAAAAGAAACGTTTATCAAAGAAAAAAGTCTTTAGAACTATCTTTGAAACAAAATGTATATAAAAATCCTAACAAATGTCAGTCAGATTTTTTTATGAATAATTTCTTTCCAAAATCTAGGAGGAAGGAAAGTAGAAATAGCGTGTAATTCCTGTCGTGAAAAGAAAACGGGGAGTGGCGGTTTATCGGCACTCTCCGTTTGTTGGTATTGCCTGACGGATGCAAGTCCCGAGTGAATCCTAATAGCAGGAATCGCATAACCAATGGCAAGGGTGTCTATCGTGAGATGGCTTCTGAAAGAAGTTGGCAGCAAACATTTGGCTTGACGGACAAAAACTTCATACAAGGTATTTAATCGTGGACAAGGTTACCAAACAGACCAAAGCCTCATAGCTATTCAGAACGGTTGGTGCAAATAAAATAAGTATAAGATGAAAAGACAAGATCTTTATCCAAGGAGGTCACACAAACATGAAGGTCAGTTTTTTACGAGTCATGTAAAGTTTGCTGCAAGAAATTAGTAGAGACCATAGTACTCGAGGCATTTTACAAGTCTTTTGTAGCTAGATGTCCGAAAAGAACTCTCTATCCACACAATAGGTGGAATCTGAAAATAAGATAGAAGTGATGCCATTTATTAAAAGGATGGCTGAAAATAACTTGTCCAACTTGGATACACCAGGTTACGGACAGTATATAATTTCCGTATTTCAACTACACTTTGTTTACCGTTCGTAACGTCCAATCTACTGGCAATATATTTTCAGAAGTCTCCGCAAACAGTGATTCTTATTATTTTTCGATGCAAAATTTTGTGTTCCAACCCACTCGAACTTTATTACAAATACTTATATCATGATATATTGATTATTAGAGTATTATTAGTTTGAATTCTCCAAAAACAAGTTATATACAAACCGAAGCTATTTACTTCGTATTAATTGCATCAAATCAAAATACAAAATACAAAAATGGAACGAATAGAAAAGCAAAATTTTCTTATGCTGCAATAGGAGTTTTATTATTAGGATTGGTATCCTATGACAGTAAGAATAGTGGTCTGAATAATTAATATCATTGATAGGATGGTGGTATGAAGAAGCATATATCTTTATTAATTGCGTTAACTGGCATTATCTCGTTAAATGCGCAAGATTTCAGATTTGGAATAACGGGCGGAATGAACTTGAATTCTATCACAAATGAGAGGAACAAGGTAGATTATAATTTAAAGGCGAATATTTCTTCAAAGAAGATAAAGGGTTTTATCTTGATATGGGAGTTATGCTGACCAATAAAAATTGGGAAACACCGTATTATGCCCATATCGGAGATAAAGACAAATTGGGAAACATGTGGAGTGCAAATCTTCATTATCTTAATATACCTATTCACATAGGGTATATGATGCCTGTATCAAAAAAGATTTCGCTATTCATGAATGCCGGACCATATTGGGGAGTAGGATTGTTTGGTAAATATACGATGACATCGGGTGATAAGGATACCACTATTGCTGAAAATATCTTTAAAGATTATCTCAAAAGATTTGATTGTGGTATAGGATGGAATAGGTATTGAATGTGCAAGATGTATCAAAGGTTGTCAAAGTAAAGTCCTGTGAGGAAAGCCAAAAGATATATTGTGGTCAAACTTATATTATGGTCACCACCGGGAGCAGGATGTTTAAAAGAACTTGTGGAAAGAACAGAAGAAGGTCCTGCGAAAATCCGTGTGTAGAGAGAAAAAAATGTGTGGGTAATGGCCTTTAACTTAGAAAATAACAAGCATGGACATTTAAGCCATACTAGACGGAATAGGACTGTTACCTGAAGAAAAAATAGTATCCAAAACAGACTCACAGTTCCAATCGCGACTAAAAGTTTGTCCTGTTTCCGGGTTTCCCTAACGATGGCGCTTGACGCGTAGGTATACAGCTTTACTGCGAATAGGAAATCCGGGAAGAAACCTTTGGAATGTAGGTGCAAATGAGAATACTCTTGAGGAATGGAAGGCTTTTCCTCAAGAAAAAGAATGAAGCAAGTCTCTTGAGAAACATGGTTAACTAGGTCAAAATAATCAAGCATGTCTGCAGGAAGGAACAAGCTCAACATCTCCATAGGAGTAAGGGGGGCATTTCTATTTCATGCCTCAAAGATAACCACTTTAACTAATTCCCCAAGTTTTCAAACTGACCCGTTTAATTTTTACTCTTGCAGACGCATCTCTTCTATCTACACCGCAGATGAAGCGACAGGGATTTTTGCATTTGATGTGCGATTTTGCGTTGCACTTACTGCATAGTCCCGTTAGAATCCGTATGCGAGGATGGTGGAATTCGATATTTTACTTGGGTGAAGAGGGCTTTTCATCTGTGTGAAGAGCCGTTGTCACTAAAGTGGAACTACTGCTTCACATAGATGGAGCAACAGTATATATCGGAAGTTAACACAATGACATCCTATTTAATTAAATGAAAGCACGGCATGTCCTGTCAGATCTAATCTGATATCTGCGGCTCTTTTACAAATAATGGGCGAATGTTCCCATCCCCATCACCTGCATACCAGTTCAGGGATATTATGGATGTTTTTTACACAGCAAATTGCTGATAATGAGTGGCATGATGTGACGGAAGGATTTTATGTTTTACGTAAGACGAAATCACCTTTTCCTTTGGTTCTTACCCGGATTACTCTTGTTGGACTCTTTCAGCCGCTTGGTTTCACTTCTATAAAGTGATACTAAATCAAAATCGAGCATCACTTTTTGAAACCAACAGCTTCTCCTGATGTAGTAACGTTTTACGTTCTTGCCTTGAATACAGGACTTGCTTTTTGTATCTCCGACTCAAAGCCAAACCAGTAGCCATGTTCTCCCTTTTCATCGGCAGGAAG
>ENA-OQCK01000109-OQCK01000109.1-human-gut-metagenome-genome-assembly--contig:-NODE-109-length-45627-cov-3.660923_pt1 | contig 45627 bp, 53 predicted proteins | sample MGYA00242498_ERZ504578 | MGnify/ENA primary metagenome ERZ504578 (study PRJEB26092, sample SAMD00036229) | human gut metagenome | host: Homo sapiens | study: EMG produced TPA metagenomics assembly of...
CTGGATTCAGCGCAAGATCGACTCGTTGACGAAAGAGATATTCTCTGACGACGACATGAAATAACTCTCCGAAACGAAGCTTGTAATTTATAATTAGTAATCAGCAATAACCTATAAGAATTATGGACGAGATAGTACAATTCGATTTCCCGACAGACTCACCGAAGATCATTAAAGTAATTGGTGTAGGTGGTGGTGGCGGTAACGCCGTAAACCACATGTACCGGGAAGGCATACATGACGTGACGTTCGTTCTTTGCAATACGGACAATCAGGCACTGGCGGAATCACCCGTTCCGGTGAAACTGCAACTGGGCCGTAGCATCACCCAAGGGCTTGGAGCCGGCAACCGTCCCGAACGGGCACGCGACGCCGCCGAAGAAAGTATAGAAGACATCCGCAACCAATTGAACGACGGCACCAAAATGGTATTTATCACCGCCGGAATGGGAGGAGGAACCGGAACCGGAGCCGCCCCCGTCATTGCCCGCATCGCGAAGGAAATGGATATTCTAACGGTCGGCATTGTCACCATTCCATTCATCTTCGAAGGAGAAAAGAAAATCATTCAGGCACTGGACGGCGTAGAACGCATTGCCCAACATGTTGATGCCTTACTGGTTATCAACAATGAACGCCTGCGCGAAATATATGCCGACCTTACTTTTATGAATGCTTTCGGCAAAGCTGATGACACACTTTCCATTGCTGCCAAGAGTATCGCCGAGATTATTACGATGCGTGGTACAGTCAACTTAGACTTTGCCGATGTGAAGACTATTTTGAAAGATGGTGGTGTGGCAATTATGAGTACCGGATTCGGCGAAGGTGAGAATCGTGTCACCAAAGCTATCGACGACGCCCTGCACTCTCCGCTGCTCAACAATAACGATATTTTCAATGCCAAGAAGGTAATGCTGAACGTTTCTTTCTGCCCGTCGTCCGAGTTGATGATGGAGGAGATGAACGAAATACACGAGTTCATGAGCAAATTCCGCGAAGGTGTGGAAGTCATCTGGGGGGTTGCTATTGACAATTCATTGGAAACGAAGGTTAAGATTACCGTACTTGCCACCGGATTCGGCGTAGAAGACGTTCCCGGCATGGATAGCTTGCACGCTGCACGCAGCCAGGAAGAGGAAGAACGCCAATTACAACTTGAAGAGGAAAAGGAGAAAAACAAAGAACGTATCCGCAAAGCATACGGAGAAAGCGCCAGCGGCATCGGCAGCAAGAGCTTACGCAAACGCCGCCACATCTACCTCTTTAATACAGAGGACTTGGATAACGATGATATCATCGCCATGGTAGAAGATTCTCCTACTTATCAGCGCGACAAGACGACTCTAACCAAAATCAGGACAAAAGCCGCCCTTGAAGAGGAAGTAGCTACGGAAGAAGCTATGGACGACAACGGAGTTATCACTTTCTAAATTAACTTATAACATAAAGATATGGATTTATTTGATCAGGTCAGCGAAGACATTAAAAACGCAATGAAGGCGAAAGACAAAGTAGCCTCGAAACTTTGAGAAATATAAAGAAGTTCTTTTTGGAAGCAAAAACCGCTCCGGGTGCCAACGATACATTGACGGACGATGCAGCTCTGAAAATCATCCAGAAACTAGTGAAACAAGGAAAAGACTCTGCCGAAATTTATATAGGACAAGGACGTCAAGACCTTGCAGATACAGAATTGGCACAAGTCGCTGTAATGGAAAAGTTCCTTCCGAAACAAATGACCGCTGAAGAGCTGGAAGCTGCACTGAAGGAAATTATTGCCGAGACAGGTGCTACCAGTGGAAAAGACATGGGCAAAGTTATGGGAGTTGCCTCCAAAAAATTGGCAGGACTTGCGGAAGGACGTGCTATTTCTGCCAAAGTAAAAGAGCTTTTGGGATAAATTCCCACTCTTTACAAGAGATTTTATTGGTTCTTCGTCAATTTGGTGGTAATTTAACCAGTCGGTGGTATCTCCATTCCCCTCCTTCGGGAAGGAGAATGTTGAATACTATCGATTATCAAATTATTATTTTCCTAATTAATTTTACCACCAAATTTGAAGCAGAACTATTTTATTTCAGTTTTATCTTGCACCTTACACTAATCATGGGTTATCTATTTGATTAATAGCAGCATAATCCAGTGCAAGATACCGTTGCAGATGTGTGCAAGATGTTTTTACCTTACACACATCTGCAACTTTTTTTTTTTATAGTGGGAAAACTACTCCCACACTTACCTTCCCAATAAAGACATACGGATAAAGCATTAGTTCAGAGTGTTGAAACACTTTGTTTCAGCAGCTTGAAACAAAATGTTTAGTGCCTTGAAACAATATATTTATCGGTGTGAAACAAAGTGTTTCTCTACGGGAAACAAATCTTGGCATGGCTGATTAAACAGCCCCAACCGACATTCGCCGTTTCAAAACCCGACAGTAGCAATTATGATCCCTCAAATTAAAACAATCACCAATATAAGGAATCCATTCCTTTTAGTTATGGAGATAATGATAAAAATAATCGAACAAACTTATTTTCCTCATTATCAATCCGGAACAAAATTTCAGAAAAAATGTATGGTATCCGAAGATATTTCATAGGTGTTAACAACAAAAAAGATAACTACTTTTGTTATAGTCTCTGACTAATATGTAAAATAAACAAGCTTATGAAACAAAAAGGTAATAAAAAAGGGTTTACCGGATGTGCCCAAGCCTATATCCGGAAGTTACAAGAAGAAGGTCGCTTTTCGACAGCGCACGTATATAAAAATGCGGTTCTTTCATTCACCAAATTTTGCACTACTCCCAACATTGCATTCGGACAGATCACCCGCGATAATCTGAGACGATACGGACAGTATCTCTATGAACACGGGCTAAAGCCGAACACCGTATCGACATATATGCGTATGTTACGCAGTATATATAATCGTGGCGTAGAAGCAGGTATTGCCCGCTTCATTCCCCGGCTGTTCCGGGATGTGTACACAGGTGTAGATGTACGCCAAAAGAAAGCACTACCTGCCGGCGAATTGCATACGCTTCTCTATAAGCTCCTCACTCCGAGCACCTGAAGCAGACACAAGCCATCGCACGGCTGATGTTTCAATTTTGCGGCATGCCATTCGCAGACTTCGCACATTTAGAGAAATCGGCATTAGAACATGGGATCCTCAGGTACAACCGCATAAAAACGGGTACGCCCATGAGCCTCGAAATTCTGGATGTATCAAAGCAAGAAATGAATAAGTTACGCAATAACAACTCACCGAAAGAAAATTATCCGGACTATCTATTTAATATAATGAAAGGTGACAAACAACGGAAAGATGAAGCTATTTATAAGGAATACCAGTCTGCACTCCGCCGGTTCAATAATCAACTGAAAAGCCTGTCAAGAGAATTACGCCTAAAATCAACCGTCACTTCATATACTCTACGACATTCCTGGGCAACAAACGCAAAATATCAAGGAATCTCCATTGAGATGATTAGCGAATCACTAGGACACAAATCCATAAGGACCACGCAGACTTATTTGAAGGGGTTCGGATTAAAAGAAAGGACAGAGGCCAACAAATTGAATTGTTCTTACATCGAATCTTATAAAGCAAGTAATTATTAACTCATAACACTCTAGATACAAACACTTTACCTTATCTGTTACTTCTTAGGTAACGGATATAAATATGGCACAAAGATATATAAAAAGAATCTCACAATCCAAATGAATCATACTTTATTTTAGTTTTTTCTTTGAAAAAATAAAATAACAGGCAAGAACATGAAGCATTCTTCTTTTCATGTTCCAACTTTCTATTGCTGACCACCGAACAATTTTCCATCCGAAAGCAGCTAAGTATATTTTATTTATAAAAGGCCGCTGTCTTTATCCTATTTTTACTTTGCACGTTCATGTCCTAATATCAGAATTCCGTTACCTAAGAAGTAACAGATACACATAAACAAAAAATTATGACACACAAGCCTAAAATCAATAAATATCTGTGGCTATCTGCCGGCAAAAGTTGGAGATTTACGACAAGCACAAGACATAAGCTGGTCGTCCTTTTTGTCTTTGCTTTATGCATCCTGCCCGCAAACCTCTGCGGACAAAGTTTGGCCATCAAAAGCAATCTGCTTTATGACCTTACTACCTCACTCAATTTAGGAGGAGAAATCCGTTGTGACGATACACACACTTTCAGCCTTTCTGTCAATTACAACCCATGGAATTTCAGTGGAAACAAAAAGATGAAGCATTTCCTCGTGCAACCGGAATACCGCAAATGGCTGAACGAGGCATTTACAGGAAGTTTTATCGCTTACAAGTTCACTACGCCTTATACAATTTTGGGGGAATGCTCCTTGGGGATTCGGAAACGGGAAAATGCTGGGCATAGAAAACCGACAAATTGCCAACAACCGTTATCAAGGCAATCTGGCAGGATTCGGGATTTCCTACGGCTATCAATGGATGATTAGCCCGCAATGGAATATGGAAGCAGGAATATCGCTGGGATATGCCCATCTCAACTATAAACGATACGGACAACCCGCAGGTGCTCCCCTGATAGAAAAATCAAACTGTAACTATTGGGGGCCTACACAAATAGGGATATCAGTCGTGTATTTCATCCAATAATTCAACCTAATAAACGCATAAAATGAAAACGAAAACATTCATCCTACTCAGCTTATTGATATGCAATCTGCTTCCGGCCCAAAACGTCAAGCTGGATATCAAACCCCACTTCCTCGGAGTACGGGCAGACTCATTATTCGTATCAATGGACATATCAGTAGAAATAGAGGACATGAACCCGAAAAACGCCGTCATACTGACCCCCATTCTAACCGGGCAAGACCGGAAAATATTATTACCGGCCATACAACTGAACGGTAAACAGAAACAAAAATTATATGTACGCAACCAGATACTACGTAAAAAGAAAAACAGTAAGGAAAGCAATACAGCATACCTTGTGACAGGCATTGATGATGAACATTCGCGTACCATAGCCTATCAAACCTCACTACCGGCAGAGCAGTGGATGAATGATGCCGCGCTCTATCTGAGAAGAACGATTGTCAGACCGGAAAGCGAACAGACTCTAAAAGATACATTAATTCTCGCACCACAATATGCAGTGCTTCCACCCAATGTAACGGCAACCGATATACCGGCTCAGGAAATATCTGCCACGACGATGTCCACCAATAGTATGCCCTCCATTTCGCCTACTCCGGTTAATAAAAAACTGAAGTATAAAGGTTCATATATTTCTCCGGCTTCGGACGACGTAGATATCCGCAATCAAAAAGAACTGAACTTCAATCTTGAAGAGGCCAAAATTATGGCTGATATCAATCCGCAGATGTTATCGCTCCGTGAATTATATACGGTAGCATTGTCATACGCGGACAATAAAACGAAATTCTATCAGATTATCAATATCAGTGTCAAGCTGTATCCCGTACATCCCGTTGCCAACCTTAATGCCGCTGCCGCCGCCATTGAACAGGGAGATACGAAATCGGCAAGCAAATTCCTTTCAATGGCACTACACGAGGGACTGGCCTATAAAAGTTGCCGGGGAGTATATGAATTGATGACCGGAAACACGTATGAAGGTATCCGTATATTGAAAGCAGCCAAAGCTGAAGGTTCTGAAGAAGCCGCATATAATCTGAATGTTTTTTTTGAGAACAATAAACGTCCTTAACCGGCAGACACAATGAGATATTTCATAACCCTACTCATATTATTTGGTTGTCTTGACGGCTATTCACAGAAAGTAGCCGTCAGGCTCAATGCGCTTCCGGCAACAGACGGAGCCTTCGGAGCCGGAGTCTCTTATGGGATAGGGAATAAAAGCACTGTCGAGTTGGCCGGAAGCTTACGGCCATGGAAGCGAAGCGAAATGTACGTGAACCGTTACTGGTTGATACAACCTGAATATAAATACTGGACTTGTCAAAAGTTCAACGGATTTTTCTGGGGAGGGTATCTCAATGGAGCGCAATTCAACGTCGGAGGGAAAAAACTACCTTTCGGCATATTCGCTGACCTCAAGAAATATCGGTACGAGGGCTGGCTCATCGGGGGTGGCATCAGTTGCGGATACCACTGGATGCTAAATGACCACTGGAACGTAGAAACGAGTCTCGGAGTAGGATATGATTTCATCCGTTACAAGCAGTATAATTGTGTCAGGAAATGTGCAGGACTACGCAATAAAGGACAGTTTCATTATATAGGGCCCAGCAAAGCCTCTGTAAGCTTAGTTTATCTATTTTAAAGAGAAGAACAGTATGAGAAGTATATGGAAAGTTTGGTTTTCAAAACGAAGAAAGATTTATTTTCGGATAGCACGCAAATTCCATACTACCCCATGGAAAGTCTATCGGTTGGGACATGGTGGAATGAGCAAGAATAAGAAAGATATAAAAATATTGGAAGAGTTACAACGATATGGAGTAATCTCCTATATCTACCCTTGGTGATATTATCACATAAAAATGAAAAAATATAGTTTACTACAAGTATGAAAACAGGAGGTTTTTTTATTATTACGATTATTCTATCCCTTTCGATACAGGCTCAAACGGTTGTAACGAAAGAGACAGGAACTATTCGTCCAACTTCCTCCAGTTTGTATAAGGCGGGGAAAGAACTGGTGGTTTCTATTTCAATAGATATCACACGGGATCTCTCGTCCAATGAATCAATGGTACTGGTTCCTATTGTCTGCGATACTCTGGAACATCGGTTGAAACTGCCTCCGATTTATATCAACAGCCGGAAACAACATATTGTTTTCCTACGGGAGACAAGTAAAAAAGAAAAGTCTGCTCAAGCATTACAAAGGAAAAACGGGAATAAGCAGACGATGCATTATTTGCAATCCGTTCCATTCGAGCAATGGATGAATCAGGCTACCCTCTCGCTAATAGAGAAGAGTTGCGGCTGTGGCATTCCCGACGCGGAAGATTTCATCTGCATTGCCCGTTTACATCCACGGCCTACATTCGTTCCGCAACTTGCCTTCCTGACCCCGCAAGTTGAAACATCAAAGATCAGAACGGAAAAAGGTTCCGCATTCATTGATTTTCCTGTCAATGTAACTGCTATTCATAAAGAATTCAGCAATAACGTAATAGAACTGAATAAGATCATTGAAACAATCAACACTGTAAAAAACGACAGCAATGTAAGCATCACACGCATCAGCATTCATGGATATGCATCACCTGACGGTCCGCTTCAACTAAACGAGCGACTGGCTCGCGAACGTACCCGGACCTTGAAGGAATATGTATCCCAACTATACCCATTCGACGGCAAATACATACATACGACCTACACACCTGAAGACTGGGAGGGTTTTGAGGCACTTCTTAGCGACACAACTTTTCAAGACAAAGAAGCTATCATGAAAATTGTGACAAGCAATATGCATCCCGACCGTAAAGAAGAAATAATAAGAATGAGGTTTCCGGCATTCTACCGTTTTGTATTGAAACACTGGTTTGTCATACTGAGACATTCCGACTATACCGTCGAGTACCACGTACGTCCGTTTACAATAGAAGAATCACAAAAAGTATTCGATACAAATCCTAAAAATCTCAGTTTGGAAGAGATGTTTCGTCTCGCACTCACATATACACCGGGAAGTGCAACTTACAACAAGATTTTTATGACTGCCGTACAATTGTTTCCGGACAATCCTACGGCCAATCTGAATGCTGCCTGTATAGCATTGATACAAAAAGACACAAAAACCGCAGCCGTCTTTCTCGAAAAAGCTCCGCCATTACCGGAAACGACGCTGGCCAAAGGTGTCTTATGTTTCCTGCAAGGCAACTTTAAAGAAGCAGAGGCACTATTCCGGCAGTCGAAAGACGCAGGACTGTTACAAGCCGACGATAACTTAAAACAGATTTTAGAAGTAAAATAATTATTCAATTAAACTCAAAACAAAATGAAAAGATTCACACAACTAATGTCACTGTTGTTTATGGCAGCAGTCACACAGTACAGTTGCATCAATGATGCAGATGTAGCTTTTTCCGATGAGAGCCACACGGATTCAAACGGCAATCTTGCCTATTCTTTGAAATCCCCAATGAGAACCACACTCGCAGCGCCGAATCATCAGGCGTGACAGAGACTGGCTCAAAGGATGAATATGCAGTAAAAAGTCTGACAGTCTATCTGTTCGATTCGACCACTAAAAGTCTGAAAGACCAACAAGAACTGAAGAACATCAGACAGGTCAAAGGAGAAGGGGAAAATATACAGTATACCGCTGACAGAATTACCGTAAATCCGGGCACATACAATATCTTTGCCATTGCCAACGGGAAAGCAATCACCAAAGAAATCACCATGCAAGACGATTTCTTAAATGCTGTCGATGAAGTAACGTACAGTACAGGAAAGATTCCAAATGTACCCACAGAGGGTTTTGTTATGACAAACCGTGGTGCAGCCAACCTGAACATAGAGATAAGCAAGCCTACTGACTCGGACAAGATAACCAATGTATCTATCGGTCTTGAGCGTGCCGTTGCCAAAATCGAACTGACCCAAAAACAAGAGACTTTTCCCCTGAAAGATCCCAACGGAGAGGTGTATTGTACCATAAAACTCAACACATTCAGAATGTTGAACCTGGCAACTAAATTCTACACATTCCGCCACACAGCCACATTGAATAGCTTTCAGGAGCCGGCTTCGTATACGGAAGAAAACTTTGGTGACATTCCCGATGTCAACGGTTATCTAATCGATCCTTATTTCTTCAAGAAAACAGTGGAAGGTGCCAAAGATTTCACAAATGCCGACGGTTTCTTCGCACAAGCATTAGTAGATACTGACATCAACGACAATAACTGGGCAGGTATGGCACCAGCCAATAGCTGGTCATACATTTACTGTCTGGAGAACTGTATGTTCGTTGATGCACAATTGAATGCATACAGTACCGGAGTAATGTTCAAAGCCAACATGGACATCGCCACTAACCGCGTTTTCGACGAAAATGGTACCAATATAAACAATCCGTCCAACTGGCCTACCAAGATGTTCTATTTCAATTATAACTTCTACATCAGTGTAGATGCAATACGTAAACAGGTTCTGAATAACTTACCGTCAGATGTCACAGACGATTCGGACACAGAGACTCTTGCCAAATACAGTATCAAACGTTTCCAGAAAACAGAAAACTACTCATGTTACTACAACTACTGGATCAAGCACGAGGATAATTATGAATCTACAGAAATGGGTGTAATGGAATTCGGTATTGTCCGTAATAATATATATCGTCTGTCTGTCAGCAAAGTGGCAGGACTCGGTAGTGGAGATCCTTACATTGAGCCGGAACAACCGGACGAATATAAGGCCGAACTGGACATCAATATCAATGTTTTTCCATGGGCCGTACGTAATCAAGATGTAGAACTTGAATAAGTAGTACCGGCCAACTGAATTAAAATCATCATAAATGCGTTCATTTCTACTACATATTATCTGCATTGTCGCGTTGTTCTCGTCCTGTGATTGGGTGAATGACGATTTATCAGACTGTCCTACAGGAACTTGGTTAAAGATATCATATACCTATAACATCCTGAACGTGGACGCTGCATCTACGCAGGTAGGCGACATTACCATTCTTGCCTTCGACAAGAATGACAAGTATGTGGATCGATTGGACGTAGACAGTATAACATTACATCAAGGCTACTGCATGGTAAGACTACCGTTTCCCGAAGAAACTTATCACCTGCTTATATGGGGAGGGATATCCGGCTACCAGTATCAGCTCCCGAATCTCAAGGCTGGACAGACTGAACGGAAATCTCTGAATATATCGCTGGCATGTGACAATAAGAATCAGTTTAACAGGAAACTGAATGCACTCTTTCACAGTAGCCTTGAAAATATTACTATCAGTGAAGAATATCAGTCATCACTGCCGGACTGGTGAAAAATACGAATTACTTCTCGTGTATCCTACAGGATGAGAACACTCTTCCTCTACGACAAGAGGACTTCGCTTTCACCCTAGAATCCACCAACGGTGTAATAGACTATACAAATACTCCTGTCGGCACAACTCCGACCTGTTATCTTCCATATCGACAGGAACTGTCTCTGACTTCCGAACAAATCCCCATCATTCACGCCAGATTAAATACACTGCGCATCATGAAGGGAGACGACACAACATTATCAATAAAACATACACCAAGCGGGAAAACTATTCTGCACCTACCACTCACCCAATATTTATTGTTATCAAAAAATTATCCTAATAACATAGGTGACATAAGTGATCAAGAATATCTTGACCGAGAAGATTCTTACACACTCATGTTCTTTATACAATCATCGGACACGGGGATTCCGAGGATTCCAACAATGAAAGTAAACGACTGGATTATACGTCTGAATGATTCTGAACTAGGATCATAGAAAATTAAGAAATAAGTATTTATACAACATAATATAGGTGAGATGTAAAAAAGGCTACTGTGAAGTACCCAAGCGGGCTTTTGCCCTCATAGCATATAAATATTCCCACTCAAATAAAACGGCATAATCTTTGAGAAACCGTTTTATTCATTGTTTGTTTTGTTTGTATTAAGTGCATCCATTCCAAGAGAGGAACGGATGCACTGTTTGTTTTATAGATGACCGGAATATCAAAGCCTTATCAACTTCTGAAATAATAGAATTAAAGAAGCTATATGAAAACAATACAGCCTTTCATCTTTTGTCATGGAACCGATATCCAAGCCCCAGCATCAGATTGTTGGGATCCTTAAACTTGCTCAACTGGTATCCAACGTGCAGGAACAAGTGGCGTGTGACATAAGTTTTGAGAGCTAGAATCTGGTAGAATCCCTGCGTATCATCTCCATGGCATACCAGATTCCGTCCTAGCCCGGCATTGATTGAGAAAATGGGCATTACCAGTTCTGCACGGAGGGACAACCCCACTGCAAATTGCTCGCGAAAAGGAGGACGATGAAACTTTAAATCGCCCGAATAACTTCCTTCCAATTTATAATCTTTGATATTGGCACTCTCGTCATACTGCGCATCCACAGAAAGACCCGCCCGAAAATAGTTGTTGAAGTTATACATTGGAGCAAAGTTGAGACCTGCAATACCAAACGAACCGGGAACCAGACTCGGTATATTGTCCTTTACGAATCCCCTCTTACGAGTGGCACCGTATATTACCAGATCATAACTGACATGCGGCTTTATAAATACCCGCTTGGGGGATACTGTTCCGAGTGTCTCATCCGCATCTCCAAAGGTGCGTACAATGCCGACTCTCCCACCGATCACATTGAGTCCACCATTAGGATAATGCGTGTTTCCGTTAGAAAAATGTGTGAAGTCCACACCTGCGGCCAATTTCCATTGCGGATGAAGCTGCCAGTTCAAGATAAACCCCAGATTGATGTATGCATTGATTTTAGAACCGATAACCTCATTCTGCGGATTATATAGCCCGTCATATTTCTTCCAACCGAAAGAAGCACCGAAATTCCACTCGTAATCAAATGACAAGAGAGGCGAAAGTTGTACAATAGGTGCCCCCTGAAAAGCATATACCACCACCGGATTTCCAAGTTCAGCGGGAGAGTGGAAGGTATTATAAGATACACCTATCCCTGATAGGCATGGGGGTACAGCCGGCCTAATCGGGAATCTTTATTGAACCGGAAAGCATACTTCAGATGTAGGGAAAGTGACTGGTCAATGGTCTTCTGCCGTGCATTATCTCCTTCCAGAAAGCTGTTTGTCGGAGCTACATACCCCGGACGAATATCAAAACCAATCTGATGCTTCACAATTGTCTGAGCCTTCAGATTCCCGCCAACTACAGAAATCGTCAACAGACAAATAATGTATAGTAACCGTCCGGTATTCATATCTTTAGTCATTTGATATTTTCTCGTGTTATGTAATATGCAGCAGGCATTTTATTTTGCAACGTGCCGTTTATGGTCCGCCGTTTCCCGGTCTTTGGGTGAACAGCATAGAGGGCGTATCTAGTTTCAAACCAGTAATACTCTATCAGCACAGTGATACGCTGGGTCGTATAAGGTGGAATAGAGACTTCTATCTGTTCCGTATTGGAAAAAGGTAATGTTTGCTGCTTGGAAGTATATCGCACCTGTTTACCGTTCATCTGCAAATGACCGTTTTCTACGCTTGGTATCTCTACTGTCAGGTTACTTTCTCCCAATAGTTGAAAAAGTTCCGGCATGTCGCTTCTGAACATCACTTCATGATAAACATTCTCGTAAGGAGACAGTAAACACGGATAGTCAATACCCCAGCCATTAGGTTGCACAAAACTCCTTTTTGCTTCGATTCTTTTCTCATAAGAATCCTCGTCTAAAGAATAATAAGTGATATGATCAATCACATACCTGTCCGATGGTGAAATATCAACGTATATCTCCTGAGACTCATATTCGTTGCTCACCGTGAGTTTGAATTGAAAGTGAGTAGAACGGGCATTCTCTTCTACTGCAATCTTCAGTTCCCGGGGATTACTACGTTCGATAGTGAAACCGATCAATTCCTCATTGCACACAATCTTACCCTGTCCTTTAAGGTATGGAAATTGGTCCGTTGTTATCAGATCACCATCCGCATCATACACTGCATACGAATAGGTAAAACCTTCATCATACGTATACACTCCCAATACGTCCAATTGGAAGAAGCAAACCGAATGATTTTGGTATCGCCATTGCCATCCAAAGTCAGTTCGGAATCGGCAGACCGGAAATCGTCAACAAATACATCACCGTTACAACCATAAAACACCAATAGAATAAGAATATATTCCGTTAAGTTTATGAATATCTTCATGTTGTTTAGCTCTAGTCATTACATTGAGGACAAAAGTAATATATATTTTTAGAACTCAATGGCTTTAACCGATGTAAAAATATAACTAAAGTTACATACAACAAGCGAATAACAAATCTAATCAAACAATTCTTTCAATACTTCCAGTGATTTCAAAGCCGGGAAATCCGGCAGATGCAAGCGATAATAGTCATTCATAATGGTCAGGCAACGAGCACGTTCCGCACGACTCATGCCGAAAAGATGCATTGTTTCATAATTCATGCGCATCAACTGGCGGAGTCGCCCTGCCTCCTCAGGATTAATATAGGAAGAATGCAGTTGGGGACGAATGGAAGTGAAACAGGCATTCAGCAAATCAAAATAATCGCCTGTATGGTAGTCTTCCAAATTAGGGTAAAGCCCCAAAAAGCGGGAAAGTCTCATCAAAAACACCAGATGAAAATTGGCAAAACCTCCCCCACACTCATCCAGCCAAATAATTGAATGTTGCAAATAAGCGAACAAAGGACGATTCTCTGCCTCCTCCCGAACTGCCCGATAGAGGAACTCTGACAAGAAAAGTGCCATTGAAGATTTATACGGGTCATAGGGAATAGAAGAAAAGGGATAAAAAGATTTCGCCTCCTTGATGCGATAAAGTGTCGCATTCGGACGATAATCGGCCTCAAACTCAATGAAAGACAACGGTTGGAACAGAACAGACTTCACTGCCGCCTTTCGCGAACGAGGTACTGCGACAAGAAACGAAGCCCTTCCGGACAACTCCGTATACATATCTACAATGATAGAAGTATCATTATATTTGAGCGTATGAAGAACTATTCCTTTTGTCTTTTGCAGCATATACTTGCATATTTCAATCCGGTAGCAAAACTACAAAAAAAATGCGACCAATGCCCTATTTCATCCTGAAACAGTCTTTTTAATCTTCCGTACTTTTAAGAATCCAAAACACATAATAACCAGAAGTAAACCAATGAGCCCCCTCTTATGAGCCAGAAAGTGAATGTAGATTCTCCTTGGCCTACTTCATCTGTAAAGCCGAACTCACTTTTACATCCGGCTTCCTGAAGAATCTGTTGATAAAGCAGTTTCATATCGTAGGCCTTATCCGTAGCAATAAAGAATTTGCCACTCTCTATCTTACAATTCACATAAGGAGCTGTAAGAATGACACCATTGAATAAGAATCCGATATGCTTGCCTATTGACTTTTCCGTCGCTTCAGCCCAAGTCGTTTTATGAGAGTCGTCCAATACTCCGAGAATACGGTAAGCCATATTGTCCTCGTTCGAGTCCGACACTGAATCCAGTTTTATCCTTGCGAAATCTTTCACTGTCACAATCGGGTCTGCTGACAAACTGTCATGCTCCATATCAATCACATAATACCAGCCGTTAGGACGGACAGAAGTACTCTCAAATGAAGAAAAGCCGCACCAAAGAAGCAACAAAAAAAAGATAAATAAAATAGTTCTCATAATATATTTAATTTAGAGTGATTATCGGAAATAGTTAGTAAATAGGAACATAAGCTATTCAATCAGTTATTTTGTATCATATCTTCCAGCCTTCTCAATTCTTTATTCGCTTCAAGGAGTTGTCCCACTTTCCGATATAAATGCCGGAATACAAAGATATCAAGAATGACCAGCAACAACACAATACCTACAATAATACATCCCCGTACAAGAGTAGCATAAATGATGAACCAGGCAAGGAACGGAACAAAAGCAACATAAGTACTGATGTATCCCCAATAAAGCGATGATTTATACTGCAAAACATGAAGAATCTGGCGTTCCAAATCATATTTCATGCATCCTGCTTGTTTGAGTTTATAATACTGAAACAGATTTATCCGAAGGGTACCGAGATGGCAATAAGAATACTATATCCGACATGGCCAGGAAAAAGGGGTCAATCAGAATGTAAACTAAAACATTCAAAAACAAAAAAACAGAATCCCCAGAGAGATCCGTTCATACCATAATAACCGGTTATAGCTGGTCATTCTCTTCTTTGCGAGCATTTCTTCAACTTGCTGCCTTTCGACAACTTCCTGACAGTTGATCTTATCATTAAATTGTCCCCATGCCTTTTTTAGTTCATCAAATTCCATATTATATTCTATTTATCGGTTCGACATCTTTTTCAGTTTCTCTTTAATACGATGAATACGGATGGCCACATTATTGCGACCCACTCCTACTATTTCCGCTATTTCATCATAACTTTTTTCATCCAACCAAAGCATAATATACATCTTATCTACATTATCTAATTGATGTATAAGCTGATACAGATGTTTCATGTATTCGTCATGTTCGCAATCATCCAGTATATCTATGTCTTGTTTCAATGGTACATAATCATAATTCTTCTTTTTCCGCAGGTTTGTGATGCAAGTGTTGAGTGTAATCCGATATATCCATGTGCTCACGCTACTATGACCTTTAAAGTTCCGAAAGCTCTTCCACAAACTAAGAACGACATCCTGATACAAATCATTAATATCATCATTGTCCCTCGCATACATAAAACATATCTTATAAATGATACGTTTGTTCTGCAATAGCATATCTATAAATTCTTTATTGTCATTCATCGTTCTTAGCATTTGTCCCGTTAGTCGTCAAAATAATCATTTAGTTACAAAGAGAAACATAAAAAACTGCATTTTTATGACTTTGCAGATTTCTTTTTTAAACCGGATTACATTCTTACAAAGAAAAAACAAGTTCGCGATTTAAATCGGAAATAAACTTTCCTATATATTAAGGTATACAAGTATATATACTTCCCGGTATTTTTAAGAGAGCGTACATTTCTCACAAAAAAATCTGCCATTTATTCCACTGATTTTCAATATAAAACAAAACATCAAGAGAAAAAAACGACTATTTTATCGAAAAAAATTTAATGAATAGTTTGTCAGTTTCAAAAAAGTTCCTACCTTGCATCCGCAATCGAGAAACAAACACTGATTCGAGAAAGCAAAATGCAGAAATGCAACAACAGGATGGCCCGTTCGTCTATCGGTTAGGACGCAAGATTTTCATTCTTGAAAGGGGGGTTCGATTCCCCCACGGGCTACAAGTAAAAAGAATAAAGAACTAAAAAAATAGATTAGTCGAAATGGCAAATCATAAATCATCACTGAAAAGAATCAGACAAGAAGAGACTAGAAGACTTCATAACAGATACTATGGTAAGACCATGAGAAATGCTGTTAGAAAGCTTCGCGCAACTACAGACAAAGCTGAAGCAGTTGCAATGTATCCGGGCATTACAAAGATGTTGGATAAGTTGGCTAAAGTGAACATTATTCACAAAAATAAAGCTAACAATCTGAAATCTAAGCTCGCTCTTTATATCAACAAGCTCGCTTAATACATAGGAATTTAACAATTCTATATAGCATCAGGCTGAACTTTTAAGTTCGGCCTTTACTGTGTATAGACACTTGACTATCAAGTCTATCGTAAAAGTACAGAATCCACTTTCATTCTTCATTTTTCACGGTTTATTCTTCGCCAAGTCGACAAATTCACTATATTTGCTCTGTTATTAAAGTTAGAAAGGCAATTATGAGCGAAGAACAAATCACTCCCAATAACGGGTCTTATTCTGCGGATAGTATCCAAGTATTGGAAGGTCTTGAAGCAGTGAGAAAACGCCCTGCGATGTACATCGGTGACATCAGTATAAAGGGACTTCACCATTTGGTATACGAAATCGTTGACAACTCTATCGACGAAGCTTTGGCCGGCTATTGCGACCATATCGAAGTAACGATCAACGAAGACAATTCAATCACAGTACAGGACAACGGACGCGGTATTCCGGTCGACTATCATGAAAAAGAAAAGAAGTCGGCACTGGAAGTAGCAATGACTGTCCTACACGCCGGAGGTAAATTCGACAAAGGTTCCTATAAAGTATCCGGAGGTTTGCACGGTGTAGGTATGTCTTGTGTAAACGCGCTGTCTACTCACATGACTACGCAAGTATTCCGCAACGGTAAGATCTACCAGCAGGAATATGAAATAGGCAAACCGCTATATTCGGTAAAGGAAGTCGGCACTGCCGACATTACGGGAACCCGCCAACAGTTTTGGCCGGATGATACCATTTTTACAGAAACGGTATATGATTACAAGATCTTGCTTCACGACTACGCGAGTTGCTTACTTGAACGCCGGCCTGCGTATCACGCTGACAGATCGCCGGGTAGTGAATGAGGACGGTAGCTTCAAAAGTGAACAGTTCTATTCGGAAGAAGGACTGAGAGAATTTGTACGTTTCATCGAGTCTTCACGCGAACACTTGATTAATGACGTGATTTACCTGAACTCCGAAAAACAGGGAATCCCCATTGAAGTAGCAATCATGTACAATACAGGGTTCTCGGAAAACGTTCACTCTTACGTTAATAATATCAATACGATTGAAGGTGGTACGCACCTCGCCGGTTTCCGCCGTGCACTGACCCGTACACTGAAAAAATATGCCGAAGACAGCAAGATGTTGGAAAAGGTAAAAGTAGAAATCTCGGGAGACGACTTCCGCGAAGGTCTAACTGCTGTTATTTCCGTAAAAGTAGCTGAACCTCAGTTTGAGGGACAAACGAAAACGAAGTTGGGTAACAACGAAGTCATGGGTGCCGTAGACCAGGCCGTAGGTGAAGTTTTGTCATACTACCTGGAAGAACATCCGAAGGAAGCAAAAACGATTGTAGACAAAGTGATCCTGGCTGCTACAGCACGCCACGCAGCAAGAAAAGCCCGTGAAATGGTACAACGTAAATCTCCGATGTCCGGTGGTGGTTTGCCGGGTAAGCTGGCAGACTGTTCGGATAAAGATCCGTCAAAATGCGAGTTATTCCTCGTCGAGGGTGATTCGGCAGGTGGTACCGCCAAGCAAGGACGTAACCGTATGTTCCAGGCAATCCTTCCGCTTCGCGGTAAGATTCTGAATGTTGAGAAAGCGATGTATCACAAAGCGCTGGAAAGTGACGAAATCCGTAACATCTATACCGCATTGGGTGTCACTATCGGAACCGAGGATGACAGTAAAGAGGCCAATATTGAAAAACTGCGTTACCACAAGATTATCATCATGACCGATGCCGATGTCGATGGTTCTCACATCGACACACTGATTATGACGTTCTTCTTCCGCTATATGCCGCAGATCATTCAAAACGGTTATCTGTACATCGCTACTCCCCCGCTCTATCTCTGCAAAAAGGGTAAAGTAGAAGAATATTGCTGGACAGATGCACAACGCCAGAAGTTTATTGATACTTACGGCGGCGGTTCGGAAAATGCAATCCATACACAACGTTACAAAGGTTTGGGTGAAATGAATGCCCAACAGTTGTGGGAAACAACTATGGACCCTGAAAACCGTATGCTGAAACAAGTGAATATCGATAACGCTGCAGAAGCTGACTACATCTTCTCTATGTTAATGGGTGAAGACGTAGGACCACGCCGAGAGTTTATTGAAGAAAACGCAACGTATGCGAATATCGATACATAATATTAATTTTACGTTTTTATAAACCAACCTCACATCTTACAACGAGGAAACGCCGATGGAGAAAGAGCATCCTTCGATCGGCGTTTTTCTTTATCCATATCTTAATAAAGACTAAAGACAGTAACATTTTCAGTGCTAAATCACTATATTGCAAAAAACATAGAAAACAGTAGCTATGAAGATGAAAACTACTAACCCGTTATTCGCAAAGATCAGACTATTTCTTATTGTCCTGACATTGTGCGTTATCGTTACCTGCATCTTTCTGGTCATCATTCATCCGGAAGCATGGATAGCACCAGTATGTGTAATGGCCGTAGCACTATGCATCTTGCTATATCAGGTATTTGGCACACGTAAGAAATAGGAAGTTTAGATAAAATGTTGCTTTTTCAATTCTTCGGCAACAGCTTCAAGTTCTTTGTACCATTCTTCACCGAATTTACGAATCAAAGGTTCTTTCAGAAATTTATAGACAGGGACATTCTCTTTTTTCCTAACAGAACCGCAGCCTTGCATACATCCCAACGATGATAATTCACCGCTTTATAAGGTCCGTAATCTCCAATGCGAATAGGATAAAGATGACATGATATCGGTTTATAGAAATCTGTTTTTCCTTCCCGGAAAGCTTTTTCAATAGCACAGTAGCAACATCCTTTCTCGTCATAACAAGTAAAGACGCAGTCTTTGTTATTTACAATAGAAGTTACCAAGTCTCCTTCCTGGTCAGTATATACCACCCCCTGTTTTTCTATCACCGCACGCGCTTCCGGAGCCAGTTCATCCCAGATAACCGGCAACACTTCCTCCAGTTTCATCACCTCATCCAGTTCTACCGGTGCTCCGGCATCTCCCTCAATGCAACATTCACCTTTACAGGCATCCAAGTTACAAAGAAATTTCTCCTGAAGTACATCAAGCGATACAACTACATCATTAATCTGAATCATAAAACTTATGTGAGACAAAAAAGGCGGAGTTCTACTCCGCCCTCCCAGTTATAGAAATCTAAATTACTTAATCAAAACATTCCCGTTCATTTCAGCCGGAGCTTCCAGTCCCATAATCTTCAGGATAGTTGGAGCAACGTCTGCCAGACGGCCATCTTCTACTTTCGCAGCTTTGTTTTCTGTTACGTAAACACAAGGAACCGGATTCAAAGAGTGGGCAGTATTCGGAGTACCGTCTTCATTCAAAGCATGGTCAGCATTACCATGGTCAGCGATAATGATTGCTTCGTAATCCTGTGCTTTAGCGGCTTCGATTACATCTTTCACACAAGCATCAACAGCAACAACAGCTTTTTCGATTGCTTCGTAAATGCCGGTATGACCTACCATATCACCGTTAGCAAAGTTTACTACGATGAAGTCATATTTGTTTTCATTGATAGCAGCCACCAGTTTGTCTTTTACTTCGTAAGCGCTCATTTCCGGCTTCAAGTCGTAAGTAGCAACTTTCGGAGACGGAACAAGAATACGGTCTTCGTTATCGTACGGAGTTTCACGGCCACCGTTGAAGAAGAATGTTACGTGAGCATACTTTTCTGTTTCTGCAATATGGAGTTGATTCAGTCCCTTAGCAGCAAGGTATTCACCCAACGTATTAGAAACGTTTTCTTTATCGAATAAGATGTGTACACCTTTGAAAGAAGCGTCATACGGAGTCATACAGTAATATTGCAGTCCCGGGATTGTACGCATACCAACTTCCGGCATATCTTGTTGAGTCAATACTACTGTCAACTCTTTCGCACGGTCGTTACGGTAGTTGAAGAAGATTACTACATCTCCTTCTTTGATTGTTCCGTCGAAATTAGCATTTACAATCGGTTTGATAAATTCGTCTGTCACGCCTTCATCATAAGATTCCTGCATTGCCTGAACCATATCGGCAGCTTTCTTACCTTCACCTTTTACTAACAAATCATAGGCTTCTTTCACACGTTCCCAACGTTTGTCACGGTCCATAGCATAATAACGACCGATGATTGAAGCAATCTTTCCTGCTGACTTTTCACAGTGCGCAGATAGTTCTTCGATAAAACCTTTACCGCTCTTCGGATCAGTATCACGACCGTCCATAAAGCAGTGGATGAATGTATTGTCGATATTATATTCTTTAGCGATGTCGCAAAGTTTGAAGAGATGAACGAGTGAACTATGTACGCCACCGTTAGAAGTCAGCCCCATAAAGTGAACATTCTTTCCATTTTCTTTTGCATAAGAAAAAGCAGCGACAATCTCAGGATTCTTCAGAATACTATTATCAGCGCAAGCACGGTTGATTTTTACTAAATCCTGATAAACCACACGTCCGGCACCGATATTCAAGTGACCGACTTCCGAGTTACCCATTTGTCCGTCGGGCAAACCTACGTTTTCACCGCTTGCCTGAAGCTGGGAATGAGGGTAAGTATTCATCAGATAATCCCAATAAGGAGTGGGAGTGTTGAAGATTACGTCGTCTTTCTTTTGGTCGCCTAATCCCCAACCGTCGAGGATCATTAAAAGGGCTTTCTTACTCATAATATTTCAATATTTAAATTATCACTCTGATTTTCCGGCTGCAAAGGTACAAAAAAGATGATTACCTGAACGTTTAATCTATGTTAAGTTGCAGAGTAAAAGAATACAAGGCTATGGATATTTTCCTTACTTTGTAAGGATAGTATTAAACACGTTCATCAAAAAACTATTATTATGAAAGCAACCTTATTCTGCATTTTACTTGTATTATCGGGCATACTAAGTGCACAAACAATCGACAATCCTCCTTTCAAAGCCCGTTCGGGAAGTATCTCCAACATTACCCGCATAGAACGTACTCCAGAAAGTACACGAGTATACATACATGCTATTTTTCGTCCGCACTGGTGGATTAAAGAAAAAGGAACAAGTTACCTGGAAGATGCAACCACCGGAAAGAAATATAAGTTTAAAGGTGCAGAAGGTATCGAAATCAATAAAGAAGTATATATGCCTGATTCCGGTGAAAAAGACTACGTGCTTATTTTCGAACCCCTGCCTGAAGAAACTCAAACGATCCACCTTCTCAGCCCGACTAATTATGAAGGGAATACATACGATATTTCCTTGATTCCGCAGAAAGGAAAGAATACTCCTCCACTAGCTGCCGTCAAGGGTAACTGGTTCAAGACAGACGGCTCCGGTCAGTGGGAATACGGAATTTACGATTCAATCACGATCATGAATAATCGGATATACACCAATGAAAGTATCCGCAAGAAAGGGAAACGAATTGAGATGACCGTTAAAGACAAACAAAATGGGACTATCCGTACATTGTTGATAACCCCGCAAAAGAGTGGCAACTGTATTATAAAAACAGACCAAACAAATGAATTATCGTATACCCGCCAAAAGGCTGCCATAAGCACAATAGAGCCGGACAATGGTTTTCAACAGTTCTTCCGTAAAGATACCGCCTGTCTGCAAGGATATATCGATGGCTACGACCCGCGTTTGGGATTCGAGACAGGACTTGTTTATCTATCAAATGAACTCACCCGTGAAGATTATCCTACTGTTGTGCAAATAGATAAAGACGGAAGTTTTACATGCAAGTTCGTTATTCATCATCCGGTAGAGCAATCATTAACCCTCAACAATGACTGGATTCCATTCTATATTGAGCCTGGACAAACTCTCACCATGTACATTGACTGGGAAGCAATCATGGCTCGAAGCCGTGCACGCGATCATTATTTTCCGATTAACAATATAGCATATATGGGACCGACAGCTCCCTTCTCCTATATACTATCCGATTTTAGCAAGTCTATTCCTTATCGGTACGAAGATTTATCCAAATCACAAAAGACACTTACTCCCAACCAATACAAGGAACACATGAGACCTATCATCGCACAATGGAGACATATTGCCGATTCCGTATGCCGGGTCTACCACCCCTCCCTGAAGGCAGTTTGCCTGATTAAAAACAAAGTAAAACTGCAAACAGGAAATGCATTCTTCGATTTTGCAATGAGCAGGGATTATTATGCCAAACAAGATACGGCCAATCAAGCCTTGAAAGTAAAGGAAGATGATTCGTATTACGATTTCCTAAAAGAGATGCCACTTGACGATAAAACAATTCTCGCAGATGAGAAAGCGGACATCTTCACCAATCGCTTTGAATTTATGGCTCCCCTCGAAAAGCTTATTCGGACGAAGTCGAAGGATCGGTGGAGATTCCTTTTACTTACCCAGAAAAGCCTCTCTTGACATTCCTGAAAGAAAAAGGAGTGAAACTTAATGCTGAACAAGAAGCGATAAGGCAAAAACAGGAAAAACTTGCCGGACAAGAAATAAAAATAACGCTTGCAGAACTTCAAGAAGATGACAGGAAGACCAGTGCTCTATTTAAACAAGAAGAAAAACTGGTAAAAGAATACATGGACTATATCAATAAACAGAAACCTTCTCAAAAAGAAAAGTCACAGCAAGAAGAAGATAGGGCCAGCATAACAATGGAACAGAAATATGAAGAGAAGAAAAATGCCATTATCGCCCGGCTATGCAATACTCCCAATCCTCTGCTCTGGCAAATAGCAAAGTACGCCGTCTCACTTATGACCTACAAAATATAAAAACAAAAACAATTGCTCGTGAATATATAGACAGCCTCAAGCAAGAATTTACCGCCCCCTTCTTAGTTGCCGAAACTGAACAATTGTTTGAAAATGCTTATCCTTCGGAAGATGCTAAATCATACCAACTCCCGGAAGGCAAAGCAACCGACATTTTCCGCAATATCATCAAGAATCATCCGGGCAAAGTACTATTTGTTGACTTTTGGGCCACTAGCTGCGGGCCTTGCCGTAGCGGAATAGAAGCAACAGCAGACTTGCGCAAGAAGTACAAAGATCATCCGGAGTTCCAGTTTATTTATATCACCGGAGAAAGAGAATCTCCGGCAGGAGCTTACAAACAATATGTCGAAAAGCATCTGAAAGGAGAAGCAAGTTATTATGTCACCGGAACGGAATATAATTACCTCCGCCAACTTTTCCATTTCAACGGCATTCCTCATTACGAACTCGTAGAGAAAGACGGCAGTATCTCCAATGAAAAATTAAGTAGTTACAGTATCGGACAATATTTGAAGAAACGTTTCGGTACTTCCGAACCTTCGGAAACAGAGCAGCACGCAGAGTAAGTACGGACTGCAAACAGTAGAAATTCGAAAAAACGGTGCAAAAGAATGGAAGCCAGCTTGATTTTCCGTACCTTTGCACCGCTTTTACATTAAAATCATAGAAATATGGACGATTCAAACCCGCGAACGTGCACAACTAGTATTAATTAAAGCGAACAGAGTCATTGAAATCTGATGTCTCTGCTCGTGCTAAACAAACGAAAGGAGACAATAAGATGAGAACGTATCTTTATTGTGAGGCCGGCTTTGTGGAAAAAGCACAATGGCTTCCTAATAGCTGGGTAAACGTAGTATGCCCGAACAATGATGACTTTGAATTTCTGACTAAAACACTCAACGTACCCGAATCATTTCTTGATGACATAGCCGACACGGATGAACGTCCGCGTACGGATACGGAAGGTAACTGGCTGTTAACGATCCTGCGTATCCCTGTGCAAAACAAGCAGAACGGAAGCCTGCCTTTCGCCACTGTACCTATCGGCATAATCACAAACAACGAGATTATAGTATCCGTATGTTACCATAACACCGATTTACTACCGGATTTCATCGAGCATACCCGTAGGAAAGGTATTGTAGTCCGTAATAAACTCGATCTGATTCTCCGGTTGATTTACTCTTCCGCCGTATGGTTCCTGAAATATCTGAAACAAATCAATATAGATATCAGTGCAGCAGAGAAGGAGTTGGAACGCAGCATCCGTAATGAAGACCTGCTCCGTCTGATGAGATTGCAGAAAACCTTGGTTTACTTCAACACCTCCATTCGTGGCAATGAAGTGATGATAGGTAAACTTAAGACTATTTTCCAGGATACGGATTTTCTGGATAAAGAGTTAGTGGAAGACGTTATCATCGAATTGAAACAAGCACTCAATACGGTGAACATTTACAGCGACATTCTCACTGGGACAATGGACGCCTTCGCCTCCATTATCTCAAACAATGTGAACACTATCATGAAACGTATGACCAGCTTGTCTATCGTCTTAATGCTCCCTACATTGATTGCCAGTTTTTATGGCATGAACGTAGATATTCATCTGGAAGAAGTGCCCTTTGCTTTTTCTTTGATTGTACTCTTCTCTATCGGATTGTCCACGCTGGCGTTTGTGATATTCAGAAAGATCAAATGGTTCTAACATACAAAAGCCTGTCATCTACTATTGAGTAAATGACAGGCCGTAATTTAATAATACGTTTTTTCTTCTATAGAGAATTAATTAAAAGAGAATGTTTAGAGAGAGAAATTATTTTTTATCCTTGTTTACTTTTTCTTCCACCCAACGGAATAGAAACTCCAACAAATCCATTAACAGTGTTAGAGTTCTTTCCTAAGAACATATAGTCGGTTCCGAGGAACAACGGCCCTAATTTCAGACCAAGACCGAAAGATTTTCCTGCTGACTGAATGGCAGAATAGCTAAGTGCAACGTTAAACCAGCTTTTCGGACGATAATTTGCAGAGAATGTCAACTCTGTAAGAGCGTCAGGTTGTACAAAACGAGTGTAGACAATACACCAACAGCTAATTTGTTATTGAAGAAACCGTATTCTGCACCCAACACCAATGTAGAAGCCAGACGGGACTTACGAGATTCTTTTGCATCACCTACTTCGAGTTGCAACATATCATAGTCGAGTACATCACCGTTAGTTACACGATCCATATACCCTTGAGTATCATCCTGCAACTGCTTTACTGCATTCATCACAGATGTTTCAGGATTAGCGGGATCGACCATTGCTGCATAAGTACTTCCTTTAATATCAATAGGATCCGGATTGGCTGACGCAATCTTCGTACTTGATTTTGACCAAGAGATAAAACCTAAGTCAAGAATAGATGCAGATACAGTCAGATTATCCAATATTTTATAAGAAGCACCCAAATCAATACCAAAACCGTAACCAGCGATACCCAATTTGCCACTATCAAATTCGAAGTCTGTTACATAATCCTTACCCTCTTCTTCTTGTAATTCCAAACCTTTGAAAGAACTCTTCAATTCTGCACCAACATTCAAATTTGCATGGTAATTATCAAATTTTGCTTTCAATTCAGTAGCTTGTTTAATAGCTTCTTGTTGCTTAAGCCACTCCAATAATTTTCATCTGACCACTTTGCAATCTCTGCATCACTGGGCAGATTAGCACTCATTGCCACATTTTTGAGTTTTAACTCCATATTACCGATACCCAACAAAGCTTTCACTCTGGCACCGACTGTCAAACGACTGTTAATCTGACGTGAGAGTCCTAAACCAATTTCAGTATAAGCATTGATATTCAATTGCTGACCACTGATATCATAGTTACTGTTTCTCCAGTTTTCTTCAACAGTCTCCATCTCATTCAGGAAAGTAAACATAGATTTAGTCAAGTTCGCACCAATATCGGTACGAAGACCAATGTTGAACGACCAGAAGTTCTTTCCTTTGTACCAACCGGCAGAAAGGATTTCCGTACTAAAGTTCACATTCAACTTATTGTTATCTTTCAGCCGGTTCATGAAATCCGGTTTCGTATAGAATCATCTCCGTCATCAATAATATCAATAATATCCTGATATCCTAATGAAGTAGACCCCACGGTTGCATTAACTGCACCAACCACCGGAAGATTGAAGTAACCTTTAGTCGGTGTCAAAGCCGGATTCAGCTGTTGACGATAATGCGTACCTTCCATAAAATAAGAAGTACGCAAGAACTGTGCATTTGCAGGAAGTGCACAAACTAACATAATGAAAAATACCCCAATGAGCTTAGTAGAGCTTAGTAGCTTGTTCGTTGCCATGATTTTAAACTTTTTAATTCTTATTATTGTTTGCAAATATATAGCATTTCAATAACAATTAAAAGCACGGAGCAACACTTTTTTAGCCTAAACAGAACAATTCAAGCACTAAACAGGCTAAAATCGTGCTTATACTGCAAAAAAATGTAGAAAATATAATTTAAGAAAGGAACAACGGGAATTAAAAGTCCAAAGAAAGTTGTTCACCTCCCAACAAATTGAACGTCATCCGATGATAAGGAGTTGTTCCATGTTCGGCAATGGCGGCACGGTGTTTTTTGGTAGGATACCCTTTATTACGGTTCCAGTCATAATAGGGATACTCTTCGTGGAGACGGTTCATATAATCATCACGATACGTTTTGGCCAGAATAGATGCAGCAGCTATCGAAAGGTATTTTCCATCGCCTTTGATTACCGTGGTATGCGGGATACCGGGATATTTATTGAACCGGTTTCCGTCAATGAGCAGGTGTTCGGGACGGGTGGACAGTTGATCGACAGCACGATGCATGGCCAGGAAAGAAGCACGCAGGATATTTATCTCATCTATCTCTTCGGGTGAAACAATACCCACCGCCCATGCTATCGCTTCACGTTCTATTACCTCACGCAGGGCATAACGTTGTTTCTCCGTCAGTTGCTTGGAGTCATTCAGTAACTCATTCTTAAAATCTTTCGGAAGAATGACGGCAGCAGCATAGACAGAACCCGCCAAACAGCCGCGGCCTGCCTCATCGCACCCTGCTTCTATCAGATTCTCATTTAAATAAGGTAATAGCATCTTTATCGTTTTTATCTCTGCAAAGGTAAATGAAATAAAAAAGGAGACCTAGATTCCGGTCTCCATTTTCTTATCTTTTTAACACAAAATCCTTAGAACAGACTCCAGGCAACCGTAAGTCCTGCCATTACAATGGCTACCATGCTCATAAGCTTTATCAATATATTCAAGCTCGGACCGGAGGTATCTTTAAACGGGTCGCCCACCGTATCGCCCACCACCGTTGCCTTATGAACCTCACTTCCTTTTCCTCCGAAATTGCCTTCTTCCACATATTTCTTTGCATTATCCCAGGCACCACCGGCATTTGCCATAAAGATAGCGAGCACGAAACCGCTGCTCAAACCACCGATCAACAAACCAAGCACACCGGGAACACCGAAGACAAGTCCCGTAAAGATCGGGGCAATGATAGCAATCAATGAAGGAACCACCATTTCGCGCTGTGCCCCCTTCGTAGAGATTTCCACACAACGTTCGTAGTCCGGTTCGGCTTCTCCCGTCAGGATACCTTTTATTTCACGGAACTGGCGGCGCACTTCGTCCACCATGTGTCCCGCCGCACGTCCCACGCATTCATGGTCAGCCCGCAGAACAGGAAAGCCATCATAGAGCCGAGGAACATCCCCGAAAGTACCTTCGGATTCATCAGGTTCACTTCATAATAGTTCATGAAGTCAATGAAAGTAGCATTTGCCACACTGATTGTATTTCCGTCCGAGAAAGTCAGATCCATATTGCCTAGACGAGTCAGTCCGATACGTATTTCTTCAATATAAGAAGCGAGCAAAGCCAATCCCGTCAAGGCAGCAGAACCAATCGCAAAACCTTTTCCGGTTGCGGCAGTCGTGTTTCCGAGAGAATCGAGCGCATCGGTACGTTTGCGAACTTCTTCACCCAAGCCGGACATTTCTGCGTTTCCGCCTGCGTTATCCGCAATCGGGCCGTAAGCGTCCGTTGCCAAAGTGATTCCCAGCGTAGAAAGCATACCGACGGCAGCAATGCCGATTCCGTACAACCCCATACCGATATTGGCAAAATCGCCGGCAGCAGCCAGCAGATAAGAAGCAATGATACCCACCACAACTGCAATAACGGGGATAGCCGTAGAAAGCATTCCCAGACCGATGCCGGAAATGATGACCGTAGCAGGTCCCGTCTTCCCGCTTTCACTCAACTTCTGAGTAGGACGATAGGATTGGGAAGTATAATATTCAGTAGAACGGCCTATCACAATGCCGACAAGCAGGCCGACGACCACCGCACAGGAGATCCAAACCCAGTTCTGCAACTGCAAAAGCCACAGGATAAAGAAAGTAGCAACGACGATAAGTACAGAACTGAGGTTTGTACCGAACGCCAGCGAACCAAGCAGATCTTTCATCTTCGCATTCTCTTTGGTACGGACGGCGAAGATACCTATAATAGAAAGGATAATCCCGACAGCCGCGATCAACATCGGAGCAATAACCGCTTTGAACTGCATAGCCGTGTCCGAAGAATGAATAAAGGCGGCAGCACCAAGCGCGGCAGTTGCCAGGATCGAACCGCAATAAGATTCGTACAAGTCGGCTCCCATGCCGGCCACGTCACCCACGTTGTCACCTACGTTATCGGCAATAGTGGCTGGGTTGCGCGGGTCGTCTTCGGGGATTCCGGCCTCTACCTTACCTACAAGGTCGGCCCCCACATCGGCAGCTTTCGTATAGATACCACCGCCAACACGGGCGAAGAGTGCCTGAGTGGAAGCCCCCATACCGAAAGTAAGCATGGTGGTAGTGATTACACAGAGTTTATGAGTCGGTGTCAGTGCGTCAGCAGGAATCACTTCGTTCAGCAACAAATACCAGAAAGAAATGTCGAGCAGGCCGAGACCGACTACGACAAGTCCCATTACCGCACCGCTCCGAAAGGCAATCCTCAATCCGGCATTCAGCGAACCGCGTGCCGCATTGGCTGTACGGGCTGATGCATAAGTTGCCGTTTTCATCCCCAGAAAACCGGAAAGGCCGGAAAAGAAACCACCCGTCAGGAAAGCGATAGGCACCCAAGCATTCTGAACGTGGAAACCGTAGGCCATGATTGAAAACAAAATGACCAGCCCCAGAAACACCCAGCCTACAATCTTGTATTGCTGTTTCAGGTAAGACATAGCGCCTTTGCGCACAGCAGCGGCAATTTTTATCATTTGGGGAGTACCTTCACTCTCCTTCATCATTTGCTTATGGAAGTAATAAGCAAAGCAGAGGGCTAACACGGAAGCGACCGGAACCAGCCAGAAAAGAATGCTATCCATAGGATTATTTTTTAAAGGGTTTACGGAGGCTAAAAGTATGAAAATCAAACGAAAAAAGCAAGTAAGTAAGATTATTTTTTGAACAGTAGATGTACTCACTTTAATTGCCATGTCATTCCTCTCTTTCCGGCAAGCAACTTGTCGGAGGGTTTGTTAAGTGGGACTTTATGGGAAGGGAAGCCGGTATAGTTCGATTGGAATACCGGTATAGTTAGGTTGGAGCACCGCTTTAGTTAGTCTGCCACGGCCGTGGAGAGTTCTTTCCACAGACGTGACGAGATATTACCACGGGTGTGACGAATACTCTCCACGGCGTGGCAAATTAACAATATCGGTATTCCGACAGAACAATACCTACCGGATAACAGATGTATAGCGGGTGTATAAGCTATGTTTAACGGTGACTTATTTACCGTAGAATTTAGCATCAGCATCAAAATCTGGCCCGTACATCATAAATTATCATTATCTTTGAGCGTTTTTATGCCTGTAAACTAACTAATACCCAATAATTATTACTCAAAACAACATGAAGAAACTATTTCTACTACTAATGGCTTTGTTTACCTTGGCACAAGTGAAAGCCCAGGAAAAGAGTGTTATCCAAATCTCAACGGACAACACAGACCTAATCCTTCAAGTAGCCCCTAACGGCCGACTTTATCAGGCTTATCTGGGTGACAAACTACTAAATGAGCAAGATATCAAGCACTTTTCGCCTTATGTAAAAGGTGGCAGTGACGGCAGTGTTTCTACACGCGGCTGGGAAGTCTATCCGGGTTCCGGTGCCGAAGACTATTTCGAACCGGCTGTGGCTATCACTCACAGCGACGGAAATCCAAGTACGATTCTCCGCTATGTATCTTCCGAGCAGAAGACCGTGACAGGGGGAACAGAGACAATTATCAACCTCAAAGACGACCAATATCCGGTAGAGGTAACTCTGCACTACATCGCTTATCCGAAAGAAAACGTCATCAAGACATGGAGCGAAATCAAGCACAACGAGAAGAAACCCGTCACCCTGTGGCGCTATGCTTCCACAATGCTTTATTTCTCCGACTCCAAGTATTTCCTAACCGAGTTCAGCAGCGACTGGGCCAAAGAAGCTCAAATGAGCAGCCAGCAGTTACAGTTCGGAAAGAAAGTAATCGACACCAAGTTGGGTAGCCGTGCCGCCATGCATACACATCCGTTCTTCGAACTGGGATTCGGACAATCGGCACAGGAAACACAAGGCCGCGTGATGCTGGGTACGATCGGCTGGACCGGTAACTTCCAGTTTACATTCGAAGTAGACAACGTTGGTAACCTGCGCGTAATCCCTGCCATCAACCTTATGCATCTGATTATGAATTGAAAGCGAACGAAGTATTCACGACTCCCGAATTATGTTCACTTTCAGCAATAACGGAACGGGCGAGGCCAGCCGCAACCTTCACGCCTGGCTCGCAACTATCAGCTGAAAGACGGACAAGGTGACCGCCTCTCCCTACTGAACAACTGGGAAAACACTTACTTCAAATTCGACGAACAACTCCTTTCCGAACTAATGAAAGAGGCCAAACATCTTGGGTAGATATGTTCCTGCTCGATGACGGCTGGTTTGGCAACAAGCATCCGCGCAACAGCGACAATGCCGGACTAGGCGATTGGGAAGCAATGAAATCCAAACTGCCCGGCGGTATCCCTGCTCTTGTGAAATCCGCTAAAGAAGCCGGAGTGAAGTTCGGCATCTGGATTGAGCCGGAAATGGTCAACCCGAAAAGCGAACTCTTTGAAAAGCACCCCGACTGGGCTATCACCCTGCCGAACCGCAAGACTTATTACTATCGTAACCAACTGGTTCTCGACCTCAGCAACCCGAAAGTGCAGGACTTTGTGTTCGGCGTAGTCGACAACATCCTGACTGAGAATCCGGAAGTTGCCTATTTCAAGTGGGACTGCAACTCACCGATCACCAACGTCTATTCTCCCTACCTGAAAAACAAACAGGGACAACTTTATATCGACCATGTACGCGGCATATACAATGTACTCAAACGTGTGAAAGAGAAATATCCCAATACACCGATGATGCTCTGCTCCGGTGGCGGCGCACGTTGCGACTACGAGGCCCTGAAATATTTCACAGAATTCTGGTGCAGTGACAATACCGACCGATAGAACGTCTGTTTATCCAATGGGGATTCTCACAAATCTTCCCTTCCAAAGCGATGTCTGCACACGTGACTAGCTGGAACAAGAAGACAAGCGTAAAATTCCGTACCGATGTAGCCAGTATGTGTAAACTGGGCTTCGACCTCGGACTGAAAGAGTTGAATGCGGACGAACTGACTTACTGCCAGAATGCAGTTGCCAACTGGACACGTCTGAAGAAAGTGATTCTGGACGGCGACCAATACAGACTGGTCTCTCCTTATGACGGCAACCACATGTCCGTGATGTACACCGCACCGGATAAGAACAAGGCTGTGCTTTATACTTATGACATTCATCCGCGCTATGCTGAGAAACTGCTTCCGGTGAAACTTCAGGGATTGGATCCGAGTAAGAGGTATAAGGTGAAAGAAATCAACCTGATGCCGAATAAGAAGTCGAATCTGGGCGCTCACGAGAAAACTTATTCCGGCGACTATCTGATGAAAATAGGTATCAACGCCTTCACTACCAATCAGGCTTTCAGCCGTGTGATTGAGCTGACTGCGGAATAAGAGACAACTTCCCATTTCGCAGGCAACCTGTCCTTCTCAAGAGGTCAATCAGGTTGCCTGCGAAAAATTTCTTTAAAAAAGTGAGGAGTAAAACCGACTTCTCCCATTATGGTAATGTCACTGCTTGATAAATAGGGCCAACAATATAAGCAGTAATATTAATTTTAATCCAAAGAACATTACCATGAAACTCCGGATATTGTTTAAGCCTCATCTGCCTCTTTATATCGTTGTGTCTATACGGATGTAAAGATAACGCGGAAGAAGTATAACGGAAATCTTTGAAATCGCGACAGAGGATCTGATACAGAACTTCAGTAAAGATGCAGCAAACGTCAGCATCTCTATCACCACAAACTTAAACGTAGATAATTGGGAAGCGAAGGTTACTGATAAATGGCTCAGAGCCACACAATTCAAAAACAGTCTGAAAATATCAGTAGACGCCAATATCGGTTCGAACAGACGTACCGCCAACGTTAAAGTATCCTCTGCAACTAAACATTATACCATTACAGTCACCCAATATTCCGCCAGTGACATTGTAATCGAAGAAGATATACAGGTAAAACCCTACGCCGGTAAGGCGAGCGAAGAGGAAACGGACCCGGACCGGAGCATCGAGCATTCCTTTGATGATAAATTTATTGCCGACGGCGGAGTACCTTACCACAGTAAATGGGGACAATCGGCCGATTTCCCGGTTATCCTGGAATACTATTTCGAGGGTAATACGGATATTGATTATTTCATCTATCACACTAATTCAGGAAACGGCACATTCGGGAAATTTGACGTATATACGCAGACGAAAGCAAACACGGAATACGTGCATCAGGGAAGCTATGACTTCAATATGCGCAACTCTCCCTCCATTGCCTCACTCAAAACTCCGGTAAAAGCCACCAAAGTAAAGTTTGAGGTTCATAGCGGGAAAAACGGATATGTCAGTTGTGATGAAATGCAGTTCTTCAAAAAGAACAAGAAAAACACTCTCGAAGAACAGTTGCTGACTGTCTTTACAGACATTACCTGTTCCGAAATAAAGCCTGATGTCACGCAAGAGCAGATAGAAGCATTACCCGAATTCTTCATACAAACGGCATCGGCTTTAAAAGACGATAGTTATAATAAATGGGAAAAGGAATTCCGGATACGGGAATATTGTCCTTACAGCTCCGCCGACGAATGGGCGGATAAGCTGATGACGAGGAAATACGGAGATCTCGACAATCCTACAGGAATCTATGTGAACGAAGGAGATGAGGTAGTCGTACTGGTAGGAGACACTCACGGGCAAAGTATTTCAATCCAGAATATCGGGGAAGAAACAAGCAAAGGTTATGCACAAACTTCTGTCAACGGTGATATCTATCCCCTGAAGGAAGGAGTCAACAAACTGACAGCCAAGCAAACAGGTATGTTGTTTGTAATGTACAATACGAACATACAAAACCCCGATGCACAACCGATTAAAATCCATATCCCGTTAGGCGGAGGTAAAGTATGCGGATTCTTTTCCTTAAAAGAGCATCAGACCAATGAGAAATACAAGGAGTTAATAGACAAAGCCGACTATAAATATTTCTGTGTCATCGGCAACGCCATCATCCTCTATTTTCATCATAAGCAACTGAAAGCAGCAGTGCCATATGATATCCTGTCGTCTATCGAACTTTGGGACAATATGATCCAATGGCAACAAGAATTGATGGGCATTGAAGACGTACACCCCAAACAAATGAATAATCATATTTTTGCCATATCTCCCGAAGGCGGATATATGTGGGCTTCGGAAGGCAGGATAGGATTTGTATATACCGTTCTGGGGGATATCCTGCGCAAATCTTATCTTATGGCCTCCAGAAATTCCTGGGGACCGGCACACGAGATCGGTCATGTACATCAAGGTGCCATTAACTGGGCCAGCACAACAGAATCCTCCAACAATTTATTCTCCAATTACACGATTTATAAGTTCGGTCAGAACTGCTCCCGAGGGACAGAACTGGCTGTACCGGAATATGCGGCCAACGTCAAGAAAGCCACATTGGTATTCAGAAGATGTGTAGAAAATAAAGCCTGGTGCGACTTTGGAACCGACTATCAGGGAGAGGACCCGGAAATGCATGCACGCATGAACTGGCAATTATGGAATTACTATCATCGCTGCGGATATAATCCCCAATTCTTCCTACTCTTTTCAAATTGATGCGCGAAAACCGTGTATCAACAAGACCCGGGAGAAAATCAAATGATGTATGCCAGAATGGCTTGCCGGGCTGCTAACGAGAACCTGACAGATTTCTTTGAAAGGTGGGGGTTCTTTGTCCCGATCTCTATGAAGGTCAACCAATACGCTACGTACAATTACATTGTCACGGACGCCATGATTAAGGAAACGAAAGAATTTATGAAGCAGTTTCCGGCTCCCAAACACGCTTTCTACTATCTGGAAGACAGAAAGAAAGGTGACCCCGGACTCGATACGACTCCACCGGATGTCGGTTACTTCACTCAATTTGCAGAGGACATGAAAATCACCAAGCAAATTACTTATACTATATCCGGACATCAGGTGAATGTTCAAAACGGAGAACAGGCAGTAGCTTTTGAAATAAAAGAGAATGATAACCTGAAATATTTCGGTACTTCTTTTCAGTTTGAAATTCCCAATACTATTTCACCGGATCGTGTCAAATTATACGCTGTACAAGCGGACGGCGTACGAATCGAAATGACTCGTAAATAAAATCAATGATTAGTATGGCCCTATTAATCAACAGTATATATTTATAATCAATAACAATCTAAAAAAAACACCATGAGAAAAGTCTTACTATTCGTGTGCCTGTTAATGGCAGGAATGACAGTCAACGTAAACGCTGCAAAACAAAAAGCCAAGCACGTCATCTTAATCGGTATGGACGGTTGGGGGGCTTACAGTGTCCCTAAAGCGGATATCCCGGCTATCAAAAGTCTGATGACCAACGGATGTTACACACTTCATAGCCGGAGCGTACTCCCTTCTTCGAGTGCCATCAACTGGGCTTCCATGTTTATGGGAGTGGGAACAGAGTTACATGGATACACCACCTGGGGCTCGAAAACTCCGGAGATCCCTTCACGTGAGGTCAACGAACGGGGGATCGCTCCTACCATTTTTCTGTCTTGCGCGAACAGCGTCCTAAAGCCGAAATCGGTTGTTTGTATGAATGGCCCGGAATCAAATACCTGGTAGATACGTTAGCCATGAGTTACCAATATCAGACTCCGGGATACGCCAAAGCTCCCACTGCCTTATGTGAAGCAGCAGAGAAGTATATTATTGAAAAGAAACCGGAACTGCTGGCTATCTGCTTCGAAGAACCCGACCACACCGGACATACCAAAGGGCATGACACTCCGGCCTACTATCAGATGTTGAAAGAACTGGATGGATATGTGGAACGTATCCTGCAAGCTATTAAAAAAGCCGGTATATGGGATGACACCATTATTATTATGACGGCCGACCACGGTGGTATCAAAACCGGGCATGGCGGCAAGACACTGAGGGAAATGGAGATTCCATTTATTATTTCCGGCAAGAATGTCCGCAAAGGCATGGAAATCAAAGAAAGTATGATGCAATATGACACTGCGGCAATGATTGCCTATATACTAGGGCTAAAGCAGCCTCAATCTTGGATTGGACGTCCAGTAAAGACGGTTTTCAAATAAGATCATTACTATAATAGTTACTTATATTACAAAAAGAATATGGATACTGCAAATCACACAAGGCGGAGAAAGTCCGGCCATGTTTTCTTGCAGTATCCATATCACATAAATATCCGTTCAAACTAGTCTTCTTTTTATAGTAAACAGAAATCATCATTAGCTCTCCGATATAATTTAATTTATTTTTTATACTTTTGCCACATGTTGCTACAAAATACAACAGTTGTTAATCATTCTAGTACAATTATAACAAAGTACACAGAGTACACGTGTATGAAGGAGAGTAAAATGCATTATCAAACTAAAGAGGATGCGGAATTATGGGTTCTGCTAATCAAAGGAGACAAGCTGGCTTTAGAAATAATGTACCGGCGTTACTTTCCGCACCTGTTGAATTATGGACATACAATCTCCACAAACGAAGAATTAATAAAAGATTGTATTCAGGATCTCTTTGTCAACGTATTCAACAACTCTAAATTCCGCCCCATAGACCATGTCAAATCTTACTTATATACAGCCCTTAGAAACAATCTCGTATATAAGATGTCCTCGATGAAAGAGACGTACCAGTTAGAAAATGCAGAGTTTGAGATTCCATTGACAGATGATGAACTGGAAGGACTCTTTGCACACGACGATACTTATCTGGAAAGAAGCAAATTGCTAAAGGAGGCCTACCGGAAATTATCCGCCAATCAGCGTCATGCCGTTTATTTGTACTATATCAAAGAACTTACATGGGAGGAAGTTGCCGAAATACTAGGTATTACAGTGCACTCATCCATGAACCTGATAGGGAGAGCTATTGTCAAATTACGACGTTTATTTGAAAATAAATAATTTTTTTCCATAAAAGTGAGGAGTAAATTCGTTTTTCCCATTATAATAACAGAACAGTCGAATGATGAAAGAAGAAAAAGGAAATATTGAACAAATGAGCGAACGGTTGTTCCACTACCTTCGAAAGAGAGAAAGTTCCGCTTCCCAAGAAGCAGAAGACGAGGTATGGAGCAAAATCAGTGAGCAAATAGACAAGAAGAAGCATATTCCCGTCTATCGCTGGCTTATACCGGTGACAGCTGTTGCTGCTGCTTCTCTCCTGTTTGTATTCTGGCTGAATAATCAAGCTTATGATACGATTCATTCGGCAGATGTTCAAGAGTTTGTATCTGCTGCAAATACTCCGGAGAAACATATTGAGCTGATTACGGCTACCGGAACAAAGATAAAAGTAGATGAAAAAGCTACCGTGGCTTATGCACAAGACGGTTCTTTATTAATCGACGAGAAGAAAATCGCGACCCGACAGAGTACCGGGGAAGGAGAAGAAGAACATCCCATGAACCAGATTATTGTACCAATGGGGAAACATATCAAATTACAATTGTCTGATGGCTCTCAACTGGATATTAATTCCGGAACGAAGGTTGTTTATCCCCAAAAGTTCAAAAAGGAATACCGGGAAATATTCGTCGAAGGAGAAATATTCATAGATGTGACTCATAAGGAAAGTAACATCCCCTTTATAGTAAAGACATCGCTCTTTACTGTAAATGTGCTGGGTACTGCCTTCAACGTAAAAGCTTATAAAGAAGATACTAAAGCCGAAGTCGTATTAGTACGGGGAAAGGTGGAGGTAAAAGACAAAAAGGAACAGAATTATACGCTGATGCCTAATGAGCTGATTGCTCTGAATGAAGGAACATATACTGACAAGAAAAAAGTCAATGCGCTCGATTATATCAGCTGGATTGACGGCATTCTGACATTGAATAATCAGGCACTAAGTATAGTATTAGAGCAGTTACACCGCTATTACGGAAAAGAAATTATTTATGATACAGGTATAGAAACAATGCCGATGCACGGGAAACTTGATTTGAATGAAGGGTTACAGAAAGTATTGTCAACTATTGCCATAACGGCACCTGTTACCATAGAAGAAAAGAATAATATATATTATGTCCACATGAGAAAAGAAAACTAATTATTAATCTTAAAAACATCGAATATGCCTATGATATGAAAACACACGAAAAATCCGAATAATATTCGTAGTATTATTCGGATTAGCTAAAAACATTACCTATCAACATTAAGTAGCGTTCTTAAAATTACAAAATTATGGAAAACTGTAAATTTACTACAAGCAGGAGTGTTAAAAGATACAAATTCCTGTTTGTACTGGCAATTCTTTTATCATCTTTCTTATCTGTCTATGCAGAAGACGTCTCTAACTATGTAGAGGAAAAAACATTCACATTCAGTTTCGAGAATGTACCTCTAAAACAAGTACTGAGCCATATTGAGAAAAATAGCGAATTTATCTTCGTCTATTACGGAGAAACCATTAATCCCAACCGCAAGGTATCTATTAAAGTAACGAACCAACCAATTCGTCCGGTACTCGACAAACTATTTAAAGGTATGTCGGTAGAATATACAATAGACAACAGGCAGATTACACTCAAAAAAGTAGCTCAAAAGAAGTTCAACCGCAAAGTTCTAAAAGAAAAACAATACAAGGATTTGTATTGGATAAGGACGAGCAACCGATCACCGGGGCAACTATTAAAATTAAAGACAGCACGACAGGTGCTCTGACGGACATTGAAGGTTTCTACAAACTTGAACTTGAGGAAGAAAATCCGGTCCTGATAGTCTCATTTATGGGATATATCACCCAAGAAGTGAAAGTCGGAAAGAAGAGTATACTCAACATCCAACTGGAAGAAGACACTAAGGCATTGGATGAGGTTGTAGTCACAGCCTTTGGTATCGGGCAGAAAAAGGAAAGTCTTGTCGGAGCTATCCAACAGATACGCCCGGAACAGCTAAGAGTACCTTCCTCACGTTTATCTTCTTCTTTTGCGGGACGTTTATCAGGAGTTATCGCCGTACAACGAAGTGGCGAACCGGGAGCAGACGGCGCCAGTTTCTGGATTCGTGGTGCTTCTACATTCAGTGGCGCAACTGATCCTCTCATCATCCTGGACGGTGTGGAAATTGACGCAACCCAACTGAACAATCTCGATCCTGAAGTAATTGAAAGCTTCTCAATACTAAAAGATGCAACGGCAACAGCACTCTATGGAACAAGAGGAGCTAACGGAGTGATGGTAGTCACGACAAAGAATGGGGAAAATCTGAAAAAGCCGATCATTAACTTTAGAGTGGAAGGGGCTATATCACAGTTGACAAATGTTCCTAAATGGTAGACGGTATCACTTATATGAGATTATACAATGAGGCACAGACACGTACTCCCGAGACTACCGATATCTATTCGGACGAAAAGATTAATGCTACAATAGACGGTGTCAATCCTTATATGTATCCCAACATCGACTGGTACAACGAGATGTTCAAGAAAAACACTTTTGCCGAACGGTTCAACTTTAATATCCGTGGCGGAAGCAGCCGGGTAGATTATTTTATGAGTGCAAGCGTCAAGCACAGCGACGGTAATCTTAAATCACTCAGTAAAGACTTCTACTCCTTCAACAACAATATCAATGTCTACAACTATGATTTTGTCAATAATCTGAATATCAAGGCAACCAATACAACTAAAATATCGCTAGGACTAAATGTGTCGGTACGAGACTGGAGCGGGCCTTATAGTAGTGCCGGAAGCGTATTCTCAAGTGCACTCAATGCAAATCCGGTAGACTTTCCGATCCGTTTCCCCGGCCAGGAAGATGACACTCACATCCGTTGGGGAGGAAGATCTGGTGCTCCGAACGGAAGTTATGTCAATCCTGTCGCCGATTTTGTATCCGGTTACAGTTCCACGTACTCTACAAGTGTAACAGCCAACCTGCGTTTTAATCAGGACTTGAAGATGATTATGAAAGGACTGAAACTGAATGCTATTGTTTCATATTACAACTATTCATATTCTAAAGTGTATCGTTATTGCAACGTCAACCAATATGAGACTTCCATGTATAATCCACAAGAAGATACATACGACTTAAACATCATCGGCAACGAACAAGTACCGAGCTTAAAACCGGAGGTTCCAATAGCGGTAACCGTAGATTATATCTACAAGCCAGCCTGGATTATAACAGAACATTCAATGACGTGCACAAAGTCAATGTCATGTTCCTATATAATCAAGAACAGAATGACGTTAACAACCCTTCGGACTTGCTGACATCCTTACCTAGAAGGAAACAAGGTATAGCAGGACGTTTATCTTACGGATTTGCCGGCAGATACTTAGCCGAGTTCAACTTTGGCTACAATGGTTCTGAAAATTTCCCGAAGAATAAAAAGTTCGGTTTCTTCCCTTCAGTAGCAATCGGATACAATCTGTCTGAAGAGAAATTCTGGGAACCGCTCAGAAACATCATCCCGCAATTTAAAATAAGAGCATCGTGGGGGCTTGTCGGTAATGACCAGACAGGAGCCGGACGTTTTACGTTCCTTGAGAACCTTACTAACTCCGGAGCCGGATTCACAACCGGGACCGGTAACCAGACACACACCAACTCCGGTCCTGTATGGAAAAGATATGCCAATCCGAACCTGACATGGGAGGTTGGTGAGAAATGGAATGCCGGTATTGATGTGAGAATATTGAAAGGATTCAGTTTCTCTGCCGACATTTTCAAAGAAGTGAGAAAGGAAATCTTTATGGATCGTGGAACAATTCCGACACTCATGGGACTTGGTAATGTTACAGTTCAAGGAAATCTCGGAAAGATGCGTAACTGGGGAATAGATACCAGTGTAGACTACAACAACCAGATTAACAAAGACTTGTTTGTCTCTTTCAAGGGAACGTTCACCTTTGCTCATAATAAAATACTTGAAATGGATGAGCCGGAATTCAGTTTATATCCTAACCGTCTGAAAGTCGGCCATTCACTCAATACAATCTTCGGATATGTAGCGGACGGATTATTTACCGACGAAAATATGATTAACAATAGTTTGCCGCAACAATTTGCCAATCTGCCGCTAATGCCCGGTGATATTAAGTACAAAGATATTCCGAATGCATTAGGAGGTACGGACAATGCAATCAATGAATATGACAAAGTTGCCTTAGGTTATCCCAGTGTACCGGAAATTGTATATGGTTTCGGCCCTTCCATTAAATACAAGAATCTGGACTTCTCTTTATTCTTTCAGGGAACCGGACGCGTATCATTAATGATGAGCGGATTCCATCCTTTCACCAACGATAACAATACCGCCAAAAGAGGCATATTAGATTACGTAGCAGATGGATGCTGGACAACAGATAATCCTAATCCGAATGCGTCATACCCCAGACTCACGACGGCATATAACACAAATAATAACCAGAATTCAACATTCTGGCTGAGAAACGCCGCTTTTTTAAAGCTCAAGAATGCGGAAATAGGATATAATTTCAAGAATATGAGAATTTATGTCAGCGGCAACAACCTGCTAACATTCTCTAAATTCAAATTATGGGATCCAGAAATGGGAGGTGGCTCCGGTATGTCCTATCCTACTCAAAGAACATTTAATGTTGGTTTTCAGATGACTATTAACTGATAAATATATAATAAAATATGAAACTGAGATATATTTACATCATTGTATTATGCATCTTAACAAGCGGATGCAATTATCTGGATATAATGCCGGATGAACGTGCCAAACTGGAAGACTCTTACAACACTCCGTCCAAAACCGAAGGGTTTCTCTATTCGTGTTATACTTATATGCCGATGAACCGCAGTTCTCAAGATTCACAGCCGTACCGAAGCTGGTACCCGACAGCATTACTGACCGGAGGAGAAGTAACTACTTATTATAAAGCTAACGAACCGGAACAGTTGTTCACAATGGGACTTTATAACCCGACTAACAATTCAATCGTTTCCGACCGTTGGTGGCCGACATGGAAAGGAGTCCGCCAATGCTATGAATTTCTGGATATTCTGGATAAAGCCCAAGTTTATACTGAAGCCGATCGGGAGATATATAGAGCAGAAGCTAAGTTTCTAATTGCTTATTATCATTTCTGTTCTTTGCAGGCATTCGGTCCCACTCTCATCATCAGGAAGAAATATGATTTGGACACCAAATTATCTGAATTACCGGCACGAAGTTCTTACGATGAAGTAGTAGCTTTTATTGATCAAATGCTTGATGAAGCAATGCCGGGGCTGGTTGAAGCTCATAATCCGATGTATTTCGGACGGGCAACCAAACATGTTGCACGCGCTCTCCGCTCCCGTGTACACTTATACGCCGCCTCACCTTTATTCAACGGAAACAGTGAGTTTTACAGTAATTTCGTTGACGAAAATGGGAAACATCTAATTTCACAGACATACGACGTCAAGAAATGGGAGAAGTGTGCGGAAGTGACATTGGATGCTATTCAGAATGCGGAAAAAGCAGGCTACAAACTATACGGAGATGTTGAAGCCGGAGCTCCAACCCAAGAAAAACCGGGATTCACAGACCAGACCGAAAGCGGAAAAGCTCAGCGCAGAGTCAGATATTGTACGATTGACAACCAGAACCTATGTGAAATCATCTGGGGAGATAACCGAAGCGAATCAACATACGGTGTACAAATTCGTTCGTCAGTCAGACAGACAAAACAGATCCCGTACACGCAGACTAACTCTACTGCACCTACCTTGCAGATGGTCGAACTCTTTTATACAGAGCATGGATTACCTATCGATAAAGACAAGACCTATGACTATCCTAACCGTTATCAAATAGCTTATCTACCTGCAAACTTTGACGGGAATAATTATGAAGACAGACCGAATGACCGCTCTATCAAACTACATTTTAACCGTGAACCACGTTTCTATTCATGGATAGGATTCCATAACGGTAACTACGAAATAGCACGATATAATGCAGAAGCACTTCCTTTGAACAAATCTTATGTACCCGGCGGATTAAGAATGTTGTTCAATGGAGCACATGGTTTCAAAAAAGATATGACGGTGCACTATTCGGTAACAGGATATCTTAACAAGAAGTTCACACATCCCGGATTCACTAATGCCATTATCAAATATCCATTCCCCACATTCCGGCTGGCGGAACTGTACTTGAATTATGCCGAAGCCTTGATCGAGATTGGGGGAAGTAATAATCTCAAGATCGCTAAAGAATATATGGATAAAGTAAGGAAACGCGCAGGCATCCCGGGAGTAGATGAGTCTATTCAGAAATATGCAAATGATGAATGGAAAGGAAAAGAAAATGAACAGGAAACTTTACGCCAATTTGTCCGCCAGGAACGACAAATAGAATTCTATCTGGAAGGACACGTTTTTGGGATTTGAGACGTTGGAAAATAGCTGAAAAACTGGATGAACCTTTCTTGTGCTGGAATATTGAAGGAGCCAGTGTAGAGGAATTCTTTAAAGCTCCACAACCCAACATGACATTAACGAATCATTCTATAAATCACAATATCTGTTGACCAATCAGTGCCAGTGAACTGGAAAAGACTCCGCAAATCATTCAAAATCCATTCTATTAATATTCACCATGAAGAACAATCAACTTATGATTGGACTTGCTCTATTAGCTCACTCTCTTCCTTTGCGGAAGAGAATGGAGCTAATAAGAAAAAGCCCAATATTATCTATATTCTTGCAGATGATCTGGGTATATCGGAATTAGGTTGTTATGGCCAGCAGTTAATTGAAACTCCTAATATCGACCGATTATCACAAGAAGGAATGACATTCAGTAACCATTACTCCGGGACAGCAGTGTCAGCTCCATCGCGCTGTGTCCTCTTTACCGGATTACATACCGGGCACGCCTATATACGGGGGAATGACGAAATGGCTTCACGTGGAAATGTTTGGAATCATAAAGCTGTATTAGCTGATTCGACCCTGGAAGGCCAACGCCCCGTTCCGGCAGAAACGGTAATGATTCCGGCAGTCATGAAGCAAGCCGGCTACACAACGGCCTGTATCGGAAAATGGGGATTGGGGTATCCCGGTTCTGCCAGTACCCCAAACAAAATGGGATTTGACTTTTTCTACGGATATAATTGCCAAAGAGAAGCTCATACCTACTACCTCCATTTTTATATAGAAACGAACATCGGGAATATCTGAATAATCCATTGGTAGTCCCCCACACCAAACTGGATAAAGGTGCAGACCCATACGAAGAAAAAAGCTATGCGAAATATACTCTCAATGAGTATGCACCGGACCTGATGTACAAAGAAATACTCAACTTTATCGACCTTACTAAAGATAACCCTTTCGTCTTATTCTGGACGACGCCCCTTCCCCATGTTCCCTTACAAGCACCGGAAAAATGGGTAAAGCATTATGTGAACAAGTTTGGAGAAGAAAAACCATACAACAGGCAATAAAGATTATTTTCCCTGCCGTTATCCTCGCGCAACCTATGCTGCCATGATCAGCTACTGGGATGAACAGATCGGGGGACTTATTAATAAACTTAAAGAACTGGGAATCTATGACAATACCATCATCATTTTTACCAGTGACAACGGGCCGACTTTCAATGGCGGAAGCGATTCTTTCTTTTTCGATAGTGCTAAACCATTCAAAAGTGAATGGGGCTGGGGCAAAGCATGCTCCGCGAAGGAGGCATTCGTGTTCCGATGATTGCCAGTTGGCCTAAAAAGATAAAAGCCGGTAGTAAAAGTGATCTCATCTGTGCCTTTTGGGACATTATGCCTACTTTCTGTGAGATTGCAAAAGTAGAATGCCCGACTACGGACGGAATCAGCTTTTTGCCGGAATTACTAGGCAAAAAACAGAATAAACATGATTTCTTATATTGGGAATTTCCCGATAGCGGAGGCCAAAAAGCTGTCCGAATGGGCAAATGGAAGGTATTGTATTGAATATTTTTAAAGGAAACAGGAAAATTCAATTATATGATCTGGATTCTGATCCCAGAGAACAGACAGATGTTGCCAGATACCACCCGGAAATCGTGAAAAGAATGGAGGATATTATGAAGCAGGAGCATATCGAACCGGAACTAGCTTCATTCAAAATGCCTCATTAGAGCCTTAAATAAATCATTATTCATTCTGCTTATTCGGAATGAATAATGATTTATAGTTTCAATGCCACCTATCTCAGTCATCCTCAATCTTTACGGCTGTACCGTTAGCAGTCACCATTAGCATACTGCCACTACCTCCTACTGTCTCGTAATCCAAATCAACACCTATCACGCATTTGCTCCTAACTGAGCAGCTTGTGCCTGCATTTCCTGCAAAGCGGTATCTTTAGCTTTGCGCAATACTTCTTCGTACGCTCCGGAACGCCCTCCTACAATATCGCGGATACTTGCAAACAAGTCACGAAACACATTGGCACCTATGATTGTTTCTCCGGAAACGATTCCATAATATTTCACTATTCGTTTTCCCTCAATAATGGGAGTTGTTGTTATTAACATTGTCTTTTCTCTTTAAGTTATTTGCAATTCTATATATTAGACGTAAGCCGTCCTAAAAAAGTTGGAGGTGTGTCAAAATGCGCACCTTCTTTTTTAAGCACAAAGCCCCGACTTTCACAAGCTGGGGCTTTGTTATTACCTAAAGATTTTGTATCTTTAGGCATAAGATTTTCACTATGACAAAGATACATTTTCGTCCTTATAATTCCAACCAAA
>ENA-OQCK01000110-OQCK01000110.1-human-gut-metagenome-genome-assembly--contig:-NODE-110-length-45540-cov-14.853522_pt1 | contig 45540 bp, 37 predicted proteins | sample MGYA00242498_ERZ504578 | MGnify/ENA primary metagenome ERZ504578 (study PRJEB26092, sample SAMD00036229) | human gut metagenome | host: Homo sapiens | study: EMG produced TPA metagenomics assembly of...
CTTCCGCTGATACTCTCCAATCCCGGATAATTCTCTACTTTCGGTGAATTTACAATCTGTCCTCCAAAATTCAGTCCTTCGATCACCAGAGTCCGTTTTCCTGCACGCTGTCCATAGATAGCTGCTGTCAGACCTGCTGTCCCCCCTCCGATAATTCCAATATCATACATATCGAGTTCCTCCGTTTTCTATTTTTCTATCGTTTTTCTGCAAATGCCCGGATATTGGACGCATTTGCAAGTTTCTGTACACCTTCTTCTTTGATCACGATCAGTGTCGGCGCCTGCATGACGCCATATTTTCTAACCAGCTCTTCATTCTCTCCCGCATCAACTACTTCATAAGAAATATTCGCTTTTTCCAGGGAATCTTTTGCAAGCTTACAGTTCGGACAGGTCTTCGTTGTAAAAAGAAGTACTTTTCCTTCCTCTGTATTCACCTCTTCGAAAATACGCTGTTCTTCTTCCTGTTCTGTCTCCCTGAAAGTCTCCTGCTTCACATGAGAGTGTTCTACATCATACACTTTTCGCTCTTTAAATTCCTGTAGTTTCCCGTCATTCCAGTTTTTAACCGGACGATAATATCCTGTAATCCTGCTGTATACTTCTGTCTCCTCTCCGCAGATCGGGCAGGTATACTGCTCTCCGGACAGATATCCGTGATTCTTACAGATCGAATACGTCGGTGACATTGTATAATACGGCAGCTTATAATTCTCTGCGATTTTTCTGACCAGAGCTGCCGCTGACTTCCAGTCCGGAAGTTTTTCTCCCAGGAATGTATGGAATACCGTTCCTGATGTATACAGTGTCTGCAGCTCATCCTGAATATCCAGTGCGGCAAACACATCCTCCGTATAGCCAACCGGCAGATGAGAGCTGTTTGTATAATATGGTGTTCCGCAGTCCTCTGCTGCTGTGATGATATCCGGGAACTGCTCCACATCATGTTTTGCCAGGCGGTATGTGGTAGATTCTGCCGGAGTTGCCTCCAGGTTATACAGATCACCATATTCTTCCTGATAGTCGGACAGCCGCTCTCTCATGTGATTCAGAACATCTTTTGTAAACTTCTGCGTTTCCGGATGTGTCAGATCTTTACGGATCCATTTTGCATTCAGTCCTGCCTCATTCATTCCGATGAGCCCGATCGTGGAGAAATGGTTATCAAAACTTCCCAGGTATCTCTTTGTATACGGATACAGCCCTTCATCCAGAAGCTTGGAAAGCACTACTCGTTTGATATGAAGTGATCTTGCGGCAATATCCATCATTTTATCAAGTCTCTCGTAAAATTCTTCCTCATTTTCCGATAAATATGCAATTCTCGGCATATTGATCGTCACAACACCAACGGAACCTGTACTCTCTCCACTTCCGAAAAATCCACCGGATTTCTTACGCAGCTCCCGCAGATCCAGACGAAGACGACAGCACATACTGCGCACGTCGCTTGGCTCCATATCACTGTTGATATAATTGGAAAAATACGGTGTTCCGTATTTTGCGGTCATCTCAAATAACAGACGGTTGTTCTCCGTATCCGACCAGTCAAAATCTTTCGTGATAGAATAAGTCGGGATCGGATACTGGAATCCTCTTCCCTGTGCATCTCCCTCGATCATCGTCTCAATAAATGCCCGATTGATCATATCCATTTCTTCTTTACAGTCTCCATAGGTAAAGTCCTGTTCTTTCCCGCCTACGATCGCAGGCAGATTCGCCAGGTCATTCGGAACCGTCCAATCCAGTGTAATATTGGAAAACGGCGCCTGTGTTCCCCATCTGGACGGAATGTTCACCCCGAAAATGAAAGATTCAATGCATTTTTTCACTTCCCGATATGTCAGATGGTCTGCTTTTACAAACGGTGCAAGGTAGGTATCAAACGATGAAAACGCCTGTGCTCCTGCCCACTCATTCTGCATGATCCCCAGAAAATTCACCATCTGATTGCACAAAACGCTCAAATGCTTCGCCGGAGCTGATGTGATCCTGCCCGTCACACCGCCGAGTCCTTCCCGTATCAATTGTTTTAAAGACCAGCCGGCACAATATCCGGTCAGCATCGAAAGATCGTGGATATGAATATCCGCATTCTTGTGCGCTTTTCCGATTTCATCATCATAAATCTCCGACAGCCAGTAATTGGCTGTGATCGCACCGGAGTTGCTTAAGATCAGACCTCCGACAGAATATGTCACAGTAGAATTCTCCTTGACACGCCAGTCTGTCACCTTCACATAACTGTCTACGATCTCTTTGTAATCCAAAAGTGTAGAATTCAGATTTCGGATTTTTTCTCTCTGCTTGCGGTACAGGATATATCCCTTCGCAACATCTGCATATCCCGCTTTGATCAGAACAGACTCTACACTGTCCTGAATATCCTCTACTGCAATTTTGTGTTCTTTTATCTTCGGCTCAAAATCTGCAGTCACTTTCAGTGCCAACAGATCAATAATATCCTGATTATACTCTTTTTCTCTGGCTTCAAACGCTTTTCGTATCGCCTCGCTGATCTTGGTCAGATTAAATTCTGTTATTTCCCCGTCCCTTTTTGTGACTTGATACATGTTTCGTACCTCTCCTTTCTGCAGCTAAACGCTGTATTTAGTGTATCACCCACATTTTTGAATGTCAATGAAAAACACCAACATCTAGTATGCAGGTTTCCCTTCAAAAACTAGATATTGGCGTTTATAACTATTTCATCGTTTCTTTATAAGAGTCATCCGCCTGCTGTGTGAGCGCTTTTCCGCCGTTTTCATACCACTCTTTACGAACGTATCAAAATATTCAGGCGGCTTTTCTCCCACTATGATCTGCAGAAATGTATTCTTCTCTTCTTCCAGCAATTCTTCCGGGATTTTGATTTCCTGACTGCCTAACGAAAGAGGCGGTTGATTTTCATCCAGATTCTCTTTCGTCAAAAGTCCCGTTGCCTGTATCCGGGAAGTGTATGCTGCCCATGCATTCGACGTGGTCACATCTCCTGTAAGGAATGACTTACAGATTTTATAATAAGCAGCTTCTAATCCGTTCAATTTGCTCTGCTGCGTTTTTCCATCCAGAACATCCTGTATATTTTGCTGCACTCTGTAGATCGCATCCCAGTAGTCTACATTGATATTCAACGGTCTTGCTGTCGGATCCACATTCAAAGAAAAATATTCATTGATTTCATCGGACTGCTTCTTATCTTCAAAACGACCATAATCAAACAGTGTACTCACATATTTCCCCACGATCTCCGGATGCTCATATCCCTTTCTTACCACCACATACAGACAGTCTTCATAGGATTGAAATGTACGTGTCCTAGTCGCTGCATTTCCAGTCAGCAGATACGGCTGCCATTTTGCAGTTCTGTCCGCACTATAAGATAAACTCAGTGGATTGTTCGGTGCCCACCAGTATCCGAAAATAGCCCCGCACTTTCCTTCTTTAAGAAGTGTATCCAGATTTTCCTGCTGCCGCAGCAGAAAGTTGGAGTCCAGAATTCCTTCTACATAAAGCTGATGCAGATAGATCAGCGCCTGTTTTGTCTCTTCTGTCACAGAACCATACACCACATTCCCCTGATCGTTCAAAATCCACTGGCTCGGTTTTGCATGATACTGGTCAAAAACAGCATCCAGCCCATAGGTTCCGCTGTTTTCAGAAACCAAATCCGTACTTCCTGCCAACCCCACCGTCTCTTGATTTCCTGCCATATCAGCTTTCACAAACTGCCGGATAATCTCCATCCCTTCCTCCAGCGTTACAGGATCGGAAAGTCCCAACCGTTCCATCCAGTCCTTGCGCAGCCACAAAAGAGAAGCTCCATGATCTACCTCTGCATCCGGAAGTGCGTAGAGTCTGCCGTCAAATGTAGCCGATTCCAGAAGTGCTTCTCCGTAGCTTTGATACATTTCCTTGATCCTTTCTGTGGTACATTCTTCATATACTGTGGTAAGATCTTCGACCATCCCACGCCTGACCAGTTCTTTGACTGTCTCCCTGCCTTTTACCACCAACAGATCCGGCAGCTGCTGATCTTCCATCAAAATCTGAACGGCCTCCCCATAAGAATCGGAATTTTCCCCTTCCAGAACATCTTCGTTTTGAATATTCAACCGTTCTTTCAAGTATCGTGTGTAGGCATTATCCTCATAAGTCGCCTTCACAGGCAGGTTTGCATTATTAGATCCAACGATTTTCCCCAGTGTATAAGTAACAAGCTCGGGATATTTCCCATACGGTGTGTGTGCTGCATTTTCCCACTGTGCGTTTATCACTTCTTTCGATTCCACCGTCTTACCGGTTTCCGATCTTTTGCAGGAAGCGATCAGGAACATCGAGAACACACATAACAGCAGTATGTATTTAATTTTTTGTTTCCTGTTTCTCATGTCCGTTCTCCTTCTTCTTTGGAATCCGTATGCATACTCTGGTTCCTTCTCCTTCTTTACTCTCCACCCGGATTTTATTTTCTTCTCCATAGAGAAGCACGATCCGTTCATTGACATTGCGCACACCATACCCTTTGGATCGATATGTCACGATTTGACTCGCTTTTTCCTCTGTCATTCCGTTTCCGTTATCTTCCACCATGAAATATAAAAACAGCTCATCATGCACAACCTTTATCCGCAATACTTTTTCGATCTTTTCCGACACATCCAGCCCATGATCGATCGCATTTTCCACCAATGGCTGCAAAATGAGTTTCGGGATCTCACAACTTCCCATTGTATTATCATAAACTTCCTCCACCCGGAAACTATTATCGTGCATAATCAGCTGGATTTTCAGGTATGCACGGATATTCTCCATCTCGCTTACTACTGTCGTCATTGTCTCCCCCCGGTTCAGACTGGTCCGATAATAGGTAGACAATGCCAGTGTCACCTTACTGATCTCCTGTTCATCTGCTTCGATTGCCTTCCAGTTGATAATTGAGAGTGAATTGTACAGGAAATGGGGATTGATCTGCGCCTGCAATGCCCTCATCTCTGTCCTTTGTAACACAATTTTCGCTTCATATACTTCTGAGATCAGTTTATTGATCTCATCCATCATACGCCGGAAAGTACGAATGAGCACACCAATCTCATCTTTGGAATCACTTTGTACGGTCACTTCCCGGATTCCACTGTGGATCTGATTCATATTTTCCGTCAGCTGTTCCAGCTTACAGACCAGACGTCTGGAAAAGAAATAGCTTAAGATTCCTATCAGCAGAATACAGGCTGTCAGAAGCGGCAGATTTTTCAACATCAAATATCTTGCCGATTCCATAATCGTATCCGTAGGACAAAAATAACAGAATTTCCACTGATTCCCTTCCATCTCCTTTGTCACACTGGAAAAACTTTTCTGTACTTCCGAAATTGTATCCACCTTCCCGGTCTCATATTTAGCGGGAATTTTATTGCAGGAATACACGACATTGCCGTTTTCATCCCAGACAATTCCGGCAAAATCAGATTCCATGATTTTTTCAAACGGTTCGAACAATTTATTATAATCCAGTGTGATCTTCAGCACAGCATTTATCTCACTGCTCCCGTCATAAAACTTTCGGGCTACAATCACTTTATTCTGACTTCCAGTCTGTACATACCAGCGAATCAGACTTCTGTTGTTTCTGGGATACCAGTTTTCTCCCTGAATCTCCGACAAAGGAGCCAGTGTACTTCCATGGGCAACCTGAATATTATCCGCATACAGCGTGATCCCTTTAATTTCTTTGTGATACACCTGCGGCATATTCAACAACGGATCTGCCACCTGAGTATACTTCAGATATGTATTAAAATCTGATGCACGTTCCATTTTCAGCACTTTCCTGAGTCTCCCGAATAAGACAGATAATCAATCAGATTTTCATAAATCTGCGCCTGATTGTCTATTGCATCGACTGCCTGTTTTAAAGACTCCTGCATATTTTCCATTTCCCGCTTCTTGAGCGTGTTCATCATTCCCATCTGCATATAGCATGTCACGATCAGTGTCGGAATGATCCCAGCGATCAAAATCAGGATCATCAGCTTATATCGATATTTAAAATTATGAAACCGATAAAGAAGCTTCTTCATCACTCATACTCCCTTTCCTGCAAGACTCCGGTGTGCTGCCAAAATACTCCCGGAAGCTCCTGCAGAAATAAGAATTATTGGAAAATCCAACCTCTTTTGCGATCTGCGAGATCTTCATACTGGTATTTTCCAGAAGCTCCCTGGATTTCTTCATCCGGATATCCCGGACATAACGGTTCAGATTGACTCCGGTCTCCTCCTTGAATACAACACTTAAATATCCCGGGGAGAGATAGACTTGCCTTGCCAGATTCTCTACATTGAGATTTTCTGCATAATGATGATGAATGTACTGTTTCACTTTCATAACTTCATTCCGAAATCCTTTGTTCTGCTCCTGTACAAATTTCTCCAGTTCACAGACTACCTGTTCTGTAATTGCCAGTACATCTTCAATTTTCCTGCAGCGGTACAGCCTGTCGATCATTTTTGACAATGCTTTCACATCTCCTGGATTGATCTCCTCATAAATATCTTTGACAATATTAGAAAATACAAATTTCACATACATCTCTGAAAATTTCATACTTTCTCTATATTTTCTCTCCAGCTTCTGAAAATCCTGCCGTAGATGGATACTGTCTTTATATTGAATGTCCTCTTTGATATTATTCAGGACCTGAGATTCTTCTGCCTCATCCATTTCTCTGGTCTCCTGCACTTCCCCTGCAAAGAAAATCTTCTGCCTGGCTGATAAATTTTCTGCCAGTACCTCCTCTAAACCGGAAAATACTTCAGGAAGTTCCTGCCAGTCTGTAATTTCTTCACTTACTGCCAAATAGCACTCCTCATCGTACTTATTCTTAAAAAACTGATATAACTCTTTTGCCACTGTCTCATAATCTGCATATCTTTCCTGAAACAGAAATAAGGACTCATTTGCTGCCACATTCAGATAAAGGAACTGACGGGACATGTGCTCTCTGAGCTGACCCAAAAGCTTTTCTTCATCCACTTCAAAAAAGCAGTCCTCGCCGCCTGCCAGGATCATATGAGTATACTGCCCTCCATCCTGACATAAAAGCTCCGCAGCTTTTGTCCCGTTTTCTTCTTTGCCGTCATACAAAAAATTCTGCAGAAAATATTTTCCCAGATCATCCTGCTGCCTTGCAATTTCTCCTTTCTGCGTATTCTTCTCCAGAATATGATCTCTCACAGAACAATACGTCTTATGAAACTCTCCCGGATCTACCGGCTTTAGCACATAATCGACTACTCCGTAATGCAGCGCCTCCTTCGCATAAGAAAAATCATTGTATCCGCTAAAAATCACTATCTCGATCTCCGGCTGCAACTCCCGTGCAGCTTTCGCCAGTTCGAGCCCTGTCATATAAGGCATTTTGATATCCGAAAACAAAATATCCACCTGTTTTTTCTGCAAAATCCCCGCTGCATCTTTCCCGTTTATTGCCTCTAAAATCTCCAGTTCTTCCTGCTCTCGTTTCAGCAGAAACTTGATCCCGTTTCTCTCCAGTTTTTCGTCATCTGCAATCAATATCGTGATCATGTCCGTCCCCCCTCTGATACATGCCAAAATCCGCCATGCCCCTCTGTTGGCTGCATGGCAGATTTTTTATTGATCTGTCCTCTTTATTTTAATCCATTCCCTTTTTTCTTACAAGCCTTATCCCTTCACAGCTCCTGCCACGACACCTTCTATAATATGTTTTTGGCAGCACAGATAAAAGATTACAATCGGGATGATAGAAAGTACCAGCGCTCCCATCATGGCTCCCATATCCACAGATCCATATCCACCTTTTAAATACTGTACTGCGATCGGAATCGTCCGGTATTTCTTCGTATCCAGCACCAGAGACGGAAGCAGATAATCATTCCAGATCCACATTGCCTGCAGAATCATTACCGTAATGCAAGTCGGTTTTGAGATTGGCAGGACCACCTTGAAAAAAGTCTGGATCGGAGTACATCCATCAATCATTGCCGCCTCTTCGATCTCCAGTGGAATGGACTTCATAAATCCGGTAAACATAAATACCGCCAGCCCGGCACCAAACCCCAGATAGATGAAGATCAGCCCCATGGAGTATTGAGTCTGAGCATATTTGCAATCTTGGACAAAGTGTACATTTCCATCTGAAACGGCACCACCATGGCAAACAGACAAAGCATATAGATCAGTTTTGTCCACCATGTATTCACCCGGCTGATAAACCATGCACACATGGAACAGCACAGGATAATGACTGCAACTCCGCCCACGGTGATAAACAGACTCCAGCTAAATGCCTCAAAAAACTTTGTCTGCTCGATTCCGCGGATATAATTTTCCAATCCTACAAACATATTGTCTTTTGGCAGATCAAATGGCACCCGGCTGATGTATGCTTTTTTCTTGAATGAGTTGATCACAACAAGAATGATCGGATATAAATACAGCAGGCTGATAACAGAGAAGATCAGCGTAACCAGACAGCCATGTTTTAATTTTTTGTTCACTACTGCTGCACCTCCTTTGATCTTGTCATGCGATTCTGAATCACGGCAACCAGACCAACGATCAGAAAGAAGATTACTGCCTTCGCCTGACCAACACCTTCATAACCGGCTCTTCCATAGAACGTATTGAAGATATTGAGCGCCAGAAGTTCTGACATTTTCGAAGGTGCACCATTGGTCAGTGCCAGGTTCTGGTCAAATAACTTGAAACCGTTTGTTAACGTTAAAAATGTACAAATCGTGATCGACGGCATCACCATCGGAATAATGACCTTGCGAAGTACCTGCCAGGAGTTGGCTCCATCAATCTTCGCCGCTTCGATCAGCTCTCCGGGAATATTCTGAATGCCGGAAATGTAGATGATCATCATATATCCAATCTGTTGCCAGCACACCAGAATGATCATTCCCATCAACCCGTAGGTCCCGGAATATGTAAGTGTTTTTCCCCAATGTGCAAGCACTCCGTTTAACAGAAGCTGCCAGATATATCCCAGAATAATTCCACCGATCAAATTCGGCATAAAAAATACAGTCCGGAAAATATTTTTCCCGCGCACTGGTTTTGTCAATACCAACGCCACCGCAAATGCCAGTACATTGATCAATAACATGGAAAGTACTGTAAACAACACGGTATACCACAGAGAGTGTAAAAATGTAGGATCCTGAAATACCTTTCCATAATTCTCAAGCCCGATAAATCTGGCGTCTGTCACGGTTGTAAATTTACAGAACGAAAGATAAATACCCAGTAAAAACGGCGCGATAAACCCAATGGTAAATGCGATCATCGTGGGCAGTACAAAAACAGGGAAATATCGTTTTATTGCTTTTTGCATGTCCCTCTCTCCTTCCTCTTGATGGAAAAGGCGGACGGTTTTCCGTCCGCCTCAAATCTATGTTTTTATTCCGCATGCGCTGCCTGATACTCAGTTGCCCATCCATCTACAAATGCAGTTTCCACTGCATCCCATTTTCCAGTTCCCTGTGCATATTCAAGAAGTGCAGAGCCTACATTGTTTTTCCAGTTTTCAGAAGGCATTGTCGTAAAGTTCCAGCTTACAGGTGTCTTGCCTGCCTTGTTATATTCCTCATTTGCCTGCACCAGAGGATTTGACGGCAGATAGTCTTCAAATGTGGTGAACGGTGTCACAAATCCCATCGTATTTGCAAGCATATCGCGTCCCTCATCACTTTCCACAACCCACTGCAGGAAATCCAGAGTTGCCTGAATGTCTTCTTCTGAAGCATTTTTATTCACACACCAGTAGTTCTCAGATCCCGTGCAAAGTCCCTGCTCTTCTTCTCCTTTGGCACCGATGTAAATCGGAAGCATTCCCATGTCCTCATCGGCAACTTCCATATCCTTGATGTCGTTGTATGCCCAGGTTCCATTCTGATAAAATACAGCCTCTCCAAGTGCAAATTCGGAGCTTGCGTCCTCTGCCGTCTTAGAGGAGATCATAGACGGTTCACAGGTAGAATCTGTAATATATAAATCCCATATGTTCTTATAGTTTTCCAGATAGGTTCCTTTAATCGCATCTGTGGATGTAATGCCTCATCTTTATATTCATAATAGATTGGAAGATTTGCCAGATGTGTCTTAAATCTCCAGTCAGAAGAAGAATCCATACCTGCGGATGTAAATGCACCTTTCACCCCCAATTCATCTTTGTGTTTCTGGATTCCGTCCGCAACTTTTTTCAGCGTTTCAAAATTATTGATCTCATCCACTGATTTTACAGCAGCATCTGAAAGTTCAAAGTATTGATTCAGGATCGCTTTGTTATAAATAATTCCGTATGTTTCTACTACATACGCAATTCCTTTGACTTCATCTCCTTCTTTTAACACATAATCGTCACTGGAAATATCCTTGTAAATCTGACTGTCTGACAGGTCATAACAGTAATCTTTCCAGGATGCCAGACCGACAGGACCATTGACCTGAAACAGGGTCGGCGCCTCTTCTTTTGCCATCTCAGATTTCAGCTGGGATTCATACGTCCCGGAAGCAGCTGTCTGCACATCCACCTGAACACCAGTCTCATCTGTATAGGTCTCTGCAAGTTTTACCCAGTCATCTGCCTGCTCCGGCTTGAAATTCAGATAGTACACCTTTCCTTCACTCTTTGCCTGATTTTTTCCTTTTTCGTCTTCCTTGCCATCGGAACTGCCGCATCCTGCAAGCATCGTTCCTGCCATTGCTACTGTCAAAAGAAGTGCCAGCATTCTCTTTTTCTTCATTATCGTTTCCTCCCTTTTTATTCGTCTCTGTTTTTGATATCTGTATTATAGAAAAATATGGAATTTTCTAAAATAATAAAAAAAATAGAAACGTAACACTTTTTTGAGGAAATTATACTAAGAAACAGTGGCTGATTATTACATAATTTTGCTCTTTTATACATGAACAATAAAATACAGGGAGGGTACGACCCGTTTTGAGTCACATCCTCCCTGCATGAAACCGTCTATTTTCTTGAATTTTCAGGCTTTTCTAACAATTTTTCTCCGATATTTCCACGTATGAGTTGCAATCTTTCTTCTCTGCACATTCCTGTATTATACCAGATATTTTCATGTTCCTTCATTTCTTTCAATAAAATCTACCACTCGTTCCAAAACATCATTGCCACCGATCCATATATCTGGTTCAAATCCCTTTCCCTCTGTAATGCCGCCAAAAGATATCGCATCTCCATAAGTAACTGCTAATTGAGAATACGGCAGTGTACAACGTATGCTTTGTTTTGAAAACACAACCCCTGATGTATTCGTTCCAACAAAAACAACATTTTTCAGCGTATCTAATTCCTCAACAAATGCTTCTGCAGAAGACGCTACATTTTTGTCAATCAATACAAAGATCTTCGTATCATTAGGAAGAACGACTTTATTTTCAGTCGTAACATACCATTTATTTTCTGAACGGCTGCTAAGATCATATTCTGATTTATACAAATCCTTAAAATGAGGCGTAAGGCTTTCATAATCAACCATTTCAAGCGCTGATTTTGTTACATAATTATTGATCAAACTCGCCAATCGTATGGTCACGCTATTTGTTTTGGCAATCTGCCCCGTAAAATTTTCAAACCATGTTGTTGGGATGACTGTCTGCCCACCGGAATTTCCTCTCAAATCTAAAATTATAAATTCTTCATTCTTTGCCTGTCTGGCAGCCTTTTTATAAGTTTCAAGATTATCAGTACCTATGAAAGAATTCATTGTAAAAACAGGTATATTGTTTATTTTTCTGTAATTGTAGCCCTTAGAAGATTTCTTTTGACTATATACTTTCCCCTGACTTGCCTTTAATTCAACTCTAATTTCTTTGAACTCCACTCCAGAATTTAGTTTTAAAGTCACTGCAGTATATGGTGTTCCAGACAATATTCCTATGTATTTACACATATGACCTGATTGATCCAATGATGACTTTACGTATTGTTTCACATCTTTATCATCTTGCACAGATTCTATATACCATTTATGCCTATTTAAATACAGATAAAACCCCTTCGAATCTTCCTGAATTTTAAATGCTTCGTTATAATAATAAATATCACGCTCTATTATAGATGAGCCATTAATCAAAAAATGACCATCTTGTATAAATTGCAAATTGCTCATTAGTATCTGCTGTAATGTGAAAACTGGCAATTCATCGGGATATGCATTGATTTGATTTATCATATTATTTCTCACATTTTCCCATTTTTCAAAATCACCAAAATACAAATATCCCGCATAAGAGTGTTTTAAAACTTGAAAAAGGAATTTAACATCTGAAATTGCATCTTCTTTTGCCACATTTTTCCCGTGTAGACTATAAGTTGGTAACCCAGCAAGTGCAGGCTCTAAGTAAATTAATTGTTCCGGGGCAATTCCCAATTCTGTTGGAGCATAATTTGTGAGATATTGAGAATATTCTTTATTCTCAACAACTTTCGTTTGCATGCGTCTTGTATTTGAACAGGTAAGTAATGTCTGAAGTTCGGAAGTATCATATTCCCTATACAAGGTTACTAAAAACACAGCAACTATAATAATAGAAAAAAATCTATATTTTTTTGTTTTCACTAAACTTTTCTCCCGTTTCCGCTAATATCCATTGTACCAATCATATTTACAATGTCTTTTGTATTCACACACCCCTTAACTTCGCATTTGGAATGTTCCTCTTCACAATTTCCAGCGCCTGTTCCATAATCTCTTTTGTATACCCCTTCATTCCGGGGCAGATCAAATCTCCGGAATCTACAAAGCTCTGCAGATAATATTGTTTTGCCCCCTTGATCCATCGCCCGATAGCAGCAAAATCTTCCCTTTTATGGAACTGCCGCACAACCGTGGTGCGAAATTCATAGGGAACATCCCCAGACATCAGAAAATCCACACTCTGAAAAATATTGGACATATCATATTCTTCAATTCCAATAGTCATACCATACTTATCCGGAGCATTTTTGATATCCATTGCTACATAGTCCACAAGCCCCTGTTCCACCAGCCGTCTCAGACGCAATACATTGCTGCCGTTGGTATCCAGCTTGACCTGATAACCGAGCTCTTTCACTTTCCGGATAAACTCTTCGATATCCGGCTGAAGCAGAGGCTCGCCTCCGGTAATGCACACACCATCCAGAATCCCCTGCCGTTTCGCAAGGAATGAAAACACTTCCTCCTCGGAAATTGCTGCCGCCGCATCTACATGTGTCACCAGAGAAGCATTATGACAGAACGGACAGCGGAAATTACATCTCGCCGTAAAAATCGTACACGCCACTTTTTCCGGATAATCTAACAGTGTCATTTTCTGAATTCCATGAATCTCCATCGCCGTTTCCCCCTCATGCCTGTCACTTTACTCTACATATTTCTGGATTTTTCCGCACACACACGCATTGCCTCGATAATAGCACTTCGAAAACCGCGCTCTTCCAGTACCTGCACTGCTTCGATCGTTGTTCCCGCAGGAGAACATACCATGTCTTTGAGTTCACCCGGATGTTTTCCGGTCTCCAGGACCATCTTGGCGCTTCCCATCACTGCCTGAGCGGCAAACTTATACGCCTGAGGTCTTGGCATTCCATCTGCCACTGCCGCATCTGCCATTGCTTCGATCATCATAAATACATATGCCGGAGAACTTCCGCTTGCAGACACAACTGCATCGATCAGATGCTCTGATACGACTTCTACCTCTCCGAAAGAGCGCAGGATTGTCAGCACTTTTTCCAACTCTTCTTTTGTAACCAGAGCATTTGCACACGCTGCCGTCATCCCTGCACCGACCATTGCCGGTGTATTCGGCATGGTGCGCACGATCTTGACATCTTTTCCAAACTGCCCCTGCAGCCATTCCAGAGTTTTTCCCGGAGCAAGGGTGACAATTACCTGCTCATCCGTGATCTCATCTCTGATCTGTGCGATCGTCTGTTCATAATACTGAGGTTTTACAGAAAGAACCACGATCTCTGCCTTTGCCGCCTCCTTGTTGTCATCTGTCACACAGATTCCATAAAGAGAATGTACCTTTTCTCTCCCTGCTTCCAAAATATCCGAACCGATGATCTCTTCCGGTTTTAATACCCCGTTTTTAATAATGCCCCCCATAATGGCGCCTGCCATATTTCCTGTTCCGATAAATCCTAATTTCATCCTGCTTCTCCCTGTCCTTTCTATGCTATTGTCCAAGTTCTTCTTTCCTTCATTTTACGGTAAACGCTTTTTCTTCCTCCAACGGTATCTCCTTTGTATCGATCCATTCGATGGAAATAAACTGATTCTGATTCAATCCCACCAGAAGTTTATTGATCAGAGCTTCCCGTCCCTGTACTTCCATGGTCACTGTTCCGTCCCATTCATTTCTCGCCCATCCGGTCAGTCCCAGAGACAATGCAAGATATTTTGCAGTATAACGAAATCCTACGCCCTGAACCTTTCCATGAACGACAAAATGTTTTCTCACTTCCGACATTTCATCACCACTTTCTGCTGTTTCTGTGTCCAACTTATCACACCGTATCACCCCTGTCAATATTTCAGACTGAAACAATAAACCTCTATGTTTAAAACTGTGCTATAATAAAAAAATATAAAAACATTTTTTCAGAAAGGAGTCAACCTGATGGATCCATATCTCTGCTCCCTGATCGACCAACTGGAACAGGAACATACCCTCAGCGCTTCCCAATGGATACAGCTGCTGAACGGACGCACACCGGAACTTGCCGCATATCTCTTTGAAAAATCACGCCGTGCACAGATCCGGTTCTACGGGCATACGGTCTACATCCGTGGACTGATTGAATTTACCAATTACTGCAAAAATAATTGTTATTACTGCGGGATCCGCAGCGGCAACACACATGCACATCGCTATCGGCTGACAAAAGAGGATATCCTCGCCTGCTGTGCGGATGGGTACAAACTTGGATTTCGTACCTTTGTCCTGCAAGGCGGAGAAGATCCATGGTATACAACGGATCGATTATCCGACCTGGTCCACACAATCCGCACCATGTACCCGGACTGTGCCATCACACTTTCTACCGGAGAAGCAACTAAGGCAGAATATCAGCAGCTTTTTGATGCAGGCGCTGACCGTTTCCTTCTGCGCCATGAGACCCACAATGCAGACCACTACCAACAGCTGCATCCGCCGCGTCTATTGGCATCCCACAGACAGCAATGTCTCTGGGACCTGAAAGAAATCGGCTATCAGGTGGGAACCGGCTTTATGGTAGGCTCTCCCGGTCAGACAAGTAAACATCTGGCTGAAGATCTGTTATTTCTCAAAGAATTAAATCCTCAAATGGTGGGGATCGGTCCTTTTATCCCGCACATGATACACCGTTCGCTGCACAAAAAGCGGGGACTCTGGAGCTGACCTTGTTTCTTCTGGGACTCATTCGCCTGATGCTTCCAAAAGTACTGCTCCCGGCAACCACTGCCCTTGGAACCATTGCCCCCAACGGACGGGAACTTGGTATTTTATCCGGGGCCAACGTGGTCATGCCAAACCTCTCCCCAAAACAGGTACGAGGCGATTATCTGCTCTATGACAATAAGATCAGTACCGATGCAGAAGCAGCCGAATGCCGTGCAGAGCTGGAGCAGCGTATGCAGTCCATCGGCTATCAGGTAATCACTGACCGGGGAGATTCTTTAAACATCACCCCTTAACAACTTCTTTTTTTATTTTACAATTGGAGGAATGACTTATGTATGATGTATATTCAAAACATGCGGATGATTTTATCAATCACGAAGAGATTTTAGAAACGCTTGCCTATGCGGATGAGAACAAAGCCAATGAAGCGCTCATTGATTCAATCCTGGAAAAAGCACGTCTGAGAAAAGGACTTTCTCACAGAGAAGCGTCCGTTCTTCTTGCCTGCCAGATGGAAGAAAAAAATCAGGAAATCTACAAACTGGCAGAGCAGATCAAAAAGGATTTCTACGGGAACCGGATCGTCATGTTCGCACCGCTCTATCTGTCCAACTACTGCGTAAACGGCTGTACATACTGCCCGTATCATCTGAAAAACAAACATATCGCAAGAAAACAGCTGACCCAGGAGGAAATCCGCAAAGAAGTCATTGCACTGCAGGATATGGGGCATAAACGTCTGGCGCTGGAAGCCGGAGAAGATCCCGTACGCAACACGATGGAGTACTATCTGGACAGCATCAACACCATTTACAGCATCAAACACAAAAACGGCGCCATCCGACGAGTGAACATCAATATCGCAGCAACCACTGTGGACAATTATCGTCTGCTCAAAGAAGCCGGGATCGGCACCTATATCCTGTTTCAGGAGACGTATCACAAGGAGAGTTATCTGACCCTCCATCCGACCGGACCGAAACATGACTACAATTATCATACCGAAGCAATGGACCGCGCCATGGAAGGCGGTGTTGATGATGTGGGAATCGGAGTTTTATTCGGACTGGACAAATACCGCTATGAATTTGCAGGACTTCTGATGCACGCAGAGCATCTGGAAGCTGCTTTCGGCGTTGGTCCGCACACGATCAGCGTACCGAGGCTTCGTCATGCGGACGATATCAATGCCGATGAATTTGACAACGGTATTGATGATGATACCTTTGCAAAGATCGTGGCATGTATCCGCATTGCCGTTCCTTACACCGGTATGATCATCTCCACCCGAGAAAGTCAGAAATGCAGAGAACGGGTTCTGCACCTTGGCGTCTCCCAGATCAGCGGAGGCTCCCGTACCAGCGTTGGCGGTTACTGCGAGCCGGAGCCGGATGACGCAAAATCTGAACAGTTTGACGTCAGTGATACCAGGACGCTGGATGAAGTCGTGCGCTGGCTGATGGAGATGGATTACATTCCAAGTTTTTGTACTGCCTGCTATCGGGAAGGCCGCACCGGAGACCGCTTCATGTCTCTTTGCAAGAGCGGTCAGATCCAGAACTGCTGCCATCCAAATGCACTGATGACACTCAAGGAATACCTGATGGACTATGCTTCACCGGAGACAAAAGCCATCGGAAACCGTCTCATTGCGAAAGAAGTCGGAAACGTCCCAAATGAAAAAGCTCGTGCTGTGGTTCTGGAGAATCTTCGCCTGATCGAACAGAACAATCGCCGGGATTTCCGTTTCTAACAGAAAGGAGCATCTTTATGAAACTCAACCAGACCCCTTCTGCCGAACGTATCCACATCGGGATCTTCGGAAAAAGAAATGCCGGAAAATCCAGTCTGATCAATGCCCTCGCCGGACAGCCGGTATCCATTGTTTCAGATTTTAAGGGAACCACCACAGATCCGGTCAAAAAAGCAATGGAGCTCCTTCCTCTGGGGCCTGTTGTTCTGACCGATACTCCGGGACTGGATGATACCGGAGAACTCGGAACCCTGCGTATCGAAAAAACACAACAGATTTTAAATACCACAGATATTGCGCTGCTTGTCATTGACGGGCAGCTTGGCATAACTGAAGAAGATACCCGGATCTTACAGCAAATCCGCCAAAAACAGATTCCTTTTGTGATCGCTGTCAATAAAATGGATCTTACCATAGCTTCTCCTGTTCTTCCGGATGAAATTTCCCGGGAGCAGATCCTGTATGTCAGCGCTGCCGCGGGAACACACATCCACGAACTAAAAGAACTGCTTGCAAAACAGCTCGGACAGACACCAAAAACCCGAAAAATCGTGGGAGATCTCATCCATCCCGGAGACTTTGTCGTGCTGGTCATTCCCATTGACAAAGCTGCTCCGAAAGGCCGCCTGATCCTGCCCCAGCAGCAGACCATCCGGGATATTCTCGATCACGGAGCAACCGCAATTGCAGTGAGAGATAGTGAGCTTTCAGAAACGCTTAAAAACCTTGGAAGATCACCTGCTCTTGTCATCACAGACAGTCAGGTCTTTGATACCGTCGCCAAAATCGTGCCAAGAGAAGTACCGTTGACCTCTTTTTCGATTTTATTTGCCAGATACAAAGGAAATTTAGAACTTGCCGCCCATGGTGCACAGACCCTGAAAACATTAAAAGACGGGGATCATGTACTGATCTGCGAAGGCTGCACCCATCATCGGCAGTGCGAAGACATCGGAACTGTCAAACTGCCCAGGATGCTAAAACAGTTTACACAGAAAGATTTGCAGTTTACATTTACAAGCGGAACGGATTTTCCGTCAGATCTGTCTCCTTATCAGGTAATCATCCACTGCGGCGGATGCACGCTGACAGAAAAAGAAATGCAGTATCGATTAGATTGCGCCAGAGAACAGGGCATTCCAATTACGAATTATGGAATTGCCATTGCGTATATGCGAGGGATTTTAGAGAGAAGTATGGAGTTATTTTAAAAAACAGGGGCAATCTGCCCCTGAATAAACTTAAAGTCAGTTTTGTGTAAAATTCGATATTTGCTCATTTATAGGTATACAATTTATTTTTCCAATTTGTCAATTAAGTAAATTTCTAATGTCGGCTTATCCGTTGGTGTACTATGGAAATAAGAAAATTTGATTTTCTCACCAACCATTGAGGAATCAATTTTATACTCACCTGCAGGACCTGTGAGAATTAAAGTAACCTCATCGTATAAAAATCGATTATTTGTATCATCTACTTGTACTATGGCTTCTTTTTTATCAGAATGGTATTCCAACAAAGTACCTGTATCTGATAAAGATGAGCATCTGACATTTGTGATATGTCTCTATTTGGGGATGTTTCTTTATTTTCTTTACTCAATATCGAAGCTCCTATTATGATTGATAAAAATCCAAAAAATAATAGCGGTAATAATTTTTTCATAGAACTCCTTCCTTGAAAATAAAAAAATAAGAGTTTTCTAATATCCATCTTTTATTCCATATTATTCTATAATTAAAATAAAAACAAGTCTTGTTATTTTGAAATAAACAAAAATCCCTGATGATATATGGATTAATTATTATATAGAATGCAAAAAACGCGGATTACCTTTGGCTATTCGGAGGTTTTTTTGATTCAAAAGGAACATTTTATTTCCGGAAGTTCTGCTTATGCAAATCATGCAGGTAAAAATACAGATTGCGTATAACAAAAAAGACCCGGTCAGGAGCATATCACTGCGCCATAGGTGAATCTGCTCTCTTGACCGGATTTTTCAGTTTTTATCCATGTTTTTTCTTTTTTCTGTATATCACTGCTCCAAGAGCTGCAATTCCTGCCACAAACAAAGCCGCAGCATATGGAATATAATTGATATCATCTCCTGTCTGAATCGGTTTTGTTTTGTCTATATGTTTCCCATTATCCTGACCAGCAGCCGACGTACTGTTCTGTTCCTGACTTCCATTTTCATCACTATTTGCTTCCGGATCCTCTGTTTGCGGATTTTCCACTTCCGAATCTCCTGATTCAGCTTTTTCAAAAATAGCCTCTGTAACGCCTGATGATACTGCTGTAATCTTATCATAAATGATCGTTCCTGTTACCATACCATCGTCTCCGATTGCATCTGTTCCGGGAATTGCATTTACCCACAGTCCAAAGGATGTAATGCTTGTCTTATCCTGTGCAAGTCCTCCTGCCGGATTTCCCTGCGTATCTCTCTCTACAAAATCTGTAAATGGTATCGTCACTTTGATTGGAACAGTGCCATCATTTTCCGCATAAGCCTCATATTCGTTCAAATATGTTTCATATACCTTACCATTTGCCGTCAGCTGGATAACTACTTTCTGATGTTTTCCATCCGGTATTGTATAGAATTGAAGTGCATCACAGTCAGACCAGTTAACTTCCTTTGAAATCGTAGCTCCCGCCCATCCGTTCGATGTCTCATTATATACAAACTTCATCGCATACTTGCCGTCAAATACCTGTCCTTTTTCTGCTGTCAAAGCCAGATTAATGGTGCATCCGGTATCTTTATTCACTGCCCAGTAATTTGTAAGCATACTGTCCACACCATAGTAATTTTCAAATCCATCAATTTCATATGGATCTTCTTCTGGTATCGCAATATTATAGAGTACACCTATAGATGCGATCACTTGTCCGTCTGCTGTCAGTTCAAGCGTACCTTCTGCCGACTCACCCAGGCTCTTTAATGTTTCTGCTGTCAACTGAGCCACTGCTGTACCATCTTTCAGTTCTGCAGTAATCGTCTGCTCTGTCTCTCCTTTTAATACAAACGCAATCTGCGAGTTTTCTGAACTGCCATTTACCTGTGCAGTAAGCTGCGTTGGCTCCAGTATACGACTTCCCGCCACAGGAGCCGTGATATAACCGTATACTCCTTTTGCCGGTGACTGAACCTCAGGTGCATTAATATTGGCAAGAATATTTTTCTGATCCGATGCAAAAATTGAACGATTATCATTAAAAAAGCTTATAAACCCATCGAGTGTTTCGTGACCATGCAGTGTTCCGTCATTGTTCACGGAATCTACATATGGTGTATAATACCCGTCCTTTTTTCCAAAATTTGCCCAAAGAAGAAAATAAGATGCATTACTTTCTGACACTACATCCAGCACCATATTATACCAATTAAGATTTTTGTTTCCTGTCTCGTGAAGAACTGTCTGATTATGTCCGGGATCCGCACTGCTGCATGCAAGTCCTGTTTCTGTCACTGCCATAAGCTTTCCATGTTCATCAGCAAAATTTTGTACTATTTCAAGCTGCTTCCTTAAATTTCCAAACCACACCTCTTCTTTATCATCCACGGGATCCATATCATACATATCGAACCCGATTACATCCACATATTCATCGCCGGGATAACGGATTCCATACTCTTCTTCTGAAACCGCCTCACTCCCCGGTCCGTACAGATAAAGAAAATTGTGTACCTCTTTTTTATCTCTGAGATATTCTACTGTATATTTATATACGCTCTTATATGTTTCTGCATCACAAAACGCAGCGCCCCACCAGAACCAGCTGCCCGTTGCCTCATGAAACGGTCGAAACATTACCGGTCCATCTACACGGCCCGCAAAATCAGCGATCATATCAAGATATGCATTAAATATTTCATTATATTTTCCTCCCGGAAGAATCTGGTTCATTGTATCTCCGGTCAGTGTGTTCGGCGTATATACAGAAAAATCATATTTTGCATAGGAAGGATCTGTCTGCGGATCATAATTTGGATTTTCTTTTACCAGAGAAAAGTTTGGTGTATGAGAGGACAGTGTAATGACTGATCCATTGGCAATGTTGTAATTTGCAAGCTTAGCCGCAGCCTCCACGTTGGCTTCTTCTATTGATTGCCCCTGTGTATCTACCGCCTCAAATCCCGGTTTTCCCGCCATCTCACTGTTGTACTTTTCAGCACTGTATTCGTTTCCTGTAACCGATAACGTATCCATACCTACAATTCCTGCATATGCACCTGTTACATCATAAGTGTCTGAATTAGAAAGTTCTGCACTTCCGGCCTTATGCCATGTATCATTCTGGTGCCCATAGATGATGCTATCTGTCTTTCCCATTGCCTGAAGATACTGATAAAGTGCCACTGTCTCTCCTGTTGCAGATGGATCTGTAATTGAAACCGATGAAGCATATTCTCCTGATTCTGATGTTCCATCCTTTTTAACCACTGTCAATGCACTCCCATTTGAACTTACCGGATTCCCACTGTTGGCTGCAAGTGTGGAATCGACACTTGTATCCGGCTGTTCGCTCTCATCTCCTGTTTCACTGTCCTTTGCCTCAAATTGAATATTATCAATCCATACTGCTCCAGAATATCCGGTATTGCATCCTACAATCTTGACTGCAAGATCTGTGACCGCATCAGATCCAATTGCAGGAAAGCCAAACACTGCCCTCGCCTTTGTCAATCCTGTTCCTTCCTCTTCCTGTACATCGATAAGACTTGTGTTCACATCGATTCCACAATTGGAATAAAACGCCAGCTTCAATTCTCCTTCTGTCAGTTTTTCTGTCTCATACCAAATATCCATAGAAATTTGTGTTACACCAGACAGATCGATCCCCTCTTCGCTCTTCCAACATGCTGCTATATTGCTCCAGTTCTTGTCTGCATCCTGACTGAAATCAACCGCTATCTTCATGCGTCCGTTTTCTGTATCTGACTCTAGCGTTGGCTTGGCTCCATTATATTGATATTCCCAACCTTCTCCATAGTACCAACCTTCTATTCCATCCTCAAAATTAAAATCATACCTTGTATTGAACAAATCTTCCGCCGCCTGTACACGCGACATATGAAAACCAGGAGTTACAGATCCCGTTAAAAGCACTCCCGCCAAAACGATTGCCATCAATTTCGTAACTATTTTTCTTTTCATAACTTTTCTCCTATTTTATCCGGATCGCTCATTCACATATTTCCCGTCAAAATATCTTTCCCTTAAAAATGATCCTACAGCAAGCCTGCCGCACCTATTATACCCGCATTATTTCCAAGCACAGCCTCTTCAATCTCCGGAACATCTCCCCTTTCTCCGCCAAAACACTCTTCTCTTAAAATCCTGCGAAGTGGTACAAGAAGAGACTCTCCCTGTCCGGAAATTCCTCCGCCCAGCAACACAAGCTGCGGTCGAAAGATATTCACAATATTTACGATTCCAAGACCAAGCCTGCGGATATAGGTCTCTACTACTTCTTTCATGGCCGGATCTCCCTGCTTTGCCAGAGCAAAAATTTCTGATGGGGTCAACTCTTTTTTAGAGATGCGTTTTGCCTCTCTTTTCAGTGCAGTTGCGGATGCATATGCCTCCAGGCATCCTCGCCGCCCACAGGTACAAGGTTCTCCATTTTCCACAATCACCATATGACCCAGTTCACTTCCGCCGATTCCTCTGCCCTCATAAATCTCGCCATCCAGAACTACTCCGCCTCCAACACCAGTTCCCAGTGTGATCATAACCACATCACTGCACTCTTTTCCTGCTCCTGCTATTGTCTCCCCTAACGCTGCACAATCCGCATCATTTGCAATTTCCACCGGAATCGGAAGATATGTTGACATCTCCTTTACCAGCGGCACGTCTTCCCAACGAATATTATTAGAATAGCGGACGATTCCTTTCTTACGGTCTACGGTTCCGGGAACACCGATTCCAACGCCAACACATTGTTCCATGGCAATCCCGTTCTTATCCAGAATAGAAAGTGCGGTTTCTGCCACTGTACGGATTACTTCATCTGCCGGACGCTCTGCTTTTGTCGGAATGCATACAGAATCAAGCAGCTTGTTGTGCACATCCACAAGCCCGATTTTTGTGTCTGTTCCACCAATGTCAATACCGATCCGCACCGGTGCCGCCTTTGCACGGATTGTTGTGATCAGCGCATCACAGCTTCCTTCTATTACATATGCTCCGCTTCCCGCAGGAAGAAACAAACTGTCTCCTTTCTGATAAGACACTTTATTTCCACATGAGACAACTCCCTCTCCGTCAAGGATCAGTATGCTGACAAAAGATTCCTCTGAAACAGTGCCTTCCACCCTGCACATCATCCGGCCATCCAGATTCAACTTGTCTACTGTAAAATAATCGCAGTCTGCCACATGGGGATAACTGCTCCTGCTTTTGATCAGAGGCACTCGGTTGGTAACAGCGATTGCCTTCTCTATATGCAAATCGCGCTTTTTCCCATCTTTTCCCACTCTCCCGTAATCGTAAACCCGATAAGTGACATTGGAATTCTGCTGTATCTCCGCAATCAGAATATCCTTTCCGATTGCATGAATCGTACCCGACTCTATGAACAAAACATCTCCTTTTTGTACTGGTACTGCATTGAGCACTTCCAAAAGTGTGTCCTCCTGGATCCTTCTTGCAAATTCTTCTTTGCTGACTTCTTTTTTAAATCCATAATAAAGAAACGCTTCTTTTCCGGCATCCACTACATACCACATTTCTGTTTTTCCATATTGCCCTTCATTTTTAAGGGCATATCTGTTATCCGGATGAACCTGAATAGATAAATCCTGCTTTGCATCAATAAATTTAGTCAAAATGGGGAAATCACGAAACCTCCTGCAGTTGGTTCCCAACACTTCTTTCCCTTCCGCCTCTATGTACTCCTCCAGTGTTTTACCTGCATATGCACCATTTACAATCGTGGAAGGACCGTCCGGATGACAGGACAATTCCCATGTCTCCGCAAGAATTTCTCCGTCATATTCTTTTCCGTATTCTTCCACAAGCCTGTGTCCGCCCCACAAATAATCCTTACAGCTCGGCTTCAGTTTTAAAACGCTCATACTCTCACTCCTCTTTTAAAGATCCCTTCCATTTGTTTGAATGACGTCTCTGTACCAGTATGCTGAATCTTTTAAAATTCTCTCCTGTGTTTCAAAATCAACATATACGATACCAAACCGCTCCGCATAGCCTTTTTCCCACTCAAAATTGTCCATGAGCGACCACTGGAAATATCCGCGCAGATCAATCTCTTCTGCGGCGCGCTTCAACTCATGCAGATATCTGGCAAGGAAATCAATCCTGTTCGGATCATGGACTCTCTGATCCAATGACACAACATCATGACATGCCATTCCGTTCTCTGTAATATATATAGGTTTCTTATATCTCTCATAAAGAAATTTAGGCCCCCAATACAGACACTCCGGTGTTACCGGCCAGTTGACCGCAGTTTTACCGGCTCCCGGCACACGCCCGACCTCCTCAGGATTTCCATCTGCGCCCATGCGGAATGCTCTTCCATTATAAATATTCTGCCCGTACACATCGATCGGCTCAGAAATAAGACGCATATCCTTCTCCGTGATCTTCGGAAGATATTTCTCATATTTTTTCAGCCCTTCCTCCGGATACTTTCCAAGAAGAACCGGATCTGACCACCATGCCACATTCCATGTCCAGTTCGAATCATCTTCCGGCATGGAGAAATATTTCTTTCTGGCAGCTTCAATATCCTCCGGACGGTCAGAAGCCGGATAAATGATGCCACTGGTCGGAGCATAACCTATAGTCAATGGCTGTTTTGCGTGCTGCCTTAACATCTGAACTGCTCTGCCGTGCGCACGCAGCGCATTATGCGCCATTTCAAAGGTATCCCGTACAGCACTTCAATCCAGGCGCGTGTACCCCTGTCAGAAAACCAAGACCTACAAAACACTGGGGTTCATTTAATGTAAAGAAATGGGTTACTCTGTCACTGAAGCGCTCTGCCACCAGTCCGGCGTACTCTCCGAACCACTCCGCAATATCTCTGTTCATCCAGCCGCCCTTTTTGTACAGCTCATATGGCAGTTCCCAGTGATACAACGTAATATAAGGTTCAATATTATTCTCTATCAGAGCATCGATCAGATCGCTGTAAAACCGTATTCCTTCCTCGTTTACTCTCCCTGTCCCCTCGGCAGAACACGTGTCCAGTCAATAGAAAACCGGTATGCCTTCAATCCGATTTCTTTCATAATGCGTACATCCTCGCGAAAACGGTGATAATGATCGCATGCGGTCTCTCCTGTATGCCCGCCATATACCTTTCCGGATTCTTTTGTATACACATCCCAAATATGCATTCCCTTGCCTGCTCCTTTTACACCGCCCTCAATCTGATAAGCGCTGGTAGCTGCACCCCAGACAAAATTGTCAGAAAATCCCATATGTAATTCCTCCTGTGCCTCTGTTTTCTATTTCTCTGCCTGATACATTTACTCTGCCAGTGACTCCACTGCCTTTGTCAACACCTTTCGCTTCTCTGCGGCATCTGCATCACTGGTTCCTTTTACACCGATATAAAATTTGATTTTGGGTTCTGTTCCTGACGGACGGATACAGCACCATGCTTCATTCTCCAATTCAAAGTAAAGCACATTCGATTTCGGAAGTCCTGTGACTGTCTGTACTCCTGTCACACAATCCTTTACAATATCTTCTCTGTAGTCCCGAAACCTCATCACCTTCAATCCGCCGACCTTTTCCGGTATATTTTCCCGAATTTGTTCCATCATGGACTGGATCTTCTTTGCACCTTCCTGCCCTTTCAGCGTCACTGTACAAAGCCCTTCCTGGTAATATCCATATTTTTGGAAGAGATTCTCCATCTGATCACAGAGCGTGATCCCCTGATGTCTGCAGTACGCCGCCACTTCACAAAGCGCCATCACTGCTGCAACTGCATCCTTATCTCTTGCGTGTGTTCCTACAAGACATCCATAGCTTTCCTCATAACCAAACACATATTCGTGATCTTTCTTCTGCTCAAAAAACTTGATCTGCTCCCCAATGTATTTGAATCCCGTAAGCGTCTCAATGAGTGTCATGCCGTAGTCCTTTGCAATCTCTTTTGACATCTTGCCTGAAACAATCGTTGTTACTACAGCACCATTTTCAGGCAAAGCTTCCTGTTTTTTCCGCTGTGACAATATATATTCCAGAATCAGCATACCCGACATATTTCCGGTAAAACTCTGATATTCTCCTGTCTTTGCATTTTTTGCATACACTCCGAGCCGGTCTGCATCCGGATCTGTTGCCAGTACAATATCTGCATCCTTTTCTTTTGCAAGCTTTAATGCCAGACAAAACGCATTTTTATCTTCCGGATTTGGATAAGACACCGTCGGAAAATCCCCGTCCGGAAGCTCCTGCTCTTTTACTACGTATACATTTTCAAAACCAAGCTCTTTTAGAATCCTGCGTACCGGTATATTTCCGGTTCCGTGAAGTGGCGTATAAACAATCTTCAGGTTCTGCGCTTCTTCTCTGATAATCTCCGGATGGATGACAAGAGACTTCAACGCTTTCATATACTGATCATCTATCTCATCTCCGATTACCTGATACAAACCTGCCGCCTCTGCTTCTTTTCTACTCATCGTCTTTGCACCTGCATAATCTGTTACCGCATTGACTTCTTCGATGATCTGCACATCTTTTGGATACGTAATCTGAGCTCCGTCCTCCCAGTACACCTTGTATCCATTATATTCCGGTGGATTGTGACTTGCAGTGATCACGATCCCTGCCGTACATCCAAGTGTTCTAAGTGCAAACGAGAGCATCGGTGTCGGACGAAGTGATGAAAAAACATAAGCTTTAATTCCATTTGCCGCAAGGCAGAGCGCTGCTTCCTGTGCGAACTCCAAAGACATGTTTCTGGAATCAAATGCGACCGCCACACCTTTTTTTTTTCAGCATTCTCTTTGAGGATAAAATTTGCAAGCCCCTGTGTTGCCTTTCTTACCGTGTAGATATTCATCCGGTTTGTGCCGGCACCAATGATTCCGCGCAGACCTCCCGTACCGAATTCGAGTTCCTTGTAGAACCTTTCTTCAATTTCTTTTTCGTCATCTGCAATCCTTCTCAGTTCATTCTTTGTATTCTCATCAAAATACGGATTTTCCAGCCAATCCTCATATCGTTTTTTTGCATCCATCTTTCATTTCCTCCATTTTCCCTGTCAGCAGTTTTCTATGCGATAATCAAAGCCATCAGATACAACGGCTCTGCATTCTCAAACTCATCTGGAAGTACTCTGATCTCTACCGTATGTTTTCCATACTCGCCATGATGAAGCACCGGCTCCAGATACAGGCAGTCTCCCCAATCCTCATCAAAGTTTCCATCCAGCAACACCGGATGTTTTGTATCCCCATCCAGAATCAGCTCTGCCTTTCTCGCCGGGTGTCGGATTGTCTTTCGATACTGAACTGCAATACAAGATGCCTCTGTCTCAAATAACAGACGATCTCCCTCTTTGCTGCCGATCCAGCCGTTCTTGAAATGATCCAGATGCCCTTCTTTCTCGTTAGTATCTGCCCGAAATCCATCCAGCCTTGGACAGATTTCCCTGATCGTAAGTCTCTGTGCCCTTTCATATGCATTATCCGTCATCGCAGACGGCAAAGATGTCTGTTCCTCATCTTCCCACATTGATTTTCTTACGTTTTCCAGATATGCTGTAATCTCCGATGCCACAAGAGCATGTCCTTTGTCATTCGGATGAAGTCCGTCAGGTGATATTTCTTCCCGTATAAATTCTCCGGCTTTTATTCGTTTCCACACCGTATCTTTTATACTCACATAGGGCAGACGATACCATTCTCCGATCTGATTGTGATACTCCTGTGCATTCTTTCCCGTATCATAAAAAACATTATTTAAAAGCAAAACTGCCGGAACCGAACTCCATGTCAGCATTCTTCGAACGAGCCCTTCATACGTTTCCTGAAAGAATTTTTCCGGCTCATCATTCACAGAAAAATCTACCACTACAAAATCCGGCTGATACATCAACATATCTGTTACCACGCGGGATACCCCATAATGAGAAGTTGTACCTCCAATCCCCCCATTTACATAATGCAGTTTTGCTTTTGGAAATGTCTTCTCCCACCATTGAAATACCCGATATGCATAACAATATTCATGCTTTGTAGCAAGGCTGTCCTGCGTAATCGAACCACCAAAAAATCCCAGAGTAACATCCTCTCCGGCTTCCGCCCGTCTCATACATGCTTTCAATCTTGTAAGATCTGATTTATACATATTTTTTCCGCCTTTCTCAGATACAGAAATCTTCATATCCGTACTTCTTTCATTACCACTCAATATCCAGATTTTCAATATATGCAGATAATTCTTCTGCCATCTCCTCTGCTTCAGGAATCCTCAAATGTCCCGGAGTTCCCTTGCCATTGCGCCGAAACATAAAATGGCGGATTTTTTCATCCTGTATCTTTCTGCAGACTTCCTCCACAGACCGATCCCATGCGGATCATGCTCCAACAGTGTTGTGATACATATGATCCATGCATTTGGATATTTTTCTCTGATCCTGCCAAGTAGCTTTTCGTAATTGCTTCTCCAATGCAGTGCTTTTTCACCGTCATAATCTTCTTTCATATAGTCATCCGGATGATTGTCATTCTGACCAATCGCAATGATCACAACCTGGGGTGTATACTCTTCAAAACTCCAGTCTGTCTGTTTTCCAAATACCGGATTGTAGTGTATTTTGTCCCATGCACTTTCCATACCTACATAATCTGGTGCGTGAAACCAACCCGTACCGTCCAAAAGTGCAATGCCTCCCTGTGCAATATCATGAATCTCGGCATCCAGCTGCGCGCAGTCATCCACGCATAGGAATACCAGCTGTTAGAATACTGCCCGTTATGCTCCGGATCCGGTTTCCCTGTATATTCCACAGCTTCAGACACTTCACCTGCCGAAACAGAATCCCCATACACTTCTATCCTTCTATTCGACTTTTGTGGAGATTCCAGAACTTCACCGTTATCTTCAATTTCAAATCCCAAAAAGGTTATCTCATGACAGGAATCCTGACGCTTAAACAGCAATAGCTCATGCACTCCATCTTTTACAGTACTGACCGGTATCTCCAGAACCCCTTCCCCATCATCCGGAAGCAGAAGCTTTGTCTGCTTCCCGTCCAGAATACACCCGAGATAATTTTCCCAATATGCTTTTTTATTCTTCACATAAATCTTGAGCACTTCTCCCGTAAAACACATTCTCACAAAAGTACATGGAAATACAAATACAGGCGCCTTTCTGTCTGTCCAGTCAATCCTTCCACTGTATTGAAGCTTTTCATGATCCGGTAATATTCTCATCTCTCTTCTCCTTTTGATTCCTCTTTTTTATACACATGTTAAACTGATAGCGGCGGCCTTTTTCAAGACCGCGTAATATGTTGTATTCTATTTCAGCAGTTCCAGATTTTTTCGGATCAATTCACATCTCTGCGCCACGCAATCCGGTGAACGCAGCGGATCTTCCGGTGTATGGAACAGATAATCTTCCAACTTATCTATCGTAGTTGTTGCCACATGCATTCTCGTATCACAAGAAGCATAATAGATATATACATCTCCGTTCTCTCTTGCAATTGCCCCGTTTGTAAAAACCACATTGGAGACATCCCCCACTCTTTCATTTCCAAGCGGCACAAGAAATACCCCTGACGGACGTGCAATCACTTTTGCCGGATCATGGAGATCCGTACCAAATACATACAGCACATATCTCAAACCTGCAGCTGTATTGCGTACACCATGTGCAATATGAATCCAGCACTTCTTCCCTCTGATCGGAACTGCACCGGCACCATTTTTTGATTCTGTCAGTGTATGATAGATTCTGTGGCTTATGATCTTTTCCTCATCAATTACTGCATGTTCAATATCATCGCACAGACCGAAGCCGATTCCTCCACCACTTCCAGTCTCAATAAAACCGTCCATCGGTCTTGTATAAAATGCATACTTTCCATCCACAAATTCCGGATGAAGCACCACGTTTCTCTGCTGCGGAGAGTGCAGCGTAGTCAGGTTGTCCAATCTCTCCCATGTTTTCAGATCTTTTGTACGAACAATTCCTGCTGCCGCAACCGCAGCCGACAGATCCGGATTCTCCTGATCCTTGCTCTCAGAGCAGAATACTCCATAGATCCATCCGTCCTCATGTTTTGTCAGACGCATATCATATACATTTGTCTCTTCCGGACAGGTATCCGGAAGTACAACCGGATAATCCCAAAAATGAAATCCATCAATTCCATTCTCGCTCTCCGCTACTGCAAAAAATGATTTTCTGTCATTTCCTTCCACACGGACCACAAGATAATACTTTCCATCTAACTCAATAGCCCCGGAATTCATCACCGCATTAATACCGAGACGTTCCATAAAATAAGGATTCGTCTCCTCATTCAGATCATATCTCCAGTGTACCGGTGCAAACTCTCTTGTAAGTACCGGATACTCGTAACGATCATAAATTCCGTTATAGAAATCTGCTTTTTGATTTCTTCTGCTGATCAGCTTTTCTACTTTTTTCTGCTCTATATAATACTGTTTATGCATGCTTCTGCATCCTCCTGATCACTTCTATACACATTCTTCCATTGTGATACGGACATTTCCATGGCTCCACAATCGGCTTTTCATGGGGTTTTCTATCTTTGTCAAGCGCCCAGTACCACTCAGATCCTGCTCTGTTGTCCACAAGATATGTACTGATATAATTCCAGATATCTTTTGCAGCATCCAGATATTCCATATGATCCGGGCACTTCTGCCAGCCATTGATAAATCCGACTACCGCTTCTGCTTGTACCCACCAGACCCGAGTCGTATCTACAATACCATTCTCCGCCTCATTTACCAGAGAATGATCGATATATGCTCTGTCGTAAATGTTCTTTGTGATTGACTCCGTAATCACACTGAGCTTTCTGGTATACTCCGGATCTCCCAATACTTCCAGACCACGATCTACAAGCCAGGCGGTCTCAATGTCATGACCATAGGAATACAGATCGATCAGGGTATGCCATGTCCTGTCAAAAAATACTTCCTGACGCCCCTCTTTCGGGTTATATACTTTATCCGCAATGATATCAAGCATAAAACGGATACTATCTCCCACCTCATCCAACTTCGTCACACGATACAACTCCGTATAAGCTTCAAAAACATGGAGCAGTGTGTTCATTGTTTTCTCCGCAATGACACCATTCTCAGAAAGCTTTTCATTGTCCTCCGGCACAAAGCTGATATTGAACGCTTCCAGATAGCCATATTCATCTTTACATTTTTCTTCTATAATATCTCGAAGTGCCAGCGCCAGTTTCAGGGCCTCCTCATCTTTTGATGCATCATAATAGGAAGCAAGAGCATAGATAGCGAACGCCTGATTATATGTATGCTTTGTTGTGTCCTCCGGTTTTCCGTCATATGTCAGAGACCAGTAGATTCCTCCGTTAATCCTGTCAACACAGTGTTCTTTCAAGAAGCAATATGCATGTCTGGCATGCTCCATCAACTCCTCATCTCCAGTCAGCATATAACAGTTGGAGAAAAACCAGAGAATCCTGCTGTTCAGGATACACCCTTTGACCGCTTCCTTATCTGTCACAAGATCGAACCCTTTATACCCGTAATATCCGCCAAATTCCTCATCCTTCAAGCCTTCCCAGAACGGAATGATCTTATGAATAAGATGATCTTTTACTTCCTGTACAAACATCATACTCCTCCTTACCGGATTCCGATCTCAGTATCTGTTTCAGAAACAACACTATGTTCTTTAATATAGGAAACAACGTCCTCCACAGTCGTAAATGCAAGTCCTACATAAGTATCTGCACATCCATAGTATATTGCGATTTTTCCGCTCTGAGCATCGTGGATCGTTGCGCATGGGAATGCAACATTCGGCACAAATCCACGCTCTTCATACCACTCTTCCGGTGTCAAAAGAAATGTACTGCAGCGATATTTCACCATTGACGGATTATCAATATCAAGAATTGCTCCGCCAATACTGTACACATATCCATTACATGTACCTGTCACACCATGATAAAATAACAGCCATCCTTCAGTTGTCTCGATCGGAGCTGCACCTCCGCCGATCTTGACATTCTCCCACCAGTTACCGCTGTTGTTTCCCATCATATGGCGATGCCGGCCCCAGTAAACCATATCAGGCTCTCAGACAAGAAGATGTCTCCAAACGGAGTATGACCGCTGTCACTCGGACGCGACATCATCATGTATTTTCCATTAATCTTTCTCGGGAAGAGAACGGCATTACGGTTAAACGGGATAAACGGATTTTCAATTCTTGTAAATGTCTCAAAATCCTGTGTTTTGGCTATTCCGATAGAAGCGCCATAAAAATCCTGACACCACATAATGTAATACGTATCTTCTACCTTAACTAGTCTTGGATCATATGCATATCTCGGCATAAAATCATTTCCATTCTCGTCTTTAAACGGAATCTTATCCTCCTCAAATTCCCAGTGAATCGCATCCTTGCTTCTTCCAAGATAAATATATGGAATCCCGTTCGTCTGCTCCCCTCTGAACACTCCGATAAATGAATCTTTGTAAGGCATAACTGCACTATTAAAGATTCTCGCAACTCCTTTTGCCGGATTGCGTCCAATGATCGGGTTCTCATTGTATCTCCATACCGGAAGATTCCCACTTCCCTCTGGTCTGTCCTGCCATGGCATATTCGGCACATTTGCTCCTATGATCTTTATATTACTCATATCTCTTATTCCTCCATAATTTCTGTTTTTAGCCCTTAACGGCTCCCTGTGTCAGCCCACTGTAAATCTGTTTCTGACATAAAATAAAGATGATCAGTGCCGGAATCATGGTGATGAGTACACCGGCACAAATATAGTTATATTGATTTCCAATCGGTCCTGTAAATTTATACAAAGATGTTGCCACTGTAACCAGTGAATTCTGATCCTGCAGATAGAGGTTCGCCATATAGTATTCGTTATATGTTCCCACGCCTTTTAAGATCATGACTGTTATGATCGCAGGCTTTAAGAGCGGCAGCAGGATACGGAAAAACACTCCGAAATAGGTACATCCGTCCATGATCGCTGATTCATCCAGTGAAGTTGGTATATTCTCAAAAAACTGAATGAAAATATAAATGGAGATAACATCCGTTCCACACATGAGGATAATATACCCCGGGAGACTGTTGATCCACCCAAGCGTATACATAATCTGATATACCGGCACCTGCATCGCAATTCCCGGAAGGAGCGCTGCAAACAAAAACAGATTACGGATCAGTCCATTTCCCTTAAATTTAAATCTGCTCAGCACATATGCAAGCATGGAACCTGTCATAATTGAACCAAAAAGAACAAATACCAGGATAATAAATGAGTTTCTAAATGCTGTTGCCATATTGGCCTGCTTCCATGCCTGAATAAAATTCTCAAAATACGTCCAGCTTTGCGGAAGCTGCATCACATTGGTTGAAGCATACTCTTCTGGTGTTTTAAATGCTGTGATCACACAGGATACAAGCGGAAGCACTGCTATGAAAATTGCCAGAAGCAGTGTCGCATATTTAAAAATCGTCCAGATTACTTTTTTAAGCTTTGCCACTGACATTTCTGCTCACCTCCCTGTTTAAATTTACTGACAGCTCTTTCTTCGCCAGTTTTTTCTTTTCTTACCGTACGGATGGCTTCCTGCTCACCCTCTCCGAAGAAATATTTAAATGCAGCTTTTTGTATGAATGTCACAAGCAGGATGATAATAAGAAGTACAACCGCCATTGCCGATGCCAATCCTACCTTCTGGCTTGCATGTGCCAGCTTATCCATAATTACAAAATAAGTTCCTGTTCCAAATTCACCTTTTGTGATAACATACGGTGGTTCAAAAGCACTCAGCGATCCCGTGATCGATAAAATCATGTTTAATACAATAATCGTCTTGATACTTGGAAAAATCACATAACGGAATTTTTGCCATCCACTTGCACCATCAATCGCTGCTGCTTCATAAAGAGAAGAATCCACAGACATGATCGCTCCGATAAAAAGAACCATGTTCTGCCCCATATAACGCCATACAGATGTTGCAGCCAGTGAAATATTGTTAATGTTTGTATCCTTCAGCCAATACGGCAGATTATCCAGTTCAAATCCGCACCACTGCAAGACCGTATCTAAAACAAAACCTCTTGTATAAAAGAATTTAAAGATAAATCCTACTGCAATTCCGCATACAAGATATGGGAAAAACAAAAAACCTTTAAAAACTCCCGCACCTTTTATTTTAAAACTGAGTATTGATGCAAAATACAGCGCAAGCGCAAGCTGCACAAAAGAAGCTCCCATATAATATAAACTGAGTTTTAATGCATTGAAGCAGTCTTCTCTCGAAAATACTTCCACATAATTTTCCAGCCCTACAAATGTTCTTTCTCCGATATATTTCATATCATAAAAACTGAATTGTACCATCTCCGCAAACGGCAGATATGTAAATGTAAAAAGCAATGCAAGTGGCGCAAACATAAACACTATCATGCAAAGCCTGCGGTTCACTTTCCCACTCTGTATCCACTTTACAAATCCCTTTTTCTGCTTCATAAATCTTCTCCTTTTCAAACAGAGGCAGCAGAAAAATTTTTTCATTCCACCGCCCCTGATCCATCTGTCATTTCCTCTGACACAGATTATTTTGTATAATCATACTCCTCTGGCGTAACACCGCTGCTCTCCTGTGCCGCTGTCCACTTCTCATTCCACTCTGCAGACATTTCTTCCATTGTTTTGCTTCCATCGATTGCTGCCTGAAGAACTTCTTTCGGTATATATCCTGACACATTGATACCAAGCTCGGACTCATTATTAATATCTGTCATAAGATTTTCCTCTCCAGCAAGCGCTGGAGTGTTAATCACCAGGTCAATATCTTCAAACGAAGAAAGCGTTTCCGGATACGGCATTCCTTTTACAATAGAAATCCCACCCTCTGATTCTGCAAAACCAGATTTCTCTGTCAGCCATTTAATGTAACACATTGCAGCAATCTGTTCATCCTCTGAACTGTTGCAGTTAATTCCATAACAGTAATCAGGACCAGCTGCCGCATATTGTTTTCCATTCACAGAAATAGGAAATGGCATATATGCGATATCATCTGCATTATCTCCTGCCCCCTGAATCTGGGAAATTGCCCATGAACCAAGTACCATACATCCGATTTTTCCCTGATTCATCATTCCCTTGCTGCCTTCCCAGTCCGTTGTTGTCGGATCATCTTCTGTAAACTTCTGCTTTACAGCTTCATACAAAGTATTATAAACTGCATATGGTCCTGTTCCGTCTCCATGATCTGCAAACGGATCTTTTCCTTTGGTTCTTCCTTCATTTGCAAAATCCGGATCTCCTGTTGCATTTCCGTCAATATATGCATCCCATGCATTCATCGTCCAATCAGCTGCAAAGTTGGTATAAAGCGGAATCGCATCTGTGTTGTCTTTAATCTTCTGCAAGTCCTCTAAAAATTCATCCGGTGTCTTCGGCAATTCTGTAATTCCCGCTTCTTCAAAGACTGCTTTGTTATATACAATTCCCTGTACGTTCGCCATGGACGGGATTCCATATACATCATCTTCATATTTCAGATTATCTACAAAATCATAACTTTCACTTAATGTTTTATAGCTTCCGAAGCTTGTAAAATAATTTTCCAGTTCATCTTTATCAACTGTAGTCGGAACCATACAAATATCACCCCAGTCGCCTGTAGAGAGCCTTGTGGTGACTCCATTTGCATAATCTGTTACCCCTTCATATTCAATATTTACATTCGGATACATTTTCTGGAATTCTTTAATATACTCCTGGAATTTTGTATCGATTACATCCGTCTTATGTGTAAGGAATTTCAAATCAGCTTTGATATCCGTGTAGTCTTTCCCCACTTCGATCTGGTCAAAGGTGACATCAATCTTCGTTTTTTCTTTTCCGCCCGAATTCCCGGAATTCCCACACGCTGTCAATGACATGATCATCATGCTGCCATCGTAACTGCCAATACTCTTTTTGCTTTCATTTTTTATTTCCTCCTCTATTTTTAACTTGTTTTAATCTTATCATTAATCTATTTTAATTTCAAGTTTTTGTTTGTTTTAATTTCTATTTCTACTCTTTTCACATTTTAGACACCTTATTTTTGTATATTTTAACATGTCAAAAATAGAAAACCCTTTACCACCCATTCATTAAAGCTTGTTTAAGAGATTAATTAAACTTAAACCAATGCGTTATTTTAATTAAAAAGACTTTTTACTGAAATTTTAATTTCTTCAGCAAAAAGTCTCTTTCCTTTACCATCTTAGCTCTTTGACACTGTCACGTTCCACAATCACACTGTCCACATATCGGGTTCCCCAATACTTTTCATCTCCTCTGATCTTTCCCATAAGCAATTTTACCGCAATAGTCCCCATCCGTTTTATATCTACGTTATACGTGGTAAGATGGTCTGCAAAACTATGCCCAAACAAATAGTTGTCATAGCCGACAATCGAAATATCTTCTGGGATTCTGAATCCTTTTTTAATAAGAACATCATGCAGATATCCCGCTGACAAATCACTATTGCACACAAATGCCGTCGGCATATTATCCGGAAGTTCCACCCGCATATTGCCGGCAATCAGATCTCGATCCTCCAAAACCCATTCTTTTCGAAACGGTATTCCCGCTTCTTCCAGGCCTTTCCGATATCCATAATAACGATCCATAATATTCTCATTTGCATACACCGATCCCACAAACGCGATATCCCGATGTCCCTTTTCCAGTAGATAGTGCGTCATCTTATACATTCCGATATAATTTCCCGACATTACCGCGTCGCACTTAAGTCCTTTTATCTGAAAATCCAGAAGTACAATCGGAATCTCAGATTTTTTTACCAGATTTTCCACATATGACTTAAAATGCCATCCAATAATAATCAATCCATCGATCATCTTTTCCCGCATCAATTTCGGCAGTTCATCCCGTCTCTGCATATCTGTATCCAGAATCTCCAGCATCGTCTGACTCTGACTTTTGGACGCAGCATACACAATCTGCTGATACATGGCCCAGTAAAAAGAAGTTCCCATTTCCATATACATTTCGGAAGCAATCACTCCGATGCGATAGCCCCCTTCTTTTTTCTCATATCTGGAAAAATCATATCCCATATTCCTTGCTATTTTCTCTATCTTTTCACGGACATCAATGCTTACCCCCCGCTTTCCGGAAAGAGCATTGGATACTGTCACTGTACTTACCCCCGCCGCCTGCGCAATATCTTTTAACTTCACTTCTGCCATATCAACAGTCCCCCCTGAATCTCACTGTATTTCCGGCACAACCCTTCCTTCGACGATTCTTACACCTTCCGGTCTGCTTTTTCCCTCAATTCTTTTCAAAAGCGTACTGACGCTGATCCTTGCAATTACTTTCTCGTCATTTTCATATGTACACAGTTTTATCCCATCCTGAATCTGCGGATAATAATTATCAAAACTTACAATAGAAACATCTTCCGGAACACGTACCCCACGCTCTTTCAGTCTTTCAATCAACAGCACTGCCGTTTTATCGCAATTGCAAACAAATCCCTGTGGCAGTTTTTCCGGTAATTCAAACTCCAGCCGATAATTCCCTTTTCCACATTCCCTGTCCGCAATGAACCGAAACTGTTCTTCCTCCATGCCTGCCCTCTGCATTGCTTTACAATACCCAAAATATCGGTCTGTAATATTCTTGGTCGCATTCGGACTGCCCACAAAATCAAATCTCGATATCCTTCCTTTAAGAGCAGTCTGGTCATCTGCTCCATACCGCCAATCCATCCGTTATAATATAATCCATATCATCGTAAACATCGTAATAATCCACACACACGATTGGAATGCGGCTCACTTTGCGCAGCATTTTCATATATCCCTGATACAATTCTCCAATCACAATCAGCCCATCCATGGACTGTTCTAAAAACACCATCGCATCTGCACTCAAATTTTCTTTTTCACAGGTAACCACCTCCAGAACAGTCACATGCCCCCTTTTTGCAGTCTCCTGTGCAACTCTGCGATATATCTCCATATAAAAAGACGGAAATTCCTTCACATAGCGCTCTGCAACCAGAACCCCTATAATATGAGACCTCGCCTTTTCTTTCTCTTCATAAACCGGTGTTTTATATCCCATTCTCTGCGCAGCCTCTTTGATTCTGTTTCGCAGCCCTTCACTGACACCCTTCTTTCCTTTCAGGGCATTCGAGACGGTTACGATACTAACTCCCAGGCTGTCCGCAATATCTTCCAGCTTTACTTCTTTTTTCTGACCCATAGCTCCCCTTTCAATCAACATTCTCTTCAACAAGGAATATCCTGCTCTTAAAATCTCCAAATTCCTGCGCTACTTTAAGCCCCGCCTGCATCAACACGGAGCCGCTGTATTCTTTTCCATCTATTCTGTAACGACTCTGTGCCTTGAGACCTTTTAATTTTACGAATCTGCTCTTTCCATTCGCCGCAGCCATTCTCTGCACATAAAATACAAGCGCTTTCTTTTTCGTTTTTTCCACAATCATCCAACTGTCATAACGTCCGTTTTCCGCAATCGATGCAAGTCGATAATAATCTCCTTCGCGAATCAGCTCATTGTATTTATGATAATCTGCGGTCTGTTTTTTTACAAGTTCTTTTTCCTCTGCCGACAGTTTGGTAATATCCAACTCATATCCAAACGTTCCCAGAAGCGCAACATTTCCTCTTGTTTCAAACGGCGTTATCCTTCCAACTGTATGATTTGGACAAACACTGACATGAGCTCCTATTGTTGAAACAGGATATACCATCGCTGTTCCCTCCTGAATTGCCAGCCTTTCCACTGCATCTGTATCATCAGAACACCATATCTGCGGGCTGTAGTACAGCATTCCCGCATCAAATCTCGCACCGCCGCCTGAACAATTTTCCAAAAGCAATTCTGGAAAATCTTGCAAAAGCCGCTCCTGCATTTTATAGACTCCCAACACATAGCGATGGTACAGTTCCCCCTGCCTGTCTGCCGGAAGTCCACAGCTCCCCATCGTTGTCAACTGACGGTTCATATCCCATTTTACATAAGCGATATCAGCGCTTTTTAATACGTCAGCAATCTTTTCATAGACTTCATCCACCACCTCATCTCTGGACAAATCCAATACATACTGAGCGCGGCTCTGTGTAATCTCTCTGCCCGGAATCTGAATCGCCCAGTCCGGATGTTCTTTATATAAATCTGAATCAGGAGAAATCATTTCCGGCTCCACCCAGATTCCAAACTTCATCCCTGTTTTCTTTACATCCTCTGCCAGCTTATGAAGACCTCCGTTTATTTTTTCTTCATTCACTACCCAGTCTCCAAGAGAGCTGTCATCACTGTTTCTTTTTCCGAACCACCCATCATCCATCACCAGCATCTCAATTCCGAGTTTGGACGCTTCACGTGCAATGTCCAGAAGTTTCTTATCATCAAATTCAAAATACGTTGCTTCCCAGTTGTTAATCAGGATTGGGCGTTCCCGGTGCAAGTACGGACTGCGAATCAGGTGATTCCGATACAGATCATGGTAGGTCCTCGTCATCTTTCCAAGACCTTCCCCAGAATAGACAAGAATCACTTCCGGAGCCGTAAAACACTCCTCCGGTTCCAATTTCCACGTAAATCCTTCCGGATGAATCCCCATCATCATACGCACAGAATCAAATTGACTTTTTTCCGCCTGTGCGATAAAATTCCCGGAATACACAAAATTCATTGCATAAACTTCTCCCACATCCTGATTCGTTTCTGGAGTTACCAGAGCCATGAACGGACTTTCCTGATGACTTGACTCCCCTTTAAAGGATGCAATATTCTGTCTTCCATATCCTAAAGGTGTTCTCTGAATATGCCGCTCTCTTGCCCACGAACCGAACAACCCCATTACTTCAAAGTTTCTGTCATCCATATCCAGACTGGCACTAAGTACTTTTTCCAGATAAAATGCCTCTTTTCCCTCATTGCAGATTGTCGCAGATCTTGCTATGGCATCCTGATTCCGAAAGACAGAATACCGAAGCACCACCTTCATTCCCAGAACAGGATCCCTTGTCAAAAGACTCAGTGTGATACAATCCTCCTCATTTCCCCATGTTGCAGGAAGTCCCGGAAGTTTTGGCTTTCCTTTCTTGATCTCATATCCTTCATAAATCAATTCGCTTGCTCTGTAACCGGACATACTTCTGACACAGATCGCACTTTCTCTGTAATCTCCCATTCCACTTTCCGGATACTCCATCGGAGCAAAATCCAGATAAGAATTCTTTTCTCTTCGATTCACCCCCGGAGTAAACGGAGCCTCATCCTCTCGAAGCAAATATCGGATATCCGTATCTTCCAGTTTTTTTCCATAATATAAATGGTTCACATACTTATCTTCAGTCACCGCAATTGCATATGTAGTATTTTGTGTATGAAGCAAAAATACCTTATTTTTTTCATCAAACACAACTCTCATTCACATCACCTTCTCTTTTTTAACTTGATTTTAATCTTATTTAATTATAATTTTAATCTTTTTTCACCACTTTTGTCAACTCTGTAATTTTTTAAGATGATAAAACTCCCCTTTTTGTTCCATCAACTCTTCGTAATTTCCATACTCTAACACTCCACCATTTCCAATCACTGCAATCTTATCTGCATTTTTTATCGTAGACAATCGATGTGCGACAATTAACGTGGTTCGATCTCTCACCAATCTCTGGATGGAATCCTGAATCTTCTTTTCTGAAACACTGTCCAGAGCAGAAGTCGCTTCATCCAGAATCAAAATTTTCGGATTTCGCACAAATGCCCGGGCAATTGAAATTCTCTGTTTCTGGCCTCCGGATAAATTATCCCCATGCTCTGTTATCATCGTATCCAATCCATCCGGCATTTTCTTGATCACATCCTCCAAATTTGCTGCCTGGACGATCTCCCAGAGTTTTTCATCCGGAATCCCTTCTGTTCCATATGTTATGTTGTCTCGAATCGTTCCCGAAAATAAAATGGACTGCTGAGGCACAACCGCGATGTGTTCTCTATAGCTCTGCAGATTCACTTCCATTAGATTTTTTCCATCAATCCGTACCTGACCACTGTCTGCTTTCAGAAAACCAATTGCCAGATTCAAAATCGTCGTCTTTCCTGATCCAGAACCTCCTACAAATGCAACTGTTTCTCCTTTTCGTATCTTCAAGTTTAAATCATTTAGTATTTTCTTTTCTTCCCCTCTGTAAGAAAACGAAACTTCATCAAATTCAATTTCTCCTTCTACTTCTTTTACCTTCTCTTTTTTCCAGTTATCTTCAATATCATTTGCACACAGCACTTCTCCTATCGACTCAACTGATTCCAACCCTTTGGAAATAATCGGAAGCAATGCCATCACATTTGCAATCTGTGCAACAATAGATGAAAAATAGGTCTGATACAACATAATATCTCCGATTTGAATCAACTCTTTCCACGCCATGTAAGCAGTAAACACCAGACAGAACACCTGAAAAATCTGAAATGCCACCCAGCTGATCGATGAAAAATAGGTTTGGACCATGTCCAGCTTTAACCCTTTTTGAGCAATTCTTGTCAACTGCCGTTCCATTTTTTCTGTTTCCTTATCTTCCATTGCATGCGCTTTTGTAACAGGGATCATTTCCACCATCTCCATCACTTTCGCAGATGTTTCTTCCATTTCCTCTCTAAATTCCCTGTTGTGACTTTTTATTTTTCCCTTAAATCCTACAATGATTAAAACTGCCACCGGAATCGTACATACAAAAAACAGAAATACAATCTTGCTTTTATAAATAACCACCCCAAATGACACTACAATATTCAAAATAATCGTAATCAAAGAGATAAAAATCTGAGACGCCAGTGTCTGAACCTGTTCCACATCCCTCATAATTTTGGACTGAAGCCTTCCGGACTGCATTTCTTTATGATACGTGATCGAAAGCTGCTGCAGCTTTACAATCAAAGCCTCTCTTAACTCCTTTTCCACACCTCTTACACTTTTCGCATAGAGCCAGGTATGAATATAATTTGTTGCTACATTCTGGACAAGAAATACGAGCATTAAAATCGTATTCACAGTCAAAATCCGCACAATATCCCCCTCTTTATCTGTCACTGCATTGATAATATTTGCTGTGACGATTGGCAGCACCCACGTAGGAGAATGCTTGATTACAAAAAAGAAAACTGATCCAAACAGCGCCAGATACCGCCCGCGAAACAAAAGCAGCAATGTCTTTAAACTGTGACCTTTGTTTTCTCGAAACATTTGTGTTATATTACTTTTTTCATTTTCTCTTCCCATTGCTTCTTCCCGTCTATTCCTTATAATACTTCTTTATAATCTCCTGTACCGGCTTCTGGCAGATTTGATAACTGTCATCCTTATATGCCTGTTTTGCTGATGGTACTGCAGGCGCCCATTCCCACAAACCATACCCTTGCATCCACTCTCTTTTTCTGCATGACTCAAACATAGTTGTATACCACTCCACCTGTTCCTCTAACCGTAACTTTCCTTCAATCCCCCAGTTATTCGGAACGTGTTTTGATCCTGTTCTGGACATACATCCTGCTTCTGCAAAGAAAAACGGTTTATGATAAGCTTTTACTACAGCCTCGATCCGATCCAGTTCCTGCTCCCAGTCCTGAATCGGATAATAGCCGCTGGATGAAATCACATCTACACAATCCCACCATTTAACCCGGTCTTCCTGATACTTATCCGTATTGTATGATACTGTCCCATCGTAACACTCTCTGATTGCAGCAATCACTTCCCGCCACTCCTTCTCTCGATGTTCTGACATCACCATTTCACACCCTGCGATTAACATATCGCATTCTTCTTTTTGTGCAATCTCCGCATAATGCGTCTGAAATTTTGTGTAGGACGAAAACCAGTTTCCCCATTTTGACTTCACACGGTACATCATGTTCAAAAAAAGCTGATATATGCTCTCCATTCTCCATTTTTACAATTCACGGTAGGCTTTAATCCGACTCTGACTCCTTTTTTCTTTGCATAACAGATCATATCTGCCAGTTCCTCATCCGAAAAAGTAGCATTGGAACTATAACAAATCTCTTCTGAATGTGCTGTATCCTGCAGCCCTCCCGGTGCCAGTATCACAAAATCTGCTCCCGTATTCTCTATCATATAATCAAAGCTTTCTCTTGCCTGCTCTGTATTCAATGTATTTTTCCTGTAAAACGGAGCAAATGTAATTCCTTTTATAAACTTCATATGCGCAATCCCCTTCCTTTAAATTCCCCGAAGTATAGCATATTCCCTTTATGCATGATATAATGATTCTCGCAAAAAATTGTATAAATCTATGATTACCCAACATTTGCATCTTACTGTTTTTTCACAAAGGAGGAGGACATGAACCCCATTTTCGAATACTCTGATACGTTAAACAATCCTTATGAAGCTTTCTTTTTTGACGCTCAAAAAAACAACTTCCCGGTTTCTCCGCACTGGCATTATTTTATGGAAATTCTGTATATTTTGAAAGGAACTGCCTATATCGAAACCGATACAGACAATTATGTTCTGGAACCCGGAGATTTGATTGTTTTCCACCCGCAGACACCTCATGCCATTTATGCTGCAGGTCCTTTTCCCCTCCAATATCAGGTGCTGAAATTTGATCCCGTACATCTAAATATTCCGGGAAGCAGTCTCCCTTCCATTTCCACGCTGCTTCATATGATCGATACTGACAAGCGCTTTTCCTGTTTTTTTCAAAAATCCGAGCTGGAGCATATTCCCTTACATTCCCTGTTTGATACAATGATCCAAATCGTTACAGAAAAAAACTTTAGTTACGACATTCTCGCACACTCATATTATTGTATCCTTATCACAGAGTTGCTCAAACTTTGGGAAAAACAGGGATTTTCAATTACAAGTAATGCATTGCAGCACTCTCAGAACGAAACATTTTCCGCAGTGGCAGAATATATTTTTCAACACTATCAAGAACCCATTTGTATCGAAACTCTAGCACGGAATTTTCACATGAGTTATTCTCACTTTTCCGCAAAATTTAAAGAATACTACGGACAGACCTGCGGGCATTTTATCAAAATGGTACGAATCCAAAAAGCAGAAGATCTTCTTCGTTTCACTGATTTTGACCTTTCCTACATCAGCCAGGAAACCGGCTTTTGCGACTGCAGTCATTTCATACGGGTATTTCAGGAATTTCATGGAATTACACCCAAAAAATTTCGTAAAAATCTACATACCACCTGACATTTCCATACAATATAAAACTGCCGGCAACACAGCTGCCGGCAGTTTTTATATTGTTCTTTGTTCTCCGTTATGAAAAGTTCATTTATTTTCTTATTTAACTCATAAGCTTTGATCTACTTTGACTTCGATTTCATCCACATCTTCCACTCGTATCATTTTTACAATTTCCTGATTCTTTTTATCTTTCAGAGAAATTTTCAACCACTCTTCATCACAGTCCATCACATGACATTCAAACTCTGTTTTTCCAACAAAATTGATTCCTTTTTCGCTTGAAATTTTACAATCTCTTCCCACTAATTCTTCAATCAGTTTTGACATGATACTTTCTCTGCACCTTTCTTTTTCTAACTTTTTTACTTTCCTTTCAAGCTTTTTCACTTTATCAGGATATGACATATAACACAGCACTATAACAAATGCCAACACACCCAAATATTCCATATTGCCACCTTACTTCGCCACCGGCAAAAATGGTGCCAGCACTCCTGCCACATTCGAAATCGGCATCGTCTGCAGCCAGATATGTCCCGGTCCACTGATGACCGTATTGAACACGCCTTCTCCGCCGAACAGCATATTCTTCACACCCGGCACGCTCTGAATCTCCATGCTGCAGGTCGCATCCATTGCAGCCAGATATCCGGTATCCACCACGATCTGCTGCCCCGGCTGCAGCTCATACTCTACCACATGACCGTCAAATTCCAGAAATGCCATACCGCGTCCGGAAAGCTTCTGCATGATAAATCCCTCTCCGCCGAAAATTCCGGAACCGATCCGCTTCTGGAAGAAGATCGACA